>Ga0102944_1001596_pt1 | contig 14798 bp, 14 predicted proteins | sample SalPonD_shore_MG_FD_78172 | JGI IMG/M metagenome (GOLD analysis project Ga0102944, IMG submission 78172) | Salt pond soil microbial communities from South San Francisco under conditions of wetland restoration - Salt Pond MetaG... | ecosystem: Environmental > Aquatic > Marine > Intertidal zone >...
CGTACCATTTACTTAATGGTGGAATACTCAGTACAGTGCAGGTGCGATTCTAGAGTGCACTAGTTAATCCCCTTCACCAGTGATACTCAAAGTTGGTACATTAGTGGGTACACAGTAGCTAAAATTCGGCCTTAAATGGCTGTAATGCCAATTATGAACTACACTCATAATCGATTGGTCGGGGGTTCAAATCCCTCCGGGCCCACTCATATCTTCTCATATAAAACAAAAATCTAAGATTTGGCATTATACCCGTTAAAGCTTGCCAGGTCTACGAAGCTTTAGGCGAAGAAGACCGCTTTAGCTTGGCCTAGTTTATCTATTTAATGTTCGGAGTTATTTCCCTGGCTGTTTTTTACTGACCTTCGGCATAAAGCTAATCCGTGAATGGAGGAATAACTGGAATATAACCGAGGGAGATGCTATAATATATCCCAATTAAAATCTAGGTTATGAACTCCCGAAAAACCGTGTTTACATTCAAAGCACGATTATTCATAGCGCTGTGTTGCCTATTTCTTTTGATGGAAGGATGTTCGACTTTGAAGGATTTGGCTGAAAGCGTTAAAAAGCCAAGCCTATCAGTGACCGATGTACATGTCACGAATTACGACTTCCATGGGATGGAATTAACTTTCAATGTAACTGTGAATAATCCCAATGCGCTATCTATTCAGATGATGTCTTTTGGCTACAATTTGGATATTGATGGACAAACGTTGGTAAGTGGCCAGGAGGATAAAAAAAGCCGTATTGAAGCTTCCGGTAAAAGTACTTTTCGAGTCCCGGTTAGTTTTCAATTTAAAGACATCTACTCAATAGCTGAGAATCTTGCAAAAAGTGATGATGCGGCTTATGAATTTAGGAGTACAGTTGCTTTTGACCTGCCCGGAATTGGAAGAACGGAGGTGCCGGTCAACAAGAAAGGAGAGATTCCCCTACTTAAAGTTCCCAGTATTCGCATAAATAACCTGCAGGTGGATAATGCCGATTTAAACAGTGCCAGCCTGACTCTGAGCTTGGAATTCCATAATCCCAATGGTATTGGTTTAAATATCAACAATTTTAATTATAGTCTGGATATTAATGGCAATGAATGGGCTGGGGGGAATGCACTGAACGGCATCTCAATTGCTAAGCATGATGTGACCAAACTCGACATTCCTATAAAACTGAATATTGCTCAAATGGGATTATCAGCATTTAAGTTACTTTCCGGTTCATCAGAAGTGGATTATAAGCTTAGAGGAAATTTTTCTATTGGAGTAGCAAATCCACTACTTGGAGAGACCAATTTCAAACTAATGCGAGAGGGCAGGCTTTCGCTGGCTAAATGAGTTCCTTTCCGGCTTTTAGCTAATATTTCACAAAGGTAAGTTTGGGGATTGCAGTATCGATCTGAAATTTGCGGGAAAAAGGCAGGTTTACACTCAAAGATCAACAAAAATAGAGTACCTCTTTGAATTAGGTCAATAATTATTACCAATATAAATCGATAAGTTCTGATGGAGGATTAAATATTGCTAGCCTGGTACTCGAAACCGGTCATATTATTTTAAATAAATATATGATTATATTAATTTTAGATTGCATTATGTGAAATTGTTAATTGTACTCCAGGTTATCAAAATGATTGATTCGGAAATAAGAATTAAAGAGCAAAATTGCCTGGTGAATATTTCATGCCTTAACGAATGTGAATTGTCGAAAGAGGCTCTTTTACAGAAAGCCGTAAATTATTTGCCGACCGGGTGGCAATTCCCAGACTTTGCTGAAGCAGCCATTGATTTTGAGAATAAGACCTATCAAACTGCAAACTTTGTGGAAACAGATTGGATCATTGAAAGCGAAACACATGAACCTACCGGTGAATCCCTCCGGATTAGGGTCGCTTATCAAAAAGAAGTGCCGGCCGGTGAAGCCGGCCCCTTTCTATTTGAAGAAAAGCAATTGATTAATTCGATCACAGCAATCTTGCGGCAAAAATTAGCTCACAATTTATACATCAATGAGCTTCGTAAAATGTATGACTTGTGGGACAAAGCCTATGATATGGCGGACATCGGTCACTGGTCGCTTGATTTAATCAACGAAAATCTATACTGGTCTTCGGCAATAAGGAAATTGCATGAAGTACCTGATGATTATGAGCCTGACTTTGAAAGTGCCGTTAATTTTTATGAAGAGGGTACCCATCGTGAAACTATTAAGAACGCCGTAAATAAAGCCATCGAAACAGGTGAGCCGTTTAAAGTGGAACTAAGAATTATAACTGCCAAAGGCAACAAACGGTGGATTCGCGCTGTAGGCCGATCTGAATTTAAAAACGGTAAGTGCATTCGTGTATTTGGAAGTACCCAAAATATAACAGATCGAAAAATTGCAGAAAATGAATTGTTAGCTCAAAAAGAACGCCTTGAGCGCTCTCAACAAATTGGAAAAATGGGAGACTGGGAAATTGATATTGCAACTGATGAAATTACATGGTCGCCGATGAGTTATGAGATTTTTGAACTTGATCCTGGACTAGGTCCTCCTACCTATGAGGAACTAACCTCCTATTATTTTCAAGAAAACAAGAAGCTTTTGGAGGAAAAAATCGAGAAGGCTCTAACGCTAGCAGAACCCTATGATCTGGTTTCGCCGCTTCAAACTAAAAAAGGTACCCGTAAATATGTCCGGTCTATAGGAATTCCATTGACAGATAATTCCGGGAAGGTGTTTAAGCTCTTGGGGATAGCCCAGGATGTTACCAGTGAGAAAGAAATGGAATTGGCATTACAGGAGAGTGAAGAACGTTTGGATGCTGCTATTACGGGAGCTGATTTAGGGGTCTGGGATTTAAACTTGAAGACAGGGAAAAATTATACCAATGAACGTTGGTGGGAAATGTTGGGATACCAACCTCATGAAATCGAATATTCTTATGAGTTCTTTTTGAAATTGTTACATCCAGAAGATAAAAACAAACTAGCAGAAGAAATTGAAAGAATAGAAAACGGAGGAGCTAACAATATAGATATGACCATCCATTTACGGAGTAAGAGTGGTTCTTACCTTACCATATTGGATCGGGGCAAGGTAGTCGAGTATGATGATAAAGGTAGTATCGTTCGATTGGTTGGAACACACATGGATATTTCGGAAAAAATCGAACTGATGGACAAGGTAGTACAATCTGCTATAGAGGGCGAAGATCGCGAACGCAAGCGTATAGCTACTGATCTGCATGATGGTATCGGACAATATTTGGCTGCCTCAAATATGAATTTTGAATCTGTAAAACATGAGCTCGTTAAACTATCCGAAAAAAGTAAAAATCGCTTTAACAGGGGGTTGGGATTATTAAAACGAGCCATGGAAGAAACCCGTAGCACAGCTCATAAATTAATGCCTGAGGCCTTAGAAGAATATGGGTTGTTCCCGGCCGTGGAATCTTTAATTGAAAGTTTGGAAAAGAGCACCCAGGTGGTCACTAGTTTTGATTCTGCCATCGATGAATTGCCTTTGAATAAACAAGCTTCTATCAATCTTTTTAGGATCATCCAGGAGGCTTTAAATAATGCAATCGTTCATGGGCAAAGTTCGAATATTATGATAAAACTATATCAAACAGATAATAAGATTTGTTGCGTTATAAAAGATAACGGAATTGGAATGAATATGAATGACCCTGAGATTGAAAGGGGCTTGGGACTTCAAAGTATGAGATTTAGGACTCACTTGATGTCCGGCACCATATATTTTAGTAGTGAATCTCAAAAGGGGATGACGATTACCATTTATATACCGATAAGTAAAAATGCGGCTTAATCAGTCATGGATCGAATAAGAATTTTAATTGCCGATGATCATAAAATGATTCGAGACGGCATAAAGTCAATGCTTGATACTAATGCTGATGTTGATGTTGTCGCAGAAGCAGATACGGGAAAGAAAGTATTGGAACTTTGCCGTTCGATGTCAATCGATTTGATCATTATGGATATAAATATGCCCGAGTATAACGGAATTGAGGTAACGGAAATCTTAAAAAAGGAACTTCCCGATATCAAGGTGCTTGCCCTGACAATGATGGATCAAGATCAGCATATCCGGCGCATGGTGGAAGCCGGAGCTTACGGCTATATTTTAAAAAGTTCAGGCAGTGAAGAACTCGTAGAGGCGATTCAAGCCGTTATGAATGGAGAGCATTATTTTGGCAAGGCTGCAACGGATGTTATTTTAAAGGATTTTGTTCATTCAGGAAGTAAAGGCAAAGCTGCCGGCATCAAGGAACTGACCGAAAGGGAACGGGAAATACTGGGCCTGATATGTGAAGAGCTCACTAACAAAGAGATTGCAGATAAACTTTATATTAGTACTCGCACAGTTGATGCACATCGTAGAAGCCTGCTGCAAAAAACAGGTGCCCGAAACACGGCCGGACTGGTTAAGTATGCACTGCAAAACAAGCTTATCTTAAAATAATCATCTAGGTTATATTACCAATTACCAAAGTGGTATTTGGCGCTATTACCTGCCTCATCTTAAATCGTTATTCTTCAAATAGAATTTTTAAACAGATTTTAATGTGAAGTTAATGATTAAGACCGTTTTGCTGGGGCACTTAACCCCTGTGAATAAAACTGTCCTCCAGTTTTTAAAGGATGATGAAAATATTCAGATTCAACACTTAGCTTTTGAATCAGTGGAAGAACTTCGGTCGTTATGTGGTTCTGTAGATGTACTAATTATTGATTTAAAGTCATTTGGGCAAAATCCCCTGAAATTAATCAGGAGACTAAAGGAACTTGGAAAATTCAAATCTATCATTGTTTTAAATTCATTATCAAGCTGGAGATCGGCGGAACTGTTACTTGATGCTGGCGCAAATGGTTATCTGACGCATGATACGAACGAGGAAGAAATTATTGAAGCGATTACGACAACTAACAGAGGTGAGTCATTTGTACGATTTTAAAAAAAGGAGTAGGTATAAAACGAAGTTGTTATTGTAGATTACACCTATTTTTAAAAATAGGCTTTTTGTCTCATTTATCGATTCTATAAAAAGAGTATAATGATTCAAAGAAAAACAAACGTAGTATAACAGACATTTAAAATGAAGAAGAAATCGGAAGCTGAAAGGTTGCTACGGTTTGAAGGAACTACAATACAAGCTTTACTTGAAAAAAGCAGACTTTTGGAAATGATTCTGGATCAAATTGATGCCCTTATTTATGTCAAAGATACTGAAGGAAGATATAAGTATATGAACCGGAATTATCACGAACTGTTTAACTTTCCTCATAATGAGTGGGAGGGAAGGTCTGACAATGAGTTACTAAATGAGGATTCGGCCATAAAAATACGGCGTAATGAGCAGGAAGTTCTGATGAAAGGTGAGCCGGATAGTTTTGAAGAAGTTATAAATGTTGACGGGAGAGAAAGGCATTTGATTTCATATAAAGTGCCCTTGACGAGTACAGAAAGCTACAGTGGATGGATTTGTGGTTTTGCCACGGACATCACGGATTTTAAAAGAGAAGCCCCGGAATTGGAGTGTAATGAAATTTTAAACTAAAATCTTTGCAATAGACGGCTATTTTATCCCTTTGCAATCTACTTAAAACTCCCTAATAGCGCTCAAGTAGCGTCTCTCTTGATGAATAGTCAAGCCCTCATCACTGATACTCATGAGGGCTTCTTTTTTGTACTTCGGTTCCGAACTATCTTCAAAATAAGTTTTCCGGTTAATAGGGCTTAATTACCCTTGCAGACCGGCATGCATAATTGCAATATCAATTTAAAACGGGCAGTGAATTCGGTCGTTTTAGGTTTTATTAGAGATTTCACATTAAAATTAAGGCTTCTTTAAGTAGGTTAGATCTCTCTTAATTTATTGTTAGTTACCAAAATTCCATCTACACTCAATTAGAAAAAAGAATAAGAACTATTTAAGAGTATGAAATGCCTAGCTTGAAATTAAAATATATGGTGGAAGACTATCAGGAAATAATAGGAGGAAAGGATTGGAAGTATCCTAATTTACGTCCAAAATATTTGATTCCGGATTATGAGCACCTTAAAAGATACGATTCCAATCAGTTATCGATTAAATTGAAGACACGAGATACAGTGGCATAATATTTCATTAGTGATATTAGCCTTTTAGGGAAGTTAATTAATTACAGACGGTTATTTTCTCTCATCTGTACCTCAATCATACCTCATAACCCCATGTCTATTGATAGAGACATGGGGTTTTTAAAAAAATACACTCCTGCTTTTCCATTAAAAATTAGTCGGCAGCTATACCCTCTATTTCCTGAATTTTAAGGGTCAAAGGTTCCAAAAGTGAATGTATCTTTTCTTCAAATACAGATTTGAGATCAACCGAGTCAGAGCTGGATTTTGTTATGAGAAGTAACGGTTTGTCGAAAAGCCCAAATGGTCATGTGAAGTTTTTACTTAAATACCTCAATCAGAAAAGCGATGTGATCATTAAGTTCTTTATCAATTAATTCCGCACCTTTTCGGATATCTTTGCGTGGCACATCTGCAGCAAAACTTTTGTCCTTCAGTTTCTTGGTTACTGAGCTGATCTTCATATCCGAAAAAGCATTGGGACGAACCAGAGAAACGGCGTTCATAAATCCCGATAACTCATCACAAGCAAAAAGATAGCGTTCGATTTCAGTTTCCGGCTCCCGCCCGGTCCGTTCCGGGGCATGAGCTTCCACCGCCTTGATGAGATCGGCTGGATATCCGGCCTCGGGTAGAATTTCATTTACCGCTTTGGCAGGGTGTTCCTCGGGATATTTATCCCAATCCAAATCATGTAGTAGTCCCGCCGCCCACCATTTTTCAATGTCTTCGTTCGATATTTTCAGCGATTCGGCATAAGCTTCCATAGCTGAAGCTACCATCCGGCAGTGATGGCGCAGGTTTTCATTTTCAATGTATTTATTCATCAAGGCAATGGATTCGTCTCGTGAATTCATGAGCGTGTTGTTTTAGTGTTCGTTAAAATTACTGGATGTTTACCGGTCCCCCGCCTGATCCGGTGTTATTCTGCCGATCCCTGTAAAAATTGATGAGGTTAGAGACTGCATATATGAGCATAAATGAGGCTATAAAATAAGCTACTGAAGCAGGGTTTGTTATTATGAGTAAGGCGATGATGAGTGTAAGAACTCCTAAAATCGAGAACTGGAATGCAAATAGAAGCATTAAACCGAATAAGCCTAGAAACCCGGCAAAGGTAATAGGAATTAATTCCGGAAAGATAAAAATAAGTACGCCGGCAACGACAGGTACGGCTGCAAGAGTTGAGGGGATCCGGAATGTAATGAACAGGATCCCAAGCGCTATCAGATATCCGCCGGCAATAAGGTAGAGGAAATTAGGGTAGATAAGGGTTAACATCCCTGTTGCCAGTGCAAGCAGCGCATTAAGGATTTGCCGCTCCTGGGTTCGGTATTCTACACTCACCTGAAATTGTTCAAACATACATCTAGTTTTAATCGGGATTACAAAAGCTGTTTCTAAAACAGCTATTAGTTAATCTATGCAAACTTTTGGAAAGATTGCGAACCAATCCTCAATATTCAACCATATCTCGGATATTTCTAAACATTGAAATGTCGAAAAATCCCTAATTAAATTTGCCTGCGACCATTTTTTACATTTTTTTCGAAATGAAATGAGCTAAAAAATAGTTTAGGAACGCAGAAATTAACGGGAAAATCAATTTTAGTGTTATCAATCTGGATTTAGCAGTAGATATCGATCCGGAAAAATTAAATCAATTGTCGGGAAAAACCGTGCTCGTTAAATGTGGCGGCAATGCCATGATTAATGAGCAGATCAAGCAAAGTATTGTAGGGGATGTGGTGGCCCTAAAGGAGGCGGGAGTTGATCCCGTTATTGTCCATGGGGGCGGCCCTGCCATACAACAGTTGCTGGATAAGGTTGGCGTTGAATCAGAATTTGTGGACGGTCACCGCAAGACCGATAGCGAAACTATGGGCTATGTAGAGATGGCTCTGAGCGGTAGCGTCAATTCAGAACTGGTCAGCCTGATCAATGAGGCCGGTTTTAAGGCCGTGGGACTGTCGGGCAGGGATGGCGATATTGCCCAAGCACGGAAACGCACGCACCGGGTAACTCTCGATGGGAAGGAACAAGAGGTTGATCTGGGACATGTCGGTGATATTGATTCTATTGATACTTCGTTGGTGCAGCTTCTCATTAAAAATGATTATATCCCGGTCATTTCTCCCGTCGCGGGGGGTGAGGAATCGGATGCTTATAATGTAAATGCGGATATGTTTGCCGGTCACATGGCCGGTGCCCTTGGAGCAGCCCGATATGTGGCACTGACCAATGTAGATGGGTTGCAGCTGGATCCTGAAGATTCCGCGACGCTTATTGAAGAAATTACTATCCAGGATGCGCAATCCGAGATGGGGAACAGCATACAAGGGGGGATGATTCCCAAGGTGGAATCCTGCATTATTGCCCTGGAAGAGGGAGTTAGTTCGGCTCATATTATTAACGGAATGAAGTCTCATACGATATTGCGAGCGCTCCTTTCTGATGAGGCACCCGGCACCCGGATAACGAACAAAAAGTGAATCAATAGGCAGAATTTGGAACTGAAATCAAACTAAACCTTATGTCTGATACAGCACAAGAACTTGCAGATAAATATCACGTGGACCTGTATGGACGGTATCCGATTACCCTGACCAAGGGGAAAGGCGTTTTTGTGACGGATACCGAAGGCAACCGGTACCTGGATGCTCTGGCCGGTATTGCCGTCAACAGCCTTGGACACTGCCATCCGAAAGTAGTAGAAGCTGTTCGCGAGCAGGCCGGGAATTTAATGCATATTTCCAATTTCTATTATAGCGAGCCGCAAAGTGAGCTTGCTAAAAAGTTGACTGAAGTATCAGGGCTTGATAAGGCCTTTTTCTGCAACAGCGGCGCGGAATCGGTTGAAGGAGCCATTAAGCTGGCTCGCAAGTACGGATCCCTGCGAAATAAATCCGGCAAAATTATCTCTATGGAAAATTGCTTTCACGGCCGTACGCTGGGCACCATAGCGATGGGAAAGAAGAAATATCAGACAGGATTTGAGCCTATACCTGAAGGCTTTGAACAAGTGCCCGCCAATGATAAAGAAGCGCTGACTGAGAAAGTAAATGATGAAACGGTTGCTGTAATCCTGGAACCGGTACAGGGCGAAGGCGGTGTCAAACCTGTTGACGGGGATTATCTGAAGCACGTTCGAAAGCTATGTGATGAGCACGATGTGGTGATGATCCTGGATGAAATTCAGTGCGGCATGGGGCGAACCGGTCAGATGTATGCTTATCAACATTATGGCATCAAACCTGATATCCTGACATCTGCAAAAGCATTGGGCAATGGATTCCCGATCGGTGCCGTGGTTGCAAAAGATAAAATTGCGGATGCTATTGCTCATGGAGAACACGGTACGACATACGGGGGAAATCCACTGGCTTGTGCTGCCGCCTGTGCTACGCTCTCGGTGATGGAAGACGAAAATATACCTGAACAGGCGGCTAAAAAAGGTGCTTATTTCAAAGATCGTCTGCGTGACGTGGCTGAGGATATCGATGCTGTTGTTGATGTTCGGGGTCTGGGACTTATGGTCGGCGCTGAACTATCATTCGAAGGCGGTGATGTTGTCAAAGAAATGATGAAACGCGGCGTACTATCAAATTGTGCTTCCGGTAATGTAATGCGCTTCGTACCTCCGCTGATTATCACTGAAGATCAGATTGATACCATTATTGATGTATTTGTTGAATCTCTAAAAGAAGTTGAATCAAATGTCAAAGCATAAAATTGGAATTGTCGGGGCAACCGGGTATACCGGTTCCGAACTGGTCCGTTTGTTGCTCGATCATCCGGATGTCAGTATTGAAGTTATAACCTCTGAAAGTAAAGCGGGCCAAACGTTTTCTGAGATCAATCCTTTTTTCTCCGGCAGATTTGATATGGAATTAGAGCCGCTGGAAAATTTGAAGGATTATGATCTGGATTTGGTGTTCCTGGCATTGCCGCATGGGGTATCCATGGATTTCGTCAAGGATTGGCACCCTGGCCAATACCGGGTAATTGATCTTTCCGGTGACTTTCGGCTGGGTTCGGCCGAGCAGTACCAACAGTGGTATAAACAGGAGCACGTTGCACCCGATGCGATTGATGAAGCGGTATTCGGACTGCCGGAGTTATTTCGAGATCAGATTCGAAATGCACACTTAGTGGCAAATCCCGGTTGCTATCCTACATCCGCTATTTTGGCGCTGGCGCCTCTCCTCAAAAATGAGGTCATTGAATCGACACAGATCGTCGTGGATTCCAAATCGGGGGTTACCGGAGCCGGGGCCACCGCCAACCAGCGAACGCATTTTCCTGAAGTGTTCGGTAATTTTTCGGCTTACGGCCTGCTCGACCATCGGCATACCCCGGAAATCCAGCAGACGCTTACTGATTATACCGGCCGGGATACAGAAGTATTATTTACGCCGCACCTGCTTCCCATAGATCGCGGGATTTTGACGACCACCTATTCTACTCCCAAAAAGGACATTGACAAAGATTTTCTTGGGGATTGGTACTATAGCTTTTATGAAAAAGAATATTTCATTCGCGTTGTTGATCATCCGCCCGAAGTAAAACATGTACGCGGTTCGAATTATTGCGACATCCATGTGGCGTATGATGATCGAACTAATCGAATTGTAACAGTCTCGACAATTGATAACCTGGTGAAAGGAGCCGCCGGTCAGGCCGTACAGAATATGAATCTGATGTTTGGATTTATCGAACGTTCGGGACTCGAAATATCCCCGTTAAGCCCATAACAATAACGCAAAAGATTTCTATGTCATCCTGAACTTGGTTCAGGATCTTTGCTGATTAAATTTTACAGCTTATAACAGCAATTCAATCTAAACTTATTTACTTCTGATGCTTAATAATATAACTCATGTTCGAGGATATAAATGCTGGGGATGCCATATGGGTATCAAATCGAAGCGGAGGGATTTAGCCTTGATTTATTCTGAAGAACCGGCTGCCGCGGCTTCCGTATTTACCCAGAACGTGGTATGTGCCGAGCCCGTCAAATTAAGCCGGAAGCATATCAATGATGGAAAAGCGCAGGCTATTGTGGTGAATTCGGGCAATGCCAATGCCTGCACCGGTGACGAAGGCTGGCGCGGAGCGGTGGCGATGGCCGAGAAGACGGCTGAGCTGCTTGATATCCCCCGTGAAGATGTATTGGTGGCGTCAACAGGATTGATCGGCGAACCCTTTCCTACCGATAAAGTGCTGGAAGGTATCGAGGAAAGTGCTAAGAAACTTTCCGATCGCGAGATGGCGGGTTCACTGACGGCGAATGCCATTCTTACTACCGATACTTTTGCCAAAGAGGGATTTACTGATTTTACGATCGGAGATACCCAGGTTAACATGGCGGGCATTGCCAAGGGATCCGGAATGATACATCCCAATATGGGCACAATGCTAGGGTTTATCACCTGTGATTTGGCAATTGATTCGGATTTGCTGGATGAAGCCCTGCACGAAGTGGTGAACAAAACGTTCAATATGATTACGGTGGATGGCGATACCTCTACCAACGATATGGTGGCGGTGATGTGTAATGGCATGGCCGGCAACGATCCCATCACTAAAAAAGATGAAAACTACGAGCGTTTTTATGCTAATCTTGAAAAACTATGCCGTCATTTGGCAAAACTGATTGTGTCTGACGGTGAAGGGGCAACGAAACTGGTGGAGTATCGTGTGAATAAAGCAAAATCAGAAGAAGATGCACGCCGGATTATCCGTACTATTTCCGATTCCAGTTTGGTTAAAACCGCTATCTTTGGCACTGATCCCAACTGGGGACGTATTATGGCGGCAGCAGGTCGTTCGGGGGTCACCTTTGATCCGGAGAAAGTGGATTTATTTATCGGTTCGGATGAAGAACATAGCGTTCAAATTCTGAAAGAAGGTCAGCCGGTCAAGGAGGCTCGTTCCGATGTAAAGAAAGAAATGCAGGCGTCCAATATTACGGTAATTTTGGATATGAATGAAGGTACAGCAGAAGCGGTGGGATGGGGATCGGACCTGTCGTACGAGTACATCCGAATCAATGCCGAATATACAACCTGATCAGCCTGCGTTCACAATAACCTGCCAAAATCGTCATCCCGACCGCAAGGAAGAGATCTTCGGGTGGTTAGGTTTTCCGATTTACTGGTACTTTTTTTAGCAGATTATAGTAGTTACAGGATGGAATGTCCCAAGGATCAAAAGGTTTTTCATACTGTTCGAAATAAATAACTTGTTAATAATCTGCTTTATAAATGATTATCAGGAGTGGTATATGTAATAGATTCTCTTGCTTTTTTGATCGGATTTTCCTCTGGTTTATAATCTTGATCAGGCCGATCTTGTAACTAAGAAAATTAAATACCCGGCTGATGAAAGACACGAAAAAAAAGATACAATGGTATAAAAAGCTCGAAAAAGAGCCTGATTTTTCTCATGAAGAAGTTAAAATTGCGCGCAAACAATTAAACTTTGAAAAGCATATCGAAGATTCTTATCGCTGGATTCATGAGGTGGCATTTAATCTTGGAGATGAAACCCAATTTGAAACGGCCTATCAAGTATTGCGAGTTGTATTAACTGTTTTACGTGATCGGATGACGCCCGAAGAAGTTTTTCAACTGTCGGCCCAGCTACCGATACATATCAGGGGAATTTTTTTCGAAGGATATAATTTGAAAGATAAACCCCAGAAATATCATGCAGAAGAATTTCTTAAGCGAATCGAAGAAACGGTCACTATACAGCAAATAAATCCTCAAAAAGCTTTTCAGGCTGTGTTAGGGGTTCTCTATAGTCACATCACCCTTGGGGAGCTTGAAGATATTTATGTAACCCTGCCGAAAGGCATTCGAAATCTATGGGATGAAGCGTTAAAGTGAATTAACTTTTATATACGTTGATCTGCTTAAAACTACTCATTATTTAATCTGTCTCATATTAGGGCAAGGCAAGAATCTCGAGATCAGCTAAAAGATATAGTTTCCCGTCCTCGTAAACCATATCCTCGCCGACCACTTCAAAAATTTCTCCTTTACGGAGAGGGGCTATATTTTTCCAAATTGAATTATGGGAAACCGGTCGGCCGCCTTCATTTTCCCACTCTTCGATCTCTTTAAGATCCGAAGCCGAAAGGGACTTTGTATCTACCACAATCTTTAAAACACGTGTTTTGGTTTTATCCATAATGTTATCATTTGTTTAGGAGTGTGAAGTATAATACATAAAGGGATGCTGAGTAAGAGTGGGGATTGCGCGTGGTTTGATGTAAGAAAAATCCTGCTGGATTTTTTACAGTCCTGTAAACATATGTTTTATATTTTTTTGTGTATAAATAAATGTTTTTTCTTGATTTAAAATATTTTTCTTTTATATTCCTAATTGAATATGCTTAAATATTTTAGGGGAGATCTTAAGGATTCATTATGAGTAAAAGCTATAAAAAGGGATTATTAGCTTAACGTATTCGACAGAATCTTCGAATAAATTAGATCACTTCTTATTTCGTCAGTTCTTAGGATAGAAGGCTTTTCTATACCGCTGGCGCATTTATGTCTAAAATTTGGTACAACATCACCGGAGGTCACTATGTATTTGAGGGATTACTTATCTTTTGTTTCAAACCGTGTTCGATTTTTATTTTTCATTCTCTTCACTTCTACACTTCTGTTTGGCACTGGTGCAAATATAAATGCACAAGACCTTCATGTGTATATGTCAGCTTCCGGCGAAGTCGCCGGGCCGGGGGATCGAACGACATACTCAGTTACGGTAACGAACACGGGAACCACAGATTTAACCAATATTTCTGTGGATATTGTATTACCTGATTTGATTAATGGCTTTTCGCCGTCGGATGGCTTGTCGTGTTATGGTACTAACACTAACTGTAATGCCAACGAAACGGCCACCTGGCAGGTTGGAACCTTATCTCCCGGCTACTCAAAGACCGTATTCTACCAGGTTCAAATTGCCTCGGATGCAACGGCCGGAACGATTACGAGCACATCTACTGCATCGGCAACGGGCTCTTCTGACGCAACTGCATCCTTGGACATCACAATAGACGCTTCGCCGCTGTTGCGGCTGAGCGTGGCGCCCGAATCGGGTCCGGCGGTGGCCGGGGAGCCGTTCACCTACACACTGACCTATGGTAACATTGGCTCGACTCCAACATCCAATGCAGTGTTAACCATGAATGTACCTGCCGGTACGCAATTTCAATCGGCTACGGGAGGAGGTGTCGAAAGCGGAGGCACGGTAACATGGAATATAGGAGTCATAGGAGCGGGCAAAAGTGGACAGTTTCAAATGACAGTGATTCCAAACGGCTCTCTAACTGATGGGCAAGTACTAGAAACTCGCGGCCAAATTGAACCCAACGTTACCAATGAACCTGATGCTATGTCATCGATCATCACGCCGATCCATGCTGCGGGTCCGCTGCATGTGGAATATAGTTTTTCCCAGACGGCTCCCGGGCCGGGCGACTATATCGACCTGACGCTGGTGGCCTCCAATACGGGGGCGGTGGGTCTGACCAATGCCACGGCCCGGGTATTGATGCCGGATTGGATTCAGGGATTTAGCAGAGGTGATGGCTTGTCATGTTATGGTATTGACAATAACTGTGATGCTAATGAAAGGGGGACCTGGGA
>Ga0102944_1001597_pt1 | contig 14795 bp, 12 predicted proteins | sample SalPonD_shore_MG_FD_78172 | JGI IMG/M metagenome (GOLD analysis project Ga0102944, IMG submission 78172) | Salt pond soil microbial communities from South San Francisco under conditions of wetland restoration - Salt Pond MetaG... | ecosystem: Environmental > Aquatic > Marine > Intertidal zone >...
AGCCGCACCGCGTAGCCGGCATCCTGCAACCCGTCCACCAGCCAGTACCCGTTGTAGGTCGACTCCACCACCACCGCTTCCAGTGCGTCTGCAAACGGCACCAACCCGCCCTTGATCGCCTCCAGCTCGTTGGGATAGCGCTTGTGGAACAGCAATGCCCCCTCGGCATCGATCAGAGCCAGAACACTGTTGTTGGAGTGCAGGTCAATCCCGCCGTAAACTGCCATCGGAAGGCCTCCTCTGTTTCGGTAACTCGTTGCTGCCACACAAGAAGTTACCGCCCGCGGAGGGGGCCTTCTAGATGATTCTCAGATTTATTTTCTGGTTTGAAGCCGAGTCTTAGGAATCGAGGCGGTTACGCTCGGCTGAGAAAATAGATCTGTCCCCTTTTTTCATGGCCGTTGGCGACATCCAGGGCGGCGAACAACGTCGTCGCGCCATGGCGAAAAGAACCGTGCGTCACCCCTTCGACATAGGCCAGGCCAAGCGGCAGGATCGGCTGGGTCCGTTCCAGTGCCTGGATCTGGCCCTTCTCATCGACGCACAGCACCAGTGCCTTGTCCGGCGGGTTGAGGTAGAGCCCGACGATGTCACGGACCTTCTCGATAACGCCGCCGCCGCAGGCTGACCGTGGGCCGGCTGACGCGGCAGCGCCGGGCAATCTCGGTGGCGCCCACGCCGAACGTACAGTCAGTTACGCGCCGCTACACCAGAGAGCGAGCACCCGGGAGCTCTTACGCCCCCAGAACAGAGTTCACGCGGAAGAAAGACGTATAAAAAATCCATGTTATAATAAATCCGGTGCCATTGCGTAACCAAGGAGGCGGTGACATGGATTCAGGGCGGCTGCTAGCCGAAAGCGAGCGACTGGAGGATCAGCGCGTCCGGTGGCTGGCGAGTCATCGCGGCGAGAGGGCTGCGCGCGCCTTCGCGGAGCGTACCCGGGCGATCTACCGCAGCGCTGTGGTGCGGCGCTCGGCGCCCGCCGGCAATCCGTCGTTCCGCCTGCGGCTGATCGGTTCCTACTGTTATCTGAAGCATTATCTCAGTGACGCCAGGAGGTTGGCGGAATGACTCTGCCGGGGGTCGCCATTGCCGTGCACCTGCTGGGCATCCTGTGGTGGATCGGCGGGCTGGCGTTCGTGACGCTGGTGTTTCTGCCGATGCTGCGTCACCAGCCGGAGGGTGACCGGCTGGCGCTGCTGCAGACGATCGAGGGCCGGTTCGCGCCGCAGGCGCGCACCGCCGTGCTGCTGGTCGGACTGTCCGGCGGCTACATGCTGTGGGCCCTGGGGGCATGGCGCTGGCTGGGCCAGCCCGGTTTCTGGTGGCTGGATGCCATGATCGGCTACTGGCTGTTGTTCGCGGTCATGCTGTTCATCATCGAACCGCTGGGCCTGCTGCAACGCATGGTGTTCTCGGCGCGCGACCCGGCCGCCGCCTGGCGGCGCTTCCACTGGCTCCACGGCGTGCTGCTGGCGCTGGCGGTGATCGTGATCGCTGGTGCGGCCGCCGGGGCCCACGGATTCTGAATAAGGGGCGTGACCAGCGCACCGCGCCGGACGCGGCTCAAAGGCTCTCCGGTCCCCAAGGGGCTGCATGCCCCGCCCGGGTCGCGGACCGTCGCCGGTCGGGTCTGGCCCGTGCCGGCGGGAGCACAACGGATCAAGCGGCTGCAGGTCTACCGCTCCGATCCGGAGGGGGGCGAGTGCCCGCGGGTGGATACGTTCAACGTCGACCTGGATGACTGCGGGCCGATGCGTCCTGGACGCTCTCAGCAAGATCGAAAACCAGATCGATCCGAGCCTCACGTTCCGCCGCTCCTGCCGGGAAGGGGTTTGTGGTTCCTGTGCCATGAACATCAACGGTACGCACTGGCTGGTGGACAGCCGTGACGAGGCCACCGGCGAGCGCCTGGACAAATTGGAGGATCCATTCCGGCTGTACCCTGCCACACGATTCCCAACTGTACGCGGACCTGCCCCAAGGGGCTCAATCCCGGCAAGGCGATTGCCGAGATCAAGCGCAAGCTGCTGGAGCGGCAGGGCTGATGCGTACATGGCCGGCAGGTGAGCGACGGCGGAAGAGGGTGACGGGCCATGGCGGATAGAATCAGACCGCGATCGCCCCACGTTCAGATCTATCGACCGCAGTTGACCTCGGCGCACAACGCCCAGGACGACCGATGCAGCCCGCTAGCGCCGAAGCAGGCAGAACGCGGCAGCTTGCTGGCGGCCGGCCTCCTCTCCCGGCATCCCCCGGATCGCCATGGGGCCTGTCCTTCTGCGACCGGAGCATGGTGCTCGGCGCCTTGTGGTTCGCGCTGGCCCTGTCGCTCAACGGTGTGACGTTCGGCAGGTCCGCCGCGGCCAATACGGCCGGGATTCGGAACTCGCTGCACCCGGCTGCGCGGCGCGCCTCGCCGGTCGCGCCCGTTGCGAGGCGCGGCAGGCCCGGTGGCGCGCCGGCTACGGGTTCCGGTACCGCCCCCCTTTGCGTGACCGTGCGGGCAGGCAACCTGGCAGCGGACTTCGAACGCCTGACTGTGGTCAATGCGGAGGGTGCGGATTGCGGTATTTTCGGTGCCAGCGGTTCACCACGGCGGAGTTGTCGTGGCCTTCAGGGAGCGACCTATTATGGATGTTGCGGATCAGCGAACAGGGGAGCGCCCCGAGGCCGCGGGGCTCGTCGGGCCCGGGCCGGTTCCGGTCGCGTTGCGGGTGAACGGGGAGCTACGCCGAATCGCGGTGGAGCCTCGCACGACCCTCGCCGAGGCTCTGCGGGGACCGCTCGGGCTCAAGGGGACCAAGCTCGCGTGCGATCATGGTGCCTGCTCCGCGTGTTCCGTGTGGCTGGACGGTCGGGTAGTGGCTTCCTGCAGCATCCTGGCAATCGAGATCGGCGACCGCGAGGTTACGAGCATCGAGGGATTGGCCTCGTACGGAGCCCTGCACCCTGTCCAGGAGGCATTTATCGCGCACGACGCCGTGCAATGCGGATTCTGTACCCCCGGACTGGTGATGAGCTGCGCCGCTCTGCTCGCCAGCAATCCTCGCCCCGGCCCTGACCAGGTTCGGGCAGCGATCAGCGGCCATGTTTGTCGCTGCGGGACCTACCCCCACGTGATACGGGCGATGCGGTCCCTGGCCGGCCCCGGAGGGGCCGGGCATGGACGGTGATCGGCGTGGTCGTCGGGAGCGCTTCCCTTACGGTCTGGCTCACCTTGGACTGGGCGAGGTGGAGCGGGAGATATCTCCCGAGGAGCCGCCGCCGCTCGCCGCCAACGAAGGCCTACGCCTGATCGGGAAGGACACCCGGCGCTGGGATGCCCGCGCGAAGGTGACCGGCGAGGCGCGGTACACGGTCGACGTGGATATGGCGGGCATGCTGCACGCGGCAGTCCTTCGTTCGCCTTTTGCCCACGCGCGCATCCTGTCGATCGACCTGTCGGCTGCGGAGAATGCCCCGGGGGTACACGCCGGGATCGACCTGGTCGGCGCGGCGGCGGATAGGCCGCCTGCCGTGGTCCGTTACGTCGGCCAGCCGGTAGTCGCCTTGGCCGCCGAGTCGCGCGTCCTCGCCGAGGAAGCGTTACGCCTGGTGGAAATCGACTACCAAGAGCTTCCGTTCGTAATCGATCCGGAACCGGCCGGCAGACCGGATGCGCCGGTCGTGTATGACCTCAGCGAGGTGGCCGACGCTCCCTCGGCGGGCCTGCCCGCCACGCCCCGGGCCGAGTTGCTGCTGGGCAATGTTCTCGGACCCGGCGGCGAGCACGAATCGAGTGATGTTACCGCAGCCCTGGAGCAGGCGGACACCGTGGTCGGCGGGACGTATCGCACGCAGGTCCAGACGCACTGCTGCATGGAGCCCCATGCGATCGTCGCTTCCTGGCGGAAGGACTGCCTCGACGTGTGGATGTCCACGCAGTTCATTGCCGGCGTGCGCGTGGAGCTGGCCGAGTATTTCGGCATCCCGCTTTCGCGCGTTCGTGTCCGGGCGGCAGCCATTGGTGGGGGATTCGGCTCCAAATCCCGCCTGGGGCTGTATGGTCGCGCTGCCGCCGGGTTGTCCCGGCTTGCTCGGGCCCCCGTCCGGCTGGTGTACCGGCGCGACGAAGAACAGATCGATAGCGGGAACCGGTCTTCCAGTGAGCAGCACCTGCGCATCGGGGCAAACCGGGACGGCACGCTGGCGGCCATTTCGCTCGTCTCGTATGGCAACGCTGGGATCGCCTTCGGCGCGGGCGTGGGCTTCATCGCGACCGGCCTGTACCGGTGCGATCGGGTGGCAGCCCTTCACTCGGACGTATTTACCCATACGGCACCGAGCTGCGCGATGCGGGGGCCGGGCAATACCCAGGGCGCATTCGCGTTGGAGCAGTGCATAGACGAGCTGGCCGAACGGCTCGGGATGGATCCGCTCGATCTGCGGGACCGGATCGATCAGAGCACGGTGCGACGCGAAGAACGCCGTCTCGGCGCCGAGCGCATCGGGTGGCACAGGCGTTCTGGTCCCGGGCGTGGCGCCGGCCCGATCAAGCACGGGCTGGGGGTCGCCCAATCCCTTTGGCCCGCGCTTGTCCAGACCAATGCCGCCTGCGAGGTTCGACTCTGGCGCGATGGCGTCGTGGAAGTGCTCTCGAGCGTGCAGGACATCGGCACGGGCGTGGGTACGACGCTCGCGCAGGTGGTCGCGGAAGAACTCGGGCTCGAGCCGGACCAGGTTCGCGTGCGGATCGGGGATACGGAGTACCCGTCGGGCCCCCCCTCCTACGGCAGTCGCACCACCGCCTCCATTACCCCGCCGGCCCGCACCGCGGCCTGGCGGCTGCAAGAGTCCCTGTTGCGTGCCGTTGCAGCGGCCTGGCAGGTCGACGCGGCGGACCTGGTTCTTGAACAGGGGCGGATTCGTCTGCGCGGCGATCCGGACCGCCGCATTTCCTGGCGCGAGGCCGCTGCGACGCTGCGCACCGACCGGATCAGTGCCGTGGCGGACCGGACCGACGACTACGGCGGTTTCCGCAGCCGTGCGGGAGATGCGGCCGTTGCCCGCGGGGAGCTCGGGGGAGTCCAGTTCGCCGAAGTGGAAGTCGACACGGAGACCGGGTTCATCCGCGTGCAGCGCGTGGTTGCCGTTCAGGACTGCGGCCGACCGATCAATCCCCGGCAGGTCGAAAGCCAGGTCCAGGGAGGTGTCCTGATGGGGATTTCCTACGCCCTGCTCGAGGAACGCATCCTGGATCCCCGGACCGGAAGGGTGCTCAACCCGAACTTCGTCGACTACAAACTTCTGGGGGCGGGCGAGGTGCCCGAAATCGACGTGATCCTGCTGGAGAACTATCAGGGCTTGAGCGCTTCCGACGCCTACGGGGTCGCCGAGCCCTCCAACATACCCACCGCCGCCGCGGTCGCCAATGCCGTTTACAACGCAATCGGGGTCCGAATCCGGTCGTTGCCCATGACGCCGGCGACGGTCCTGCGGGCCCTCGGCTCGCTCTCGGGGGAGGATCGCTGATGGAGCCGTTCGCCTGGCGCCAGGCCGTGACTCCGGAGGATGCCGCGGGATACTCCACCAGCACCACGGCCCGGGCAATGCTCACTGTGGCCGGCATGCCGGATCGGCAGCACGTGCTGATCAAGGCGGGCGGCGTGGACCTGTTGGACCTGATGAAACAGGGCGTTGCGGCACCCCGATGCCTCGTGGACATCAGCCGCATCGGGGAACTGGAAGGGGTTTCGCAGGCAGCTGACGGTAGCGTGCGTATCGGTGCGCTGACCACCCTCGCGGAGCTTGCCGGGAGCCCGCTGATCAGGCAGAACTACCCGGCGCTGAGCCAGGCGGCGGCCGGCGCCGCCAGTCCCCAAATCCGCAACCGCGCCACGCTGGGCGGCAACCTGCTTCAGCGGCCCCGGTGCTGGTATTTCCGGTCTGCCTCTTATCACTGCACCCGCAAGGGTGGGGCGCACTGCTTCGCGTTTGAAGGCGATAATCGCTATCACGCTGTCTTCGGTAACCATGGATGTGCCATCGTGCACCCGTCGACCCCGGCGACACCGCTGGTGGCCTACGGTGGCTCGGTGGAGATGACGGATGCCCGGGGCCGCCGGCGTCAGATCGCGCTCGAAGATTTCTTCCTGTTACCCGAAGCGGATCCGCATCGGGAAAACTCCCTGGCGGCGCAGGAGATCCTGACGGCGGTGCACCTGCCGGCCCACGTTGGCGGCCGGCACGCTTCGTACCTGCAGGTCGCGGAGAAAGCTGCGTTCGACTGGCCGCTGGCGGCCGTCGCGGCGGTGCTGGATCTCGATCGGACAGGCCGTTGCCGGCGGGCGAACATCATCCTCGGCGCGGTCGCGCCCGTTCCATGGCGTAGCGCTGCAGCGGAAACCGCGCTCGGCGGTTCGGAGATCACGCCCGAGGCTGCGCGGGCGGCGGCCAGGGCGGCTGTTGCCGGCGCTGCCCCCCTCTCGCGGAACGGTTACAAGTTGTCCCTGGTCGACGCGCTCGTGCGCCGTGCCGTGCTCGCCGCCGCGGGGTCGGATTCCGCCGGTCCCGGCTGACGGGGTTCCACCGCTCGCGTTTGCCGGCCGCCATGAGTGCCGCTTCAGGCGCAGCTCGCTCTGACGACCACTGATCACGGTCGGTGAGAGGGAATACTGACGCCCGTCACGATCCACGCAATATTCGGGACAGGGTTGGTGCGACCGCTGCGCCCGTGCCACCGGGATGCGCGCGGCTGGCGGACGGTGTGTGTGCGCGGAATCGTCAACCGCTTTGGCGCGGTTCTCCCGGCCGTCCGCGCGCTGCCATGAGGGAGGCGAAGAGCACTATCCCGAGGGACGGAACCCCTCTCGCCGTCCCGTCGTCCGGCTTCGGAGCGAGGGCCCAGACAGGCCGGCAGCCGCGTACCGGGGCTCCGCTCTTCACGGGTCGCGCCGCTTCTGCGGATGGCCGACCGACTGCGCGAACAGAACGTGCTGGCGGCTCGAGAGCGCGAGCCGGATGGCCAGGGCCTGCCGGTCGCAGTTGTGGAACCACGTCGCGAGCCTTTCGCCTGCCGCGAAGAGATAGACGTTCGCCGCGATCAGGCCCGTATCGACGTAGTAGTAGGATTTCTGGACCTCCGGATCGCGCAGGCCGGGCTCGTCAAAGCCGGAAGACTGCTCGAGCCGTTCCAGGTCGACCACGTAGATCAGCTGCACCGGCGCCTCGACCTCGCCGACAGGCTGGCCCGGGGTCAAGGCGCTCGCGCGCAGATCCCCCGCCGCGACCGGCGAGAGCACGTGGCTCAAGGGGTCGTAGAGATGGGTCGTGTCGGCGAGAGCGACGTAGACGTCGATCTCCTGGGAATTGCTCGCCGAAGCGGCCGTGCGGCCGGTCATGCCGAAGGGGCCGTTCTGGCGATTGACGCCGAACGCGGCCCACAGAAGGTTCGAGAGGGTCTGCAACGGCAGCGGATCCGGGCGGATGGCACGGGTGGTCCGACGTTGCTCGAGCGCCTGGAACACGGACGTGTTTCGACCCGGTTTCGGTGGCGGCAGCTCGATGGGAAGCGATCTTTCGAATTTGCCAGACGACGGACACATGGCTCGATCCTCCGTTGCCGCAAGCGTGACGCACAGCCACGTCGCGCGCTTGTCCGACTGACAAGGTTAGTCGAAAGTCGGAGAAGCAGGCTGACCTTCACTCACAGCGACCGAGCCGTCATTGGGACGAACGAGCTTTCGGTATAGGCGGAAAGAACCTGCCTGTGCTCCTTTGGTACTGCCTATAGAAGGGGAACTGCCTAAGGCGGGTTCTGGACCTCCCGGTAGCCGGAGACCTCCCAGTCGGCCGGATGATCGACCACACCGGCCCGCACCATGTAACCAATCTTCCAGAAGGTATGGTCAGGTCTCAGCGGCGCCCTGAGCCGTTGTGGCAAGGCGCGAGGAGGGAGTAGTCCAGGGCCTGGACCAGGTGGGTTTCGGTATCCACGGCAGTGGCATGGCTCCGCCCTTAGAGCGTGATTTTCGGGGTTGGAATTGGCGGCCTAAGCGCCATTTCAGCCCACTATCTGGCAAGTTGTGTCGTCAGATCAAATGGTTCCTATGCTCCGACCCCGCCCGACTGTCCTGGACGGAAATTCACGAACCCGCGACCCTGGAAGGAATCCGGCGATGGGTCTCCTCCGATCCAAACGCCACCCAGGCACCAGAGGCCGCGAGGATAACGACGGTGGCCCAAAAGGCCGGCGTCACGTGGGAGGTCGCCTGCGCGATAGCGCCGAGGATCAGTCCGCCGATAGCGTAGCCGGTGTCGCGCCAATAGCGGTAGACACCCAGAGACGCGCCACGCCAATGCGGCTCCGAGATGTCGTTGACGGCCGCAATGATATTGGGATAAAGCATCGCCATGCCGACCCCCATCACACAGGCGGAGGCGATCCAGGCGCCGAACCCGGAGAGCACCGCGACGCCCGCGATGCCGAGGGCCAGCACCCACAGGCCGCCGGTGATCAGGCGCTTGCGGCCAATGCGGTCTGAAAGGGGCCCGCTCCAAAGCTGGGATCCTCCCCAGACGGCGGCGTAAACGCCTGTCACCCAGCCGATCCCGTCCAGGGTCAGGCCGCGCTGATGCAGGTAGACCGGAAACAGCACCCACACCAGGGTATCGGCGATCTTGTTGGTGACCCCCGCCTGGGACAGGGCCCGAAACGTCGGATCTCGAAAGGAGACCAGAGCGAAGATCTCGGCCATCCCGGGATTGTCCGAGCGGAGCTGGGCTCGTCGCGCATCGGGCGTCTTGCGGCCCCCTGTCTGACGGCGGGCCGCGCTCTCCGCGCGAGCCCAACCGCGTGTTTCCGCGACCAGCAGAACGGTTACCGCGATCGCCGCCGCGATGACGGGCAGGGCAAAGCCGAACAGGGCCGGCTTTGGGCCATATATCGTGGCAAGCCACCCGGTCGCCAGACCGGCGACACCCATGGCCGCGTAGCCACCGAACTCGTTGATCCCAACCGCCAGCCCGCGCTGATTGGCACCGGCGAGATCGACCATGCTGATGACCGTTACCGACCACGCCAATCCCTGGCTGACTCCCAGGAACACGTTGGCCGCCACGATCCAGGTCCAGTCTGTCGCGAACAGGATAAGGAACGGCACGGGCAGCGCCGCGACCCAGCCCAGCAGCAAGACGCGCTTCCGGCCGATGCGATCCGCCAGCGTACCCGCCGCGAAGTTCATCAGTCCCTTGACGAAACCGAAGGCGATCACGAAGGACGCGAGCCACAGGAAAGCCCCCTGGGCGACGCCGAAGTGTCCGGCGAGCGCCGGGAGTACGGTGCGTTCCGTACCCAGGCTCAGCCCGACGAAGATCACCTGCAGGGTCTGCAGGGAAAACTGGGCCAGGTTCCCCGTGATATCACGCACGTGATGTCGGGACTCTATCTCCGTCTCCATGCCCCCTCCCTTTTCCGATTGATGCGCCTGCGACTTGCGAATGCGCGAATCGGCCCCGCACCCGCGATCTAGCGTCTCTCTGTCGCCTGGCCTTTGCCTGCCAAGCTACCGCGTTCCGCTCCCCATGTTTGCCGCCGGGTATTCGGCAGCATGGGGCGGCGCTTCAGGGAGGTCTCGCGTCATGGCATCAATGAATGCGGCCTCGCCCTCGATGCGGAATGCACGGTTGTGAAGACGCTCGAACCCGATAGCAGATCCCGTCTGGCGTATGCCCGGGGGCATGCGGAATTGCCGCGGTCACAGCTGCTCCACGGGCAAACCGGCAGCCTTCCACTCGGGGAGCCCGTCTTGCAGTCGGCGTACGCTGAACCCGCGCCCCCTGAGCGTGGCGACCGCCTCGAAAGACAGGACACACCAGGGCCCTCGACAGTAAGCGACGATCTCGCGCTGCGGGCTGAGCTCATCGAGCCGCGATTCCAGCTCGGCGAGTGGAATATTCACGGCACCGGGAAGATGCCCGGTCGCGAACTCATCTGACGGGCGCACATCCAGGAGCGTGACCAGACCATCGCGCATTCTGCTCAGAAGCTCCGCGCGCGAGACCGGCTCCATGGTGTCGCGCTCCCCGAAGTAGGTTCGCCGGATGCGCGCCACCTCGGCAAGGTTGCGGCTTGCCAGGTCGGACAGTGCGGCGGTCACCTCGAGTACGGACTCGTCTGCCAGGCGATAGCACACGCGCTTGCCTTCCCGTCGCGAGGCGACCAGGCCCGCGCGTCGGAGCTGCTGGAGGTGTTGCGAGGCATTGGCCAGGGTCAAGCCGACGCGTGCGGCCAGTGCGTCGACACTGCGCTCGCCCTGGGCTAGATGTTCGAGCATCTCCAGCCGGTGCGGCGACCCGAGTGCCCGGGCGACCAGGGCAAACTCACCGTATAGCGCCTGCTTGGGGTCGGTTGACATGGGGCTTGCTCTCACATTAAATGACTCAATTGAGTAATTGAGTGTAATGCTTGTGGCTGGACAGGGGAAGCCAGCGGAATGCCTGACCAACGCCAGCACGCCGATCGCGCCGGAGGTGGCCGCGGTGATGCGCTCGGCATGGGCCGGGCCTACGGCAATCCGTCCAGCACGCATTGGGCCGGCCGCCCGGCCCGGGAGTGGATGGAAACCGCGCGGGCCCAGGTCGCGGCCCTGCTGGGCTGCGCGGCCGAGGAGATCGTGTTTACCAGCGGCGGCAGCGAAGCGAACAACCTGGCCCTGAAGGGCGTGTTCTTCAGTGCCCGGCGCCCACGTCCGCACTTCATCACGACCGGCGTCGAACATCCGGCGATCACGGCGCCGCTGCGTTTCCTGGGAGGTTGGGGCGCGGCGGTGACCCGGCTGCCCGTGGATGGGACCGGCCGCATCGACCCGGAGGACCTGCGCCGAGTGTTCGTAACAGACGAGTGGAGGGTTTGCGTGGAACGGAAAGCTCACTGGGAAGATGTATACCGAACCAAAGCGCCTGAGGCGGTGAGTTGGTATCAGCCTCACTGTGAGCGCTCACTCGATCTGGTGCGTGACTTCGCACCAGACCATCGAGCTGCGATTATCGACGTGGGCGGCGGTGCTTCTACGCTGGTGGACGACCTGGTCTCCGGGGGATTCCGTCATTTAACCGTCCTGGATTTGTCGGGAGCGGCACTGGCTGAGGCCAGGCAAAGGCTCGGGAGGCGAGCGGCGGGTGTCCACTGGATGGAGGCCGATGCCCTTGACGTGCGATTGCCGCAAGCAAGCGTGGATCTGTGGCACGATCGCGCGGTCTTCCATTTCCTGACGTCGACAGACGACCAACAACGCTACGTCGGGCAGGTGGGCAATGCGGTGAAGTCTGGTGGTCATGTCGTCGTGGCGACGTTTGCGGAGGATGGGCCCACCAAGTGCAGCGGCCTGACCGTCCAGCGGTACTCGCCCGAATCCCTGCGCGCGGTGTTCGGCACTGGCTTCCAGCTCGTACACAGTAGCCGGGAAACCCATTTGACGCCCGCGGGTAAGGAGCAAGCCTTCATCTATTGTGTCTTTCGGGTGCAATGACTCCGGGGCGGGGCCGCTCGAGCGTTGCGCCCCTGCCGTCGCGGCGCGGCACAAACCGGCACGGGCAGGAGTCCATTAACCAAGAACTCGTGGGGCGATCTCCGTGACATCCAGCGAATACCTGCCAGCAATCCTGGCTGACAAGCACTACGGTTCGGCATCGGCATTCACGCCCGAGAGTCTGCTGCGTGAAGCCCGCCGCCAGAAGGGCAAACCCGTTGCGGCCGTCCCGAAAGTCTGCGTGCTCGATCCGGACGGCGATATCGTCCGTCAACTCAGGGCGGACGGGCGCGCGCGGCGTCAGGAAGGCTGGGTCTGCTACCACACCGAGCTTTTTGTCTTCGACCAAGGCGGGCTGACGGTCGGCATCATAGGCTGCGCCGTCGGGGCCTCCTTTGCCGTTCTGGTAGCGGAGGAGCTGTTTGCTTCGGGCTGCCAGCTGCTAATCAGCATCACATCCTCGGGCGAGATCCTGCCGGTCCGGGAGCTGCCTTATTTCATCCTCATCGACCGGGCGCTACGGGACGAGGGTACGAGCTATCACTACGTGCCTCCGACGGACTGGAGCGACGCGCCGGCCGGTGTTCTTGGACGCCTGGAGGGGGCATTCGAGGATCTCGGGGTCGCCGTGGTGTCGGGTGCGACGTGGACGACGGACGCACCATTCCGGGAGACGGAGGAGGCAATCGGGGTCATGCGCGAGCGCGGCGTACTGGCCGTTGAGATGGAAGCGGCCGCTCTGTACGCGTTCGCCCTGGCGCGGGAGCGCCCCGTCGTCTGCTTCGCACACGTGACAAACCGGATGGGCCAGATCGAGGGAGACTTCGAGAAGGGTGAGCGTAACGGCGCGGTCGATTCGCTCAAAGTCGTCGTCCGCACGGCCGTGCGCCTGGGTTGGGTGCCGGATTCACCGCCCTGAGCGGAATCACTCGTGCTGCGGAAATGACGAGCCCCCTACGGCCCGTGTTGGCAGGATGGGCGTCATCCGCCGCGTCGCCGGGCGGGTGAATGACCGGATCAAGCGCAAGCGACCCGGGAATCCTTCGTTCTCTCGCGCGTGGAGCCGGCCCCGCCCTCCGCGGACGGTTCTGGAAGCATTACAAAGTGACAAATCGTGCTTTCCCCGGGCTCCCGGCCAACACGTACCCTCCGGGTCGAGGCACCGACCAGACCCAAGGGAGGACTGCATGCCGGTTTCAGACAGACGTGTCGTGATCATCGGGGCCGGTGCCGCCGGCACCGCCGTTGCCGCATCCCTGCGCCGCCGGGACCGCCATCTGGAGGTCGCGATGGTGGATCCCGCGACGGAGCACCATTACCAGCCCGGCTTCACGCTGGTCGGGGCCGGTTGCTTCCCGCGCCATCGGGCCACCCGGCCGCGCCGGGACTGCCTCCCGGCCGGGGTCCGCTGGATCCCGCAATCGGTGGCCGAGGTGCGCCCGGAGCACAACCGCGTGACCCTGTCCGGTGGCGGCACCCTCGATTACGACGCCCTCGTCGTCTGCCCCGGAGTGGAGCTCGACTGGCAGCGCATCGACGGCGTGTTCGAAACCCTGGGTCGCAACGGCGTGTGCAGCAACTACTCGCCGGACACCGTGGGCTACACCTGGCAGTGCCTGTCGCGCCTGGAGCACGGCAGGGCCCTGTTCACCCAGCCCGAGATGCCGATCAAGTGCCCGGGCGCGCCGCAGAAGATTGCCTATCTGGCGGCTGATCGTCGCCGGCGGCGGGGCCTGGCCGGGCTGGATATCCGCTTCCACCTGGCGGCCGACACGCTGTTCGGCGTCGGCGCCTACGTTCCCGCCCTGGAGCGGGTCGCCGCGGGCTACGGCCTGGACGTGCGCTACCGCAGCCGGCTGGTGGCCGTGGACGGCGCCGCGCACGAGGCGCACTTCGAGGTGACCGGCGAGGACGGCGCGGTCCATCGCCACCGCGAGCGTTTCGACATGCTGCACGTGGTGCCGCCGCAGCGGGCCCCGGCGTTCGTCCGGGAGGGTCCGCTCGCCGATGCCGGCGGCTGGGTGGAGGTCGACCCGGATACGCTGCGCCACCGGCGCTACGGAAACGTGTTTGGACTGGGGGATGCGGGTTCCACCCCGAATTCCAAGACAGCCGCGGCCGTGCGCTTCCAGGCGCCGGTGGTGGCGGCGAACCTGATGGACGTGTTGAACGGCCGCGCCCCCGGGGCCGCCTACGACGGCTATGCCGCGTGCCCCATCACCACATCCTACGGCAAGGTGCTGCTGGCGGAATTCGTTTACGGGGGGCGGCCCACGCCCACGTTCCCGGGCCGGTTCGACGCGCCGCGCCGCAGCATGTGGCTGCTGAAGCGGCGGTTCCTGCCCTGGATGTACTGGAACATGCTGCTTACCGCCCGCGAGTGGACGCCGCGCCACCGCGCGGAGCGGGCCGAACGGCCGGCGCCCGGCGCCATCTGACCGGGTCGCGGGGGTCGGCGTCGACGACATCGGCAGGGGCGAAGCTGTCGATGTCCCGTCGGAACTCCGGCTGGGATTCGGCGGCGCCGCCCACGGGTTCCTGTTGCTCGGCCTCAGCGATGACGTGCTCGGGCAGCGTCGGACTTGTGGTGCGTCTCGGAGCGTGGACGACGAGGATGCTGCTCCCGGTTGCGTGCTGGCGGTAGCGGTGAACGCCGAGGGTCGGTGCGAGGTATCGCGCCTGTCCGCTGGGGCCTGCGGAGCCGGCCGCGTTCTCGAGGGCGTTCCCGCACGGTCTCATTGGCGGTGGCGTCTCCGGTACTCGCCCCGGGGTGCCGGGCTGCGGCAAGCGCTTTCGCGCGGTCGCGCGGTGATCGGCGCGCCTTCCGCCCGAGGGCGCCGGGCACCACCGGCCTGGAGTGATTGGCTTTGGCCTGCCCCGCGGGCAAGAGCGCATCAACGCAACGGCTCACGACTCCGGTCGACCATAAACAGTAGCGCCACGATCGACATCCCGGCCCCCAGCATCAGGTAGAGCGACGACGCCAACGCGTGCCCGGTCAGCCCGATGAGCGCGGTGGCGATCAGCGGCGCGGTGCCCCCGCCGATGCCCAGACCGGTGTTGAAGGTCAGGGAGTAGCCCGAGAGCCGGTACTCGGAACGGAACAACTCCGCCAGCATCGCCGGTGCCGTGCCCATGATCACACCGAGCATTACGCCGAACAGGGCCTGCGCCACCCAGAAATCGGCGATGCTGCCCGTCTGGGCCAGCCGGAAGAAGCCGACGGCGGTGATCAGGATCGCGCCGAACGCCAGCATCAGCAGCGTGCGCCGCCGGATCAGG
>Ga0102944_1001598_pt1 | contig 14787 bp, 10 predicted proteins | sample SalPonD_shore_MG_FD_78172 | JGI IMG/M metagenome (GOLD analysis project Ga0102944, IMG submission 78172) | Salt pond soil microbial communities from South San Francisco under conditions of wetland restoration - Salt Pond MetaG... | ecosystem: Environmental > Aquatic > Marine > Intertidal zone >...
CGGTATAGTCGTTCATACAAACCATGGTCTTAAATCGATTTTTTAATTTCAAAACCCGGGCGATGGGGCTGCTTAAAACCGGTATAAATCATCTGCCATTCGAGTCTGGAGACTCTTGATGAGATCGTCACTAGTCTGGAGACTAGCGACAGGACAATGCTGTAAAAGCTCAATACAAAGTCCTTCTCCCCGTGGGAGTAGGATTTAGGATGAGGGTTAATATCAACAAAGCTAGCCAACATTTTATTTGTAACTATCTTCCACAAAGCCACAATCAAAAAGAATTTCCTGGATATGAGAATTTCCTGGAGATGAGTTTAATCACGAAATTATTTACAGAAATCGGGCCTGGATTTCACTTAAAACCGTAAAAATCTGCTGCCATTCGAGTCTGGAGACTCTTGGTGTGATAGTCACCAGTCTGGAGACTGGCGACAGGATCTGGAGGTCGTCACTATTCTGGAAACTGGCGACCGGACAGATCGTTACGAGACTGGAGTCTCGCGACAGGATTCTCTATGAAACAAAAAAGCGATAGCTGTTTTTGTTGAACAACTATCGCTTTAATGTATATGTCGGGGCGACTGGATTTGAACCAGCGACTTCATCGTCCCGAACGATGCGCGCTACCGGACTGCGCTACGCCCCGAAGGAGTCTGAAAATACGAAATTTGATGGGCTAATATCAATAAAAAAATTCATCCGGTGCAGAACCCATTTAATAGATCACACCGGATGAAATCTCACGAAATAAACAAATCAATAGTAATTAAGCAATTCGCTTAATTAAATCGGCCGTACGGGCAGAATAACCGGATTCGTTATCGTACCAACCAATAACTTTCACCAGGTTACCATCTACTTTGGCCATATTGCTGTCGTAAATGCAGGAATGTTGATTGCCCAGAATATCCGTAGAAACGAGTTCTTCTTCGGAATATTCAAGTACACCATTCAGATCGCCATTGGCAGCATCGCGGAATGCATTGCGAACCTGCTCTTCAGTAACATCTTTTTTCAGAACAGCAGTCAGATCCGTCAGTGAACCAGCCGGTACGGGAACGCGGATCGCGCCGCCATCGAGCTTGCCTTTCAGGTGCGGGAGTACAAGTCCCACAGCAATAGCAGCACCGGTAGTTGTCGGTACAATGTTATATGCTGCTGCACGGGCTCTGCGTAAATCTTTGTGCGGACCATCGACGATTTGCTGATCACCGGTGTAGGCATGAACCGTACTCATGAACCCTTTTTCAATGCCAAAGGCATCATCCAGAACTTTCACCATCGGCGCCAGGCAGTTGGTGGTGCAGCTTGCATTGGAGTAAATTTTGGTGTCGTCATCTATTTCATCATCATTGACGCCCAGTACAATGGTTTTTACCGGATCGGACCCTTTGGCAGGTGCAGAAATTATAACTTTCCTGGCCCCCGCCTGCAGGTGTTTTTCGGCATCTTTACGAGTGCGGAACAGTCCGGTGGATTCTACCACTATATCGGCACCGCGTTCATCCCATTTCAAATTGGCTGGATCACGCTCAGCAGAAACGCCGATTTCATCACCGTCAATTACAATATTGTCACCGGATACTTTAACTTCACCTTCGAAACGGCCATGTACCGAATCGTGCTTGAAAAGATGAGCGAGCGTTTTGGCATCGGTCAGGTCATTGATACCAACAATCTCTATTTCATCTCGGTAATTCCGGAAGATGGAACGAGCAACCAGCCGTCCGATACGTCCAAAACCATTAATTCCAACTTTCACTTTCGCCATAAATATTCCCTTTCTTTAAACTTTATTATTATAAATAATTCAATGAATGAATTCGGGATTTTTCAACCAGAAAATCTATAAAATTATTGCTTATAATCACTTATCAAGGCAAAAAGCTACTATTCAAATATCGAATTAGCAAGCCAAAATAGCTACTAAATACATATATTTTTAAAATTATAGATGTGGAAACGCTTTTGCAGTTAACAATGAACAATTAACAGTTATCAATTTTTTGATCAGGAGTAAAGCTCTATTCGCAATCACATTTGCTCGTTACATGGCTCTGCCCATGTAACGCTATCGGTAAAGCTCTGCCTTCTTTTGCGTGATCAAATTTAACCGGGATAAGAAGGAGGCTACCCTCAAAGCGTTTTCATAATCAATAAAGAATGAACCCGGATTAACAGTTATTATTTGATAACAGGGCGGCAAATTAGGGTTAACGAATCCCTATTCTCCATACTCTTCATTTTCGTGTTTGGAAAATTATTCTCTCTCAAAATAATCCATAGAACGAAACAATAATAAAAAAGCCCTCTATCCCAATTCAGACAGAGAGCTTATAATCTATCGGAAAATATCATTATCCATTATTTAAAACGGATGATGAACAGCCGGGAAAAGCTTAGTCATCATCGAAATCCAAATCTTCAGGAATTTCTTCATCCCCGAGAAAGTCATCCACATCGGTTTCAACATCTTCTTCCTCCTCTTCATCGTCCATATCCGATGTTTCTGCCTTTACCGGAGCGGTTTTGGCCCCCGCCCGTTTTAATAGATGGACGACGTCATTATTATCGTTGTCAAAGGCAAAGGTTAATGCGGTATCTCCGTTTTTATCTTTCAATCGGACATTCGCTCCGTTATCCAGCAGGTATCGAACGATATTGGAATGACCTTCCTTGGCGGCCAACATCAGGGCTGTATGTCCCCAGCGTTGCTGAGCATTGATATCGGCTCCTTGTTCCAGCAGAAACTTAACCGCTTCCAACTGACCTTCACGGGCGGCAATAATCAGAGCCAAATCTCCGATCTCGGCCCCGTTATCGAGCAGTACTTTCATCATATCAATATTACCGTTCTCCGCCGCACGATTCAGCGCGGTCCCGCCCATCTTCGTCTTCCTATTGGGATCACATCCTTCATCCAATAGATATTGAACAACCTCAAGATGATCATTTTCTGCCGCATAAATAATGGCTGTTGAACCGTTACTCGCCGTCTCGTCGATTGAGACCCCGTTTTTTAGCTGATTCTTTACCTCGTCTAAATTACCCTCTTTAGCCGCTTTTAATAATGGTGATATTTCCATAATTCAAATCCTATGATTAACAAACTTTGATTTCTACGATATTGGCTCGTGCAGAATCAAATTCAAATTAAGTATTTCAATTTACAGGGTGATAAATGTTTTCCATATTGAACCGGGATATAATTTTAATTAATGACCATCCTCAAGAATTAATCCAAAGACTTTATTTGTTGGTCCAAGTAATTCCTCTTGTAGTCAAATTTATTATTTGTCACCTATTTCACAAATAAATCTGAATATTATTCTTAAATAAATTTTACCGGTAAATAAATGAGAGAGGACTTTGCAAAACCGTGGTTTTGAAATCACTCACCCCGAAAGCATTCGGGATTGACCAAAATCCCTGGTTTTGCAAAGCCCTCTGAGATTAATATCCTGAACCAACAAATTTAAGGAGAACTTTCAAAACTGAATCATGACTGAAAAAGTTCATCAGAAAATTCTTCAGTTTGAATCTATTATGCAATTCTGTTATTCATTTCCTTAAGAGTCAATTTTTGCTATACTCAATATAATGTGAAATTCAAACGCAGAATATCCCGCTGATTTTTTAATTTCAATTCATAAACTCCTGGGAGTTTGTCGGACTTAGGAAATTTTAACGAAAATTTGTCCCTTTGAGACAGGTTTCGGGGTCTTTTGAGGCAAATAGTGGTGCTATTATCCCGTCCCGAACGCTTTCGGGGCGGGACGGAATCTGGCCAAATCTGACGAATTTGCAGTAGATTTAGTGAAGTCCGACAGGCTCCCTGGATATTTCAACAATTCAACTTCTGTATTACTTTAATTGCCCCTTGCCATTATATCCATTCATAAAATCTTTGCCCGACATTCTCTTTTTCCCCTGAAGCTGAACTTCAACCAGTTCAACCGTTCCCTTGCCACAGCCCGCCAACAGCTGGTCATCAACCATTTTAAGTTCACCGGTTGGAAGCTGAATATCTGGTCCGATTTTAGACCGGTATATATTGAATTTTTCTCCATCCAGTTTGGCCCAGGCGGTCGGGAAGGGGCTTAAACCACGAATTTTATTATGGACTTTTTCGGCTGTTTGATTAAAATCGACCCGGCAGTCATCGGTAAATAGTTTGGGTGCCGGACACGCCTCCGAATCGTTTTGTTCGATGGCTTGATGGGTTTCGTGCTCAATCTCATTTACGGCCTCCACCATGAGTTTACTCCCCATATCCTTCAGGCGATTGTAAACCTCACCCGTAGTTTCATTCGGCCCGATGGCCGTTTTTTCCTGCTTAATGATGACACCGGCGTCCACTTGTTCATTCAGGAAAAAGATAGTACAGCCGGTTTCTTTTTCCCCTTTTATGATTGCCCAGTGGATGGGGGCTGCCCCGCGGTATTTGGGTAACAGTGAAGCATGCAAATTGACCGACCCTTTATGCGGAATTTCCAGGATTTCGGGCGGCAGAATACGAAACGCGACAACCACAAACAGGTCAGCGTCCAGCTGTTTTAGTTCTTCGGCAAACGAAGGTGCCCGCAAATCATCCACTTCAATTACGGGTATATTCAGATCCTGCGCACGAGCCTTAACCGGGGTTGGAGATTTTTTCTTGCCACGTCCCCGGCGTTTATCCACATTACTCACCACCGCGGTAATTTCATGCTCCGATTCGTAGAGCCGGTCCAGGGTGGGAATGGCAAAATCCGGTGAACCCATGAAAACTATTTTCATAAATCTGCTTTTCGTTTTGTATATGAATATTAAAAATAAGTGCTATATCTGGCCTCGATTGAATTCAACTCCAACAGTTAATCATTGAAAAATATTTGTTTGCAAAAACTTATGAAAATTTAATGTGGTGGGATTTGAAAATTGCATCAGTAGATATACAAAACCTACCTATATTTGACGCAGAGCGTCAATCTTGTGTTACGCCGCAGAGCGACGTAACGAGGGGGGGAGGGTTGCAAAAAGTCGCGAGGGAATAAGAGTTATTTACCCGGCGACCGTGGTTTTGGGGACGAGCGGGTAATCAGTGTCTTTATCTCCGGCGGCAATTTCCTTCAGCTTTCCACGGATGAGACGTTTTTTAAAGGAGCTTAAATAATCGATAAACAGCACCCCGTCAATATGGTCATTTTCGTGCTGAATGACACGGGAAAGCCAACCGGTAGCCTTAATCTCGCAATCATTAAAATCGCGATCTTTATATTGAATGGTAATATCCTGCGGCCGGACGACGTCTTCACGCACATCGGGGATACTCAGGCACCCCTCTTCCATTTGAACATCGGGACCCCCCGTTTCCGCAATTTCGGGATTGATGAAGACAAAGGGACCTCGCTCGGGTTCATCCGTATCCTCCACAAGGGGATCGGCATCAACAATAAACAGGCGAATGTCTTTACCTATCTGTGGTGCCGCCAAACCGACGCCATTGGAATTGTACATGGTCTCGAACATGTCGTCGATCAATTCCTGTAATTCATCTGTATTTTCTTCAATAAGTTGGGCTTCTACCCGAAGTATTTTATCGTCGTATGTAACTATTGGTAAAATTGCCATGCGTTATTTTAGTTGATCCAAATATGTTTGCAGAATAATAGCAGCGGCTGCCCGGTCGATGCGTTTCCGGTTGCGGCGTTTCATTTTGGGTACGCCGGCTTCGACCATCGATTGAACCGCTTTGACGGATGTATAACGTTCATCCACTTTAACTATTTTCAAATTGGGAAATCGTTTTTCGAGTTGCAATATGAACTTGTTTACCATTTCTGTCGATTTCCCTTCTTCCCCTTTCGGGGTGAGAGGCCAGCCCACTACAAAACCCAGTACCTGTTCTTTTTCAACAAGTTTCCGGATTTCGTCAAATATTTCATCCCGCCCATACGTACCGATGGGGCTGGCAATGGTCCGAAGTAAATCGGATCTTGCCAGCCCTATTCGTTTAGTTCCTACATCGATACCTATAAATCGTCCGTATTCAGACAAAATACAGCGTTATCAGCTTTCAACTTCTTCGAGTTCCTCGAGAGGCTGACGCAAGAATTCTTTCAGTTTCTTGCTGGGTTTAAAGTGAGTTTTACGATGCTCGGGCACATAAATCACTTCATTGGTTTTGGGATTTCGTGCCTTCGGCTTCGCTTTGGTTTTCTTAACTTCAAATACGCCAAAATCTCTGATTTCAATCCGGCAAGTGGGGCTTGCGTCCATCATAGTGTCGCGTAGTGCGTTAATTACGGAATCAACCCACGGTTCAACGCGAACCATTGGTTTATCCATCTCTTCTGAAACTCGTCGAACGATGTCTCTTTTAGTGTAAGTTATCATAGTCAGGTAATAAAGATTTGATAGTTACTATTATAGTGTCTGTAGTTTTAAATTCCGTTAGCGATAACAACTAACAAGGCTCTTAAAAAAATTCTTGTCGCAGGAGACTATATGCTAATCAGTCTGATTCCTTTGATGATATTGTTTTTAATAAGGATACGAAAACTTTTGGTGATCAAAAAATCAAATTTGTAAAATTATTCATATCGCATCACCATCTTCACGCCTTCTACCCTATTCAATCGTCGTATAATCTTATTTAACTGATCAAGGTCATTCACGTAAATGGTCATAATGCCTTCGAACATCCCGCTTTCGCTGTTAACGTTGATGCTCTTCATATTAGTCTTCAGCGATTTTGAGACCACATCAGTTAGATCATTAATCATGCCAACTCTATCCTCACCAATGACTTTCACCGCACCCAGGAATTTGGTATCGATGTTTTTGGCCCAGGATACGTCGACAATTCGCTCACCGTCTGTTTTAATTAAGTGTTTAGTATTTTTGCAATTCGACCGGTGTATTTTAATATCACCTGTTCTGCTTATAAATCCTATTACGTCGTCACCGGGGATTGGGTTGCAACATTTTGCATACGAATATTTTACATTCGTAACTTCTCCATTTACAATTAAAGCATCGTGCTTACCGAGTGAACGGGCTTCATCATAATACTTCTCCTGTATCAGCTCTTCAGAGATCTCCTGATCGCGAGCCTCCCGGTCATCTTCGATGCGTCCTTTACTGGCAAACTGCTTGGCCGCATCGAACAAAATATTCACATCGTAAGCCCCGGATCCTATCTCATAGAACATCTGCTGGGTACTGTCAAACTTCAGTTTGTTCGCCACGCGCGAGAGGTCCTGCTCGGAGATCTTAATATTTCCGCGTTCCGCCCGCTTTTTCCACAATTCACGGCCTTCATCCGCAACTTTCCGTTCTTTTTGCTTGATAAACTGTCGGATACGGGATTTGGCCTTGTGGGTGACGACATCATTAATCCAGTCGGGATTCAGGTTTATTTTATTTCCCGTGATAATTTCAACCTGATCGCCTATGCTGAGTTTCTGCCGTAACGGTACCATCTTGCCATTTACTTTTGCTGCAAGCGCCCGTTCTCCAATTTCACTGTGAATTTCAAAGGCGAAGTCTATCGGGGTTGCCCCGTTGGGCAGTGTTTTTAATTCGCCGTCCGGGGTAAACACATAAATTTCATCCTGGTAGAGATTGAGCTGAAAATCTTTAACAAATTCCGTTGCCGCTTCCGGGCGGGGGTTATCCAGCACATCGCGTACCCAGTGCACGAATTTATCCAGTGTTTCTGAACCTCCGGTCCCTTCCTTATACTTCCAGTGGGCGGCCAGGCCTTTTTCCGCAATCTCATCCATTTTGCGGGTCCGGATCTGCACCTCTACCTTGCGGCCCTTCTTGGTAATTACCGTGGTGTGCAGCGATTGATACCCATTGGCCTTGGGGACGGAAATAAAATCCCGGAATCGCTTGGGTATGGGCGTATACCAGTCGGTGATAATGGAATACACCCGCCAGCAGTCTTCTTTGGAGTGAGGATCCTCCAGGATGATACGAATGGCAAACAGATCATAAATCTCTTCAAAAGGCTTTTGCTGCCGCTGCATTTTCTTGAAAATCGAATAGATATGCTTCGGCCGCCCCTTGATTTCAAAACTGAAACCGAGTTCATCCAACTGATCACGTATCGGCTTCATGAACTCCTCAATGAAAGATTCCCGCGATTCCTTTTTCTCCCGCAATTTACGAGCTATAAACTTGTAGGAAGTCGGATCGATGACTTTAAAACAGAGGTCTTCAAGCTCACTTTTAATCTTAAATAACCCAAAACGATGCGCCAAAGGGGCATACAGCTCCATCGTTTCATTGGCAATTTTCAGCTGCTTATCGCGCGGGAGATGCTGGATCGTTCGCATATTATGAAGACGATCGGCAAATTTTATGAGCACGACGCGGATATCTTCTGCCATAGAAAGCAGAAGCTTCATAAACGTTTCGGCCTGCTTGGTATCGCGACTTTTGAATACCCCCGAAATTTTGGTAACGCCATCGATTAAATGAGCGACGGTCTTACCAAAAATATCTTCAATATCTTCGAGCGTAACTTCTGTGTCTTCCACTGTATCATGCAACAGGGAAGCAGCCACGGAAACATCGTCAATATTAATTTCGGAAGCTACAATTTTGGCCACCGCAACCGGATGGTGGTAAAAGGGTTCGCCGGAAGCCCGCATGACGCCTTTGTGCGATAAATAGCAGAGCTTGAAGGCTTCAATTATCAGGTCATCATCGCAGGAATCCATGTTGTCATGGCATACTTTGAGCAAGCGTTCGAGATCCACCTGCTGCGGATCATCCAACTGATACTGCTTTAAGTTGTATTTGGTTTGAGTTTCTAGCTCACTCATAAAGTACTTACCTGCCGTTTATTTGTAGCTATCCATCTTTGCTAACGCATATCTAGGCCTAAATATTAATGAACAATTAACTTCAACTTATATTAAGAATTAATTCTTAAAATTTCGTCTAATAATCTCTTTTATTATTGCAGGACTTACGTTAGATCCGATAGCGTTTGATTCCGGCTAACCCGGATTATTCACCAAGAAATTTGGTGGTTGACAATCCCGAAGGCGTTCGGGACACCGGCAAATTTCGCAGCGCATTCACCTATATCCAACTCTGAGCTATAATTAATTTCACACAAATAAAATATGTTCAATAAGTTAATATATTATTTACCATCTACTCGTGAATAATCCAGGTTTATCTAAATGATTAAATTTATTTCCCGTACTCTTATCAAGTTAAAATTTAATTGCCGTAATTTAAATCTTTGCAATAAAAAAAGCGGACATTTTTAGCTTAAAACATCCGCTTTTAAAAAATTTTACAAATATTTTTATTCTGGAATATAGAAAAACTCCATCCACCCTTATTAACCCGGATATTTCACCTAGAAAGGGACTTTGCAAAACTGTGCTTTTGTACAAATTCTGCATTTTCGTGATTTCAAAATCCTCACGTATTACTTATACGCTGCGGTTTTAAAATCACTCAGGCTTTGACTTTGACCAAAATCCCTGGTTTTGCAAAGCCCTCCCAGAAATTAGTTCGTGGACAATCCCGCCTCGAAAGTGTTCGGGATCCGGACAAATAGCCGTGGAAACGTATTAGAATACGTTGAGCAAGTTATTTGATGGAGCTATTCACTACAAAATTTTTCTATCGATCAGAACCTTAACATAACCCCAAAAATCAAGCGACCATTGGAGGTTTTAACGGTTTCTTTATTGATTTTAAAGGGATCATTGAAATGAGAGAACCGGTATTCAATAAATGGATTCAATAAGGGGATCGGACTCAGTTCAGCACCAAAAAATCCATTGTAAAATACTTTGGATTTATTTCCGTCCTGGTATTGGTCCTGCTGATCGGAGGGTAAATTCGAAACATCTTTATAATTCAGATCCACCGTTTCAGAACCCAATCCCAAACCTACATAGGGTTCAATCAAACCCAGGGAAACACCGCCTAGCAGTGCAATTCCGAAGTCATAATTTTTGATTTCCCGGCTGTAACTGAAACTTCCGGATGGATTGTTAATATCAAAATTATTGTCTTCATTGAAATAACTAAAATGAGCTCGTGTGCCCAAATGCACCAAGGGTAATGGCAACTTTATCTGGCGGTCTACGCGCACCCCAAATCCATTTTTGGGATCTTTATCGCGGATCTCATAATCGGCTCCAATCCCCCACTGGGCAAATACCGGCTGGGTAACAACCAATACAAAAGCAAGCAGCGTAAATACTCGTGATATTCGTTTTAGCATAAGTTCATTCCTCTTATAATTATAGCTGTGTTAATGATTTATAAAAGCTCTATGTTAAAAATAGCGAATTTGTTACAAAAAACGTTTCATTTATTTTTTTCTGATATTTCACAGTGATCATCATTCATGAAATTTTCGTCTTCTCCCATAAATTTAAAGTTTATGATTATGTTCCCTAGAGATTTATAATGGCAATGTGTATTCATTTTTACTTATCAGAACAAAAAATGTTCATTCATGATTTATCAAACCAGTATATGGCCCTGTATCTGCGTGATTTTAAATTCTCAGGATTGCTCCAACCCCTTGCCTTCTAAATCTTTATTTCGCAGATAAATAATTGATGGTGTAAGTATGATTGGGAACGGTACAATCCACTTTTTGAATTCGCCCATCAAACCAGGTGACTTCAATTTGTTTGGCATCCCGTGCATAGCCCATTACTTCCGTAAAACTATTCTGTGATCCATACCCCGATCCTGCCTGTATCACTCTTCGTGGCCCTTTGCTTCCGTCATTGTAAATCATTCTGATACTCGATCCAATGGCGTTTTTATTGCCATCCGGACCTATAAGCCGAATGCGATAGCCTCTTTTTTTTGTCTGGTTTAAATATAGCTTTACAACAGCAGCATTCTGCGATACGGCCAGATCTACCCTCCCATCTCTATTAAAATCACCAAGAGCGCCCCCACGCTGTGCACCATATACTTTTATGCCGGATTTATTCCCGGAGATCGCTTGAAAATCCCCTTCTCCATCCCCTTTCAGCCAAAGCCCCCGACCGGCATCCTGACGGGGACTCAGCGGGCGTACGGCAAAAAAGTTTTGACTCATGAATAGATCTTCATTCCCATCATTATCAATATCTGCAACTCCTGCATAAAATCCAGGACTCAATTGAGCCCTTTTAGGGAGCGCCCGGGCGTCAAAACCGGAGTCGTTATTAAAAAAAATCATGCTCTGCAGCCTGTTAATGCCCTTAAATGGGGCATTATCGATGAAATCCCCCATTAGGTCTTTTAAAGTTGAGCGGGCAAAATCACGGTTTGTCTGACTCTTTCGGGTTACCGCCGGCACCGACTGAAAGGCATAGGCCCGACGACGCGGGACGTACCCGTTTAAATCCGGATCGAAATAGCTTTCCAGGATATCAATACGCTTATCGTTATTGAAATCCCCGTAATACATTTTCAGCGGTTGTTCAGACGATGCGTGGTATGGGCTATTCAATCCCTGATTGGTAGCCACAATATCCATGCGGCCGTCATTATTAAAGTCACCGGTGGCCACGCCATTCCACCATCCATAATACTGATCGAATCCCAGCTCTTTGGTGGCATCATGAAAGCGCCCTTTGTCATTTCTGAAAATTTTAATAGGTCCCCATTCCAGGGTGCAAATTAAATCCTGATCGTGGTCATTGTCGTAATCCACAAAAACGGCCGAAGTCACCATTCCCAGCCTTCGAAATGCTTTATTATTTGAAGCGTCGGGAATCCAATTTCCATTATTATTTTTGAATAACCGGGAGGTGGCCGCCAGTGGATAATTCCCTGGGATAAACCGTCCACCAATAAATAGATCAATGTCGCCATCCCCGTCATAATCGGCCGCCGCCACGGGGCCGGTCGTTGAAAGAGCCCCGGGTAACGCATTCCGGCTGACTTTCCCATCGTCCTGTATAGTGTAATTATAAGCTGACGGAACTTTGGAATTCCCCTGTTCCAGGTTGGCGCTGCCAAAAATAATTTGCGAAGCAGATCCATCATTCCAGCCAATAATAGCCGTTTGATCGCCCGGCGCCTCATGCTGAATCTGCGATAATGATGCAGAAATGAATTGACCGTTACCCTGATTTCTAAATATCCCGGTTGGTCCTCCTTTTCCTGAGCTGATAAAAAGGTCATCATCCCCATCCTGATCGTAATCAATCCAAGCCACACCGGGCCCCTGTAAGCTCAACCGCCGGGGCAACAGGGGCTGAATTTTAAAATCATCATAGGGATCTTCATGATGGAGATAGGGAACACGATCCGACACGTCTTTAAACCAGGGTTGATCCGATTTATTTGAATTTCCAGCCCTTCGATGCCTTGTATCAACTTCAACCTGGTTAATTTCATAAATTCGATTTCTTTTTACCTGATTAATTTCAGAATGGCTACCATCCGGCCAGATGATCGACAGGGTATAAGACTGATTTTCATCCCCACGAGCCGCAAACATCACCTGCGGTGACGATCCGGATGCATAATCGCCACCCGACTCGATTTCTTTTTGCTGCTTTATCTTGCCCCCGGTCAGTGTAATTTTTGACCCGATAGCCTGGGTATTCGGCGCTTTGCCTTTCAGCTGGATACCGATGCGTGGAGCATCAGAAGTATTTTCATAGATCAATGAAGGTTGATTCAGACGATTAATGGCTATATCCAAATCTCCATCCCGGTCAAAATCGGCAGTAGCCAGGCCCTGCGAAACATCTGTTTGATCAAAGCCCCAATCTTTACTGTTATCGGAAAACGTCCAGTCCCCGTTATTTTTATATACCTTGTTGGGAAGTTTTAGCGAAGGAAAGGATAAAATATATTTTCCGGTAAAACGTCCACTGGTAACTTCCCGGCTAATCCGCCCCTGGGTATCCAGGTCCTGCACGTCCTTCAGGTTACCCGTATTTATCAACAGATCTTTATAGCCATCCAAATCCACATCCAGGAACTTTGTAGCCCACGACCACCCGGTGGCTTCCACCCCGGCATAATTTGAGATCTCAGCAAACGTCGTATCCCCGCGATTCAAATAAAGCGAATTTTGATTATACTGCGGTTGATTATTAATAATCCCCGGTCCCATCGCGAATGGCTCCTTCTGCACCATTTGCCGCAATCTCCGTCTATGCAACGGGCTCTGCATACCCGTTACAAAGATATCAGCATTTCCGTCCCGGTCGATATCCGAGAAATCCACGGCCATGGATGAATAGGTAAAGTTCCGAATTCCCCTGGCGCCCAGCTTACGAAAAATTCCATTCCCCTGGTTAATCCACACGCGGTCGGGTGTCCAGTTATCGTTGCAGACATACAGATCTGGTTTGCCATCGCCATTCAGATCGTGAAATTTAGCCGTCAATCCCCAATAGGGCTGCAATCCTAGTGGTTCCCCCTGTTCATCCAGGAAGTGCTTTTTAAGATCACTTATGCGTTTGAATTTCCCCTTGCCGTTATTGAGATAGAGTTCATCCTGCTCACCCTTTTCAAAGCGCTGGGGAGCATTCCCTTTTTGCTGAATCAGGATGTAGTATTTTTTGAATTTCGGTTTAAGCTTCCAGTGATCTCCATCTTTAATTGTCGTCTTTTCCCAGGTGACCTGCTCCGGGCTGAAAATATCATCCGCTGCTTTCTTCTTGTAATTGGCGATGTAAAGATCAAGGTCCCCATCCTGGTCAATATCGGCTAACGTCATAGTGGTTGCCCCATGACTAACCCCCAGCCCACTATCCGTGCTTTCAGTGAAATGCCCCGCCCCGTCATTGAGATAAAGTACATTCTCCTTGTTGAGAGAAGCTACCAAAAGATCCAGGTCCCCGTCGCCATCGACGTCGGCAAAAACGGTTCCTGTGGAATAAAATCCCTGGTGTGCCACTCCCGCGGATTTTGTGATATCCTTGAAGTGATGTCCTCCCATATTTTCATAGAGCCGGTTCGGTCCCTCCAGGCTGGCAAAATACAAATCCGCCCGGCCATCACCGTTGATATCACCTGCGGCCACTCCGGACCCGTTGAGCAATACCTGGTTTTGCCCCATCAATGAATCGGATAGTAAGTTTTGAAAAGAAATTCCGGTTTCTCCCGCATCCAGGGCTTCCAGTCCGGTTTCTCCCCAAAAACCCGGATCCACTTCGGCCCAGCGATAGCCGTCTTCCTTAATCCAACGTAATTCAGATTGATTTGAACAACCGGCGAACCATCCCGCCAGCAAAATTAACAACAAACAGATTTTTGATTGATCCACAAATACCAGTCTTCTTTATAGTAAACAACCAATAATAATCTATCTGTCTGTTTTTGCAAATTTTTGATAGCATTTTATTCGAGATCAAAGCTTGAGTGAATTCGAAACCGGAACTTATTGGCCATACGTGAGGTTTTCGAATTCACAAAAATGCAGATATTGGATAAAAGACCGGTTTTACAATGCCCTCTTTCACATATTTAGCCCGGATATTTCACCAAGAATTTTTTTTCTCAGCAACCCCGCCCCGAAAGTGTTCGGGATCGGGACAAGGGCTAAAATGGGGACGGAATCGTATACCTAGACGTTGAGTAAGCCATTTTAACTTCAACGCAGCGGAGGGAAAAATTTCGCAGCGTTCTATACCGTGTATTTAATTTTTCAATCTTAACAATAGGAGGGCTTTGCAAAACCAGGGATTTTGGTCAATCCCGAATGCTTTCGGGGTGAGTGATTTCAAAACCGCAGCGTATAAGTAATACGTGAGGATTTTGAAATCACGAAAATGCTGAATTTGGACAAAAGCA
>Ga0102944_1001600_pt1 | contig 14779 bp, 16 predicted proteins | sample SalPonD_shore_MG_FD_78172 | JGI IMG/M metagenome (GOLD analysis project Ga0102944, IMG submission 78172) | Salt pond soil microbial communities from South San Francisco under conditions of wetland restoration - Salt Pond MetaG... | ecosystem: Environmental > Aquatic > Marine > Intertidal zone >...
CCGTACAGATATCCCTGAGCAACGTCGGTTACGTCTTTACTGTAGAAGAGCGTAGGGCTCTCACTCATCAGACGCTCCGCGAGAAATGGTTATGGTCACTGACTTTTCAGGGAACCCCTCCCGCAGGTCAAGCTGATCCTTTGCAATCTGTTCAATTCGGGACGGTGAACCAAGGGCCGCAATTCCGGCAATTAGACGCTTATTCTCTTCCACTACGTCGTGTTGCGCTTTTTCCAATTGCCGCACGTTATCGGACATGCGTTCGTAGCGAAACGATTGGAACACATTCAGGAACAATAGCACCGGAAAGCTCAGGATGCACAGGGTGAGTACTACTCTTCTCATACCGGACCGTCCTCAGGCTCAATTTTCTCGCACACCCGGAATTTTGCGCTCCGCGATGCCGGATTCGCACGGGCTTCCTCTTCGGTTGGAACCAGCGGCTTCTTGGTCAAAATACGGGCGCCGGCAGATTCCTCCCCTACTCTAGTAATCGGCGCTTCGGCTTGAGAGATGGAGAGGTTCTTCTTTTCTCGAAAGAAGTACTTGACAATACGGTCCTCCAGTGAGTGAAAGGAAATGACCCCCATGCGTCCGCCAGGAGCAAGCACCCGATACGCCCCTGCGAGGGCACGCCTGAGTCGGCCCAATTCATCATTGACGGCTATACGCAGAGCCTGAAACGTGCGGGTAGCGGGGTGAATGCGGCCGTGACGGTAGGCTGGTGGCACCGCGCGGGATACAACTTCTGCAAGCTCGCCGACGGTTGTAAGAGGACGCTCCTTTCGCATTTCGACAATACGTCGCGCGATGCGCCGTGAGTAGCGTTCTTCGCCAAACTGATAGATGAGATCCGCCAGCTCGGTCTCGCTGTAAGACGCAAGAATATCGCGTGCCGTCACGTCAGCCCCTCCCCCCAGGCGCATGTCCAGCGGTTCCTCTCCCTGAAAGGTGAACCCCCTGCCGGACAGACGATAGTGAAACATGGAGATGCCCAGATCAAATAAAATTCGATCCGGGCGCTCCGCCTGTTCATAACGGGCAAAGAACTCATCAAACCAGACATGATGCAGTGTGACCCGGCTGTCAAACGGAGCGAGCCGCGTTCGGGCTCGCTCCAGAATGACCGGGTCTGCATCAAGTCCAATGATGCGAATGTGCGGATTTGACTGCAGGAAAAGCTCCGAATGTCCCCCTTCTCCCAGAGTAGCATCGACCACTATTCCGCCGCGCTCGGCCAGCCCAAGGTACTGCAGTACTTCTTGCGGCATTACGGACGAATGGATGTAATCCATAGGCCTTCCTTTACTACTTCAGAAAGAAATGAGTCCTCCCAGTTCTTCGGCAGCTTCCTGAAACTCATCCTCACTCGCAGTAAGATATGATTCGTACTCCTCTACGTCCCATATCTCGATGTATTTCTTTATGCCCAGTATGATGCATTCCTTCTTCAAACCAGCAGACTGTTGCAGCGTTTGCGGGATGTTTACCCGCCCCGCTTTGTCAATCTCAACTTCCTGTGCCGGTGCGATGATTCGGCGCTGCAGCAACCTGGCCTTCTTATTGAACGGCGACGCCGCTCCCATCAAGTTGTCCGAGATGGTTTTCCACTCCTGTGGCGGAAACATCCACAGACAGCGGTCAATTCCGCGGGTCACAATTAAGAGATTGCCGGCAATTTCCCCTCTCAGCCGAGCCGGAACCAGGAGACGCCCTTTTTCGTCCAATCCATTCTGGAACTGTCCGGTAATCATCCCCTTTCTTCCACTTTCTCCTAGTTTTTCCCACTAATTCCCACTTGACGTCCATTCTATTGCATATGAGGGAGATGTCAACGAAGGTAGACAGAATAAATGTAGGAAAATTATGACGCACACAGATATCGACTAAACCTATGTATAGCTATTCCCGCCAATGCAGCCCGGCACCCGGGAACGCCGGCACAAAAAACGGCATCCCGGTTGGGATGCCGTCTGCATGCTTGCGTGCGCTTTTCACGCCGGCTATCGCCGCAGGAGTGACATGGGAACACCGCCGGATCTCACCCGGGAGGAAGAAAAAATGCGATAGTCGATGTTTGGAAAGATGTTATTCTTCTTCTCAATCCTGGTCAGCCATTCCGTGCCTACACTGCCTCTGCACAGAGAATCAAATATTGTAGTGAAGTTGTGAATATGCTCGCGGACCCGCCGCTCTGCGTAGGGAACTGTGGTTCCGGCACGCATGATAAAAGGCCAGTCAGAGGAGAGACTTAAGAGCACCTCACGTGCGGCCTGCGCCAGCGCACGTTCCTTCAGGCTCTTTTCATTCGGAAAACGCTCCACCAGCTCGGTCATCCGTTCAATGGCCTTGTGCGTGTGGCGGTAGATCCAGTCATTGCTGCCGTCGAGCCACACTTCTGAGTACCCCTTGTTCCCCCAACTCGAAAAGGAAGGCTGTACAACTTGCTGCTCCGGGAACTCTTTAAGAAACTCACGCGGCGTTGTCATAACCAGCTCACCTTTGGTTTCATGGATTCGCCGGATTACCTGCTCCAGCCACCCGGGCCCCTCAAACCACCAGTGTCCAAAAAGCTCTGCATCGTACGGAGAGAAAATCACGGGTTCGTTGTCCATCAGGCCGGAAAGTTTGCGGACAAGGTTCAGCTGATTGTAGACAAAGTTCTCTGCGTGCTCACCGGCGGTCCGCCGTGCCTGCGCGGGATTGTACGGCATCTTCTGGTCAGTTCTTCCAGTAACTGCGTGGTACTTAAAGCCGGTGGGAATCCTAATTCCCCCTTCGTGAATGTAGGGGCCAATGTAGTCCAGTGGTAGATCGTAGCCTATATCCCGGTAGAAATCGCGATAGGAAAAATCCGCCGGATAGCCTTCTTCCGGTGACCAGACTGAATTGGCGGAGTGGAGATCACGGCCAAAGGCGTAGAGACCGTTTGGACACTGAATTGGCCGGTATACCCCCGCCTTCGGCTGGTCATAGGCAAAGAGAACTCCGTGAGCTGCCGTAAAAAAGTAGCGGAAGCCGTGCTGCTTCAGTGTATCCTCGACTCCGGGAAAATAGCCGGACTCCGGCAGCCAGAACCCTCTCGCTGATTTGCCGAAAGTACGTGCGTGCATTTCGGCACCAAGCTCAACCTGCGCGTTCACCGCCTGCGGATAGCTCTGGTAAAGCGGCAAATAAGCGTGAGTGGCCGCGGACGCCATGACTTCTATGCGCCCTCTTTTGTAGTAATAGTCCAGTCCCCGGAGAATGTTCCGTTCATACTTCTCGGTGAAGTCCTGGTAACTCTGCCGATAGAGATCACGGTACATGAGTGCGAGCCGGTAGAAGTGATCATCGCCACGAGTGCGGACAATTTCCTTCTCTGCCAGTTCCAGCAGTTTCTCAAGGTGAGTAATGTAGCGCCCTTGCAATAGCTCGTCACCGAGCATGGCCGCCAGTGTAGGTGAAAGCGAGATACTCAATTTGAACGGTACGCCGTCCGCTTCCAGCCGGTCCATTACCCGCAATAACGGAAGATAAGTTTCTGAGATTGCCTCGAAGAGCCAGTTTTCTTCGAGAAACGAATTGTGCTCCGGATGCCTGACGAAAGGAAGATGAGCATTGAGCAGAAGCATGATGTAGCCGGTCGCCATACGAACCTCTTGTTGCTTGTTTATGTTCAGTCTTGTTCGTCGATGAGAGAGATGATCCTTTGGGGTACGGGACTTCCATACGTGGAAACCCCGAGTTTCTGAAGTCCAACGTACGCGTAAGCAACAATCTTGTCCGTACGGGGATCAATTTCCTGTCCGGCCTGATCTGCTACCCCGCCGCGCGGGACCATTATGGTATTAGATGTTGCAAGCACCGATACCTGCTCATCACCGTCTATTGATTTTAAGTCAATTCGATAATATGTGCCCTGCTGCGGAAGATTGATGTACCAGCGATTGTCCGTGACCTGCACCGGGATGTCGATGGACTGAACCGCCCGGGAATTGCTCTCAGTCGGATCACGCAACTCGTACACCGTGAGCAGCAATTGCTCAATACTCGCTGTTTCAGCTGCTTCGTCCACGTGCGGCTCACGAATATCCCAGTACGCGTACGCCCACGCCGGATCACGCAGTAACAGGACAATACGTGTCTCGTTATAGCGCTCCGGGATAGCAAACTCATCTTCCGCCTCAAGCCCTTCCAGGATTGTACCGTCCTGGAGCAGTTCATACTTGAGCTCTTCTATTCTAATGGGACTGTTATCAGTTGCCTGTTTTTCAAGATAGCGCTCTTCAATAGCCTCTATGATCTGATCAATGAGCGCGTCTCGTCCGTCCTCCGGAAGTTCCTCGACGTCATACCGTACGGCAAGCTTAAGAAGCGCCTCGGCAGATAGTTCTTCCAAACGGTCTCGAATCACCAATCCCCCCTTGAGTGAACAATGCATTATCCTAGGTAATCAGTAAACCTCTGTCAAGAGCGCCGAAAGGAGCTACGCAGTGGCGAGAAAGAGCATGACGTCTCCAACATTCAGACGCTTGGCAAGAAGGTCCGCAGGTCTCTTGAGCCAGTTCGGCGCGGCGCCGGCGGGGATGCCGCCCCAGCTCTTGCGCTTCTGGACATGGAAGCCGGTGTCCGACAGGAGCCGGAAAAGACCGTTGTGGGAGAAGAGGTGCAGGTGGTCGGCAATGGCGGAGCGCCAGCGGGAGCCATAAAGAGCAGCCTGGAAACTGGCAATATCCGGTGTGACCACCACCAGGAATCCTCCGGGTTGAAGGACGCGGCGGACTTCGCTCAGAAATCCGCGCGGGTCCGGCACGTGTTCAATAACGTGGGAGAAGTGGACAAAGGAAAACGTATTATCCGCGAACGCCGCATCTTCAAGGGTACCGATGTGTATGGGAACTTTTCTCACGTCGCGGCCGTACCGCGCGGCGGGCTCACAGATTTCAACGCCCTGCACGTCCCATCCCCGGGAGGATAGATGCTCCAACAGAACACCGGTAGCACACCCTACATCCAGGAAATGCCGGTTGTCCGTCAGGTGAGCCTCCAATTCCTGGAATTGAATGTCTGAAAGTCCTTGCTGCATCAGCGTGAAAAAAGTCTTGTCGTTGGTCAGCTCGTAGTCAAAATATTCATCCGCATAACGCTCTTTGAGATCCTCAAAGCGGGGCTGCGGATTTTGATACACGTGGCCGCAATTGCGGCAGCGTTCAAAAGAAAACTCGCCACACGCCCAGTGCAACGCGGTTTCTGATCCGCCGCATACAGGACAACTGACCCGCACACGGATTTCCGTCCTGGCGGGTCGCATGGAGAACGTTTTCACTCCTGCCCTCCAACGGTAAGCTTAACCACCCGTGACGCTTCGTTCCCCGCAAAGTCCGCTACCCGTACCGTGACGGAAAGCTGGCGGCCTGAAACCAAAATGCGTCCAAGTTTGACCAGCACCTCTCCTACGTAAAAGTCTGAGTAGGCTACCTTTCCGTCCAGTCTCAATTCTTGTCGCCCTTCCAGCGTATCCATCTTCAGATCAACCAATGACTCGTCGTTTACGTCCACTGCCACGTGATACGGGGCAAGCGTTCGCACCGCACCACCACGCCCGCTCCTGTCATACAATTCGGCAATCAACATGGACTCACCCGGTGCAATTGTCATACCGGAACGGAGTTCAATCCGCTCGCCGCCGCGCTCCAAATAGATACGCCCTACCACCGGTTTGCCCGTCTCCGCTTGACGGGGAAGAATAAGGAGCGGATTCACAAAATTGTGCAGTTCCTGGTCAACAATGGTGAAAAGCACTCCCCTGCCGGTAGTAAATCCGCTTGTCCCAATGCGGCCAATCACCGTTTCGGGCGTCACATCGGCGTTATCGGCATGAACTTCCACGCTGCCCAGGTGAGCATAGAGCGTGCGAAACTGTCTGTCATGTTCCACAACCACAAAGGAACCGAGCGGTTGTGGAATAGTATACGGTGAATGCCCCTCTCGAAACGCAAACAGGAGCTCTCCCGGATGGGCTGACGTGACATCCTTATCTTCCGAGTCAAGAATTACACCCCGGGCAAAGTGATCTCCGCTGTTTTGCGCAAAGGTCAAGAGAAGTTCCGCGTTTTCCAGCGGCCACTGCCATGCCGCAAGCGGAAGCCCGAGAAACGCAACCATTGCAAGAAGAGCGACGATTCGTTTCATTATCCTTCCTCAAGTGAAAAGCTCAGCACCGTATCATCTACCCCCAGCAAAAATCTGTCAGCATTGGAACGCAGAAACGTGTTGGATCCCGGAAATCGAATCGAAAAGAGTGGAATCCCCGGCAACAGGAGAGCATTGAAGGCGAGCGTACCGTTTCCTATCGAGGAGATAGTGCCTGTTATGCCGTCCTGCACGACAATTTCACGGAGCGACCCTTCAAGAGACACGCCTCCGGTGTGGCCGGAGACAACATTCGTTGCCCCAACCCCTGCCTTGTTTTCATACACAACGTAGCGGTCATCGTCGACAAACGTAACGATCACCGGCCGTCTAAAATCGCTTCCCAGTTCCTGGTTGACGTAGGGCACATATCCGGTATCGTCCCGCGCATACAGGAGCAGCCGCTGCGGATCAAGCCCACTGATCACCGCAGCGTAGCTGCCGTCCGCTGAAATGGCCGCTCCCGCGATCACGGAGAGGCGGCTGCCTTCCGGATGGACGCTGTACACATCTTCTCCATTCCGGTCCAGGATGCGCACCGTACCGTCCACAAAACCGGCAATCAGTTGAGAATCGTTTGCGTCAACACTGGTGAGTATTGAGGTGAATCGATTCTGCCACAGCTGTGCCCCGCTTTGATCCCACTCTGATAGTGTTGCCCCGTCCGGCCCAAACACAAAGGTGCGGCCCGCCGTGAGAAGGGGGTAGCCGGTGGCCTTCACCGCACGCAGGAAATGTCCCCTGAAATCCTGAAACACAATGTTTTGGGATACGCTTGAATAGTTGACATAGTCGGTATCCGTGATTGCCGCGTTATACAGGACCGGTTCCAGATGCACGAGCCGGCCGGCCGGAGTTACATAGCCGAGCAAGTCGCCCAGCCGGAACCCCAATACGGTTCCCTCTTCAGGCTCCACCGGGGCGGTTCTCAGGCTGAGACTCCACCTGGGAGTGACCAGCAGTTGGCGCTTTACCGGCCGGGGAAAGAGCAGCGTATATACGAGGATGCTAATAACGAGAACGATGACAGTGGCACTGCGCTTTCTCACCGCGCCTCTCCCGCTTTTCGTTCATCTGTGTCCATCTTCGTTTTCCACACATCGATCTTCTTCTTGATCACGTCACCCTGCCCGGCTTCACCGAGTACAAGATGAAGGCGGCGCAGCGCCTGCAGGTAGGCGATACCAAGCTTAAAATCATCCATGCGAAGCGTGGAAAGCTCGTACTTTTCACGATACCGGTCAGCCGCCCGCTGGAGGAGGCGCTTCACCAATTCAAGATGCGCAACGCGCGTTTCATAGCCCTCAACGCGCGGATCCAGCCCTGCCAGTAAAGTCCTCATATTTATCAGATTCTTGGCGATTGTGGCAAACCGCGCCTCAAGCTCAACAAATGACCAGCGCCACTTCGTGTTATCTCCAAAGTCATCTTCCACAGATTGAATGGTAAACCCGAGCTTCCGTGCCAGGGCAAATCGCTTTTCCTCTTCAAATTCGGCTATTTTTTCGAGTTGCTCGCTGTAGTCGGCAAATGCCGCGTCAACGTAAGGAGTGACCACTTCTTCCAAATAGATAATGCTCTGGTAGCAGCTCTTCCGGGCGTCATTGAGAAACGCATCGTTTTTTACCCCAAGAAGCGCCACAGAAATGCGATTGAGAAGAAGGAAGTACGATGCGAGATTAAGCCGTTCATCTGCCAAGGTGATTCTCTTGTAATCCGATCCGGCCGGTTCATTCTCGATGGTCTGCAGAATATTCTTTTCCCGCTGAAGAATTGCTTCTGCTGCCTGCTTATACTGCTTGACCTTGTCAAAGTAACGACGTTTTGCCTCGTTGCTGATTTTTCCCATTGGCGTTCGTTCTCCGGCCAGGCCACGCTGCTTCGGAGCCTGCTACCGCGTATTACTCCCGTATTTCTGCAACAGTTCCAGTGCGTGCACACGTGAGGTTTTTCCCGTGCGGTCCCCGGCAAGCATGCGCGCGATCTCCTCCACGCGCGAATCACCACGCACGGGGGTTATGCGAGTAACGGTACGATCCTCGCGCACCCCCTTTTCGACCTTGATATGATTATCGGCCCGAACGGCAATTGACGCAAGGTGCGTGATACAGAGCACCTGCTTATGGCCCGCGAGTTCATGAAGATGCTGCCCCACCGCCAGTGCCACTTCACCGCCTATGCCAGCATCGATTTCATCAAATACCAGGGATGAAATTCTGTCCGTTTCTGCCAGAACTGTCTTTATGGCAAGCATCACCCTGGACATTTCACCGCCGGAGGCAATTGAAGAGAGCGGTTTCACCGGTTCACCGGTGTTGGCAGAAAATCGGAACGCCACCACATCAATTCCGTACGGTCCACATACCGGCTTTCCGGTTTGGGAGGATTTTTGCTCTACGGCAACCACAAAGCGCGTCTTGCTCATACCGAGAGACCGCAGAATTTGCTCTATCTGGGACTGAAGCCGGCCTGCCGCTTCCTTGCGCCGGCCGGAAAGCGTGTTTGCAAGGGCGAGAACATCCTTCTCCTTCTGTTGAATCTCAGCGGCGAGCGCACTCTTGTCCTCTTCCCACGTTTCCAGGCTTGCAATCTGTTCCCGGGCTTCATCTGCATAGCGGAGGACCTCTTCCACGCTATTTCCGTACTTTTTTTCCAGGCGATGTATGAGGGCCAACCGGTCTTCACACTGTTCCAGCCGTTCCGGGCCGTAGCGTATGCCGGAACGGTACTCCCTGACAGTTTCCACTATATCCTCAAGCTCAAAGAAGACGTCATCTATACGTTTGGCGGATTGAGCCAGGTTACCGTCAATATTGACAATACTCTCCATGGCCTGCCGCGCGGTACGCAGTCCGCCAAGAGCGCCACCCCGGTTTTCCGCAGTCGCTTCATGCACTTCCTCAAGCAATCCGAACAGCTTCTCATGCTGGGAGAGGATGCGCCGTTCCTGATCCAGTTCCGCCTCTTCTTCCGGCCGCAGCGCCGCTTCATCGATTTCTTTCACCGCAAACTGAAGAATATCCATTTCCCGCAAACGCTCACGCTCGGTGGAAAGCATGCGTTCCATCTTCTTTTTAAGGCCGGAAAGCTCGGAGAAGAGTTGAGAGAGTGAATTTGCCTCTTCCTCAAATCCTCCAAACCGGTCCAATACTTTTCTATGGTTATCTTCAGAAATGAGGGATTGGTGTTCGTGCTGCCCGTGAAGATCAAACATCAGACCGGTGAGCTCTTCAAGGTCTGAAAGGGTCACCGGGACCGACTGCACATAGATGGTCCCGCGCCCCTGGCGCTTCACCGTCCGCCGAATAATCAACTGGCCATTATCCAGTTTAATTCCGCGACCGGAGAGCCAGCGCCACAGTTCCGGATTGTCAGCCGGCGAAAAAATACCGGACACCAGCGTCTCTTCTGCTCCCGTACGAATGTTGGAGGTGTCCGCCCGTGCCCCGTGCAGCAGAGAGAGCGCGCCTACCAGTATGGACTTACCGGCCCCGGTCTCACCTGAGAGAACATTCAAACCCTGGCCAAAGGTGATAGTGAGCCGGTCAATGAGCGCATAGTTCTGAATGGACAGCTCTTCAAGCATCGTGCCCCCCGGACCAGTTGAGCTTGGATCTGAGGACCTCATAAAAGGTTCGTTTGTTTGACCTTATAATGTGTGCCCGCTCTTGTGACGCACTGATCAGCACTCTGTCTGCCGGAAGTAACGGAAACTCGGATTGTCCGTCTATGGTCATGATCACGTTGGTTCTCTGTTCCTGCTCCACCTCTACCACGACGAGCTCGTCACCTGGAACCACAATGGGCCGATGGGAGAGCGTAAACGGACAGATTGGATTCACAATCATGGCATTCATTTCCGGATGAAGAATGGGGCCGCCGGCAGCGGCTGAGTACGCGGTGGAACCGGTGGGCGTGGCAACAATTATGCCGTCGGCCCGGTAGCGGCCCAGCCGTGTATCTGAGAGAAGCACGGTAAGTTTGACTATCTTAGAAATACCGGAGGTTGATACCACCGCGTCATTCAGGCCGACAAAGGATGCAATTTCCCGCTCCTGCCGCTGCACTGAAACCGAAAGGAGTAATCTGTCACCTGCTTCAATCATGCCGCTACGATAGCGCTCAAAAGCGTCAATCCACTCTTCCCGCGCCACCTCCGTGATGAAGCCAAAGTCACCCAGATTGACCGGAAGAATAGGTATGCTGCGGGAAGAAAGAATGCGGGAACTAAAGAGGACGGTGCCGTCACCGCCCAGAGAAATTGCCAGGTCGTAATCTTCCAGAACCGGCGGCGCTGGCTTTCCGCGAAAACCAAATACCACCACCTCAATTCCCTGGCTTTCAAGGTATGCACGCACGTCTTCCGCCAGCCGACCGGCGTCATCCTTGAGAAGATTGGCAATTACGAGCACTTTCCGAATTGTGACCTTCATATGCGAAGCGCTTGTCTAACTATACCTACACGGTTTTCCGTTGTAAAGCTTGAACACGTCTACGGAAGAGTGGAGAGGACGCGTTCAACCTGCTCCACCTCCGAGCGTGACATGGTTGGAAAGAGAGGAAAGAGCACACAGCGCATAAGAAATGAGCGCGCGTTTGGATACTCTTCGGCAACCAGCTTTATCTCCGGCGTCTTGTTTCTTTCCTCTTTCCCGGCAGATCCGTCCTTCATTTCGTCCGCTGTCTCCGTGCCCTGTTCCTCTGCGTAGCGGGCAAGGACGCTTTCGTCAAAAGCGAGCTTTGTTTCCACGTTCTTCTTCCTTGCGTACGTAAAAACCTCCCGCAGACCTGTTTCCAGCAAGACCGGAAGCGAACAGTAGACGTTCTGTCCGTCTCCCTCCTGGAAAGGCATTTTGTGCCGAGACTGTTGTACCGCGCGAACAAGTACATTGGCAATTTCTTCACGTCTACGCACAAAGCGCTCGACTTCCTTCATCTGGGTTGAAGCAAGGGCGGCGTTCATATCCGGCAGAATAAGCTCCTGCGGCAGTCCGTCTGCGGCGTGTTTAAGTGCGGTGCGTTCCTTCTTGCCGCCGGCAAGCACAACCACGCCGCCCCCGGCTGTGATAATACCTTCAGGTTCCAGCGATAGGAGCGTGAACTGTCCGTAGGTTCCTGCCATACCGTCTCCGGTATGACTTCCCAGGCCCTCCGATATCTCTTCTATGAGCGGCACACCAAGCTCGGAAAGGCTGGCCAGATCCGGCACGTATCCCAGTGTGGTTGGGGAAAATACAGCGTCAAACTCGTCGCCGTAGCGCTCCCGGACAGAGCTTGCCGAAATAACCGGCGCGTTCTGCCCGGTGTCCGCAAAGAGTGGCGTCAGGCCCAAATCATGAAACATGTCCACAAAGAACGCCGGGGTGAGTGCGGAAAGCACAATTCGGGCGCCCGGGGGGAGTTCCAGCGCATCACGCACCAGCCTCATAGCTCGTGGATATTCGCGCACCGCAACGGCATGGCTGCGCTTCAGGTATCCCGATATTTGAGAGAGAAACTCCTTAAGCACCACGCCCGGTCCCAGGCTATCAGAAACCAGACACGTAAGAACGGCGTCCATATCTTTGCGTTTAATGGAAGGTTTAGTGATTGGTATTGCCATGTTGCGTTTGCTATCTCATGCTGCCGATCTGTTCCAGCTCTTTGAGATCAAAAAGCCGGCGGATATCGAGGATGATGAGGTATCCCTCTTCCTGCTTTACTACACCGTGTATGTACTCGGCACCGATTCCGGAAATCATCTGCGGGGGCGGCTGGATGTCATCCGCGTTGACTGTAACAACTCTGGAAACCTTGTCTATGATGACCGCCAGGTGCATCCCGTTCACGCTGATGATTACAAAGCCGCTTAGAAGCTCGTCCTCTTCAGACATCTCTGCCTTGCGCAACCTGAACCGCTTGTGCAGGTTAATGACCGGAATGATCTCCCCGCGCAAGTTAAAAATACCTTCCACGTAGTCGGGAGCGTGCGGTATGGCCCGAACATCTTCCACCTTGACGATGCCCTCAACCTGCATGATATCAATTCCGTAAATTTCGCCGCCCAGTTGAAAGGTGACCAATTGCAGCTGTGATGTGTCCTCGGCCATGCACCCTCCTTGCCCGCTTAGAATAAATCAAGCGGCGCGCTTGTGCAAGCGACCGGGCTGACAGCACACGTTCCGTTCACTCCGCCGTCGCCGCTCATGTCACAGCAGCGCGGCGACTTGGCGATTGGGAGTAAATTTGAGTAAATTCTTACGTGGAGAACGGATATGGCACTTGTTATTGATCCCGATGCCGTACGTATTCGGGAACGAGACAGCGATAACCAGCCACCTCGGTTGCGAGAGACTGCTCCCGCCCAGGAGTCCCGCCGCCCTCAAACCGTCTCTACCGGCGGAGGTTCCAGACGAGAGCCAACCGGTGTTAACCGGCGTGGCCGCCGCAGGAACGAACCTCACTATGAAAGCGAGTATGTGGGGAGGCATGTAGACTTCTACGCGTAGGCCAGCCGCGCATTACTCATGCCACCTTTAGAATCACAAAGGTGTGTTCGTGCATATGGTAGGAACAAGAGCAACTTTCGAGGTTTCCGCCCGGCCGGAGCATTTTAAAGGCGCACAGGTTAGTTTCCTTGTAACTGCGGTACGCCCGGTCAAGGGCTGAGCGTGACTTTGCAAAGCCAGGAGGATCAAGCACGATCACGTCGAACCTCCGTCCGTTTGCTTCATACTGGCGCAGGAGGTCAAATACGTTGGCGGTGACCGGCGCCACTCGATCAGACCAGCCGTTATGTTCCTCGCTTTTTGCAAGCGCCGCCATCGCATCAGCAGAAATATCAACGCAAACCCGCCGGTCAAGGAAATAACCGGTCTTGTTGCCGCCGGCTACATCGACCTCAACCGGAATCCCGTTTTCCGTTACTGCTACCCTGGTATTAAAAAGACTTGTGAAAAATCCGGTGACCAGAGGCAAGCCTTCTTTACTTCTCACGGAAAGGTCATTTCGCTCATAGATGCCCGGGGGCTCAATAATCTCATCCAAAAGCTCCGCACTGACGTCCTGTATTTGTCGATTCCGAGTGCCAGCGTTCTGCACACAGAGATATGGGCCAAATTTGTCTGCCATGAGGCCCGGCAGCACGCCGTGTGTCCAATATCACGGCGATACTGCCACGCCGGGTCAAAAGCCGTATTCGACTTGCTGATTTCTCGTTCTAGTAACCACCGCCAAGGAAGAGATTGCCGGTGCTTCTCGCCTCTTCGATGGCCCCTGGAGTCGGGCTTCCTTCTATCCGTGGATTTCCTTCTCCTCGGCTTCTTCCGCCAATCCCACAATGTCCCCGTCATGAAAGAGAATGTGCTTTCCAAGGGCGCGCCAGAGCGGCTTTTTGCGAAACAGCCATTCAAGGTCCATAAGAAAGTGCTTGAACTCTTCCTTCTGCGCGTTATCCATGATGGCCCGCGCCGCATCATCCGCCTCCACGGCCATACGCTGCTCGTACCAGTTGATGGCTTCCGCCTCCTCGCCCAGAGATACAATCACATGTGCAAACGACCTGATCTCTTTCGAAAGTTCTTCCACCGGTTCATGATACTGCTCAAACCCCATCTCTTACCTCCGTTAGTTGTAATGATAGTGTAGCATCAACATACAGTTTGCCGAAACCGATAGAGAATAGACTAAACGGATTAGAAAGGTTATGAGCCCGGAAATGCGGCCTTGAGATACGCGTAGCGCTGGCGCATTCCCCCGTTTTGCGAAAGGGTCTTTACGGTAAAATCAACTGGATCTGTGATGACCGCCGCAAGTCTGCGTTCATCATCCAGAGAAAGTTTTTCGGGTGCCTTATCGTACTGGTAGTGCGCTGCTGCGTAGATCCCATAGACGCCGGGACCCCACTCGATATTATTCACGTAAAGTTCCAGGATGCGGTCCTTGGAAAGAATCACATCAAGGACGATAGATCCAATCACCTCGACATACTTGCGTGCGTAGGTCCTGCGCGGTGAGAGAAAGAGCGTCCGAGTCATTTGCTGCGTGATGGTGCTGCCGCCGAGGACTATCTCTCCGGCACGCCGATTCACCTCCATTGCGTGAAGCATAGCTGCCGGATCAATACCGATATGATTATAGAATTGCCGGTCCTCTACACGCACAAGCATCTGCGTCAGACGTGGCGGCACCTGCGACAGTGGAACAAAACGACGCGGTTGGGTCACCGTAACCCCGTCTGTAAGCGCCCGGTAGAACTGCAGCGAGCTCACCGGAGGATTCATCACCTTCAAGAGCAGTCCCGCCGCTGTGAAAAGTACCACAAGCGCGACGTGAAAAAAAAGTGTCCCTCCAATTACGGCGCGCAGCACCGCAGTGGGAACGGTTCTCCACGGCATCGAGATTTTGCTCCGCGGGTCCGTTGTCCCTGGATTTCTCAATCCTCCGACGCGTTCACGGCTTCTTGCCGCCGCGAGACGAGATTCTTCCGTATCTGGAGTGTTGATTTGGCGTTCTACGTGTACCATTGTTTCAGGTGGGTAATATACAAAAAAAAATGCCTGGCGACGTCCTACTCTCCCACCCCTAAGTGAGGCAGTACCATCGGCGCTGGAGGGCTTAACTTCCG
>Ga0102944_1001603_pt1 | contig 14763 bp, 12 predicted proteins | sample SalPonD_shore_MG_FD_78172 | JGI IMG/M metagenome (GOLD analysis project Ga0102944, IMG submission 78172) | Salt pond soil microbial communities from South San Francisco under conditions of wetland restoration - Salt Pond MetaG... | ecosystem: Environmental > Aquatic > Marine > Intertidal zone >...
ATTGACCGGTCATTGACGAAAGGAGTTCATAAATTGCCTTTAATGGGAACAGGCGATTGGAACGACGGAATGAATAAGGTTGGACATAATGGCAAAGGGGAAAGTGTTTGGCTGGGATTTTTCCTTTATGATATTCTGGATGATTTTATCCCCGAATGTTCAGATAGAGGTGACACCAAACGAGCAGAAAGATATAGAAAATATCAAAAGGAATTGAAGGATGCCTTAAACAAAGAAGGTTGGGATGGCGACTGGTACAAACGCGCCTATTACGATGATGGAACTCCGCTCGGTTCAAAAGAAAATGACGAATGTAAGATAGATTCAATAGCACAATCATGGTCGGTATTGTCTGGTGCCGGTGAAAAGGAGAAAACGATTAAAGCTATGAATTCAGTGGAAGAACACCTGGTATCCGGGCAAGACGGATTGATTAAATTACTGACTCCCCCATTTAATAAAACCGTAAAAAATCCCGGATATATTAAAGGGTATATACCCGGTGTACGTGAAAATGGCGGGCAGTATACACATGCGGCATTATGGGTGGTATACGCCATGGCAATGCTCGGCAAAGGTGACAGGGCGGGCTCGTTAATGTCTATGTTGAGTCCTGTTAGCCATACCAAAATAAAAGAACAGGTTATGTCCTATAAAGTTGAACCATACTCAGTGCCGGCTGATATCTATAGTGTCGCACCTCATATTGGTCGGGGAGGGTGGACCTGGTATACCGGTTCAGCCGGTTGGATGTACAGGATAATAGTGGAATCGCTGTTAGGATTCCAAATATTAGAAGGTGAAAAAATTATAATGGATCCATGTATACCAAAGGAATGGGATAAGTTCATGATTCAATATAATGAGTATGGAAATGACACAATTTATACAATTGACGTTCGGAATCCGGAGCACGTTGAAAAGGGAGTAAAGAGTGCAATGATTGATGGCCATAAAGCCGGATTAGATGATGGGAAAGGTATAATTCCGTTAAAGCAAGATGGAAAAGAACATAAGATTGTAATAACGATGGGTTAGAGAATATTAATGTAAATGCAATAAAATAAATATTATACTGTAAGGGATCATACTACTTGTTATAACTATTTGCCATTAATGTAAGGGCACCCGATCTCCCTACAACAGACTCACGGTATAGGTTTTATTATTGTATAAGTAGTCTCTTATTTACATGTCAGCCCCAATTACAACCAGAGGAGTTTAGTAATGCCACATCTCAATAATTCAAACAATATAATTCGTTTAATGGTCATCGATGAAGAAGTGCTGGTGCGACAACTTATAAGTCGTGTCTTACGTGATGATAAAAAAATTGAGATAGTCGGTACTTATTCAAGTATCAGTAATATATCTGATACTATATCAAAAGCTGAACCGGATATAGTTTTACTTGATATTAGCGGTAAAAAAGTAAACGGTATGGACACATTGGCGGAGATCAATCGCTTATTTCCATTGTTACCAATTGTTGTTTTAAGTGAGAGAACAGAACACGGAGCTCATAAGGCATTAGAAGCTGTTGAAGATGGGGCTTGGGATTTTATTACGAAACCCGAAAAACAGGGTATCATTCTATTTGCGGACCGGCATTTTAGAAAAAGGATAGGTCCGGTCATAAAATCAGCTGTTAAAGCTCACCGGTTATTATGGAAAGACTTACAAGAAAAAAAAGTTCGGGGGCAAGTTAAAGAAGTTGCATCATTTCAGGAAATACCGGTTAAACATAAAATCGATATTGTTGTTATGGGAGGGTGCAGTGGTGGACCTAAGGCCCTACTGAACATTATTCCGCGTCTTCCGGCAGATTTTCCCGTTCCTGTAATAGTTTCGCAGCATATGCCTAAAATCTATACAAAAGTATTTGCCGAAAAACTCAATAAGTTATCTCATATACAAGTAGATGAAGCATATGCCGGTGCCAGGTTATATCCCGGACATGTATGGATAGCACCGGGTGGATATCATATCATGATTAAAAGTAATGGACTGGAAAATGTTATATCTCTACATAAAGGTCCAAGAGAAAATACCTGCCGCCCATCCATAGATATACTCTTCCGCTCGGCAGCGGATGTTTATGGTTCGAATGTATTGGGTGTGTTATTATCAGGCCGTGGGAGAGACGGTGTTTTAGGAAGCAGATACATCCATTCAAATGGTGGGCAAATATTGGTACAGGACCGGTCCAGTTCCCTGACATGGGAATTACCTGAGGTAATTGTTGAAATGAATCTTGCACATGGTATTTTGCCACTTGATCAAATGGCAGCAGGAATAATCGATGTTATTACGGAAAGCCAGGAAGTATCAGTAGGATATTCAGGTAATAATAAATCCACATTAAATTCAGGTGGATCAGAGCATCTGTCTACATCATATTGAGTCACCTGCACATAGAGATCAGTTGATCAAAATGTTCTAATAAATTGCTATAACATAAGTTAGAATAAAGTAATATCGCTGTATAAAAGTAAAGTGTGTAGTAATGTGAAATATAATATCAACATATACTATTCACTGACTAATATATTTGTGTAATGATAAAACGCATTTTGGTGGCTCTTGATCCTGATTCCGATACGCCTGTTGCCACGCGGTATGGTATTGAATTAGCTAAGCGTTTCAAGGCTTCATTATCGGGATTGGCTGTTATTGATACGAAACATATTGCAACTGAATCAGGTGGCGGTGGCATAGGAACGATATATTTTTCTGAGATGCTTGAACGCCATTTGAGCAGTGAAGCAATTGAGACAGCCAGGAGATTAACCGAAACATTTGAACAAGCTGTGGAAGAGGCAGATATTGAACATGCCAATTGGGTGAAAAGCGGAGTCCCTTTTGAAAGGATCATAGAGGATATGAAATATCATGATATTCTGATCATCGGCAGAAAACCTCACTTCTTCTATAACAGGCCTGAACGTAAAACAAAAACTCTGGCACAGGTTGTAAAAAGGGGCATCATTCCGGTCCTTGTAGCAGGTGATGAATATATTGATATTAAGAAAGTGATGATTGCTCATGATGGCAGTGATGCCTCGGCCTCAACAATGCAGAGATTCGCCCAGTTACAGCCGTTCGGGAATGATATACACATTGATGTGGTGCATGTACGGTTAAGTGAGTCGGAACATGACCATAGTGAATCCGAATTACGGTTACATCTGGCTGTTACGTATCTCAAATCTCATGGGTTTAATGATATTCGTGAAGTAAGCCTGGAAGAAGGCCCTCCGGATGGCCGTCTTTTAAAATTCATAAGTCAAAATGATAGTAATCTCGTTGTCGCAGGGGCACATTCCGTATCAGCTATCCGAAGAATAGCATTCGGTTCAACTACAAGTGCATTCCTTGAGGATAGTCCGGTTCCGGTATTCCTGTATCATTAAAACAGATGTGATAATACTGATTCACATCCATAGCACACCAAAGCCGTATGTATTTAAAAGTTCTTGCTTGTGATTTGGATGGTACTCTCGCTGAAAATGGGGGAATCGCTACTGAAACCTGGGAACTCCTGCATAAGGTTAAAGAGAAGGGATATACACTCATTCTTGTAACCGGGCGTACATTAAATAGTTTCGGCGCTGCCGGTCCTTTCGCGGAGTTATTCGAGGCCATTGTTTCAGAGGACGGCGCCACCATTTTTTATCCCCGAAATGATTCCGTAGTCCTACCATTTGGCCGCATATCACCGGATCTGATCACAAAACTTGAAGAGATGAATATTCCATTCGAACGTGGAATGGCCATAGCCGCTACCCATGTTCCGCACGATGAGGCTATACTTGATATTCTGCGTGACTCAGGGGGAGCAGCAACTGTTGAATATAATCGTGGAGCTGTAATGGTATTACCGCCCGGGGCAACAAAAGGAACGGGTCTGCAGATGGTATTACACGAATTGGGATATTCCAGGCATAATGTCATCGCTTGCGGAGATGCAGAAAATGATAGAAGTCTTTTTGAATTGGCAGAGATAGCAGTTGCTGTTGACAATGCTATGCCGGAAATAAAAAAACTGGCGGATGTGATACTGCCTTATAGTAATGGCGAAGGTGTGAGGCTGCTGATGGAGAATTTGTATTCCGGTAAAATGCCTGATTACCGGAAACGACCGGAGCGAAGTCTGATATTAGGTGAAGTCGAAGGTGGAACACCTGTACGTATGGATCCCATTGAATTACTAAGCGGTAATTTGGGTATTGTCGGTTCAAGTGCGAGTGGTAAATCATGGCTGGCAGGATTACTAGCCGAGGAACTATTAACGAATGGTTATCAAATTTGTATCATTGATCCCGAAGGAGATTATCGGGGGTTGCGTGCATTTCCTCATACGTTGTTGCTGGGCGGACCGGGAACTAGTTTACCACCTGTCGAGGATGTTATAACGATAATGGAATATACGAATAACAGCCTGATCATTGACCTCTCTTATTATGACATGGATAAACGTGTGGATTATGTAGGTAATCTGTTACGCGGAGCTTGCAATCTGCGGGCACGGCGTGGACGCCCGCATTGGTTTTTATTGGATGAGGTACATAGTTTCAGTCCCGCCGGAGGGGGTGCCTTAACAGGTTTTTTGGTAAAAAATATGAAAGAAGGTGGATTCGGTGTCGTCAGTTATCAGCCAAGCCAGGTCGCGCCGGCTCTTCTAAAAATTCTTGATCATTGGATCATAACAAGATTGCATCAAAAGGATGATCTGCGGGTACTTCGAAAAAATCTTAATAAGTCTTTATGTGATGATATGGATTGGTCACAGTTGACCCGTCAACCGGTTGGCAAGGCGTATTATTGTGAAAATAATTCCGGCAAAAAAGGTAAGCAGAATTATCGACTAATTGAGTTTGAAGTAGCACGTCGGATTGTACCTCACGTACGACATTTGCATAAATATTTAAGGGCGCCACTTCCGGCATCAAAACGTTTTTATTTCCACGTGAATAGTGATTCCGGTTTGCCCGAAACGGCTGCAAGTTTATGGGAATTCCGGGAAGCTCTTGAGGTATTACCGGTCGATACATTACGATATCATCTGGAAAGAGGGGATTTTGAACGTTGGTTAGCGGATGTTCTGCACGACAAGGAATTGTCCAGAAGATTGAGAAAATTATCCCATCGCCCGATGGATGATAATGCTTTAAGAGAAGCACTTGTAGCGACTGTGGCTGATCGCTATGAGGAGTTGGAAAGCCTGATATGATATATACGGATTATAAAAGATATAAATCTGATCATTAGGATTAATGATTGTATAAATTATTAAAAGACAGAACTTATTGAGGGGCGCTTAAATTGTAACTCTGTGGCATAATGAATGAAGCTGATCTTATTCAGACGAGTAAAAATACTAATCAAAAAGGTAATGCTGTTCAGTCACCATGGTCTAAACCTGTTGATGAGATAACTGAATTATTATCTGTTAAACCTGAATATGGGTTAACATCCGATGAGGTTAAAAAACGTCGAAAAAAATACGGTGCTAATGAATTAAGGAAACATGAGCCAAAAAATATTTGGCTGATATTATTGGATCAATTCAAGAGTCTGATCATTCTTTTATTGGGTGTGGCTTCAATTCTGGCATTCTTATTCGGGGAAAAAGTTGAAGGAGCTTCCATATTGGCTGTTATTTTAATCAACGCAGCAATTGGTTTCTTTACGGAGTTACGTGCCATTCGTTCAATGGAAGCATTATATTCACTCACTCAGGTGAATGCGCGTGTCCGGCGTGACGGTCAGGTACGGGAAATACCCGCTATGGAAATTGTGCCGGGTGATGTGGTTGTTATTGAGAGTGGCGATGTTATATCAGCTGATTTAAGAGTACTTGAAAGTAATAAATTACAATCTGATGAATCAGCTCTCACGGGTGAGAGTGTCCCGGTAAGTAAACAGATTGATCAGCTGCCGGGAGAAACTCCTCTTGCCGAGCGTAAAAATATACTATATAAGGGTACAGCTGTGACTCGTGGTTCGGGGGCGGGTGTGGTTTTCGCTTCCGGTATGCATACAGAGCTTGGCCAGATCAGCTCTTTGGTTCAGGAGACAAAAGAAGAGGAAACGCCACTTGAGAAACGGCTGGATAAGTTAGGTCATAGGCTTATAGGTGTAACATTGATAATTGCTGTCTTTGTCGCGTTTTCAGGTATAATGGCAGGTAAAGATTTATTTTTGATGATTGAAACAGGAATAGCTCTGGCCGTTGCTACTATTCCTGAGGGTTTGCCCATCGTAGCAACAATAGCGCTCGCTAAGGGGATGCAGACAATGGCGAAAAGGAATGCACTGATCAATAAATTGTCATCTGTTGAAACCCTGGGGGCTACCAGCATTATTTGTACCGATAAAACGGGTACGCTCACAGAAAATAAAATGACGGCAAGAAAATATCTGTTATCGATTGGAATGATTGATGTAGTAAATGATCACACGATTAAGTTTCTATTAAATGAAGAAGCAATCATACCTTCTGAGCATTTTACACTAAAAGAAGCGCTTGAGGTTGGTATTCTGTGTAATAATGCAACTTTTGATGATGATAAAAGCGACCATGCTTCCGGTGATCCTCTTGAAATAGCTCTTTTGGAAGCTGGTAGAATGGCCGGCATGTCTCGTGTTGAATTGCTCGATATCTATCCGGAAGTGAGAGAAGAAGCATTTGATCCGGATATTAAAATGATGGCCACTTTTCATGAAAATAATGACAGGTATCGTTTGGCTGTAAAAGGTGCCCCGGAAGCAGTAATTGCAGTTTCGCAAAAAATATCAACTGAAAATGGAGTGGTATCATTAGAGGAAAAAGACAAGGAATGGTGGCTGAAGCAGAATGACCGATTGGCCGAGCAGGGATTTAGATTGCTTGCCCTGGCAACGGGAGATCTTGAACAAGCGCATGATGTAAAACCTTATAACGACCTGACATTGATAGGATTGGTCTGTTTGGCGGATCCGCCCAGGCATGATGTAAAACCGGCAATTGAACAGTGCAAATCAGCCGGTATTAAAATTGTCATGGTTACCGGCGATCATCAGGCAACAGCCCGAAGTATAGCACAGGCTGTAAATTTGGTTGAAGATGAAGATATGAATGTTATACAAGGTTCCTCATTAGAGAAAACGATAGAATTAACACGAGATGAGAAACAAGAGATATTATCAACGGCCATTTTTGCGCGTGTCAGTCCCAAACAGAAATTGAATCTTATAGATTTACATCAGAAAGCCGGTGATATAGTGGCGATGACCGGCGATGGGGTTAATGACGCTCCGGCTTTAAAGAAGGCGGATATCGGTATTGCTATGGGACAAAGAGGCACTCAGGTGGCAAGAGAGGCGGCCGATATGGTACTTCAGGATGATTCACTGGCTACTATTGTCGCGGCTGTTGAACAGGGCAGGGTTATTTTCGGTAATATCCGGAGATTCGTCTATTATCTTTTATCATGTAATGTGAGTGAAGTATTAGTTGTCGGGTTGGCATCCATGGTGGGAGCTCCTTTACCGATTTTACCCTTGCAGATACTTTTTTTGAACCTTGTTACGGATATTTTCCCGGCATTGGCGCTCGGCGTCGGTATTGGGGAGAAAAATGTGTTAGACCGGCCACCCCGGAGCCCGGAAGAATCAATTATGGAGAAGAAACATTGGATGGGTGTTGTAGTTTACGGTTTGATAATAACCGTATCTGTATTGTGTGCTTTATATATCGCTTTGGAAGTATTCCGGATGCCTAAAGTACAGTCTGTCACGATTTCATTTATGACTTTGGCATTCGCTCAATTATGGCACGTGTTCAATATGAGAGGCTGGCGCACAAATATCTTTAAAAACGAAATTACAATGAATAGATATGTATGGGGCGCTTTGTTATTATGCGTGGCCCTGGTTCTTAGTGCAATATATATACCGGGTTTGTCTGATGTATTACAGGTGACAAATCCGGGCTTGAAAGGTTGGACGTTAGCTTTGGTTTTAAGTGCCGTTCCATTATTTCTGGGCCAATTCATCAAGGAATTTGGTAGTAAAAATGAAAAAATTGTGGAAAGTTTTGATATCTGATTTAATCGGTAAATTCAATGACGTCAGCTCTTACCGATACTTTAACCGAAGTATAGAATATTAAATTCAGGATATCATTATCGTAACGCACATTAACAAGAGCTAATTTTTTCCCGTTAATTTTACCGTGTTCAGCTTCATAATTCGTCCAGAGGTTTTTTAATGCTTCCTGATATATCAACCCTGTCCCATCGACACGTGCAATAGCAATCGTATTTGTGGTTATTCCACCGGTAGAATAACTAAGGCCAAATACATATGCGGCTTCTGACTCTCCATGAACATTGGGAGCAACTATATTGTAGTTGCCTTTAGAGAGTTGAACATCAGTTCTGTTAGACGATATAAAGGAACCGGTAGTCGTACAACCGTACAAGACGAGTACTGATAATGATAAACTTATCAGGTTAAGGTATAAACGTCGAATCATAATTATTTTATTGAGTGTTCATGTAATGATATAGCAATAAAATAATCGAAGTATAAAAGAGGTATTATATTATTAGCAATAATTAATTCGGGTAGGGAACAGGATCGGGTAAATGCAGGTCTGCATTAGCGATCGGGAACCGGGTAACTAGGCGGAATCGCACTCTTTACAATTTAATTTAAAACCGATGTGTTTTTCTCTTCCTTCAGGGGTTGTTACCCATATTCTGTTCATCCAGGGAGGGTTATGGCGAACATGTTGGGTATGGCCACATTCCAAATCAGCAACCCAGTCTCCTTCTTCATCTTTATGGAAGTCTATGATTCGGCGTAACATTTTGTGGGTTATTGCATTAGAAATTTTTATCTGGTTCACAATATGCTAAAAAAAAAGCACCGGGGAAAAACCCGGTGCCTGTACTAAATAGTTTTGTAAGTTTCTTAATCTACAACAACTACTTCTTGAGCTTGCAATCCTTTTTGACCTTGACCTACAGTAAATTCGACGCGTTGTCCTTCATCTAATTTCCGGAAGCCATCAGCTTCGATTTCACTATAGTGAACAAAAATATCGTCACCTTGATCACGGGAAATGAATCCATAACCCTTTTCTTCATTGAACCATTTAACGGTTCCTAATTCACGATCTGCCATTTTTTAAACTTCTTCTTTGTTGATTTTTGATCTATTTATGAAAGATCGAATAACAATTGATAATTATAAGTACCAAATGAATCGTCTATCATTTTGTAAAGGTAACCTATTTTTAATCGATATACAATAGCAAGGGGGTAAAAAAGGATTGTATTATAAAAGAAATTAATTATTTACTACTAATAGTATTTATTCCTGCGATACTCTTAAAGGGTAGAATTTGCTAAAAAAAAGACATGCAGATAATTATTTTTAACTATCTGCATGTCTCTGTTTCTATATACTATGTAATGTGATTCTGTTTAGAAAATGATCATACTTCTTCGGGAGCTATACCCATCCAGGACTCCTCGATTTCTTCAAGTGATTTTCCCTTCGTTTCAGGAACGACGATAATTACAAATATCAGGGATATGATACACCATGCGAAGAAGATCCAGAAACTAATCGGTGCTCCGAGAGCATCAAGCATTACAGGAAATAAAAGTGTAACGAAGAAATTGGCTACCCAATTACTCATGGTAGCTGTTGAAGCAGCACGTCCCCGGATCTTATTGGGGTATATTTCTGAAATCAGAACCCATACAACCGGTCCAAATGAAGCGGCAAAACTTGCTATATAAACAAGAATAAAGATCAGAATCCACGGTCCGCCAAATGCTTTCATTTCGAATAACAAGCCGATCATAAAGAGTGAGATTCCCATACCTATTGCCCCGTAAATTAGAAGAGCCTTTCGGCCGATCTTATCGATAAGCCAGATTGCCACAAGAGTGAAAAGGAAGTTGATGGCTCCAACCCACACCGTTGCCCCGAGGGCGGAAGCCGCTCCAAATCCTGTCCTTTTGAAAATAATTGGAGCATAGTAAATAACGGTGTTAATCCCCACGAATTGTTGTAGGATTGCAAGGCTTACGCCAACAATAAGTGCCATTCGAATACCAGGTCGAAATAATTCGCTGAACTTCCCTTTTTCTTGTTGAAGTGATTTTTTGATCTCTGTCATTTCGTTGGTAGCGACTTTATTTCCGGCTATACGGGCGAGAATTGAAAAAGCCTGGTCACTATCACCCGACTGTGTTAGCCAGCGTGGACTTTCAGGAACAAAAAACAGGAGAATGAAATAGATAACGGCCGGTACGACTTCAGCACCAAGCATCCAACGCCATTTCAGAGCATTTACCAGATCGGTATGCGCAATTAAGGAATTGGACATATAGGCAATTAAAATACCACTAACAATAGCTAATTGTTGAAGTGAAACCAGGCGTCCTCTTATATTTGGAGGTGAAACCTCGGCGATATACATAGGTGAGAGCATCGAAGCCATACCAATACCCATACCACATAAAATACGAAAGATAGTCATGGTAACCAGTTCAGGAGCTATAGCCTGACCGAGACCCCCGATAGTAAATAAAATGGCTGTCAGTATCATTGTTTTTTTTCGGCCAAACCGGTCGCTTAATGTTCCGGCAACAAGCGCTCCTACAGCACATCCAATTAATACCGAACTAACAAAAAAGCCTTCCATAAATGAGGAAAGCTCGAATTGTGTTTTTATGTAGGCGTTGGCACCCGAGATAACAGCGGTATCAAAACCGAATAATAGTCCTCCTATGGCAGCAACGGCGCTGATTAATATTAAAAAAGTTAAACTTCCCTCGCTATTCATACCTGGAATGGGAGAAGTATTTTGTTGATCAGATCTATTCATGGACTTTTTACCTTTTTTCGCTCATAAAGTTAGTTGTGAATCAGCTGATATTTGAATTAGTAAACATGCGATGAGATTTATGGATTATTAAAAACAAATGGAATCTCTTTAACCGTCACATATTTTGTAATCGCTTTCATATATGTTAATTCTGACGTTCATTGAACCGTTTTAATAATCTTATGGAGTTAACGACTATTCTGATTAGTATGCAACATATCCAAATTGCAGGAAACATTACATATGAATCTCAGTTAATGAAGTCATTTCATAATAATTAATTTTTTGAAAAATGAAAGCAAATAATCAATCATGTTGAAGGTAATAATTGCAGATAGTCGTGCAAAAAAAACGATGATTATTATTCTTTGTTTATTATTAATAATTAGATATGAGCGGTATAGTTAATGCAAAAAATAATTTAAAAAATTAATTATTAGCAGTTAACTCATTCTGATTCAATGGGAAAGTAATATAATTGTCACATAAAGGTTCCAAAGATGTCTTCATATGGCTGGATAGAATCAAAAGTCCGTTATTCTTTTTGAATCTGATAAGAAGATCCATCGTTGCCGTTCTGGAGTCTTCGTCTAATCCGCGAAAAGGTTCATCCATAAGCAATACGGCAGGTTCGGTAATCAGTGCTACAGCAATCTGGGTTTTTTTAAGCATACCACTCGAATAAGTCCCGATTACATTATTCCTTCGTTCGTCTAACATGAGTACATCAAGTAAATTATTGATATCGTCCCCGGATTGCCCATTCCATTTGTTCCGTGATCGTAATATCCATTCCAGCAACTCTATAGCCGTTAAGTATTGGGGTAAATCGGGTTCGTCAGGAACTACCCCGACACTGACAAGAAATTGATGCGGATGTTCATGTATATTCAACGAACCGAACATGATCTTGCCGGATGTAGGGTATGCAGCTGTAGATAAAATCCGCATTAATGTTGTTTTTCCGGAACCGTTGGGACCAATAAGAGCTGTAGCTGAACGTGTTTCAAATTCATAAGAAAAGTCGGAAATAACATATGGCCCCATCTGATATCTTTTGGAGACCTCAATAAGCTTTAAGTTACAATCAGTCATAAGTTTGTTGATAGCGGAATTCATATAAATAAGTGAAGAAAATACTTGAAATAAGACTACTTAAAATGTAAATAGCCGACCAGCTCAATAAGGAGTAAATGGTAAATCGTGATGAAAATATCATGACAACTGTAAGGCTCAGGATCAATGGTAAAAACCAACGAATTTGAATAAAAAAACGTGACCAGATCCAATTGCTAATGCTTTGTAACCTGTAATTCCAACTTTGCTTACCCATCACTGATGTTGTTAACAGATAGATATTGATATTATGAAAGATGATGAATAGCAAAAGGTAGCCATTTATTATGAGCTGTGACGAACCATGATAAAAAAGAATCCATAAAAAAAGATGACCTAATAGGATAAACCGGCCTAATGGATAAGCGCGGTCGAGTTGTACGATTCCGGACCATGTGGAGGCACGCCATTTGACAGGTACCCAATACACCGATTCATATGGATAATCGTTGGCATGCTGCAAACCACCGCTAAAAGGAGAGGTGAAATATTCTTTGTAAAATGCATTGGTCTGGTAGAAAAAATGATCGAAAACTTTTCTGATTTTACTAAATGGGAGTATTCCAGCCGCCAGCAATAAAAAACCGGGGATCCACTCCATATTCATTTGCAACCGGTTGGATAAATAAGCCCCGAAAACAACGGCAAGCATGCCGACTATTCCTATAACAATGGTAGTTTGCATGGTCGGTATGGCTCCGATAGGAACAGCCATTTGACCCGTCTCATCCCTGAATTTACGTATCCGCTCTCCTTTTATGCCTTCCTGATAGGCTTGAGATTCATTACCAATGGATATGTACTTACGATAGGAATAGCTGAAAAGGCCAACAATAAAAAGCAGGCTGCTTAAAAAATATTGAACCTTCAACAGTATCGAATGCTGCCAGCCGTGAAGGTCCCAGAATGAAATAATTAAAAAAATTACCGTGATCCCCAAAATAGTATAACGTTGATTCCGGAGTTGATACCTGATGAGTTCATTGGGGGATGGATTCAGGGCCTGTAACAATGACATGTTCTCCTCAGGGAATAACAGGTAGGGATGAATCACCGCAAAAAAACCCGTTAAAATTAATTCCCAATAGCGAAGAATGATAAAACGATCCTGTAATGAGATGTTGTGAATTAAAGTAGTGATATAAATAATCACAATTATAAAGGAAAAGAAACTACTGGCTGTAGTAGTAGCAGATTTTGTTTTCCTTAAAGGATACATTCACATTCCCTTTTGTTGATATTCTCATTCCATAACATAGAAAATGATAGTATCAGTATTTGTCTGAATATCAAAATAATTTATGAGAATAATGACAAATGGTTAGTAATGTTATAATTGATTGAAATATGCAAATATTCAAAAAAAATTATATCAATATTTCATTGGCTTACGTTGTTACAACAGCTTTTTGATTTTATTAAAGAAACTAAAACGAATGGTTATTTAAATATTATAAAGTCAATAAAATTATGATATTATAAATAGGTATATAAACATTATTATTATAGCTTGGGAGTGATAGAATAAAAATTAAGTTAATAATTATTTATTACTTCATTACTGCAAGAGATAGTATCAGAAATAGTAATTTTTGCTGGTCTAATTTAACTGGTAAACCCATTTTTAACCAGGCCCACTGGTAAATAAATGAAATAATGGATAGTTCTTTTTTTCAACGTAATATAAGCCTTCATACTAAACTAACCATGGGCCTGGTCCTGGCTGGTGGGCGAGGGACCCGTTTGAATGATCTCACAAGATGGCGTGTGAAACCTGCTGTTCCTTTCGGAGGAAAATTTCGCATCATCGATTTTACCCTGTCAAACTGCATAAATTCAGGAGTCAGGCATATTGGAATACTCACACAGTACAAGTCTCAGTCACTGATCAGGCATATCATGAAAGGGTGGGCTACTTTCCATACTGATTTCGGCGGATTTATAGAGTTCTTACCTGCACAGCAAAGAATAGAAGAGAAATGGTACAGTGGTACTGCGGATGCTATTTATCAAAATATTGACCTGTTACGTCGGTATAATCCTGAAAATATATTAATCCTGGCAGGCGATCATGTTTATAAAATGGATTATGGGCCTATGATAGCTTTTCATATTGCCAGAGATGCGGATGTCACCATAAGTTGCATTGAGATACCCAGGGAAGCGGCCGCTAATTTTGGAATTATGTCGGTTGATGAAGATTTGAATATTACGGATTTCCAGGAGAAACCAAGTAATCCCAAACCATTACCGGGAAAAGGAGACCGGGTTTTAGCTTCAATGGGTATTTATGTATTTAAACCGTCATTTTTATTTGACCAACTTATAAAGGATTCCGATAATCATACCTCCACACATGATTTTGGCAGAGATATTATACCTTCTGTTATAAACAAGCATTCAGTTGTAGCATATCCTTTTAAAGGTATCGATTCAGGTGTTTATTGGAGAGATGTCGGGACGGTTGATTCTTATTGGAAAGCTAATATGGAATTGATCGGTGTTACACCGGAACTCAATTTATATGATCAGGAGTGGCCGATTCGCACGACGTTGAAACAGTACCCGCCTGTTAAATTTCTATTTGATGACGATGGACGGCGTGGTATGGCTGTCGATTCAATGATATCGGAGGGGAGTATTATCTCGGGTGCTAAAGTGTCTAATTCATTATTATTTACTAATGTCAGGGTTGAAAGTTATTCGACTATCGAAAACTCGGTTATCTTACCTAATGTAAATATTGGGAGAAATTG
>Ga0102944_1001604_pt1 | contig 14761 bp, 14 predicted proteins | sample SalPonD_shore_MG_FD_78172 | JGI IMG/M metagenome (GOLD analysis project Ga0102944, IMG submission 78172) | Salt pond soil microbial communities from South San Francisco under conditions of wetland restoration - Salt Pond MetaG... | ecosystem: Environmental > Aquatic > Marine > Intertidal zone >...
CGGCAGCGGGTAGATATATACCGGCTTGCCCGTGGTGACCGCTTCCGCCAGCATGGACTCGCTGTCACCGGTGACCACCAGGATATCGGCGGCGTGGAGATAGCCGAGATAGGGATTGCCGCCCTCGGTCCGGGGCCCCCAGGCTTCCACGATGGCGGCGGGGCCGGCTCCCTCGCGCAGCGCCGCGGTTGCCGCCGCGCCCGTGCGCCGGCTGGCGACCACGGCCAGGGTGCCGCCGGCCTCCTCCACGCGGCGGCGGACCTGCACCGCCATGTCGCGGGCCACTTCCGGCGTCAGTTCACACTGGCGGCTGGCGCCGCCGGCCAGCAGCACCACGTGCGGCGCGGGCCGGTTTTCGAACAGGTGCGGCCAGCGCCGGGCGGCCTGCACCAGGCGATCCTGGTTGACCTTGTTCGGCGGCAGCACCGTGTCCAGGCGCCGAGGTTCCGGCCACAGCCGGAAATGCCGGCAGGCGATGCCGATGTTCTGGGTTTCGCCCACCGGACCGGATTTGCGTCCGAGCAGGATGAGCCGGGTGCGGCCGCCGCTACGACGGGCAATCCACCGGGCGACCAGGGCAGGCACCCAGCCCGAGGCGATGACCACGTCGGGCCAGGGCGGCGCGATGCCGCCGGGCAGGCGGCCGGAATCGCGGCTGAGCGCCGCGCGGGCGGCGGCCAGACCATAGCGCAGCAGGGCCGGCGAGATTTCACGGGTTTCGTAATCCCAGCCCAGCGCCTCGGCCAGGCCCAGCGCCTGGCTGCGATGGCCGGCCTTGTAGTACAGCAGCACCCAGGTACGGGGCGGGACATGCGCCGGCGGACCGCCGGACCAGCAGCTGACGCGGCGCCATCCCGGCACCAGACCGGGGGTGCGCACGCTCAGTTGCCAGGGAATACCGGGATGGCGGTTACCGGCGGCGGTAAGCTGGGCATACCACCACAGCGGGGTCACGGGCGCGCGGCGCGGCCGGGTGTCGGCATCGATACGGATGGAAATACCGTCTGGATTGCGGGAGAGCAGATCGTCCAGCAACCAGGGGATGTCCCAGTCGGGGAACTGTTCCAGGCCCGTGACGGGCGTGCCGGTGTCGCCGCGGGGCAGTTCACAGTCTGCGGGAAAATCCGGGCTCGGGTGCCCGGCGTCGAACACCTGGAATCCGGCTTCGTCCGCTTCGTTTTCCAGCTTCTGCCAGAGATCGCCGGAGGGGCTGGGCTTGTAGACATAATCGCGGGGCGCCGGCCGCCAGGGCTGGCCGTGTATGGTGGTGTAATGCACCAGGCGGCTTTGTCCGGGAACGTAGTCCTCGCCGTGAACATTCCAGTTACCGTCCAGCTTTCCCCACAAACCGGGGACCTCGCGCATGCGCGCTTCCAGGGCCCGGCGTCGGCAGGTTCGGGCCGCCTGCAGGTTCCACCTGGAAGCCATGCGGGCACAGTCCATCAGCATGACCGAGGTGTCGTGGTCGTTGATGGACAGCACGCCGTGTTCCTGCATGTCGGTATCGAACAGCCGGGCGGGATCGTCCAGGTAGATCTGATCGGCATCGTTGTAAATGGCGCGGCCGGAAAAGCCCGCGAATTCGGGAATGGCATAGCGGTAATTGGTGAATCCCGTCAGCCAGCGCAGCCGGTTGAATCCGGCGAAGTCCTTCATCAGGTAGATTTCATAGGTGCGGGACGGATCGCGATGGCGCCGGATGGACCATATCAGGGTGCGTTCGGCGCGGAACTGGGCGGCCTCGGTACCGATAAAGATCCGCACCGGATCACGGGAGTCGTCCCCGGAATCGGACTCCAGTACCACCTTGACCGGTGCCTCACGGAATTGTCCCTGGGGATGCCAGTCCCTGCCGCTGAGGATGGCGGCGATTACGCGTTGTGTCCTGAGTGCCATGCTGCTGTGCTGTCCTGAATCTGTGAATCGGTGTTGGTTCTACAGGCAACGCTCCAGCACCGTCCTGCCCTCGCCTTGTCCTGCACGGCCGGCATGCCCGATGTGGAGCCGTTGGACGGCCTTGGCGCGTGCATGCTGATCGACATTATTAACGCATTTTACCAAGCAGTAACAGCAACCTACAAAAATTTTTGGTTTGCTGTGCCGGCATAAGTCCATTTCTGTAGACCGGTCCGGTCCGAATCGGTTCTGAGAGCGGCACAGGCGCTACAGGCCGCCGCCCCAGACCTCGGACAATTCCACTTCATAGCCGTCGGGATCGTCGACGTAAATGGAACGGGAACGGGGCCACTGTACCGGCCCGCCGTACTTGACGGTGACGCCCAGTTCCTCGCAGCGGGTGGTGATATCGTCGAAGTTCTCGATATGGAAGGACACATGGGTGAAGCCGCTGCGGTTGCGATCATGTCGGAAGTCGTCGCTTTCGTACACCGCCAGCTTGGCCCATTCATTGCCGATGATGCGGCCATTGTGATCGGGCATGTCTTCCAGGACCTCGAAGCCCAGCAGGCCGGCATAGAAGTCGGTGGTCTCGTCCAGGTCCCGGACCAGAATGTTAACGTGATCGATGCCGGTGGTTTTCAACATGCGGTCAGGTGCTGCGCCTCAACGCCGGTCCGTTGGGAATGTCCTGGACGGGATTGACGCTGGTACCGGGCGGACAGATGGCGTCGATGCGGTCCAGTACTTCCGTATCCAGCCGCAGCTCCGCCGCGGGCAGCAGGCTTTCCAGATGATCCATGGTGCGCGGTCCGATGATTGCCGAGGTCACGAAGGGATGCTGCAAGGTGAAGTCCACGGACAATTGCGGCAGGGGCAGGGCGGCTTCGCCGGCCAGTTTATCCAGTTCTTCGACCAGGGCCAGCTTGCGCCGGAACAGTTCCGCCTCCGGATCGAAGGATCCGGTAAAGCGTTTCATGAACTGGGCAATACGCGTGTCGTCGGTGAGGTCGGCGGTCTTGCGGTATTTGCCGGAGAGAAAGCCGCCGTCCAGCGGGCTCCAGATGATCGCACCCATGCCGTAGCGGTGACAGGCGGGAAGCACGAAGCGCTCGATGTCACGGGCGAAGATGGAATACCAGGGCTGTTCGCAGCGAAAGCGCAACAGGCCGCGTTGCTCCGCGATCCACTGGCATTCGACAATGCGATCCGGCGGAAACATGGAGGAACCGAAGTAACGGATCTTCCCCTGGCGTACCAGCTCGGTGAGGGTGAACAGCACCTCTTCCATGTCGGTGTTTTCGTCGTAGCGGTGGATCTGGTAGAGGTCGATGTAGTCTGTACCCAGGCGCTGCAGGCTGTTTTCCACCTCCTTGACAATCCAGCGGCGCGAGCCGCCGCGGTTGTTGGGATCGTCGTCCATGGGGCCGAAGAACTTGGTTGCGAGTACGACATTGTCGCGCCGGTCCTTGAGCGCCTTGCCGACGATGGTTTCCGATTCGCCGCGGGAGTAGACGTCGGCGGTATCGATAAAGTTGATGCCCGCGTCGATGGCGCGGTGAATGATGCGGACGCAGTCGTCATGGTCCGGGTTGCCCATGCCGCCGAACATCATGGCGCCCAGGCAGTACGGGCTGACCTTGAGCCCGGTTTTTCCAAGCGGTCGTGTGTCCATGCTCACCTCCTGTCCATAGTGAATGTCGGGATGGTATCCCCTGCGGGATCAGGCGGAAGCGCTGGGGCGGCCGGCGACCCGGTCATACCAGCGCCGCGTGTCAGTGTGATGCTCCGGGATATCCATGTCCACTACCCGGGCGAAATCGACAGTGACCAGGCCGGTGATGTCGGCGATGCTGAATTCCGGACCGGCCACATATTCGGACTCGCCCAGGCGCGCGTTCAGCAGATCCATGAAGCGGTCATACTGGCGGCGGCTGCGCTCGGCCAGGGCGGGAATGGCCGGAAACTCCGCCGGCATGCCGGCGACGCCGCGCTGGCTGAACGCGGGAAAGGTGTTGCGGAATACGGCGGCGGCCACCAGGTATCCGTCAAATTCCATGTGCCGTTGCCAGGAGCAGATCACGGCCTGGTCCAGGGCGCCCCGGCCCAGGAGGCAGGGTTCGGGGTGCAGCGCCTCCAGATAGCGGCAGATGGCCACCGACTCGTCGATACGGGTGCCGTCGTCCAGCTCCAGCACCGGGATCAGCCGGCGCGGGTTGATGGTCTCGAATGCTTCGGTCAGGTTCTCGCCGCTGCGGGTGTCGATATCCACCAGGGGAATGGAGATGCCTTTTTCCGCCATGAAGATCCGGACCCGGCGCGGGCTGGGGGCACGGGGTGCGTTGTAGAGTTTCATTGCGATACTCCCGTCATTGGTTGGACCAGTAGCGGCTCATCTGGAAATACATGAATGACGCCGTCCACGTGATCAGCACCAGGCCGGTGAGGGCCTCGAGGCCGGCCAGGAAGCGCAGGTTGCCGACGGGGACCAGATCACCGTATCCCACGGTAGAGTAGGTGGCGAAGGAAAAATACGCGCAGTTGAGCAGGTCCGGTTCCGGGTAGCCCACCAGGGTACCGAAGTCGCCGGTCTGGATCATGATGTAATAGGCGGCGGCGAATATCCACACCTCGACGATATGGGCCAGGATCGCACCCAGCAGGCCCACGAGAATACGGAAACGATAGCGGATCCGGAGGCGCGGCATGAGGATGGACAGGCGCGCCAGGCATTCGTAGTGCACGATGACCGTCGTGCAGACGACCATCATGTTGACGATGAATGCCAGGAGCATGCCGTGCTATCCCCGTCCCGATGCCGGTACGGTCATTTGTCGCGGATAGAGACGGTGTGCCGGGCGATGCATACCAGCTGTCCCTCCTCGCCGGTGATGCGGATTTCCCAGACATGGGAGGTGCGGCCCAGATGATAGGGTCGTGCGGTGCCCGTGACCAGCGTACCCTCCCGGGCCGGGCGCAGATGATTGGCGTTGATCTCCTGGCCGAACAGGATCTTGGTATCCAGGTCCACACACAGGGCCGATCCGTAGCTGCCCAGGGTTTCCGCCAGTGCCAGGCTGGCGCCGCCATGCAGAAAGCCCCGCGGCTGGCGGGTGCGTGCATCCACGGGCATGGTGCCGCGCAGATAATCCTCGCCGAGTTCGGTGATTTCGATCCCCAGGTTCCGGATCATCGTATCTTCGCAGCGCGCGTTCATCTCCTCCAGCGACGGCGGGTTGTACCAGATTGCCATGGGGCTCCTGAATGACCTGAAGGGTGTATTCCGGCCATTATACGGAGTCGGCTCTTTGAATGGCAAAAGACGGTTATTCGTGATTCGTGAATCGATAACAGCACCGTTTTACGACTTGCGATTCACTATTCACGATTCACCCCTCACCCTTCATGCATATCCGTGTACCATAATGTACATGGAACGCCTCCCCCTGAAGCTCATGCGCAACCCCGTGCATCTACTAGCCCTGGGTTTCGGAGCGGGCTATGCGCCGAAAATGCCCGGCACCGCCGGCACCGTGATCGGCGTGCTGCTGTACCTGCCGCTGCAGTATCTGTCCTGGCCGTGGTATGTGTTGACGGCGGCGCTGCTGTTCCTGGCGGGAATTGCTATCTGCGGCCGCACCGCCACGGCTCTCGACGTCCACGATCACCCGGGGATCGTCTGGGACGAAATCGTGGGTTATGTGCTGACCATGACGGTGGCGCCGCGCGGCTGGATCTGGATACTGGTCGGCTTCCTCCTGTTCCGGCTGTTCGATATCACCAAGCCCTGGCCGGTGCGGCGAGTGGACAAAGAAGTGCCGGGGGGACTGGGAATCATGCTCGATGACGCACTGGCGGCCATTTACGGCTGGATATTACTGCATATTATCCATATACTTTACTCAGTTAGCTTGACTTCATAGAACTGGCTTTAAAAGAAACCGATAACAGCCCGGCTATGACCTGCATACTTCGATCACTGCTGATAGCGGCGCTGGCACTGACCGTCGCCGCCCCGCCCGCCTTTGCCGACATATACAAATATGTCGACAAGTACGGCCATGTCACCCTCACCGACAGGCCCAAAAATTCCCACTACAAGCGCCTGGTCAAGACCTGGAAGGGCTGGCAGGAGGACAAGGGCCGCATAGCCATGGAGAACTTTAAAAAGAACCGGCGCAAGCACACCCCCGCCATCCGGGAGACGGCCCGCTATTACGGCCTGCCGTCATCCCTGATCGAGGCGGTGGTAGCCGCGGAATCCGCCTACGATGCCAATGCCGTTTCCCGTACCGGCGCCGTCGGGCTCATGCAACTCATGCCTGCCACGGCCAGGCGCTACGGCGTCAAGAACCGGCGCAATCCCACCGCCAATCTTTACGCCGGCACGCACTACCTGCTGGATCTGCTGCACGAATTCCACAACAACCTGATCCTGGCGCTGGCCGCCTACAATGCCGGGGAGGACGCGGTGAAACAGTACGGCAACCGCATACCTCCCTTCCAGGAGACGCGGCGCTACATTGACAAGGTGATGGAGTACTACCGGAAATACCGAAATTCCAGTTCCTGAATTATTGCTCCCGGGGTCGGTCCCGCGCTGAATCATCACCGGCTCCTATCCAGCTGCTGTCCACCGAATCCGGCCAGTCATTGGCGCCTATCTGCGGCGCCCGTTTCAGTGAATTCCCGCTGCTATCCACGACGAACACATGTTCCCCGTCTATCCAGCTCAGCTTGTCCCAGGGAATGGCAACCGGACTGGGCTCGGTATCGAGAAGGTGGCCGCTGTCCATGACGACGTAACTGATTTTCCCCGTCATGGATTCGAACGTGACCGCTTCGATGATGCCCAGCATGTCGTTGGAAAGGTTGATGACCGGACTGCCGATGATATCGGCGGCCTTGAACAGGTGTTCGGTATCGCTGACCGGTTTGCGCGCGTTCTGTTCGTACTTGACGGGCGGGTTGTCCTTGTCGAGCTTGCCCAGATCCCGGAGCTGAGTGCCGATATCCTGGATCAGGTCATGGCAGAGATCCGCCTTGCCCCGCTTGTTCAGGGTCAGTGCCGCGTTCTTCTCGTGCCAGATGCGTTTCTGCTGCAAGGGTGTTAGGCGGATATCGCCGTAGCGGGAATCGAGGTTCTGCAGGTCCTGCACACAGGCAGCCTGCACGCCGGAGATGCAGACAAACAGGGAGAGCGCTGCCGCCAGGCGGACGGATAAATTCATGGTTGTTTTCCTCTTTAACAGAAGACATGAGGGATGCGACGGAGTTCCTTAAAGGCGGTGAATAGTGATTCGTGAATAGTGAATGGAAAAAAATCCCTGCCACATCCCGGCCGTTCACTATTCACCATTCACTATTTACGATTCACTTCTGTTTTAACCCAGGTTAATGATGCCGATGCCGTCAAGGTCCTATCCTCTACACAACATCATGCAAGATCACTTTACCAGGGAGGAATGACCATGACGGACAAACCGTTTTTCACAGACGTCAAGAAAATCCGCGAGCGTGCCCGCAAACACATGCGCAACGGCGCCATTACCGAAGGCTACAAGGCCGATCGCGAAAATGTCATCAAGGTACTGAACGAAGCGCTGGCCACGGAGCTGGTGTGCGTGCTGCGCTACAAGCGCCATTATTACATGGCGGATGGCATCGATTCCGAGACCGCGGCCCAGGAATTCCTGGAGCACGCGGACCAGGAACAGCAGCACGCCGATCAGATAGCCCAGCGTATTACCCAGCTGGGCGGCGAACCGGACATGTCACCGGACAGCCTCCTGTCCCGGAGCCACGCCGAGTACGTCGAGGGCAGGAACCTCAAGGAAATGATCCAGGAAGACCTGGTCGCCGAGCGCGTCGCCATCGACTCCTACCGGGAAATAATCGAGTACGTGGGCGAGAATGATCCGACTACGCGCCGCATGCTGGAAGGGATCCTGGCGGTGGAAGAGGAGCACGCCGACGACATGGCCAACCTGCTCGAGACTTACAAGTAGACGTTCGCTCCGGAGGCCTGGGGAACGCATTGGCGCTTCCCCGAGAAGTGAATCGTAAATAGTGAATGGTGAATAGTAAACGGCCGGAATGTGGCAGGGATTGTGTTTCTATTCACTAATCACAAATTACTATTCACTGCCGTTCCCGGGGGCAGGGCGTTCGGTTCCAGGTAGGCGGGATCGAAATCCGCGACCTGGCGCAGGCGATCGCGCTGCAGGATGGCAAGATTTCCCTTGCTGTATTCGATCAGGCCGTTGTTACGGAGCTTGCGGATGGTCCGGTTGATGTGCACGGCGGTGAGTCCCAGGGCATCCGCAAGCAGTTCCTGTGTCAGCGGGAACGGAATGCGATTGTCCTCGGCCAGTCCCACTGCTTCCAGCCTGCGCAGCAATTCAATGAAGAGGTGTGCCGTTCTTTCATAGGCAGTGCGCCGCCCGATACGCACCACCTGTTCGCGCAATATGGCGCCCTGGGTCTCGGCGGACCAGCACATGATGGCGGCGAGGCGCGGGAACTCGGTGAACAGCGACAGGATGACGCCGGGATCGACGCGGCTGATTGTGCAGTCGGTGATGGTTTTGACGGAATGTTCGGCCTTGTTCCAGACCATGGCGTACAGGCCGATGATGTCACCGGGCAGGGAGAAGTTCAGGATCTGCTGGCGGCCGTCGGGCAGCAGCTTGAAGTGTGCCGCCCACCCTTCCTGGATAATGGTGGTGTGCCGGAAATCCTCCCCGGCAGTTATGATCTCCGTCTGTGCGGGATGGACCAGCGTATCCGCCATGAGTGAGGCGAGATGGCTGATTTCTCCGGCATCCAGGTCGATCAGCCGGGAGACTTTCCGGATCAGCGGCCAGTCGGCGGGGTCGGTTTTGACAGCTTGTTCCATGGATGTGGTATAAGTCCTGTTTGGCGCCGCTGCTTGAGGGCCGTGTTTCAATCCTTTCGGAATGACCTGGATAATATTAACACAGGTTAAGGTATAATCCGGCGGCAATCAGTATGTTACACAGCGCCCTCCGGCCGTTGGCAGCAACCATTACCCTTCACACTGTCAAGGAAGAATCGAGCTTATGAGATTGCCATTACCTTATTCTTTTATACTGACGCGCCGGTTTGGCGCAATCGTTCTCCTGTTACCGGTGCTGTACCTGTGTGCGGGCAGCGCCCGGGCCGATGAAGTTTATCTGCAGGACGGCAGCCGCCTGATCGGACGTGTCATCAGTTTCGGTGGCGGCACGCTGCGTATCGAGACCGGTTTTGCCGGAACGCTCGAAGTGCCGGCGGCGCAGATCAAGGGGTTGACGCTCGATAAGCCGGTGCTGGCGACCCTGAGCACCGGTGATCGGCTCAATGCCCGCCTGAAATACAAACCCAAAGGCGGCCAGATCCTCAAGTCACCTACCTTCGGCCGCAGGAAACTGGCCGGTAAGGTGTCGGTAACCGCAATCGGAGCCGGCGGCGCGCAGGTGCAGCAGGCGGGAAGCGCAGCGGTCGACATGTCTGCCATATTCGAGCCGGAACCGGATCCCTGGTCCGGCAACGTCTCGTTCGGGCTGGACGGCGCCAGCGGCAATACCCGGCGCTTCGGCTTTCAGGGCCGCGGCGAAGTGCGGCGGGAAACCGACGGTGATCGCCTGATGCTGTACGCGCAGGGAACGTTGCAGAGCGAGGACGGCACCACCACCGCCAAGCAGATCCTGGCCGGCGGCGACCTGGAACGGGATATTGATCAGCAGTGGTTCGTATTCGGGAGCACCGACTTCGAAAAGGACCCGTTCCAGGATCTGGACCTGCGTGCCATCGCCAATGTCGGTGTGGGTTATTTCCTGGCGCGCAGTGACGCCTTGAAATGGAAGGGCCTGCTGGGCGCCGGTTACCAGCACGAAACCTATACCGGCGGCGACGTCCAGCAGGAAGGCATCATCTCGCTGGGCTGGGACCTCAGCTACAACTACAACAAGTGGCTGAAGCTGATGCACGACCTGACCTACTACCCGTCGCTTTCATCCCCGGCGAAACAGTACCGCCTGGTCAGCGATCTCAGCGCCCAGGTTCCGCTGGCCAACACCCGCAACTGGAAACTGCGCTTCAGCCTGCGCAACCAGTACGACAACAGCCCGCGCCCGGGGGTGAAGAAGCTGGATACCAACTACAGCCTGAATCTGGTGTACGATTTTGAATGATTATGATTAACCACGGAGGGCACGGAGAACACGGAGGGAAAAGAATTGAGATCCGGCTAAAGGTCGTTGATGGTATGAACCGGGACTGTCTGAACCATGAATCCCGCGCCCCAGCATTAATTTATTTATTTCTCCGTGTTCTCCGTGCCCTCCGTGGTTCAAACCAAAGAGTGAGCAGCCTATGAAATACGAATCCGCACAATCATAGTCACTCGTCAGTTACGCATCCCTCCGAGGCGGACCGCACCGTCTTGATGTACTTGTGCAGCGTCCCGCGCCGGACCTTGTACGGGGGCATGGTCCACTCACTGCGGCGCTGCTCCAGCTCCTCGTCGCTGACATCCATATTGATGACGTTGGTGACGGCGTCGATGGTGATGGTGTCGCCGGTCTGCACCAGGGCGATGGGGCCGCCTTCCTGGGCCTCGGGCACCACGTGGCCGATAATGAAACCGTGGGAACCGCCGGAAAAGCGCCCGTCCGTGATCATGGCCACATCGGCGCCCAGGCCGGCACCCATCAGCGCGGACGTCGGGGTCAGCATCTCGGGCATGCCGGGTCCGCCCTTGGGGCCCTCGTAGCGGATCACCACCACGTCGCCTTTCCCGATCTGCTTGTTTTCCAGGGCATTGAGCATGTCCTCCTCCGAGTCGTAGACCTTGGCCGTGCCGGTGAAGGTCTCGCCCTCCTTGCCGGTGATCTTGGCGACGGCACCGCCCGGTGAAAGGTTGCCCTTGAGGATGCGGATATGGCTGCTGGGCTTGATCGGATTGTCCAGGTCGTGCACGACCTCCTGGCCCTCGTGCAGGTCCGGCACCCTGGCCAGGTTCTCCGCCATGGTCTTGCCGGTAACGGTCATGCAATCGCCATGGAGCATGCCTTCCGAGAGGAGATATTTCATGACGGCCGGCGTGCCGCCGACATTGTGCAGATCCTCCATGACGAAGCGGCCGCTGGGCTTGAAATCGGACAGCACCGGCGTGCGATCGCCGATCTTCTGGAAATCGTCAACGTCCAGCTCCACGCCGGCGGCGCGGGCCATGGCGATGAGGTGCAGCACGGCGTTGGTGGAGCCGCCGAGCACGGTGACCAGCACCACCGCGTTTTCGAACGCCTCGCGGGTCATGATGTCGCGGGGCTTGAGGTCCAGTTCCAGCAGGTTCCTGATTGCCACGCCGGCGTCGAAACATTCCTGCAGCTTGCCGAGATCCTCGGCGGGAGTGCTGGAGGAATAGGGCAGCGACATACCCAGGGCCTCGATGGCGGAGGCCATGGTGTTGGCCGTGTACATGCCGCCGCAGGCCCCGGGACCCGGGCAGGCTTTCTGCACGATGTCGAGTCGTTCCTTTTCGTCGATGCTGCCGGCGAGATATTCGCCGTAGCTCTGGAAGGCGGAGATGATGTCGATTTTCTGTTCCTTCCTGTGGCCGGGCCGAATGGTGCCGCCGTAGACCATGAGCGAAGGGCGGTTGAGACGGGCCATGGCCATGATGCAGCCCGGCATGTTCTTGTCGCAGCCGGGCAGTGAGACATTGGCGTCGTACCACTGGGAACTCATAACCGTTTCGATGGAATCGGCGATGAGGTCCCGCGACTGCAGGGAAAAGCTCATGCCGGCGGTGCCCATGGAAATGCCGTCACTGACGCCGATGGTGTTGAAGCGCATGCCGATCATGCCGGCTTTTTCCACCCCTTCCTTGACCTGGTCGGCCAGTTTCAGCAGGTGCATGTTGCAGGTGTTGCCGTCGTACCAGACACTGGAGATGCCGATCTGCGGCTTGTCCATATCGGCGCCGGTCAGACCGGTGCCGTAGAGCATGGCCTGGGAGGCGCCCTGGGAGCGGGGCTGGGTGATGCGCGAGCTGTAACGGTTCAGTTTGTCTGCCATGGTGGTTCCGGTGATACGGTCATTCGTGTAAAGGTGGGATAGAATACAACGACAGTGAAACTTTGTCAGTGACGCACCAGGTCGTCAGCAATGAAAACACCCGAATTCCAGGAGATGTTCCGGCGCCTCGTTGCCACGCCGTCAGTCAGCTGTCAGGACCCCGCGCTGGACCAGAGCAATCGTCCCGTGGTGGAGCTGCTGGCGGGCTGGGTGCAGGCGCTGGGTTTCACAACGGAGATCATGCCGGTCAGCAGTGCCGGCGGGAAAGTGAACCTGATCGCGCGCGCGGGTGAGGGCGAGGGCGGGCTGGTGCTGTCCGGACATACCGACACGGTGCCCTACAACCGCGGCCAGTGGGACAGTGATCCCTTCGAACTGACGGAGCGGGACGGCCGCTACTACGGGCTGGGTGCGTCGGACATGAAGTGTTTTTTCGCCATCGTGCTGGACGTACTCGCCGGACTGGATCCCGATGCGCTGCGGCAGCCGCTGTTCGTGCTCGCCACCTGCGACGAGGAAAGCAACATGGCCGGGGCCAAGGCGCTGATGGAATCGGGGAAAACCCTGGGGCGGCACGCCCTCATCGGCGAGCCCACGGGACTGCAGCCGGTGTGCCTGCACAAGGGTGTCCTGTTCGAATCCATCAGGCTTACCGGCAGGGCAGGGCATTCCAGCGATCCGGGCATGGGCATCAACGCCCTGGAAGGCATGAATGACGTGATCAACGCCCTGCGGCAGTGGCGCGGCGAGCTGCAGAGCCGGGAGATCAACGACGCTTTCGGGGTGCCGGTGCCGACCCTGAACTTCGGCAGCATCCGCGGCGGCGACAATCCCAACCGCATCTGCGCCGAATGCGAGATGTCCGTGGATGTGCGCCTGCTGCCGCACATGACTATCGAGGAAACGCGTGCGGCGCTGCGGCATTGCGCGCGGGAGGCCGTCGCCGGTTCTGGCCTGCGGGTGGAGTTTGATTGTATATTCCCCGGCACGCCGGGCATGCAGACCGGCGCGGGGGCGGAGATCGTCCGGGTCGCGGAGCAGCTGACCGGCCGCAAGGCCGGCAGCGTCGCCTTCGGCACGGAAGGCCCGTATTTCAACGCCATGGGCATGGAAACCGTGGTGCTGGGGCCCGGCGACATCGCCCAGGCCCACCAGGCCAACGAATACCTGGAAATGGATCGCATCGAACCCATGCGCGAAATCGTCAAGGGTATGATCGGCCATTTCTGCGGCAGTGAACCGGTAATATGACAGACGAATCGACACAGTTCATCCAGTGGTTCCGCTCGGCATCACCCTACATCCGGGTGCACCGCGGCAGAACCTTCGTGATCCAGTTCGATGACGATGCCGTCGCCTCCGACGGCTTCAACGACCTGGTGCACGATCTCGCCCTGCTCAGCAGCCTGGGGATCCGCCTGGTGCTGGTCTACAGTACGCGCCATTCCATCGAGGCGCGCCTGGAGGACCGGCACATCAAGTCCCTGTACCACCACGGCATGCGGATCACCGGCGCGGACGCCATGGACTACGTCAAGGACGCCGCCGGCAAACTGCGCATCGAGATCGAGGCGCGGCTGTCCATGGGCCTGGGCAATACGCCCATGTCCAACGCCGACGTGCGCGTGACCTCCGGCAACTTCATCGCCGCCAGGCCGCTGGGCATTATCGACGGCATCGACTACCAGTTTACCGGCGCGGTGCGCAGCATCGACACCGATTCCATCCGCTCGAAACTGGACGCCCGCGAGATCGTCCTGATCCCGCCGCTGGGTTATTCCGTCACCGGCGAAACCTTCAATCTCAGCGCCAATGCCGTGGCGGCGAAACTGGCCGTGGCCCTGCAGGCGGACAAGCTGATCTATCTCATGGAGAGCGGCTGCCTGAAGGACAAGGCCGGGGCGGTGATTCCCCAGATGACGCAGCCGGAAGCGGAGGCGCTGCTGCACGGCATCGCCGGTGAGGAAGGTGTCACCAGATATTATCTCCGCCATGCGCTGGACGCCTGCGCCGGCGGTGTCGGCCGTGTGCACCTCCTCGACAGGAAGATCGAGGGTGCCATCCTGCAGGAGCTGTTCACCCGGGACGGTGTCGGCAACCTGATCAGCAGCACCGCCTATGACCTCATCCGCCCGGCCACGGTCGCCGATATCGCCGGTATTCTCGATCTCATTGCGCCCCTGGAAAAACAGGGGGTACTGGTGGCGCGCTCGCGGGAGAAACTGGAGCTGGAGATCGATCACTTCACCGTCATGCTGCGCGACGGCGTCATCATCGGCTGCGCGGCCCTGTACCCGTTCCCGGCGGAAGCGGCGGCGGAGCTGGCCTGCCTGGCCGTCCATCCCGACTACCACAACCACGGTCGCGGCGAGGAGCTGTTCAGGGAGCTGGAGGCCGGTGCGGGAAAGCAGGGCCTGAAGCACATCTTCGTCCTCACCACCCACGCTGAACACTGGTTCCGGGAGCAGGGCTTCCAGGAGTCCACCGTGGACGCACTGCCGGTGGAGCGCAAGCAGTTGTATAACTATCAGCGCAACTCCAAGGTACTGATGAAGACGCTGACCTGATGCTTCAATGCTTTCCGCGGGAACTGCATATTAACCACGGAGAGCACGGAGGACACGGAGAATCAATAATTCAGAATTGATCTCGCAGAGACGCCGGGACGCCAAACATTTCCAGGTCTTCATGACTTGGTATCTTTGCGTCCTGGCGCGGGATAAAACGCAAGCCTGATGATTCATTGAAGTTCAGCCTGTCTGCGAAAAAAGCCATACGATCC
>Ga0102944_1001606_pt1 | contig 14738 bp, 8 predicted proteins | sample SalPonD_shore_MG_FD_78172 | JGI IMG/M metagenome (GOLD analysis project Ga0102944, IMG submission 78172) | Salt pond soil microbial communities from South San Francisco under conditions of wetland restoration - Salt Pond MetaG... | ecosystem: Environmental > Aquatic > Marine > Intertidal zone >...
AAGAAGCCGCGCAGGGCCTCGCGCGTGTCGCTGCGGCCATAGCCGTCGGTGCCGAGCACGCGGAAGCGGTTGCGGATGAACGGGCGGATCTGGTCCGGCACGGCCTTCATGTAGTCGGTCGAGGCGACCACGGGTGCGCCCGACTCGCCCAGGCACTGGTCGACCCAGCTGGTGCGCTGCTTGCGCGAGGGGTGGAGCATGTTCCAGCGGTCGCAGTCGAGGCCGTCGCGGCGCAGCTCGCCGAAGCTCGTCGCCGACCACAGCCGGCTGGACACGCCCCAGTCGTCGCGCAGCAGTTCGGCGGCGGCGATGACCTCGCGGAAGATCGTGCCGCTGCCGAGCAGCTGCACCTCGGGGTGCTTCTTGTTGCCCTTCGGCTTGACCAGGTCGAACTGGTACAGGCCTTTGCGGATGCCTTCCTCGGCGCCCTTCGGCATCGCCGGGTGATGGTAGTTCTCGTTCATCACCGTGATGTAGTAGAAGACGCTCTCCTGCTCCTGGTACATGCGGCGCAGGCCGTCGTGCAGGATCACGGCGAGCTCGTAGTTGAACGTCGGGTCGTAGCTCACGCAGTTCGGGATCACCGTCATCGTGAGCTGGCTCTGGCCGTCCTCGTGCTGCAGGCCCTCGCCGTTGAGCGTGGTGCGCCCGGAGGTGCCTCCGAGCAGGAAGCCGCGCGCCTGCTGGTCGCCGGCGGCCCACATGAAGTCGCCGACGCGCTGGTACCCGAACATCGAGTAGTAGATGTAGAACGGGATCATGTTGGTCCCGTGTGTCGAGTACGCCGTGGCGGCGGCGAGCCAGTCGCAGAAGGCGCCGGCCTCGTTGATGCCTTCCTCGAGGATCTGGCCCTTCTTGTCCTCGCGGTAGTACATGATCGAGCCGGCGTCCTCGGGCGTGTACAACTGCCCGACCGGCGAGTAGATGCCGAGCTGGCGGAACATGCCGTCCATGCCGAAGGTGCGCGCCTCGTCGGGCACGATCGGCACGATGTTCGGCCCGATCTTCTTGTCGCGCGTGAGCAGCGTCAGGCCGCGCACGAAGCCCATGGTGGTGGACATGTTGCGGTCGCCGCTCGACTCGAGCAGCGGCTTGAAGATGTCCAGTGTCGGGACCTTCAGTGGCGTGGCCAGCGTCTTGCGCTGCGGCAGGTAGCCGCCGAGCGCCTTGCGGCGCTCCTGCAGGTACTGAATCTCTTCGCTGTCGTCGCCGGGGTGGTAGTACTCGGCTTTCTGCGCGGCCTCGTCGTCCAGCGGGATGCGGAAGCGGTCGCGCAGCTTGAGCAGCTCGTCGGCGTCCATCTTCTTCTGCTGGTGCGCGGTCATCTGGCCCTCGCCGGCCGCTCCCATGCCGTAGCCCTTGACCGTCTTGGCGAGGATCACGGTCGGCTGGCCGGTGTGCTTCACGGCCTGGGCGTAGGCGGCGTAGACCTTGTGCGGGTCGTGGCCGCCGCGGTTGAGGCGCCACACGTCCTCGTCGGACATGTTCGACACCATTTCCTTGAGCTTGTCGTACTTGCCGAAGAAGTGCTCGCGCACGTAGGCGCCGTCCTTCGACTTGAAGGTCTGGTACTCGCCGTCGACGGCTTCCTCCATGCGTTTGCGCAGCAGGCCGTCGCTGTCCTTCGCGAGCAGCGGATCCCAGTACGAGCCCCAGATCACCTTGATGACGTTCCAGCCGGCGCCGCGGAACCTCGCCTCGAGCTCCTGGATGATCTTGCCGTTGCCGCGTACCGGGCCGTCCAGTCGCTGCAGGTTGCAGTTGACGACGTAGACCAGGTTGTCGAGCTCCTCGCGCGCGGCCAGCGAGATGGCGCCGAGCGACTCGGGCTCGTCGACCTCGCCGTCGCCCATGAACACCCAGACCTTGCGGTCCTGTGCGGCGGCGAGCTCGCGGTCGTTCATGTACTTCATGAAGCGCGCCTGGTAGACGCCCATCATCGGCGACAGGCCCATCGAGACCGTCGGGAACTGCCAGAAGTCCGGCATCAGCCACGGGTGCGGGTAGGACGACAGGCCCTTGCCGTTGACCTCGTGGCGGAACTTGTCGAGCTGGTCGGTGTTGAGCCGGCCCTCGAGGAAGGCGCGGGCGTAGATGCCGGGGGCCGAGTGGCCCTGGATCATCACCAGGTCGCCGCCGTGCGAGTGGCTCGGCGCGCGGAAGAAATGGTTGAAGCCGATGTCGTACAGCGTCGCCGCCGAGGCGAAGCTGGCGATGTGTCCGCCGATGCCCTCGCTCTTCTTGTTGGCGCGCACGACCATCGCGGTCGCGTTCCAGCGGATGTAGGAGCGCAGCTTCCACTCGAGGTCGTGGTTGCCCGGGCTGCGCTCCTCGCGGTGCTGCGGGATCGTGTTGACATACCCGGTCTTCGGGCTGAACGGGATGTTGATGCCCTGGCGCCGCGATTCATCGATCAGGCGCTCCAGCAGGTAGTGGCCGCGCTCGGGCCCGTCGGCCTCGAGCAGGGTGTCGAACGAGTCCAGCCACTCCTGGGTTTCCTGCGGGTCGATGTCGTGCTCTTCAGCCATTGGCGTACCTCATCGCGGACGGATGCCGGGAGCGGTTCCGGACCCCCGGGGTGCCTGTTCGAGCTCTCTGTGCGCTGCACGCGCTGGGGTCATTGCTAGCGGGGCAGGCTCCTGATGGGCGGGTCGTCGCCACAGCACCCGCACGGTCGCTGTAGCCGATATTCCAGGCGGAAATCGCTTGGATTGTGCCATGAGCAGCCGCTGGGTGGCTACTTGGAGGCCGCTGCCGGCACGCGTGCGCAGGGGCGCCCCGAGGGGCGTGCGTGTTGTAGAATGTCGGGCTTTCGACAGCGCCGGCAGGCGCCCCCGGGACCGCAGGAGCAAAGCGCGATGACAGAAATCCGCAAGGCCGTGCTCGCCTACTCGGGCGGGCTCGATACGTCGGTCATCCTGAAATGGCTGCAGGAAACCTACGGCTGCGACGTCGTGACCTTCACCGCCGACCTCGGCCAGGGCGAGGAAGTGGAGCCGGCACGCGCCAAGGCCGAGGCCCTGGGCGTCAAGGAGATCTACATCGAGGATCTGCGCGAGGAGTTCGCGCGCGACTTCGTCTTCCCCATGTTCCGCGCCAATGCCATCTACGAGGGCGAGTACCTGCTCGGTACCTCGATCGCGCGGCCGCTGATCGCCAAGCGTCTGGTCGAGATCGCGCAGCAGACGCGCGCGGACGCCATCTCCCACGGCGCCACCGGCAAGGGCAACGACCAGGTGCGCTTCGAGCTCGGCGCCTATGCGCTGTCGCCGAACGTGCACGTCATCGCGCCCTGGCGCGAGTGGGACCTGAACTCGCGCGAGCGTCTGCTGGCCTATGCCGAGGAGCACGGCATCCCGATCGAGAAGAAGAAGGACGGCGGCTCGCCATACTCGACGGACGCCAATCTGCTGCACATCTCCTACGAGGGCGGCGTGCTCGAGGACCCGGCGGCCGAGCCGGAAGAGGATATGTGGCTGTGGTCCGTGTCGCCGGAGCAGGCACCGAACGAGCCGACCTACATCAACCTCACGTTCGAGGGCGGCGACCCGGTCGCGATCGACGAGGATCGGCTCTCGCCGGCGCAGCTGCTGTCGCGTCTGAACAAGCTCGGCGGCGACAATGGCATCGGCCGGCTCGACATCGTGGAGAACCGCTACGTCGGCATGAAGTCGCGCGGCTGCTACGAGACGCCCGGCGGCACGATCCTGCTCAAGGGGCACCGCGCGATCGAGTCGATCACACTGGACCGCGATGCGGCACACCTGAAGGACGAGCTGATGCCGCGCTACGCAGAGCTGGTGTACAACGGCTACTGGTGGAGCCCGGAGCGCGACATGCTCCAGGCGCTGATCGACCGCTCGCAGTGGCACGTCAACGGCACCGTGCGCCTGAAGCTCTACAAGGGCGCGGTCTCCGTCGTCGGGCGCTGGTCGGGCAGCGACAGCCTGTTCGATGCCGCCGTGGCCAGCTTCGAGGACGACGAGGGCGCGTACAACCAGAAGGATGCCGAGGGCTTCATCCGACTGAACGCGCTGCGCCTGCGCACCGCGGCGCAGGTGCGCCGGGGGCGCAAGAGCTAGATCGCCGACACAGGCGCGTGCCACGCCAGGGCGTGGCCGGTCTCCGTGACGTCGGCGCGGTGCCATCGGGCCCGGGCGCTCATGCATCTCCGCGGCCACGCCGCGACGTGATGTTCAGCCCCGGCGGGCCGTTCGCGGAGGATCGACCCGCGCCCCGGCGTGTAAACCCGGCGAGAAGAGTCCATGCTGCAACGACGGGATGACGAGGCGGGAGCGACCGGGTACGGCACGGAGTCAGCCACGGCGCCGCGTGTGCCATCATTGGTCGTGCGACTCGCGCACGGCAGCTACCGCGTCGCCCGCCGGATCGTGATCGCGGCGGTCGGGGCCACAGTGGTCCTGCTCGGGCTGGTGATGATCGTGACGCCGGGGCCGGCCGTGGTCGTCGTGCCGATCGGGCTCGCCATCCTGGCGATCGAGTTCACCTGGGCACGCCGGCTGCTGAAGCAGGTGCGGGCGCGCATCGCGAAGGCGCGCCAGGACTACTTCTCGCGCTACGGTGGTCGGCGGGGAGGGCGATCATGAGCGAACGGCAACCGGCGCTGTTCATTTCCCACGGCGCGCCCACACTCGCCATCGACGACAGCCCGGCGGCGCGCTTCCTGTCCAGGCTCGGCGAGCGGCTGCCCCATCCGCGCGGCATCGTCGTCGCCTCGGCGCATTGGGAGACCGACACGCCGTGCGTTACCACCGCGCCGCATCCCGAGACGATCCACGATTTCGGCGGCTTCCCGCAGGAGCTCCACGAGATCCGCTACCCGGCCCCCGGCGCGCCGGAGCTGGCGGTGCGCGTGCGCACGCTGCTGCAGGGGAGTCGCTTCAGCTGCGACGGCGACGCGGAGCGCGGGCTGGATCACGGCGCCTGGGTCCCGCTGTCGCTGATGTTCCCGGCGGCGGAGGTCCCCGTCATCCAGGTCTCCATCCAGCCCGAGGACGGGCCGGCCCACCATCGCGACCTCGGACGCGCGCTGGCGCAGCTGCGTGATGAGGGGGTGCTCGTGATCGGCTCCGGCTCGCTGACGCACAACCTGGGCGAGTTCTTCGCGCGCGCCGCGGACGCGCAGCCGCCGGCGTGGACGGTCGCGTTCCGCGACTGGATTGCCGGATGCCTGTCCGCCGGCGACACGGCGGCGCTCATCGATTACCGCGCGCGGGCGCCGGAGGCGGCCCGCAACCATCCCACCGAGGAGCACCTGCTCCCGCTGTTCGTGGCCCTGGGCGCCGGCGGGCGGCCCGCCCGCGGCTCGAACCTGCACACCAGCTACAGCCATGGCGTCCTGTCCATGGACGTATGGCGCTTCGACGGCGATCCCGGCACGGACGGATAGCGCCTGCGGCGCGCACGCTGCAGCCACGACGTCATCGCGCGGCCGTGATCGGTAGCTGCTGCGGGAGCTGTCGTCACTGACGTCGTCGCGAGGCGCCGAGCAGGCGCCGTGGCGATCCAGTGCGGCGCGGAATGGTGCAGCGCCGCGCTGGATTGTTTGGTTGCGCAATGACATGGGGGAATCGGTCGCCGGTGCGTGGCCTCGATGGGTGCCCGCATGCGCTGACGCGCCGTCTTCCATGCCCGCTCCGCGACGACTCGTCGGTTGCGTCCTCGACCTCCTCGGCGGCCTGCTCGGCCAGGTCATCGGTGCCGCCGTGTCGCGATGCGGCGGCACGAAGGACGCTCGCCCGCGCGGGATTCGCCGGCGCGGGCAGCATGGGGGCCGAGCGTGACGGCGCGGTACTCGCGCCGTCAGCCGGCCTGGCCGGCGATGCCCCGGGATCGCACGCTGTCGATGTTGGGCAGCTCGCCGTCGGTGGCCTCGCTCGCCGCGGTCTTCAGGTCGGCGAACAACGCCGGCGAATAAGCCAGTGGCACGGCCCGGTCGGAATAGCGTACGACACCCCGGACCTCGGCCCCGGGCCAGCGGCGCTCGGCCAGGCCCATCTGCAGGGTCAGCGCGGAGATCTCGCGCCAGGCGGGGCGGCCGCCGTACGGGCGTTGCACCGGCAGGCCCACGAGCACGGTGCCGTCGCTGCTCTCGAACAGCACGGCCGGCTCGCCCGCGAGCTTCGCCAGGCGGGTCCCGCCGCGCAGCAGGCCGCGCGCGCGGCCCAGGCGTTCGCGGCGCGGAGCCATGGGCGCCCACTCGTCGGCGTCGAGGCCCCACGTCTCGGCGGCGTCGTCCGCCGGCGCGGTGCCGTCGTCCTCGGCCATGGTCCGGCCGTGGGCGCTCTGCGCTGTACCGCCCGTGGTCTCCGGTGCGTCGTCCTCGATGGTGACGACCTCGGTGGCCGAGTCACGCCACATCAACACCAGCCATGCACCGCCCGCGAGCACGAGCACGGCCATCACCCCGATCAGCAGCCACCACCACATAGCGCTTGTCTCCTCGGCGAACCTGCCGGGCCCGGGATTGCCGCCCGGCGTGCAGGCTCGAACCGAGCCACCGCACCGTTCGTGGCAATCTGTCGCCCGCCGGCAGATTCTGCCGCTGGTTGTCGGAAGGACCGCCGGCGGCAGCGGCCACGCCGCCGGCTCGACCGGGGTAGTGCAGGGGGCGTGCCAGCCGTCGGATGTGGCGAGGCGGGTGGTCGGGAACAGGAGCGGCGCCCGCAGGCGCCGCCAGAGGGGTTCAACTCGTAGCCGGCGGGGGCTCGCCGTGGCGGATCGGTGCGCCGCCGGCTCGATCCGGTCGTGATCGTGCAGTACGATGGGTGCGTCCGGCCACGCCGGGGAGGCGCCGGGCGCGGCGGTCCGCGAGCCGGTTCCCGTACTGCGTCTGCCGACTCCCGCGGGGTGCCGGGCATTCCTGCGAGCGTTGATCCTATGCCACGGAATCGAGGCTAGCGCCGGCTACGCCGATAATTCCAATTGAATGTAAGCACCGAGTCGATAGTCTCGCGCTATTGTTTCGGCGTGCAGAGGCGCCCATCCCGGCGCGCTCCCGCGGAGATCCCCTACCGATGAACCTGCTCCAGGAAACCGCCATATTCCTGGCCGCCGCCGTGGTCGCGGTGCCGCTGTTCCGGCGCTTCGGTTTCGGCTCGGTGCTCGGCTACCTGGCCGCAGGGGTCGTCATCGGCCCCGACGTGCTGCGCCTGGTCACCGACGTCGACAACATCCTCCATTTCTCCGAGATCGGCGTGGTGCTGCTGCTGTTCATCATCGGCCTCGAGCTGCAGCCGTCGCGCCTGTGGGTGCTGCGCCACAGCGTCTTCGGCCTGGGCAGCATCCAGGTCGCCGCCTGCGGCATCCCGCTCGGCCTCGCCGCGTGGTGGCTCGGGCTCGAACCGGTACCCGCCGGCGTCGTCGGCGCGGGACTGGCGCTGTCGTCGACGGCGTTCGTGCTGCAGCTGCTCGCCGAGCGCGGGCAGATGACGACACAGCAGGGCCGCTCGGCGTTCGCGATCCTGCTGTTCCAGGACCTGGCCGTGCTGCCGCTGCTGGCGATCATGCCGCTGCTGGAGGCCGGTGGCATGGGCGTGCAGCCGGCGGTGCTCGCATGGGACGGGGTAGAGGTGGTCGGCGTACTCGCGGCGCTGGTGATCGGCGGTCACTACCTGCTGCGCCCGGTGCTGCGGATCGTGGCGCACGCGCGCACCAGCGAGATCTTCACCGCCACGGCGCTGCTCGTGGTCATCGGCAGTGCGGTGGCGGTCGAGACCGTCGGGCTGTCGATGGGGCTGGGGGCGTTCGTCGCCGGCGTGCTGCTGGCGGACTCGGAGTTCCGCCACGAGCTCGAGGCCAACATCGAGCCGTTCAAGGGGCTGTTGCTCGGCCTGTTCTTCATCGCGGTCGGCATGTCGGCCGACCTCGGGCTCGTGGCACAGTATCCGCTGACGGTGCTCGGCCTCGCCGCCGGGCTGCTGCTCGTCAAGGGGGCTGTCGTGTACGCCATCGGCCGCGCCTGGGGGATGCCCGGGCGCGCTGCACGCGCACTGGCGATGGCGCTGCCGCAGGGCGGCGAATTCGGCTTCGTGCTGTTCTCCGCGGCCGTGGCGCGCGGGGTGCTCGCCGATGGCACCGCCGACCTGCTGATCGCCGTGGTGACGCTGTCGATGGCGGCAACGCCGCTGCTGGTCGTGTTCAACGAGCGGGTGCTCGCACCGCGCCTCGAACCGGCGCCGATCCTGCCGCCGTACGACACGGTCGAGGACCCCGTGCAGCCGGTCATCGTCGCGGGCTTCGGCCGCTTCGGGCAGATCGTGGGCCGGCTGCTGCGCGTCGCGCACATTCCGTTCACCGCGCTGGAGGCGAACCCGTCCCAGGTCGATTTCGTGCGCCGGTTCGGCAGCAAGGTCTACTACGGCGATCCCTCGCGGCTCGATCTGCTGCGTGCCGCGGGCATCGAGCGCGCGCAGGCGTTCGTGCTGGCGATCGACGACGTCGAGGCCTCCGTGCGCACCGCCGAGGTCGTGCGGCGCCACTTCCCACACATCGCGCTGTATGCGCGGGCACGCAACCGCCAGCACGCACAGCGGCTGATGGATCTGGGCGCGCGCGCCGTCGTCCGCGAGACATTCGACTCGAGCCTGAACCTGGCGGAGCAGGTGCTCACGGGACTCGGCTGGGCGCCGGACGACGCGCGCGAGGCGGCGCGCCGCTTCCGCGGCCATGATGAGCGTACGCTCGAGCGCCAGCGCGCACTGCGCCACGACGAGCGGGCGCTGATCCAGTCCACGCGCGAAGCCGCGCAGGAACTCGAGCAGCTGTTCGAGATGGACTCGCCGCCACGCGGACGCGACAAGGCCGAGCGCGAGGAGGGCTGAGGCGGCACGGGCCCGCCGAGCGGGGATTCGCGGGTGTGCGGATCAGTTACCATTGCGCGCTCCACGAGGCACTACAAAGGCGGCGGCATGGGATACGACTTCGACTCCGTGATCGACCGGCGCGGCACGGCCAGCGAGAAGTGGGAGCGGTACGCGGGGCGTGACGTGTTGCCGATGTGGGTCGCGGACATGGATTTCCGTGCACCGCCGCCGGTGCTCGAAGCGCTGCATGCCCGGGTCGATCACGGGGTGTTCGGCTATACCGGCGCCCCGGAAGAACTGGTCGAGGTGACACGGACTATGCTGGCCGAGAGCTACGGCTGGCACGTCGATCCCGAATGGCTGGTGTGGCTGCCCGGCCTGGTGCCGGGCATCCACCTCGCGGCGGCGGCCGTGGGCGACGACGGTGACGCGGTCGCGACGTTCACGCCGGTCTACCCGCCGTTCCGCCAGGCGCCGGCGCGCGCGCGGCGCGAGCGCCTCGAGGTGCCGCTGGCGGACGCCGCCGGCACGATCGATTTCGACCGCCTGGAGGCGATGGTCACCCCGCGCACGCGCCTGCTGCTGTGGTGCAACCCCCAGAACCCGACCGGGCGCGTGTACCGTCGCGACGAGCAGGAGCGCCTGGCCGAGTTCGCGGCGCGCCGCGACCTGGTCGTGTGCAGCGACGAGATCCACTGCGCGCTGCTCCTCGATCCCGAGGCCGAGCACGTGCCTTTCGCGGCGCTCGGCCCCGACGCGGCGCGCCGCTCGATCACGCTGCTCGCGCCGAGCAAGACGTACAACATCGCCGGGCTGGGCTGCTCGCTGGCCATCATCCCCGATGACACGTTGCGTCGCCGTTTCCAGGCCGTCCGCGCGGGTTTCGTCCCGGGCGTGAACACGCTCGGGTTCACGGCGGCGCTCGCCGCGTGGCGCGACTGCGCGGACTGGCACGACGAGCTCATTGCCTATCTGCGCGGGAACCGCGACCTCGTGCAGGCCGCGGTCGATGCGCACCCGGCGCTGTCGATGCACAGCCCCGCGGCGACCTACCTCGCGTGGATCGACGCCTGCGAGCTGTCCGGGGAAGATCCCGGGGCGGCCTTCGAGGCCGTCGGGCTCGGTCTGTCGGACGGCCGCGCATTCGGCCAGCCCGGGTTCGTGCGCCTGAACTTCGGCTGTCCGCGCGCCACGCTCGAGCGAGGGCTCGAGCGTCTCGCGCGTGCCGGAACGTGAAACGGTTCCTGTGCTCGCCCGCCGTGTCCGTCTAGACTCGACCGGCTCACGCCGAAGGAACCGGTTGCCGATGTCGCGCCTGTTGTGTTCGCTGCTGCTCTTGGCCGCCGTGCTGGCCGGATTGCCCGGACCGGCGGCCGTCGCGGCCGACGGTGACCCGGACGCGTCGGCCGCGGCGCTGCCGGCCGGCAAGATCAACGATGCCGATCTCGAGCTGCGTGCGATGGAACGCACGCTGAGCATGAAGCAGGCGCCCGGCACCGACACGCTGCGCGACTTCCTCGGCCGCATTCCGGGCATCCGGGACCTCGCCAACCAGTGCATCAATCAGAACGAGAGCAAGCTCGACGCGGTTCAGTCGAAGCTCGACACCATCGGCTCGTCGGATGGCGTCGAGGCCGCGGGCGTGCAGCAGCAGCGCAACGCCCTCCAGAGTCAGCGCGCGCAAGTCGAACAGCAGCTGCAGATCTGTCGCGTGCTCGCGTTGCGGGCGAACGAGCTGCAGGACCGCGTCACGAGCCTGAAGCAGGAGCAGCTCACCGAGCGGCTGCTCCAACGCAAGGCGCCGGCGTGGTCGATCATCGCCGAGAATGTCACGCACCCCGCGCAGTGGTGGACCACCGCCAAGCTCTTCCTGCTGCGTGACAGCGGGCTCGACGCGCTGAGCTGGGTCCAGCTCACCGGCCTGCTCGGCATCGTCCTGTTCTGCGTCGGCGGCTCGCTCTACGTGCGCCAGCCCATGTTCGAGATGGCCGCCGGCATGCGCGGTGGCCCCACGGTGACGGCCGGCTTCGCGCAGTCGCTGCTCGCCTGCGCGGCCAACATTCTGCCGCCCCTGGTGACCTCGCTGGCCGCGAGCGTGTACCTGACGCTGATCGGGATGCAGACCGAGGGCTGGGCCTTCATCACGCTGCTGTCGTACGGGCTCGCCGGGTACTTCCTGTTCGTGTTCCTGGTGCGCGTGTTCCTCGCACCGTGTCCCCCGGCCAAGGCCTACCTGCCGGCACCGGAGGAGGTGCTGCGCTCGCTGGCCCGGCGGCTGCGCACGCTGGCGGTCGTCGTGCTGGCCGTGTCGCTGCTGTCCGCCACGCTGGTGGTCGAGGGCTTCCCCGAGCCCGTACAGCGCTTCCTGCGCCTGGTGGTTGCGACGGTCCTGATCGTCGACCTCACCCGCATCATCTGGCTCTCCGGCGGGCTGCTGCGCTGGCACGACACGAGGCTCCCGCGCGTGCTGCTCGCCGGCGCGATGCTGTTCGCGCTGGGTGCTGAGTGGCTCGGCTACCTGAACATGTCGCAGTACATCGTCGGCGGCATCGTCGGGTCGCTGCTGGCGTTCGCCCTCGCGTGGTTCGTCTGGCGCCTGTTCGATGATCTGTACGACGGCCTCGACGAGGGGCGGCGGCGCTGGCAGCGCAGCATCCGCAGGGGGCTCGGCGTGCAGGCCGACCAGTATATGCCCGGGCTCACGTGGCTGCGCCTGCTGACCGCGCTCGGTGTCTGGGGCGCGTTCGGGCTGCTCGTGTTGCTGATGTGGGGGCTGTCCGACACGGGCCTCGCGTTCATCGTGCGCATGCTCAACGAGGGCGTGCGCATCGGCAAGTTCGAGATCGTGCCGATCAAGCTGATCTGGGGCGTCGTGGCGCTGGTGGTGCTCATCGGTGTCACGGGCTGGTTCAAGCAGCGCCTGGGGCAGCGCTGGCTGACGCGCACGCGCATGGAGCGCGGGGCACGCGAGGCGGTCGTCACCGTCAGCGGTTATGCCGGGGTCGGCATCGCGATCATGGTCGGGCTGGCGATCGCGGGCGTCCAGTTCACCAACATCGCGCTGATCGCCGGCGCGCTGTCCGTCGGCATCGGTTTCGGCCTGCAGAACATCTTCAACAATTTCGTCTCGGGCCTGATCCTGCTGTTCGAGCGCCCGGTGAAGACCGACGACTGGATCGTGGTCGGCAACACCGAGGGTCTGGTCAAGAAGATCAGCATCCGCTCGACGCAGATCCAGACCTTCGACCACGCGGACGTGATCGTGCCCAACTCCGAGATCATCCAGGGGCAGGTGACCAACTGGATGCTGCGCGACCCGTTCGGGCGTGTGATCGTGCCGATCCGCGCGGCCTACGGCTCGGACCCGCAGCACGTCCACGATGTGCTGCTGTCGATCGGCCAGGACCATCCGCGCGTGATCAAGGACGCCGTGCTCGCGCCGCCGCCGATCGTCCTGCTGCGGCGCTTCGGCGACTACGGCTTCGAGTTCGAGCTGCGCGTGTTCATCCGCGACGTGGACTACTTCCTGGTCGTCCAGAGCGACCTGAACTTCGCGATCGACCGCGAGTTCCGTCGCCACGGCATCATCGTGCCGTATCCGCGCCAGGACATCCGGCTGGAGCGCGTCTCCGACCCCTGGCAGCCGCGCGACGACGGTGGCGACGAGCGTGACACGCCGCAGCGGTCCGATCGCGCCGGCGGCGCACCGGGACGCGGCGAGCTGGGCGATGGAGCCGGGCCGGAAGGAGGCGACGGCTGACGCCGGCGCGTGTGGTTGTCAGCGGACGCCGAGACTGGAGCGCAGCCCCTCTGCCAGGGTGGGATAGCGCAGGCTGACGCCCAGTTCGCGGCGCATGCGGCGTATATCGAGACGGCGCGACTCGCGCACGAAGGACAGCATGCCCGGCGAGAGCCGCTGCGGCGCATCGGCGAGCGGCACGCACGGGGGGCGCGCGATGCCGGCGGCGTCGGCGATGCGGTAGAGGTAGTCCGTCATGGTGGTCGGGTGGCCGTCGGACACGTTGTACACGGCACCGGCGGGTGCGCGCAGCGCCGCCGCGACGAGCACGCCGACGAGGTCGTCCACGTGGATCCGGTTGCTCCACGGCGCCTCGTCCGGGCACACGACGGTCATGTCCGCCAGGCGATCCAGCGGCAAGCGGCCCGGCCCGTAGATCCCTCCCACGCGCAGGGTCACGAGCTCGGTACCGTGGCGCGCGCACCATTCGCCCGCGATGGCCTCCGCGGCGAGGCGCCGGCGGGCGCGGTCGGACCGCGGCGCCGGTGCACGCTCCTCGTCCACCCATTCGCCCGCGCAGTCGCCGTACACACCCGACGTGCTCAGGTACACCAGCCGGCGCGGCACGGCCTCGCCGCAGGCCGCCAGGAAGTGGCGCAGGCGCGGATCGTCGTCCTCGGCATCGGGCGGCGGGGGCACCAGGTAGAACACGGTACCGGCCGCAGCGGCCGCGGGAGGTTCCTCGAGCGGCCGGTCGAGGTCGGCGACCACCGGGGCGATGCCGGCCCGGCCGAGCGCATCGGCCGAGCGCTGCGTGCGCACCAGGCCGACCGGCCGGTTGCCGGACACGCGCAGCGCGTGCGCCAGGCGCGTGCCGACGTCGCCGCACCCGACGACGAGCGGGGTGGGGGGTGTCCCGGGCAAGATGCTGCCTTCGCCGTTGTGGGTGGAAGACGGGATTGTTGCACACCTCGGGGGGCGCTGATGAGCGTGGATCGCTCCGCCGTCGCCGGCGAGAGACCTGCCGCTCCGGGTATCCATCCGGAGCGGCGGGGCGATGCAGACCCGGGCCAACCGCAGGCCGCGGCCCGCGGAGGTCAGGCGTTCACGAGGGCACGCCGCGGGTGGCGGTGAACTCGGGGTACGCCTCGAGGCCGCACTCGGCTACGTCGACACCGTCGTACTCTTCCTGTTCGCTCACGCGGATCCCCAGCGCGGTCTTGAGCAGAGCCCAGAAGACGAGGCTGACGATGCCGACCCAGAAGAAGATCGTGACGGCCCCGAGCAACTGCGTGCCGAAGCCGGCCGCATCGTTGCTGAGCGGCACCGCCAGCAGGCCCCAGACGCCGACCACGCCGTGCACCGAGATGGCGCCGACCGGGTCGTCGACCTTGACCTTGTCGAAGCCGAGGATGGAGAACACGACGAGGATGCCGCCGATCGCACCGATGATCGTCGCGAGCATCGGCGTCGGCATCAGCGGCTCGGCGGTGATTGCCACCAGGCCGGCCAGCGCGCCGTTGAGCGCCATCGTCAGATCGGCCTTGCCGAACTTGAGCTTGGCCGTGATCAGCGCCGCGACCACGCCGCCGGCGGCCGCGGTGTTGGTGTTGACGAAGATGCGTGCCACCGCGTTGGCATTGTCGACATCCGAGATGATCAACTGCGAGCCGCCGTTGAAGCCGAACCAGCCGAGCCACAGGATGAACGTCCCGAGCGTGGCCAGTGGCAGGTTGGCGCCCGGGATGGCGCGGGCCCGGCCGCCACGGTCGTATTTGCCGGCGCGCGGGCCGAGCAGCAGGACCCCCGCGAGCGCGGCGGTCGCGCCAGCAAGGTGGACGACGCCCGAGCCGGCGAAGTCCTGGAATCCGGCCGCGTCGAGGAAGCCGCCGCCCCACTTCCAGAAGCCCTGCACCGGGTAGATGAACCCGGTCATGACGACCGCGAAGACCAGGAACGACCACAGCTTCATGCGTTCGGCGATCGCGCCCGAGACGATGGACATCGCGGTCGCGACGAACACGACCTGGAAGAAGAAGTCGGAATAGCCCGAGTAGTAGGGCGCCCCCTCGCCACCGTTGAGCACGGCATCGGCCGCATTCTCCGCGGGGAGCAGAAAGCCCGGTGACGGCACGAAGCCATTGACCCCGCCGCCGTACATGAGCTGGTAGCCG
>Ga0102944_1001607_pt1 | contig 14738 bp, 11 predicted proteins | sample SalPonD_shore_MG_FD_78172 | JGI IMG/M metagenome (GOLD analysis project Ga0102944, IMG submission 78172) | Salt pond soil microbial communities from South San Francisco under conditions of wetland restoration - Salt Pond MetaG... | ecosystem: Environmental > Aquatic > Marine > Intertidal zone >...
CACCGCCCGAGCGCGACTGCCGCCGCGCGGCCCGTCGTCACCGCCTCGTCGGCGGTCGCCGGCGGCGCGGCGGGCGGACCGCCCCAACCTCGGCTCGGCCGGCGAGAGCCGGTGACGCGGGCCGTCACTGGTTTCGGACGGGCTCGGCCCCGAGGGTCGGGCTCCGTTCAGAGGAACTGACCGGGGTCGGCCTCGAACTTGTTCCGGCAGCCCTCGGCGCAGAAGTAGTAGGTCGTTCCCTCGTAGTCGTAGGTCGCGGCCGGATTCGACTCGTCGACGTCCATGCCGCAGACGGGATCTGTTGCCATGGGTGGTACCCGGGACCAGGTACGGGCGGCTCGCTCAAGCGGGTTGCTCTTCAGAATCTGAAGCGATGGCCGCCCCGCGCGACGCGTTCCGAAGCGCCGGTCAGTCGAGCAGCAGCAGGGTGGGGTTCTCGACGTACTTCGCGAACTCGGCGACGAAGGCCGCGGCCTTCGCGCCGTCGATGACGCGGTGGTCGATGGAGAGCGAGACCGGGAGCGTCTTCCGCGCGACGACCTCGCCGTCCACGACGAACGGGCGGTCCTTGATGGCGCCGAGCCCGAGGATGGCCACCTCGGGGTAGTTGATGATGGGCGTCCCGTAGTCGCCGCCGACGGCGCCGAAGTTGGTGACCGTGAACGTCCCGCCCTGCATCTCCTCGCGGGCGATGGAGCGGTCCCGGGCCTTCTCCGCGAGCTCGTTGACCTCCGAGGCGAGCTGGAGGAGGCCCTTCCCGTCGGCCTGCTTCACGACGGGCACCAGCAGCCCGGCGTCGGTCGCCGCGGCGAAGCCGATGTTGTGGTCCCCCTTGAGGACGATCTCCTCCGCGTCCTCGTCGAGCGAGGCGTTGAGGTAGGGGAACTCGCCGAGCGCGGCGACGAGCGCCTTCATGACGAACGGGAGGTAGGTCAGCCGGATGCCCCGCTCCTCGGCGTGGGGTTTGAGCGTCGCCCGGGCCTCGACGAGCGGCTGGGCGTCGAGCAGCTCGTGGTGGGCCACGTGGGGCACGGTGAACGCCGAGCGCTCCATCTGCTCGCCGATGGTCCGGCGCAGCCCCCGGTAGGGGACGCGCTCCTCGCCGCCGGCGGGGATGGCCGCGGCGGTCGCCCCCGCCCCGGCGCCCGTGGCCGCCTCGCCGCCCGATTCGGCGAACGCCTCGACGGCTTCCGGCGTGACGAAGGCCTCGCCCTCGCGCTCCTCGACCGCCGGCACGGCGTTCAGGTCGACCCCGAGCTCCCGGGCGAGCTGTCGCGTGGCCGGGGCGGCGAGCGTGCGCTCGCGGGCTACGGCGGTCGCGGCCGTCCCGGTCGCGGCCCCGGCGCTGGGGCCGGGTTCACCACCAGTGGGCGCGCCGGGCGCCGCCGGCGAGCCAGCTCCCGCGGCCGCACCGCCGCCAGCCGCGTCGGCTGCTCCCTCATCCGTCGTCGCCTCCGCCGCCGGCTCGCCGCCACCCGCGGCCGCCCGCACGTCGGCCTCCGTGACGCGGCCCCCCGGGCCGGACCCGGCGACGGCCGCCAGGTCCACCCCGAGCTCCCGCGACAGCCGGCGGACGCTCGGCGTGGTGAAGACCCGGCCCGCCGAGCCCGCCGACGCTCCGCCCGCGGGCTCGCCGCCGGGTTCGGCCTCGTCGGCCTCGGCCGCCGCCCCGGCGGCCGCTTCCGTCCCGGGGGCCTCGCCTCCCGTGGCCGCCGCTCCGCCCTCCTCGCCGGCCACGTCGAACGTGATGAACACGTCGCCGACGGGGACCATCTCGCCCGCCTCGGCTCGGAGCTCGCGGACCGTGCCGTCGACCGGCGAGGGGATCTCCACCAGCGCCTTGTCGGTCTCGACCTCGGCGAGGGGCTGGTCCTCCGTCACCTCGTCGCCGACCGCCACCAGCCAGTCGACGAGCTCGCCCTCCGCGACGCCCTCGCCGACGTCCGGGAGCTTGAACTCGTGGACCATCAGAAGTCCACGGCCTCCCGGATGCCGTCGGCGATGCGGGCCGGGTCGGGCAGGTAGTAGTCCTCGAGCGCGTAGAGCGGGAACGGCGTGTCGAACCCGGCGATGCGCTGGATGGGCGCCTCCTGGTAGACCAGCGCCTCCTCCTGCAGCGTGGCGACGATCTCCGCGCCGATGCCGCCAGTCTTGGGCGCCTCGTGGACCACCGCGGCCCGGCCGGTCTTCTCGAACGACGCCACGATGGTGTCGACGTCCATCGGCGAGATGGTTCGGAGGTCGACGACCTCCACGTCGACGTCGCCGGCGAGCGCCTCGGCGGCCTCCATGGTGGGTCGGGTCATCGCGCCCCAGGTGTAGACCGAGACGTCCGCGCCCTCGCGTCGGACGGCGGCCTCGCCGATGGGGACCTCGTAGGCCCCGTCGGGAACGGGCTCGCGGAACGCCCGGTAGATCTTCTTCGGCTCCAGGAAGACCACCGGGTCGGGGTCGCGGATGGCCGAGATGAGCAGCCCCTTCGCGTCGTGGGGCGTGCTCGGGATGACGACCTTGAGGCCCGGCTGGTGGGCGAAGAAGGCCTCGGTCGACTCGGAGTGGTGCTCGGGGGCCCGGATGCCGCCGCCGTAGGGCGCCCTGACGACCAGCGGGCAGGTGAACCGCCCGCGCGAGCGGGTCCGCAGCCGGGCGGCGTGGCTCACGATCTGGTCGAAGGCGGGGTAGATGAACCCGAGGAACTGGATCTCGGCGACCGGCTTGAGGCCGTAGGCGGCCATGCCGATGGCGGTGCCGACGATGCCCGACTCCGCGAGTGGGGTGTCGATGACGCGGTCGTCGCCGAACGCCTCCCAGAGCCCCTCGGTCGCCCGGAAGACGCCGCCGTTCTTGCCCACGTCCTCGCCCATGACGATGACGTCCTCGTCGCGGGCCATCTCGTCGTGCAGGGCGTCGCGGACGGCCTGCACGAGGGTGAGGTCCTGGGTCGTCTGCTGGACAGATTGGCTCATCTCAGTCCTCCAGGAGCGCGTCGTCGCCGTGGCGCTCGCGCAGGGCGCGCAGGTAGTCCTTGCCGGCCGCCACCCGCGGCGTGGGCTCGTCGTAGACGAAGTCGAAGATGTCGTCGGGGTGGGGCCGCGGCGCGTCCTCGGCCGCCTCGATGGCCTCGGAGACCTCCGCCGCGATGGCCGAATCGATAGCCTCGACGGACTCGTCGTCGAGCCGCCCCGTGTCGCGCAGGAACGCCTCGTAGCGGGGCAGCGGGTCGAGGCGCCGCCACTGCTCGACCTCCGCCTCGGACCGGTAGATGGAGGGGTCGTCGGCGGTCGTGTGGGCCCCGAACCGGTACTGGACCGCCTCGATGAGCGTCGGTCGGCGCTCGCCCTCGGCGGGCGACCGGGCCTTCTCGGCCGCCTCGTGGGTCACCTGGTAGACCGCCAGCGGGTCCATGCCGTCGACCTGGACACCCTCGAAGCCGTAGGCGTCGGCCTTCTGGGCGATGGTCCGACTGGCCGTCTGGTGCGACCGCGGCACCGAGATGGCCCACTGGTTGTTGTTGCAGAAGTAGATGCACGGGACGTCGAACACGCCGCCGAAGTTCAGCCCCTCGTGGAAGTCACCCTCGGAGGTCGCCCCGTCGCCGAAGTAGACGAGGAACGCCCGCGCCTCGCCCCGGAGCTTCGACGCCCACGCCGCCCCGGTGGCGTGGGGGATCTGGGTCGCGATGGGGACGGAGACCGTGAAGACGTTGAGGTCCTCCGGCATCTGGTTGCCGTGCTCGTCGCCCATCCAGTACAGGAGCGTCCGCTTCATCGAGAGCCCCCGCGCGAGGATGGCCCCGTGCTCGCGGTACGACGGGAAGATCCAGTCCTCCGGCGCGAGCGCGAGGGCCGACGCCACCTGCGCGGCCTCCTGGCCCGCCAGCGGCGGGAACGTGCCCATCCGCCCCTGGCGCTGGAGGCTCACCGCCCGCTCGTCGAAGTGTCGCGCCAGCCGCATGAGGCGGTAGAGGTCGACGAAGGTCTCGTCGTCGAGGTCCGGGACCGTCGCCCCGTCGAGGACCTGGCCGGCCTCGTCGAGCACTTGTACCCGGTCGCCGGGGTCGCGCTGAAGGGTACTCACGAGTAACCACCTGCCATGTCGAAGCGATTCCCGCGCTCGCGTATTAGTGGTTTCGTCGGGATGTGTCGGGCGACCAAGGACAGGGTGCGACGTGTGAACGGATGGCGAGCGCACGCCTACCAAGGTGGTCCGATGGCACGATTCTCTTCGTGTAACTGGACGTCCGTCCAGTGGGGAGGGCGCCCCTCGTGGCCGCTCGTGAACCGGCTGCCGTTCGAGCCGGGTTGCGAGGCCCCACGCGATGGTCGAGCGGGCGCTCGAGGCAGCCGTTCGCGGGGCGCTCGGACGTCAGCGAGCCGCGTCGGTGGTCGCGGACCGGGACCCCCGTCCGTCCGACGTCCCCGCCTCGCGGAGCAGGGACTCGACGAACAGCTCCCCGGCCCGGTACGACGAACGGACCAGCGGCCCGCTCGCGCAGTAGCGAAAGCCCAGCTCCTCCTCGGCGACCGCCCGCCAGGTCTCGAACGTCCCGGGGTGGACGAACTCGACGACGTCGAGGTGCGACCGGGAGGGCTGGAGGTACTGCCCGAGCGTGACCACGTCGACGCCGACGGCCCGGAGGTCACGCAGCGTCTGGTAGACCTCGTGGTCGTGCTCGCCCAGGCCCAGCATCAGGGAGGTCTTGGTGAGGCCGTCGAACTCGCGGTCGGCCTGGCGGAGCACCCCGAGGCTCTGCTCGTAGCCCGCCCGGCGGTCGCGGACCGGGAACTGCAGCCGCTGGACGGTCTCGACGTTGTGGGCGAAGACGTCCGGGCCGGCCTCGAGGATGCGTCGGACGAGCCCGGGGTCGCCCCGGAAGTCGGGGACGAGGACCTCGACCAGCGTGTCCGGCTCCCGCGCCTTGATAGCCTCGACGGTCCGGGCGAACTGGCCCGCGCCCTGGTCGGGCAGGTCGTCGCGGTCGACGGAGGTCAGGACGACGTAGTCGAGCCCGATGTCGGCGACGGCGTCGGCGACGGCGTCGGGCTCGGCCGGGTCGAGCGGTGCCATGCCGCCGGTCTCGACGTCGCAGAAGTTGCAGCCCCGCGAGCACCGGTCGCCCAGCAGCATGAACGTGGCCGTGCCGGGGCCGTCCCGGCCGCTCCAGCACTCGCCCAAGTTGGGGCAGTTGGCCTCCTCGCAGACCGTGTGCAGGCCGCGCTCGCGGAGGGCCCGCTTGACCTCGGTGAAGCGGGCCCCCGCGGGCGGCTGCATGCGGAGCCAGTCCGGCTTGCGCCGGTGGGCCTGCGCCATGGCCCCGACGACGGCCGCGGCGCCCAAAAGGGTATCCCACGACCGCGTAGCTCGGGGGCCGTCGTCGGGCCATCGAACGCCCGTCCGCCCGTCCGCGCGGGCCGGGCGCGGGGCCCGCCCCCACCCGTTCGAACCCTGTCCGTCGTCCCCCAGACCTGCACATCGACCATCGCCGAACCGCCCCGATGTCGGGTTCCGTACGTCACGGGTGTTCGACCGGCGACCGGCCCTCGCGGTTCGCGCCCGAACGCCCAGCGTCCCCCGCCCGAACGGCCACGAATGAACGCTGTTTCTCAACGGAATGGAACGAATCGTCGATTTCGTTGGGTGTCGAAATGTCCCCGTATGCGGGGCCTGTCGCCCGATTCGACGGACCGGTACGTTTTTCTTCCCCAGATGTGATGGATGGCGGGAATGTTGGCCGTCGACCGCGAGGACATCACCGAGGGGCCGCTCGCCCGGGCCCTCGTGGTCCTCGCGCTCCCGCTCATCGCTCAGAACCTCGTCCAGATCGCCAACCTGGTCGTGGACGTCTTCTGGCTCGGTCGGCTGGCCCAGGACGCCGTCGCGGGGGTCGGGCTCGTCATCCCGGTCATCGGCATCGGCTACGCCCTGCTGTTCGTCGGCGCCGTCGGCACCCAGGTCGTCGTCGCCCAGCGGGCCGGGGTGGGGGACCGCCTCGGGCTCCGGCGGGCCGCGGTCAACGGCCTCCTGCTCTCGACGGGGCTCGGCCTGGTCGTCGGCGTCGTCGTGGCCGGCCTCGCGCCGTCGCTCGTCGGCCTCCTCCACCCCGCCGCCGCGGTGGTCGCCTTCGCGGTGCCCTACCTGACCGTCTACGCGCTCGGCTTCCCGGTGCTCTTCGCGTCCGACACGCTCGAATCGGGCCTGGTCGGCGTGGGGGACACCCGGGGGGCGTTCTACCTCAACGTCCTCGCGGTGGGGCTGAACGTCGCGCTCGATCCGGTGCTCATCTTCGGCTGGTTCGGCCTGCCGGCGCTCGGGGTCCGCGGCGCGGCCCTGGCGACGGTAATCGGGTACGCGGCGGGGCTCGGGCTGGGCCTCGTGCTCGTCCGGGGCGGGCGACAGGGCCTGCGGTACACGCGCGAGGCCATGCGCCTCCACCGGGGTGACCTCCGGGAGATCGTCGACGTCGGCCTCCCGAACGCCGGTCAGACGCTGGGCCAGCAGGCCGCCCGCCTGGCCGTCGTCGGCGTCGTGTCGACCGCGGCCGGGCCGGCCGGCCTGGCGGCCTACACCGTCGGCACGCGGGTCGCGGGCGTCGCCGTCATCCCGGCCATCGGGCTCCAGCAGGCGGCCCAGAGCGTCGTGGGCCAGAACCTGGGGGCCGCCGCGCCGAGCCGGGCCCGCCGCGCGACCTGGCTCGGGGTGGGCATCGCGGTCGGGGGGCTCTCGCTGCTCGCCGTCGGGCAGTGGGCCGCCCCGCACGCCATCGTCAGGCTGTTCGTTCCCGACGCGTCGCCGGCCGCGGTCGCCCTGGCCGTCCAGTACCTGCGCATCCTGGCGATCGGCTACCCGGCCATCGGGGCCACCTACCTGCTGCTCGCGGGCTTCAACGGGGCCCGCCGGACCCGCACGAGCATGGTCGTGACCTTGCTCCAGTACTGGGGCGTCCGCGTCCCCGTGGCCGCCGTCGGCGGGCTGGTGCTGGGCTTCGGGGTCGGCGCGGCCTTCTGGGCCGTGACGCTCTCGAACCTCGTCGCGGCGGTCGGGGCCGCCTGGTACTACCGGTCGGTCTCGGCGGCCGGGATGCTCCACCGCGCGGCCGCCGAGGCCGCGGAGTGAGCCGGATCGATTCGAGGATTCGATGGCGACCATCGTCGACCGTCGACACCGCGTCCTGACGCTGCGAGTGCCGACCGATCGACTCTGGCGGCCGACCTGCTCTCGGAGGCTCCGACGAGGCACGGGACGAGCCAGTGGGGGACGACCTGTCTCGCCAACCTTATCTATCGTCCCCGGTTCCGGACACCAACCGCCGACATTTTGTTCAGCAGGCGGCGGTCGCCCGGGTCACCGTGCCCAACCCGCCTGCTCTCGCCACGCCCCGTCGGGCGTGGAACACGGGCGACGGGAATGCCTCGGACGGCAGCCGACCCGAGCCCAGCGCACGACGGAACCCCTCGGGCCCGACAGGATAGGACCCACTTTGACCCCGTTCCACGACCTCGACCTCTCTCCCGAATTGCAACAGAACATCTCCAAGAAGGGCTTCGATAGGCCCACCCTCGTCCAGGAGCAGGCCATCCCCCTGCTGCTGCGCAACCACGATGTCGTCGCCCAGGCCCGCACCGGCACCGGCAAGACCGCGGCCTTCGCCCTCCCCCTCATCGAAGGCACTCGCGATCGTGACCACGTCACCAGCCTCGTGTTAGCGCCGACCCGCGAGCTCGCCAATCAGCTCGTAGCCGAGCTCAACAGCCTCGCCGGGGGCCTCCCCTTCTGCGCCTTCGCGGTGTACGGCGGCGTCGGCTACACCCCCCAGGAGAAGGCGTTCCGCAACGGCGAGGTCACCTGCATCGTCGCGTGCCCTGGCCGACTTCTCGACCTCCTCGAGCGTGGCACCGCCGACCTGAGCCACGTCCGCACGGTCATCCTCGACGAGGCGGACCGCATGCTCGACATGGGCTTCATCCACGACATCGAACGCATCATGAAGCACGTGCCGAAGCAGCGCCAGACCGCCCTCTTCAGCGCGACCATCCCCGGCCCGATCAGGGCCCTCGTCGAGGACCACCTTCGCGACCCGCAGTGGACCGAGAGCGAGGAGGGGCCGCTGATCACGCCCCTCGCCGAGCAGTACCACGTGGCCGTCGACCACCACGACCGCTTCGCCGCGCTGCTCAGCCTCCTCGAACAGGAGCACCCCGAACGCGCCGTCGTGTTCACCCGGACCAAGCACACCGCCAAGCGGTTCGCTAAGAAGCTGGCGAAGGCCGGCTGGGCCGCCACGGACCTCCAGGGCAACCTCAGCCAGCGCAAGCGGGACAAGGCCATGGCGGCGTTCCGGAACGGCCAGGTCAACGTCTTGGTGGCGACGGACGTGGCGTCGAGGGGCCTGGACGTGGACGAACTCACCCACGTCATCCAGGTGGACATCCCCCAGGTGGCGGAGGACTACGTGCACCGGACGGGCCGGACGGGTCGCGCCGGCAATGAGGGCCGCGCCTTCCTCTTCGTCACGGACGAGGAGCGGAGTGCCCTGCGGAAGATAGAGCGGTTGGCCGGGGTGCCCATCGAGCCCCACGACCTCGGTGGCCTGGTGAACGTGCCCGATCACGTGGCCAACGCCGGCCCGAAAGCGCGGGCGTACGAGCACGGGGGCCGCGGCAATCACCACGGCAAGGCGGAGGAATCGGGTCGCCGCGCGACGGCCCAGCACGGCGGGCGAGGTGGCCGTAGCTACCGGACGACCTGCACCAAGTGTGGCGACGTCGCCCACGTTCCCTTCAAGCCCGATCCTGGTCGGCCGGTCTACTGCCGACCCTGCTTCCAGGCGCGGGGGCGGACGCCACGGCCGAGCTAGGAACGGCCCGCTTGGGCGCCGGGGTGGTTCGGTCCAGTGGGTCCCGCCCGGTCGCTCGACGTTTCGCGCGTAGATACGTTCTCCCGGCCTCGACGAGGCCGCGATCGCGTCCTGCCCTGCTCACGACCGTTGGTGATTCATACACCGAGAGAGAAACACCTTTCCGCCACCACTACCACCCCCGCCCGTGCAGGTCGCCGAGGCCATCCCCGACTACGCCGAGGCGTTCTCCTTCGAGTCGTTCAACGCCATGCAGCGCGAGGCGCTCCCCGCGCTGCTCGAGACGGACCACAACGTCGTCGCGAGCGCGCCGACGGCGAGCGGCAAGACCGCGCTGGCCGAGCTGGCCATCGTCAAGACGCTGCGGGCGGGTGGGACGGCCCTGTTCATCGCCCCGCTGCGGGCGCTGACCAACGAGAAGGAGCGCGAGTGGGCGCGCTTCGAGGCGCTCGGCCACACCGTCTACGTCGTCACGGGCGAGCGCGACCTCAACCCGCGGCGGGCCGAGCGGGCCGACGTGCTGGTCATGACGCCGGAGAAGGTGGACTCGGCGACGCGCAAGTACCGCTCGGCGCGCTACCGCTTCATCACCGACATCGACTGCTGCGTCATCGACGAGGTCCACCTCCTCGACTCCGAACGCCGGGGGAGCGTCCTCGAGGTGACCATCGCCCGGCTCCGTCGGCTCTGCGAGCCGCGCATCGTCGCGCTCTCGGCGACGATGCCGAACGTCGACGACGTGGCCGACTGGCTCGACGCCCCGCCCGAGGCGACGTTCGTCTTCGGGGACGAGTACCGGCCCGTGGCCCTCCACGCCGGCGTCGAGACCTACGCCCACGGCGACAACGCCTTCGCCGACAAGTACCGCCGGCTCTACCGGGCCCTCGACCTCGCGGACCCCCACCTCCGCGACGGCGGGCAGGCGCTCGTCTTCGTCGCCTCCCGCCAGGACACCGTCCGCGCGGCCGAGAAGGCCCGCGACGAGCTCGCGAAGCGGGACGTCCCCGTCGGCGCCCGGGGTGACTTCGCCTTCCACGAGGCGACCCAGGCGCTCGGCAACGAGACCCTCCGCCAGTCGGTGCTCGACGGGGTGGCGTTCCACCACGCCGGCCTCTCGCGGAACGACAAGGACCTCGTCGAGCGGTGGTTCCGTGAGGGCCACGTCGTCCTGCTGTTCTCGACCTCGACGCTCGCCTGGGGCGTCAACCTCCCCGCCCGGTGCGTCGTCATCCGGGACACGAAGTACCACGACCCGCTGACCGGCGAGGTGGACATGAGCCCGGTGGACGTGCTCCAGATGCTCGGCCGGGCCGGCCGGCCCGGCTACGACGACGTCGGCTACGGCTGGGTGGTCTGCGACGCCGCCGAGGCCGACCGCTACCGGCGGCTGCTGACCGCCGGCACCCCGCTCGAGTCCCGGCTGGCCGACGAGCTCGACGCCCACCTCGTCGCCGAGGTGACCATCGGGACGGTGACCGGCCTCGCCGACGCCCTCGACTGGCTCGACACCACCTTCTACGCCGTCCGGGCCCGCAGCGAGCCCGAGGCGTACGACGTCGCGTCGCTCGAGGCCCGGGTCGAGGACGCGCTCGACGGCCTGGTCGGCCGGGGGTTCCTCGCGGCCGACGACGGCGCCCTCGTCGCGACGACGCTCGGCCAGCTCGCGTCGGCCTTCTACCTCCGGCTCGACACCGCCGCGGGCTTCTTCGACCTCGCCAGCGCGGGCGACCTCGACGAGGCCCGCGTCCTCGAGCGCGTCGCCCGCGCGGCCGAGTTCGACCGCGTCAGCGCCCGCCAGTCGGAACGCGAGGCGGTCCGCGCCGTGCTGGGGACGGGGGCGGACGACCTCCCGCCCGGTCCGCGGAAGGTGCTGGCCATCCTCCGGGGCAGCCTCGACGGGCGCGTCCCCGACGACCTGGCCGGCGACGCGTGGGTCATCCGCCAGAACGCGCTCCGGCTGCTGTCGGCGCTCCAGGCCTTCTGCGGCCGGTACGACGACCCGCGCGGCGCCAACCTCGTCTGCCGGTTGATGGCTCGGCTCGAGCACGGCGTGTCCGCCGACGCCGTCGGGTTGACGGCCATCGACGGGGTCGCGGCCGGCCGCGCCCAGAAGCTCGCCGCCGAGGGGCTCGCCACGCCCGCCGCAGTCCGCGAGGCGGGCGTCGAGGGCCTCGTCGACGCGGGACTCTCGACCGGCATCGCCGAGCGGGTGGCCGCGAACGCCGCCTCGCTGCCCGCGGTCGAGGTCGACTGGGGCGCCTTCCCCGGCTCGGTGCGTCGGGGCGAGTCGGCGCTGTACGAGGTGACGGTCTCGTCGACGGGCGGCGGGGCTCGCGTCCACTGCCGCGTGACGGTCAACGGTGTCGAGATGACCGCCAAGACGGCGTCGCTCAGCCGCCCGGTGACGCTGCCGGTGGCCGTCTTCGGCCCGGCGGCGGACGACGCCGACGGTCCCCTCGAGTTCGCCGTCGAGGCGTGGTTCCCCGACCTGCCGCTCGAGCCGGTCGTCGAGTCGCGGCGCGTCGACGTGGATTGACGCGGGGCAGGGCTTTCATCGACCCGCAGAAAGGTCGTCACCCTGAGCGCGACGGCATCGGGTGGCCCGACCACCCCGTGAGTCAGTCGACGGCCGTCGTCCGGTGGACCTCGCCGCGACGCTCGTGCTCGAGTTCTCGGGCGACCCGGTCGGCAAGGTCAGCGCCCAGCTCGCGCTCGACGAGCCAGAGGGCCAGGTCGAGCCCCGAGGTCACGCCGCCGGCCGTGAGCACGTCGCCGTCGTCGACGACCCGGGCGTCGACGAGCTTGGTGACGGTCGCGAGGTCCTCGCGGGCGACGGGGTGGGTCGTCGCCGGCCGGCCGTCGAGCAGCCCCGCCGCGGCGAGCAACATCGCACCGGTGCAGACCGACGCGACCGTCGAACCGCCGGCGTGTCGGGCGGCGATCGCCTCGGGGAGGTCGCCGGCCTCGCGTTCGTGGCGCACGCCGACGTCGCCCCCGTCGGCCCAGCCGCCTCCGGGCACCACCAGCAGGTCCGGGTCGCCGAGCACGCCGTCGGGTTCGACGACCAGGCCGTGGCTCGCGGTCACGCGCTCGGCGGGTCGGCGGGTCACCAACGCGACCGAGACGTCGTCCCGCGATCGGGCCGCGTTCGCGAACACCTCGAACGGTCCGACGGCGTCGAGCTCGTCGAAGCCGTCGAAGAGTAGCACCTCGACGTCCATGCCGGTTCCAGGGCGGCGCCGATGAAGAACCCGCCAGTCGGGAGGAGCGTTTATCACCGATGACGGGACCAGGGCGGGCCATGTCCGAGGAGGCCATCCGCGTGCTCGCCGGCGACTGCACGGTCCGCTACGAGGCGGGCGACGACCCACCCCGCGAGGAGCGGGGCGCCGTGCTCGCCGTGGTGAAGCCCGACGACACCGTGCTGGTCCACGACCGGGCCGGCTATCGGCCGGCGGCCTGGCTCACCCGGGCCGACGCCGTCTCGACGCGGACGACGGGCGATGAGCCCGTCATCGACGCCATCGAGGGCGACCGCCGGCTCGTCGTGACCTGCCACGAGACGTACGGCATCGAGCGCTATCCCGCCAGCGGCGTCGGGACCCCCGCGGGCGCCTGCCCCACCTGCGAGGCGTCGCTGGTGCGGACGCCCACGGCCGTCGAGTGTCTCGGCTGCGACCTCGCCCTCGGCATCCCCCGGGACGCGACGCTCCGGGACGAGCCGTGCGAGACGTGTGGCCTCCCCACGATGCGCGTCGAGCGCGGCGCGGCGTTCGACTGCTGCGTCGACCGGGCCTGCGAGTCGCTGGACGACCTCGTCCGGGCGCGCTTCGACGGGGCCTGGGGCTGCCCGACGTGTGGATCGCCGCTACGCATCCTTCGCCGGGGCGGGCTCATCGCTGGCTGCGAGGCCTACCCAGACTGCGAGACGTGGTTCGCGGTCCCGACGGGCGTGGTCGACGGCGAGTGCGGGGCGTGCGGGCTGCCGGCGTTCTCGACCGGGGCGGGCCGACGGTGTCTGGACGCGTCCTGTTCGGACCCGTCGTGACGCGCTCGCGACCCCCGCCCCGGCTCGCCCGTCCCTGGCCACGCCCCGTCCCCGGGCCGCGGCCGTCCGTCGGCTGGTCAGGACAGGGCCGTCCGCCCGCCCGCGAGGTACGCCACGGCCACGAGGAGGGCCGCCACCGCGGACCCGACCCCGCCGAAGACCGCGAAGCCGGTCGACGCGCCGACCCACGCCACGAGCCCGCCCAGGACCAGCGGCCCGGCCGCCTGTCCGATGCTCTGAAAGAGGACCGCCGACGAGACCGCCCCGGCGCGGAGCGACGACGGGGCGAGCTGGGTGACCAGGCTCTTCTGGACCGGCCCAGAGGTACCCATCCCCCCGCCGAGGAGGACGAGGCCGACCGCCAGCTCGATGGGGGACCGTCCCACCCCGACGAGGGCGATCCCGATGCCGACGGCGAGCAGGCCCACCAGGAGGACGCCCTCCCCCGCCCGGCCCTCGACCAGGCGGCCGACCTGGGTCGAACCCACCAGGGCCGCGAGGCCGATCCCGGCGAGGACGAGCCCCGTCTCGACGGACGACGCCCCCTGGGTCCGGGCCAGCAGGACGGCGACGTAGGCGTAGAAGCCGACCGAGAGGCCGAACCGGACCAGGAACGAGAGCTGGAGGGCCGCGAGGGCCGGCTGTCGGAGGAGCGCCGCGAGCTCGGCCCCGTAAATCCGGAGCGAGCGGGCCTCGTCGGGCCGGGCGTTCGCGGGCAGCGCGACCCAGGCCCACGCCGCCACCGGAAACGCCAGGCCGTAGAGCAGGAAGGGGAGCTGCCAAGCCCGCACGACGAGCCAGCCGGCGAGCGGCGGCATGACGAGCCCGGCCACCTGGATGCCCGCCGCCCGGAGGCCCTGGGCGGTCGCCTCCCGGCGCCCGGTGAAGCGGTCCCCCAGGACGGTGACGCCGAGCGGGAGGACCGCGGCCAGCCCGACACCCTGGAGGGCCCGGAGCCCGAGCAGGACGCCGAAGTCGGTCGTGAGGGCGGCCGACACCCCGCCGATGCCGAAGAGGACGAGGCCGGCGACGAAGAGGTGCCGTCGGCCGTAGCGGTCGGCGAGGAGCCCGACGACCGGCACGAGCACGACGGACGGGGCCGTGTAGGCCGTGATGACCGCGCCGACCTGTGCGTCGGCGATCCCGAAGGGCCCGGTGAGGGCCGACAGGATGGGCGACATCGCGTAGATGCCGGCGATGGCGAGCCCCGTCGCGACCATCACGACCTGCATCTCGGCCGCCGCCGCGACGGTCCCCTCGTCGCCGAACAGCCAGCGGAGGGCGCGGCGGGTCGCGGCGTCCGTCACGGCCCGGGATTCGGCCGGGGGCTTACCAACGTGGCGATACCGGGACCGATGCGGCTTTCCGCCGGCCTCGTGTACCCGCCGCCGATGGACGGCTCCTGGGCGGGCGACCTGGTCCGGGTCGGCGGCGACGCCCGCCAGCGCTTCCACGACGCCCGGGCCTACGGCCGGCCCGACGGGTCGGGGCTCCTCCTCGCCCCCGTGGAGGCGGCCCACCTGCTCTTCCGCGGCGACCTCGAGGCCGTCGACGGCGACGGGTTCGCCGCGTTCCTCGAACGCCAGCCAGAGGCCGTCGGGGCGGGCTTCCTGGCCTACGCCGACCTCCGGGAGCGGGGGTACTACCTCGCCCCCGCGCGCGAGGGCTGGGTGGCCGACCCGCCGCCGGTGGCCGACTTCGCGGTGTTCCCGCGCGGCAGCGGCCCCGGCGAGAACGGGGTGGCCCACTGGCTCCGGGTGGTGGGCGAGCGCGAGTCGGTCGCGGCCGCGACGCTCGGCGACGTCGACCTCGGCGTCGTCGACGAGGAGGGCGAGG
>Ga0102944_1001608_pt1 | contig 14737 bp, 13 predicted proteins | sample SalPonD_shore_MG_FD_78172 | JGI IMG/M metagenome (GOLD analysis project Ga0102944, IMG submission 78172) | Salt pond soil microbial communities from South San Francisco under conditions of wetland restoration - Salt Pond MetaG... | ecosystem: Environmental > Aquatic > Marine > Intertidal zone >...
CCCCTGGTGTGGCTGATCGCCCCCCTGGTCTGTACGGCAGTCATTGTTGCCGCCGGGCTGCTGGGGACCCGTTCCGTGCTGCGGACGCCGCCCCTGACGGTGTTGCGACGAATATGAAAGTGAATAGTAAATAGTGAATAGTAAATAGTGAATCGTGAATAGTTAAAACAGCTCCTTACCATTCACTATTCACCATTCACTATTCACCCTTTATGATGCATTAAACCAATTTGAGGCGCACAAACCGCTACTGTGAATAAAACGAAGCAACCCTACACCCGCGGCCGTTCCATGGATCTGCTGTACGTTTTCAACCGCTATTTCTTTGAAAACGAATACATGCACTTCGGTTACTGGGAGGACGGGCTGGACGTGAAGTACCTGAACCTGAAACAGGCGCAGGAACGCTACGTGCAGGAGATATTCAGGCTGCTGCCGGAGGACGTGGAATCCATCCTGGACGTGGGCTGCGGCTCCGGCGAAATGGCTTCCCAACTGATCAAGAAAGGTTACCGCGTGGACTGCGTGTGCCCGCCCACCGTGCTCAGCCGCTTCGCCAGCGAGAAACTGCAGGATCGGGCCGAGGTGTTCGAGTGCAAGTTCGAGGACCTGGACACGGACCGGCGCTACGACCTTGTCTATTTCAGCGAGAGCTTCCAGTTCATCAACATGCGCCACGCCTTCGAGCAGTGCCGCCGTTACAGCCGGCGCTACGTGCTGATTGCCGACGTTTTCAAGAAGGACATGCCGGAACGGGGCCCCATCGGCGGGGGCCACCGCTACAGCGAATTCCGTGACCTGGTCAACGAATTCGGCTTCAAGGAAGTCGCCAACGTGGACGTCACCGAATTTATCGCGCCCAGCTTCGACCTGGAAACCCGGACCATGGAGGAATTCCTCAAGCCCATGGTGTTGGTCATCCGGCGAATGCTGGACGCCATGAATCCACTGCTGCGACGACTGCTGCTGTTCTACAACCGGAAAAAACTGAACCGTTTCAAGACCCGTTACATGGATAATCCGGGACGCAACCGGCACAGTTTCGCGAAATACAAGACGTATCGGTTTATGCTGTTCAGACTGCCGGATTCATAAGACAGATCCTGAACGATTTTCTGTCTGTCGCCGTGGTTCCACGACGGCTTTCAACCACGGAGGACACGGAGATCACGGAGAAAATGGATTAACTTATAAACCTCCGTGATCTCCGTGTCCTCCGTGGTAAATCCAGTATGTGGATAGAAACGGTGAACTTAAAAGCTGCCGGCCGACCGGCAAACCTGTACATAAACCCCCATGCGCAAGATATACTTTGAAGACTTCCGGGTGCTGGTGATCCGTCATGCCAAGGAGATCCAGGCCGGCACGCCGGAATCACATTCAATGGAATGGTTCCTGCTCCGCTACCTGCGCCGCATTATCAGGGAAACGGAGGAACCCGCCAGCCCCGGCCGGGTCGAGGGCTGCCTGCGATCGCTGGTCCGCTTTTACGTGGACAATCTGGAGGAAGCTTCCGACATGGGACGGCGCTGTACGGAGATTTACGAGGCTTACCGGAAGACGCTGCGGGAGAATCAGGAACAGAAGTAAGTCCCGGCCAGTGGCTTGCAGCATTACTCCAGGCGTTCATCCCCATCCTCGCTCCATGGGGGATTGACGATGGCGAGGAAGCGCAGGTCGCCGGAGCCGGTATTTTCGATCCACTGCACCGCGCCTGGCGGTATCATCACCACCGCCCCCTGCACCACGTCCTGTTCCTCGTCGTCGATATGCATACGGCCGTTGCCTTCGAGAATGTAATAGACCTCGACACGGTCCAGGCGGTGGCGCCGGGTATGCCGGCCCGGCTCCACCCGCGCCGCAGCCAGGGAATACGGTAAATCGACGGGATCGTTTTTACTGTGCAGGAGTTCCCGCAGACGGCAGCCGTCGACGGCGGTGAATTCCAGGCAATCTTCCGGTTTTTTTACAAACACCGCTTTCTCCTCTATATAATGCGATTTCGATCACTGCAGCCACTGATTCTTGCATCCGCACGGGGGTAGCGCCAATTCCGTAAGCGGATCATCACAAGGAATGCCATGAAATTCACCGGCACACCGGAATACAGACACGACAACCCGCCCTGTACCGGCATCCTGCTGGCCAACCTCGGCACCCCCGACGAACCCACCGCCCCGGCCCTGCGCCGTTACCTGGCGGAGTTCCTGTCCGACCCGCGGGTCATCGAAACCACGAAACTGATCTGGCAGCCGATCCTGCACGGCATCATCCTGCGCACCCGGCCGCGCCGCTCCGCCGAAGCCTATGCCAAAATCTGGAGCGAGACGGGATCGCCGTTACTGGACATATCCCGCCGCCAGCAGGAGGCCGTGGCGGAACAACTGGCCGCGCAGGTCCCGGGGCCGGTACGGGTGGAACTGGCCATGCGCTACGGCAACCCTTCCATTGGCACCGCTCTGGCCCGTCTGCGCGCAGCCAATGCCCGGCGCCTGCTGGTGTTCCCGCTGTACCCGCAGTATTCCGCCGCCACCACGGCGTCCACCTTCGATGCCGTCGCCGCCGAACTGTCCACCTGGCGCTGGCTGCCGGAACTGCGCATGATCAACCATTACCACGATCACCCCGCCTACATCGAGGCACTGGTGGACAGCATCCGCCAATTCTGGGCGGAACACGATCGCCCGGAGCGCCTGTTGTTCTCCTTTCACGGCCTGCCGAAGAAGTATTTCCTTGCCGGCGATCCCTATTTCTGCGAATGCCACAAGACCGCGCGCCTGGTCGCCGAGCAGCTGGAGCTGCCGGCGGATAGTTGGGCAGTCTCCTTCCAGTCCCGTTTCGGCCCGACGGAATGGCTGCAGCCCTATACCGACAAGCTGCTGGCGGAATGGGGCGGCAGCGGCGTCGGCAACGTGCACGTCATCTGCCCGGGCTTCTCGGCCGACTGCCTGGAGACCCTGGAGGAGATCAACATGCAGAACCGCGAGTTTTTCCTCAATGCCGGCGGCAAATCGTTCTCCTATATTCCGGCATTGAACGACGATCCCGAGCACATCCAGGCACTGACACAGATCCTCACCGAGCACTGCCAAGGCTGGCCGGAGTTCAGTCCGGAGTGGAATCAGGAAAAGGAAGATCGGCGCCTGGCCGAAACAAAGAGACACGCTGACGGGCTGATGGCATCCGGAAAGCTTTAAAATTAACCACGGAGAGCACGGAGAACACGGAGGAAAAGAAACAGGATCGGGTGTTGGGGGATCAGGAATCACAGCTACTGTACAGACGTTACGCTCCAGCCTCTGATCCTGGATACTTTTTATTCTCCGTGTCCTCCGTGCTCTCCGTGGTTCAATAACCGGTTTAAACAACTGGCAGAACGTCAAATCACCCCTTCAGCGCGCAGGGCGTCGATTTGATCCGTGTCGTAGCCCAGCAGTTCCCCGTACACCTCTTCGTTATGCTGGCCCAGGGCCGGGCCGGCCCAGTTGACGCGGCCCGGGGTTTCGGAAAAGCGCGGGAACACGTTCTGCATTTTCAGGTTCTCGTGTTCCGCACTTTCCACCGCGATGATGGCCTCGCGCGCCCGGTAATGGGGATCCTCGAGCATATCCGGGGCGCGGTACATCTTTCCGGCCGGGACGCCGTGTTCTTCCAGCAGTGCCAGCAGATCATCGGTGGCAAAGCCGCGGGTCCAGTCCGCGATCAGCTCGTCCAGTTCCTGCTGCCGGGCGCCGCGGGCGTGGTGGGTGGCGTAGCGTTCGTCCTGCGCCAGTTCCTCGCGGCCCATGGCCGCGCACAGGCGCTTGAATACCGTATCCTGGTTGGCGCCAATGAGGATCATCTGATCATCTGCGGTGGGATAGACATTGGACGGCGCCAGTCCCGGCAGGAAGGAGCCGGTGCGTTCGCGGATGAAGTTGCCCACCGTGTATTCCGGCACCGTGGATTCCATTACCCCCAGCACCGCCTCGTAGATGGCGGAATCCACCACCTGACCGTGGCCGCTCTGTGCGCGGCTGTGCAGCGCCGCCAGCGTGCCGACACAGGCAAACAGGGCCGCCAGAGAATCGCCGATGCTGATGCCCACCCGGCTGGGCGGCGTCGAAGGATCGCCGACGATGTAGCGCAGGCCGCCCATGGCCTCGCCGATGCCGCCGTAACCGGCGCGGCCGGCATACGGCCCGTCCTGGCCGTAACCGGAGACGCGCGTCATGATGATGCCCGGGTTGAGTTCGGCGAGCGCGGCATAGCCCAGACCCCATTTCTCCATGGTGCCGGGACGGAAATTCTCCAGGATCACGTCGGCGTGCCGTGCCAGATCGCGCAGCACCGCCTGGCCTTCCGCACCGCGCACGTCCAGGGTGATGCACTTCTTGTTGCGCGCGATAATCGACCACCACACGGGCAGTTTGCGGCCCCAGTCGCGCATGGGATCGCCGCGGCCCGGCAGTTCAATCTTGATGACCTCGGCGCCCAGATCCGCCAGCAACTGGCCGCAGAAAGGTCCGGCGATGAGCTGGCCCATCTCGATAACGCGCACGCCCGCCAGGGGGCCGTTGTTCTGCTGCTTGTCGGGATTTGCGGCCATGTCAGCTGGTGCCTGTTGCGGCATTCATTCTCCGTAAACCGTGACAGTGATCCGGCGAGTATACCCGCGGTAGCGGTGTTCCCACAGGTAGATACCCTGCCAGGTACCGAGCACGCAGCCGCCATCGTGCACCGGCACGGTGAGTTCGCTGCCGGTGAGCACGCTGCGCACGTGGGCGGGCATGTCATCCGGGCCTTCGGCATCGTGGCGAAATGCAGGATCGCCGTCCGGCGCCAGGCGCGCCATGAAGGCTTCCAGATCGGACCGCACCTGCGGATCCGCATTTTCGCACAGCATCAGGGAGGCGCTGGTATGCCGGACGAAAACATGGCACAACCCGCGGCTAATGCCGGAAGCGCGCACCAGGCGCTCCACTTCTCCGGTCAACTCCACGGTGGATCGACCGCGCGTGGTTATCTCCAGGGTTTTCTGCGTCACCATGGCCGGCAGAATAGCAGCTCAGTCGGGATCGGAAACCAGCCGGTTCAGGATCAGACCGAAAAAGCCGGGCTCGCCGCGGAAGCGCCAGCCCAGGTGTTCGCCGCAGCCGCCGCATACCGCGATCTGCCAGGCATGGCCGGGAAACCAGGTATGTTCGGAAGTGGGCGGACCGGTGGCGGCACAGCCAGGTGCCCGGCTGAAACAGCCGAATTCAAAGGTGAGGCCGGCAGGATTGGTGCGCACGTGTACCTGCCCGCCGTTTACCGACATCGCCGCGTTTGTCGCAGTGATCCCGTGCCGGCAGAAGCGGCAATAGAGTCTGCTGCCGCGGCCGGTCTCCTCGTCCTGCAGGATCCGCTGTACGGCCCGTTCCGGACCGCCGGCACCTGCGTCAAACAGACAGGGTCTCTGCATGCTGTACACGACAATCGCCTGCGTTACTGCTCCGGGAATGAGTGATATGCTAACATCGACAAACGGGTCCGCCTGCATCACAGTATAGGACAGCCAGACGCGTGTTCACGGCGCGGAGACATCCGGAACCACCGACGGCGGACCAGAATGAGGGGGAAGAATGTGAGCGATCCGACGCAGGGTCTGCTGCTTAAGGCCGTCGCACCGGGCGGTCCGCTGCCCGCTGTAGGGGGAAGCTGAGCAATCATGCCGTGGATGCGCCATCCCGGTCTGTACGCATGCAGCCTGCTGCTGTACCTGGGCCTGTGCCTGCCGGGCGCCGCCGCCCCTGCCGCCGATCTGGACCAGCAGCGGCAGCAGTTCCGGGAGGCCAGGCAGGCGCTGCACACCGGCGATCTCGACCGCTACCGGAAACTGGCTGCTTCCCTGCACGACTATCCCCTGTATCCCTATCTCGTCTACGAGTACCTGCGCCCGCGGCTGTGGAAGGCCGGGGACAGCGAGGTCACGGATTTTCTTAACAAGTACGGCGACCTGCCCATGGCCGGCGAACTGCGCGCAAGCTGGCTGACTCTCCTGGCCAAACGCCGTCACTGGCGAACCTTTCTCGCCAACTATACTCCCCAGGACGATCCCGAACTGCAATGTGACCAGTTGCTGGCGCGCATCCGCACCGGCCGGGACGCGCATCTGCTGGAAGATACCCGCGACCTGTGGCTGGTGGGCACATCCCGGCCGCCGCAATGCGATCCCGCCTTCAAGCGCCTCTATCACAGCGATCTGATGACACCGGAACTGGCCTGGCGGCGCATCCACCTGGCTATGGAACGGGGCAAGACGCACCTCGCCGCGTACCTGGGGCAACGCCTGCTGGACGCGCACGGACAGCGCTGGGTGAGACACTGGATCGCCATGTACCATCATCCGGAGCGGGTACTGCACCGGCAGCACTGGCATGACGGAATCCACGCCAGGGAAATACTGGCCTACGGCATCCGGCGCCTCGCTCGCCGCGATATCGATACGGCCATCAGCGACTGGCAGAAGCTGCGCCGGGATTACCCGTTCAGCGCCGACCAGCGCCGGGCAATGCGGCGCACCCTTGCCGCCTACGCCGTCATCAACGGCAACGACCAGGCTACGGCCCTGCTGGACGGCTTCGCCTCCGACAACGTCGATGCCAGTCTGTTCCAGTGGCGCCTGCGCCAGGCGCTGCAGACCCATGACTGGGAGGCACTGTCGCGCTGGACCCAGGGCAATCCTCCCGACGGCGTCTACCCGCTGCGCTGGCAGTACTGGCGGGCACGCGCCCTGGAGAAAACCGGCCGGGACCGGGAAGCCACGGCCCTGTACCGTTCCCTGGCACAGCAGCGCGACTATTACGGCTTCCTGGCGGCCGATCGCCTGGGCGTGAATTACAATCTCAATTACCTGTCCCTGCCCCATGATGCCCAGACCTGGCACAAGATCATGACCATGCCGGCGGTAATCCGTGCCCGGGAACTGTACATGCTGGACATGATGTACAAGGCGCGCAGCGAATGGCACGCCGCCCTCAGCCGCATGAGCCACCACCAGATGCAGGTCGCCGCCCGGATCGCCGCCGACTGGGGCTGGTACGACCGCAGCATCCTGACCCTGGGGCTGGCCCAGGCCTACGATGATCTGATCCTGCGTTTTCCCCTGCCCTATGAACAGCGCCTGAAGGAATACGCCGCCAAGCGCGGACTGGATCTGAGCTGGGTGCTGGCCCTGACCCGGGCGGAAAGCGCCTTCATGGAAGACGCCCGCTCGCCGACGGGGGCGCTGGGATTGATGCAGGTCATGCCCGGCACCGGCCGGCGCACGGCCCGCACCCTGGGCATCAAGCGTTTTCACGCCCGCTACCTGCTGCAGCCGGACAAGAACATCCCCATCGGGACCGCGTATTTGAAGCAGATGTATGATAGATTTGACGGCAACAAGATCCTGGCCACCGCGGCCTACAACGCCGGTCCGAACAACGTCGACCGGTGGCTGCCGGATTCGCGATGCGACGAGCCCGACGTCTGGATTGAAACAATCCCTTATACCGAGACGCGGAAATACGTTACGCGTATTCTGTATTACTCGACCATCTACGACTGGCGGCTGCAGCGCGGGATCAAGCCGGTACATGATCGCATGGCGCTGATTGAGCCGCAGAAGAAAAACCTGATATCGGATCGCAACTGCGTCGTCACCAACATCAGCAATAACTGAAACAGAATCACCGGCAACGTTAAAGTTTATCGAAACTTCAAGCTTGTTTAATTAACCACGGAGAACCCGGAGAACACGGAGTAAATAGAATAAAAGCGCATTTTCAATCCTGAATCTCCGTGTCCTCCGTGCTCTCCGTGGTTCAAAGCCGTTTCCAAACAACGGCATTACGCGACAATTTTTCAAGAACCATGCTTTGAGAACGGAACATGATTATCAAGAAGATATGCATACTGGGCGGGACCGGCTTCGTCGGCACGTCCCTGGCCAACCGGCTGGTCGATCGGGGCTACAGCCTGCGCATCCTGACCCGGGATCGCGAGGCCCGTAAAGAGAACCTGATCCTGCTGCCGGCCACGGATCTGGTCGAGGCCAATGTTCATGACGAGAATGCACTGACCGAACAGTTCGCCGGCTGCGATGCCGTGATCAACCTGGTCGGCATCCTCAATGAACGCGGCCGCAACGGCAGCGGCTTCCGGGCTGTGCACGTGGAACTGGCGGAAAAAGTCATCAACGCCTGCCGGGCCAACGGCATCCGGCGCCTGCTGCACATGAGTGCCCTGAACGCCGATGCGCGCAATGCGCCCAGCCATTACCTGCGCACCAAGGGCGAGGCCGAGGACCTGGTCCACACAGCCGGGGACATCCGGGTCACCAGCTTCCGGCCGTCGGTGATCTTCGGCCAGCGGGACAGCTTCTTCAACCGCTTCGCGGGCCTGTTAAAGCTGAGCCCCGGCGTGTTTCCCCTGGCCTGCGCGGAGGCGCGCTTTGCACCGGTCTATGTGGGCGACGTCGCCGATGCCTTCATCCAGTCGCTGCGGGATCCCGATTTCTACGGACAGCGCCTGGAACTGTGCGGACCGCATACCTACACCCTGCAGGAACTGGTGGAATACACGGCCGCCTGCCTGGACATCCGGCGCCTGGTCCTGCCCCTGCCGGATCTCCTGGCGCGAATGCAGGGCACCATGTTCGATCTGGGCGGGTTCCTGTTCAACCTGGTCGGCATGGAGAAGCCGTTCTCCATGGACAACTACCTGTCCATGACCAAAGACAGCGTCTGCGCCGAAAACGCCCTGCCCGGCATCGTGACCGAACCGACGGCAGTGGAGGCCGTAGTCCCGCAATACCTGTCCGGCCATACCTGGCACTCCCGCTACGACGAGTTCCGGCGCGAATCCCGCAGGGAATCCGTATAAACGACCGGTGGCCGCTACCGGCCAGGCGCAGACAACGCATGAATACACCGCCCGGTAACCATGGTTCCCGCGGCTATGCGGCGGCACTAACGAGGAAGATCCTGCATGCCGCCATGCAGATCGAGGCCAACGAGATCAAGGCTACCTGCCTCTCGTTCCTGTTCATCTTCCTGCTCATGGCGGCCTACTACATCCTGCGCCCGGTGCGCGATGCCCTGGCCAGCAACTGGACCGATGCCGAAGTCAGCTTTCTCTGGACCCTGAACTTCTTCATCAGCGCCGGGGTGGTCGCCGCCTACGGCGCCGCGGTCTCCAGCATCCGCTTCCGCTATCTGGTGCCGGCCGTCTATACCTTCTTCGCCGCCAGCTTTCTCTTTTTCTACTTTGCCGTTTCTTCCGCGGCCGAGCATGTACTGGTGAACAAGTGCTTTTATGTCTGGGTCAGCGTCTTCAGCCTGTTCCACGTGTCCGTGTTCTGGAGCTACATGGCCGACACCTTCAGCAAGGAGCAGTCCACGCGGCTGTTTTCGGTTATCGCCGCCGGCGCCAGCGCCGGAGCATTGATAGGGCCGGCAATTCCATCGCGCCTGGCCGGTATTGTCGGCACCCACACGCTGATGCTGCTGGCGTCGACCCTGCTGGTACTGCCCATCCCGATTATTTTCTACCTGGCACGACTCAAGCGCACGGAGCTGCATAACGAGGATGTCAGCGCCGACCTCAGTGAACTGAAAATCGGCGGCAATCCCCTGGCCGGCTTCCGGGAGTTCGCCACCAGCCCCTATCTGCTGGCAATCGGCGCCTTCATCCTGCTCTATACCATGGTCGGGTCCTTTGTTTACTTCGAACAGAAAAACCTGCTCGCCGCCTACGACATGGTGGCGCGGGTACGTATCCTGGGTAGCATCGACTGGACGGTGAACATTCTGACTTTCGTGCTGGCATTTTTCGCCACCGGCCGCCTGGTGCACCGTTTCGGGATGACCACGGCCCTGCCGCTGATCCCCGTACTGATCATCCTGGCCATGCTGGTGCTGGCCGTCGCGCCCATACTCGCGGTACTGGTCGTCCTGCAGATCGGCCGGCGGGCGGGAAACTACGCCGTGACGCGACCGGCGCGGGAAATGCTGTTCACCGACGTGGATCGGGAAACCCGCTTCAAGGCCAAGCCGGTGGTGGATATCGTCGTCTACCGCGGTGGCGATACCATGACGGCATGGCTGTTCACCGGCCTCACCGAGGGCCTGGGCCTGGGCATGGCGGCGGTGGCCCTGGTAGGCGCCGCCATCGCCGCCGCCTGGACCGGCGCCGGGCTCTATCTGGGCCGCTGGTTCGACGATTACCACAGCAACAATACCGGTTCCGCCGTGGCCGGAACGGAACGCAACCCCTGACGCTGCGGCGGGTCTTATTAAAGGGAGGGATGAATACATGCCAAAACTGTCAAGAAGGGAGCTGATCAAGGGGATCTGCGCCACCGCGACGCTGCTGTCACTGCCGCCGGGTACCGTCTTTGCCGCCGGCCGGGAACAGCTGCAACGCAGGATCCCCTCCAGCGGCGAGGAACTGCCGGTCATGGGCATGGGCACCTGGCAGACTTTCGACGTCGGCAACGATACGGATATGCGCCGGCAGCTGCAGGAAGTGCTGCAGGCGTTTTTCGACAATGGCGGAAAGGTGATCGATTCCTCTCCCATGTACGGGTCCTCGGAACAGGTCGTCGGCGATCTGCTGCGACGCCTGCCCGGTGCGCATCACCCGTTTATCGCCACCAAGGTCTGGATCTACGGCAGGAAGGCCGGTATCCAGCAGATGCAGGCCTCCATGGAAAAGCTCGGCGTCAAGGTCGTGGACCTCATGCAGATCCACAACCTGCGCGACTGGAAAACACATCTCGAAACCCTGCGGAACTGGAAAGACAAGGGCCGCATACGCTACATCGGCATGACCACGTCCCACGGCCGTGACCACAAGGAACTGGTGGACATCATGCGCAATAAAAAACCTGACTTCGTCCAGTTCAGCTACAGCCTCGGCAACCGCGAGGCCGAAAGGGACATCTTTCCGGTAGCCGCCGACCTGGGCATCGCCACCCTCATCAACCGTCCCTTCGAGGGAGGCACCCTGTTCAACCGCATCCGGAACACTCCCCTGCCCGGCTGGGCCGCGGACATCGCCTGTGACAGCTGGGCCCAGATCTTCCTCAAGTACATCATCTCCCATCCCAACGTCACCAGCGTCATCCCGGCTACCTCGCGGGTCGATCACATGCGGGATAATATGGCGGCGGGCTTCGGGCGGCTGCCCGATCAGGCCATGCGCAAACGCATGGAGCGGGACTTTGAGAAACTGTGATAAAAACAGTGAATGGTGAATCGTAAATAGTAAATAGTGATGATCCCGTAATGCCGGAAACTGCGCAGCGGTCATCCTGGATCCACGCCTTCCTCTTTCTACGCCCGGAGTCCCCGCTTACATTTCATTCTTTCCGGAACAACGGTATTAATTTCTTTTACTGTTCACCATTCACGATTCACTATTCACCCTTTGTAACGATCCCGACTGCGTGTAATCTGGACCCCATGATACGAATGCCAAATCAGCCACGATGAAGGTTTACAAAGTGGGCGGCGCCGTGCGCGACCGGCTGCTGGGGCTGCCGGTAGTGGATCACGACTGGGTGGTGGTGGGGGCCACGCCGGAAGAGATGGAGGCGCTGGGGTACAAGGCGGTGGGTCGCGATTTTCCGGTATTCCTGCATCCCGAGACCCACGAGGAATACGCCCTGGCCCGCACCGAGCGCAAGACCGGGCCCGGCTACAAGGGGTTCGTCTTCAACGCCGATCCCGGTGTCACCCTGGAAGAGGATCTGCAGCGCCGCGACGTCACTATCAATGCCATGGCCGAGGATGAGGACGGTAACCTTATCGATCCGTATCACGGTCGCGAAGACCTGGAGGCCGGCATCCTGCGCCATGTCTCCGAGGCCTTCGTCGAGGATCCCCTGCGCGTGCTGCGGGTGGCCCGCTTTGCCGCCCGCTTTGGCTTTGCCATCGCGGAGGAAACCCTCGCCCTGATGCGCGCCATCAGCGCCTCCGGAGAACTGCAGGCGCTGACGCCGGAACGGGTGTGGACGGAAACCGAGCGCGGCCTCGGCGAACAGAATGCCCCGGTTTATTTCCAGGTGCTGCGCGACTGCCATGCCCTGGCGGTTCTGTTCCCGGAGATCGAGGCACTGTTCGGCGTGCCGCAGCCGGAACGGCACCATCCCGAGATCGATACCGGCGTGCATACCATGATGGTCCTGGAACAGGCCTGCCGGCTGACGCCGGACACCGACATCCGTTTCGCCGCCCTGGTCCACGATCTGGGCAAGGGCACGACACCGGAGGAACGCTGGCCCAGCCACCCCTCCCACGAAGAGCGCGGGGTAGAGCTGGTGCAGGCCCTGTGCGACCGCTTCCGCATCCCCAACCGTCACCGGGAACTGGCGATCATCACCGCCCGCTATCACCTGGATTGTCACCGCATCATGGACATGCGGGCGGACACCGTGCTGCGGAAACTGGAAGGTCTGGACGCCCTGCGTCGGCCCGAGCGCTTCGACCGCTTCCTTGTCGCCTGCGAAGCCGATGCCCGCGGCCGCAAGGGTTTCGAGGCGCGGGACTATCCCCAGCCGGCCTACTTCCGGGCCATGCTGGCTGCCGCCCGGGACGCGGACACGGGCAGCGTCGACAAGGAGGGCCTGGACGGTCCGGCCATCGCCAAGGCGATAAGAAAACTGCGCACGGCAGAGATCCGGGACGCCATGGCGGCATTCCGGGCGGTCTGATAGCCTGAGAACCCATGAAGGGAAAACGGCGCTCCCGGCCGGGGCACCGGCGATCACGCCGACGCGGACGGGTCCCGCGTATGGCATATTCCATATTTTCCCTTACAATTGCGCCATTAGAAGCAGAAACGCGGGAATAACCGGCCCGGAAAGAACCGGATTTACCGCCGGGTCCGCAGGAGCCACGGCGCGGAAAATAACCAACATCCTGGAAACTGGGGCAGATTAACGATGGCGGGTACAACGGGGTACCATCGTGATTCGGAGAGCTGTCGCCGATGCAGATCATTTCCGCGTCGTCACGACAGACAAGGGGATCTCCGATGATCTCCATCTTCGACGATAAATCGGTTCTCGTCACCGGCGGTACCGGTTCCTTCGGTCAGCGCTTCGTGGACACCGTCCTGCAGCGCGCCCGGCCTCGGCGTCTGATCGTCTTCTCGCGTGACGAGCTCAAGCAGTTCACCATGTCCCAGCGCTTCAACGCCCCCTGCATGCGCTATTTCATCGGCGACGTGCGTGATCGAGAGCGCCTGCGCCAGGCCATGGTGGGTGTCGATCTCGTCGTCCATACCGCCGCCCTCAAACAGGTACCGGCGGCCGAATACAATCCCATGGAATGCATCAAGACCAATATTCACGGCGCCGAGAATGTCATCGACGCCGCCATTCACAACAACGTGGAAAAGGTCATCGCCCTGTCCACCGACAAGGCGGCGGGACCGATCAATCTCTACGGCGCGACCAAGCTGTGTTCCGACAAGCTCTTTGTTGCGGCCAACAACGTCGCCGGACAGGCGCGCACGCGTTTTGCCGTGGTGCGCTACGGCAACGTCGTCGGCTCGCGCGGCTCGGTGGTTCCCCATTTCCAGTCTCTGATCGATCAGGGCGCCGATTATCTGCCGGTGACCCATGAACGCATGACCCGGTTCTGGATCTCACTGCAGGAGGGCGTGGACACAGTGATCCATTCCTTTCACCGCATGTACGGCGGCGAAATGTACGTGCCCAAGATCCCCTCCATCCGCATCATCGACCTGGCCCATGCCATGGCACCCCACCTGCCGGTGCGCGTTACAGGGGTACGGCCCGGCGAAAAGCTGCACGAGGTGATGTGTCCCGTGGACGATTCCCACCTGACCCTGGAATTCGCGGATCACTACCTCATCCGTCCGGCCATCCGGTTTTACAGTTCCCCCAACGGCAACTGCTTCGAACGCAACGCCCTGGGAGAGGATGGCACCCCGGTGCCGGAGGGATTCGAGTACCAGTCCGGCTCCAACCCCTGGTTCCTGGCTGCGGACGAAATCGTGGAATTCAACCGCCGGGCGCTGCAGTGATTCCCTACGGCTGTCAGTCCATCTCGGCGGACGATATCGCTGCCGTCGATGGGGTCCTGGAAAGCGACTTCCTGACCCAGGGGCCGGCAGTGCCCGCCTTCGAGAAAGCCGTGGCCGGGTACTGCGGGGCCGCTCACGCCGTGGCCGTCAACAGCGGCAGTTCCGGCCTGCATCTCGCCTGCCGGGCGCTGGACCTCGGTCCCGGTGACAGTCTCTGGACCTCCCCCGTCACCTTTGTCGCTTCCGCCAACTGCGCGCGCCACTGCGGTGCCGGGGTGGACTTCGTGGACATCGATCCCGGCAGCTGGAATCTCTGCCCGCAGCGGCTGGCCGAGAAACTGGAACGGGCGGCCACCGCGGACAAGCTGCCGAAAGCCGTGGTGGCGGTGCACTTTGCCGGCCGGCCGTGCGACATGGCGGCCATCGGCGAACTGGCCGATCATTACGGCTTTGCCGTGATCGAGGACGCGGCGCACGCCCTGGGAGCGGAATATCTCGACACCCGCATCGGCGACTGCAGCCATTCGCGAATGTGCGTGTTCAGCTTCCACCCGGTGAAGCTGATTACCACCGGCGAGGGGGGCATGGTTACCACGCAGGATGCGCGGCTGGCGCGGCGCCTGCAGCGACTGCGCTCCCACGGCATCACCCGGGAGACAGCAGAACTGGAAAACAGCGA
>Ga0102944_1001609_pt1 | contig 14734 bp, 11 predicted proteins | sample SalPonD_shore_MG_FD_78172 | JGI IMG/M metagenome (GOLD analysis project Ga0102944, IMG submission 78172) | Salt pond soil microbial communities from South San Francisco under conditions of wetland restoration - Salt Pond MetaG... | ecosystem: Environmental > Aquatic > Marine > Intertidal zone >...
AACGAGAATTAACCCATTAACCCACCATCATATTTTATTTGGCAATAAGGGTACATTTGTGTTATTTCATACTTTAAGAGGGCTTTGCAAAACCAGGGATTTTGTTCAAAGTCAAAGCCTGAGTGATTTCAAAACCGCAGCGTATATGTAATACGTGCGGATTTTGAAATCACGAAAATGCAGAATTTGGACAAAAGCACAGTTTTGCAAAGTTCTCTTTAATTAAAACAATTGTTGGATACTTTTTGTAGTAAGCCGAATAAGAAAAGGGGGAAGGATGGGATTCAATGAAAAATAATGCGCGCCGAAAAGATGGATATGCTACGCCATCCGGTATGTTTTCATGGGCCATGTACGACTGGGCCAACAGTGCATTTCCGACGGTTATACAAACCTTTGTGTTTGCAGCGTACTTTACGCGTCAAATAGCGGTCAATGAAACGGTGGGGAGTGCACAATGGGGGAATACGGTGAGTATTGCCGGTGTCATCATTGCAGTAACCGGACCCATTCTCGGGGCCGTTGCCGATCAGGGAGGGAGAAGAAAGCCGTGGATTTTGGGTTTTACCATTTTATGTGTACTTGCAACGGGAATGCTCTGGTTCGTAAAACCGTCTAACGACTATTTACTGCTGGCCCTGGTTATGGTGGCGCTTGGGACGATCGGATCGGAATTTTCGTTCGTGTTTTATAATGCCATGCTGCCCAATTTAGTGCCCAAAAGCCGGATGGGACGTTGGTCGGGCTGGGCCTGGGGTCTTGGATATGCCGGCGGACTCGTCTGCCTGGTGGTGGCTTTGTTTGCCTTTGTGATGCCGGATCACCCGTTATTTGGATTGGAAAGGGCTTCTGCTGAACATGTGCGGGCCGTTTTTGTCTTGGTATCGGTCTGGTACCTGGTGTTTTCCCTCCCTTTATTTTTAGTTACACCGGATGTGCCGGGTACAGGTAAAAAAATGAAAGTTGCCGTAAAGGACGGATTAAAACAGCTTAAAAGATCTATACAAAATGTAAGGAAATACCGCCACATCATTCGCTACCTGGTTGCCCGTATGATCTATATTGATGGGCTGACGACGATTTTTTCATTTGGGGGAATTTATGCTGCAGGCACCTTCGATATGACCGAGCAGGATGTGCTGATGTTTGGCATTGCCCTGAATGTGACGGCCGGACTGGGTGCTGCCGGTTTTGCCTGGATAGACGATTGGCTTGGAAGCCGGAAAACAATACTGATTTCGCTCGCCGGACTGGCTTTATCTACAACGTCCATTCTTCTGGTAGATTCCAATTTAATGTTTTGGATTTTGGGAATGATCCTGGGCATTTTTGTAGGACCCGCCCAGGCCGCCAGCCGCACCTTTATGGCCCGCCTGGCCCCGAAAGACCTGGAAAACGAGATGTTCGGTCTTTTTGCCCTGTCCGGTAAAGTAACAGCCTTTTTAGCCCCGCTGCTCGTCGGCTGGGTCACATATTTTACTGCCAGTCAGCGCATAGGAATGAGTGTAATCGTCGTCTTTCTGATTATCGGATTCGTGCTCATGCTCTCAGTTAAAGAGCAAAACAATGAGCAATTAACAATGACCAATGATCAATGAAGAAATTGAAATCAAAGATTTCAAAAAGTCCTTCTCCCTGTGGGAGAAGGATTTAGGATGAGGGCACCTTGCAATAATTTTGAATCAAGTGTAAATCGATTATCCAAAAAAATACGGGATAATTAAGAGACTATACCCTTAAAATGATATTCTAAAAAAACATTACCCATAACATCACAACTCATAATAATCACCAAACTCATCAGTATAATCTTCCGGAATATATTCACCTGTAGAGGGTATCAATTCATAATGCCCCTCATAATCGCCATCGGCAATCTTTTTAAGCATTTCCACCAGTCGATCCACATCGTCCGTGGTATTGTAGCAACCGAAACTGATTCGCACCATACCCGGCATATTTGACCGATCACCTTTTTTAAGCTGTTGGCGCCAGGCTTCCGCTTCTTTTTCACTGAGACCCAACAAATGGACTACATAGGGATGGGCGCAAAAACAACCACTGCGCACGCCAATACCGCCTTCATATCCCAGAATGGCAGCCAACAGTGAATGGGAATAATCACCCAGGTTGAAGGGGATAACTCCCACTTTGGTATAGGCTTTTTGGGGATCCGTTTCCCCGTATAATTTTATGCCCGGGACCGTTCGTAATTGTTCGAGCGCGTATGAAATCAGTAATTCTTCATGGGTGGCAATCAGGTCCATACTCACATTCATGAGCTGTTGAGCGGCTGCGGCCATGGCAACGGCCCCAATAACATTGGGACTTCCTGCCTCATCGCGGTCGGGCAGGTCGGCCCACCAAACTTCTTCATCAGAAACCATATCGACTGTTCCTCCGCCGGTATATTCCGGGGCACTTTCCAGGAAGAAATCCCGGGGCCCAATCAACGCACCGCTTCCAAAGGGAGCATACATTTTATGAGCAGATAAAGCCACAAAATCCAGGTGCTCGGGATCTTTATCCGGTTTCATATCAATTTCGCGATGTGGTGCTAGCTGTGCGGCATCTATCAGTATTTTAGATCCGGCTTCATGGGCTTTTCGTGCAAGACGATGCACGGGTAAAAGAAAACCGCTTACATTAGAGGCGCCGGTTATAGTCACCAATCCAATTTGACCGGCATATTTTTTTAGCTTACGGTCAAAATCATCCTCATCCAATTGCCCGTCTTCCGTGATGTCCACCCGAATGACTTTTGCCTTTGAACGCCAGGGCAGATCATTGGAGTGATGCTCCATGTGTGAAGTTATGATAATCGAATCTTTTTTCAGGCCCAGCCGGTACGATAATTTGTTGATCGCTTCTGTCGTATTTTTGGTGAAAATAACCGTATTGGTTTCGAGATCGGCACCCACAAATTTTCCGATAATTTCGTGCGCTTTTTCATAGGCACCGGTACTCAGTCGGGATTTAAAACCAGTGCCCCGGTGAACGCTGGAATAATAAGGCAACAGGTTATTTACGGCTTCCGCAGATGCGGAAAGAGCCGGAGTACTAGCCGCATTATCCAGAAATACATAGGGTGCCTTCTTACCATTTAGCAGGGGAACGCGCTCGTCAATACCTACAATTTCGTCTCTGAGGCTGAGTGATTCGGTAACGGGTTTCGTGCTTTTCATAATAATATTCAGATCTTTTAAAGCTGGGAAAATAAGATTTTGTCATTTACTACATGATAAGAATAAACTGATGAATCTGCTTCACCGAATTGTTACAAATATTGTATTCTAAAAGATCATCAAGTATCAGATTTTCCCTTTTGTGCAAAATTGGTAAACTGTGAAATTAAATCAACCGGTACCGGTATGATAGCGAAGGTAGCATTTTCCTCACTAATTTCAGTCATGGTTTGCAGGTAGCGGAGCTGCAGGGCGATGGGCTGTTCATTGATCATTGCTGCTGCTTCCACGAGCTGTTTGGCCGCCTGATATTCCCCTTTGGCATTAATGATCTTGGCCCGGCGGTCTCGTTCCGACTCGGCTTGACGTGCCATGGCCCGTTTCATGGTTTCAGGGAGTACTACGTCTTTAACCTCCACCGAAGTCACCTTGATGCCCCACGGATCTGTTTGCCGATCCAAGATATCCTGGATTTTTTTGTTGATTTTGTCGCGTTCGACCAAGAGCTCGTCCAACTCAACCTGACCGAGCACACTGCGCAGCGTGGTTTGGGCGAATAGGGAAGTCGCTTGCAGGTACTTTTCAACCTTAATCACGGCGGATTCGGCATCTACTACCCGAAAGTAGGTAATCGCATCCACATTGACAGTCACATTGTCTTTGGTGATCACTTCCTGTTTGTCCACGTTGATGGTAAATACCCGCATATCAACTTTGACTACGCGGTCGATAAAGGGAAGTAAAATAACGAGTCCGGGTCCCTTGGCTCTTAACAATTTACCCAGCCGGAACACGACCACCCGCTCATATTCCCGGACAATTTTTATAACATTGGGAAGCAAAATAGCGAGCAGTACTACAATGGAGACTACCCAAATAATTAAGTTGGTTAAATCCTCGTTTCCATTCATGACGAATTCTCCGTTTATTTTATAGGTTTCACTTTTAAGGTGAGCCCTTTGATTTCAATAATTTCGCAATAATCACCTTTCTTGATGGGCTGTTCGCTGATGGCTTTCCATGATTCCCCTTCAACAAATACGCGCCCGCCTTTTTGATCAATATCCTCAATCACTTCCACGGTTTGATGCAAAAGCGTATCCCGTCCTGATTTAACCTGCATGAATTGGGCGCGAAGTCCCGCACTGACGATGAAAATAAAAAAGAGAACCGTCAGGATGGTTATGGGTATTAAAAAGCTCCAGGAGATTTGGTAGATCGGTGATAAATCCTTGAATAACATCAAGGCTCCCAATATAAAGGCCACAGCTCCGCCGGCCGTCAATAAACCGAAGGTTGGGGTGAAAGCTTCCCCGATGAACAGCGCAATGGCCAGGCCAATCAGGGCAAAACCGGCAATGTTGACTGGTACGGCGGCTACAGTATATAACAACAAAACAAGAGAAATGACGCCGGCCACTCCGGGAAAAATGGCTCCGGGATTACTTAATTCGCCCAGAATACCGTAAATGGCGATCAGGGTTAATATCAGCATCATTTCAGGGTGAAAAAGGAATGAGAAAAAGCGCTCACCCAGCGACATCGGAATTTCAGTGATTTCAGCGTTTTGAGTATGTAAGGTTTTCCCCTCGATTTCACGGCCATCCAATTTTTCCAGCAGATCCCTTCGGTTGGCTGCAATTAAATCAATAACATTTATTTGCAAAGCTTCTTCGGCGGTAATAGATATACTTTTTCGCACCGCTGATTTGGCCCATTCGATATTACGATTTCTCCGTTTCGCAATGGTTTCGATATAGCTTTCAGAATAGTTGACCAGTTTTTCCTGCATGACCGAATCCATTTGTCCTCCTCCCATTTGAACCGGGTGAGCCGCTCCGATATTCGTGGTGGGAGCCATTACCGCGACATGGGCAGCCAGGGTTATGAATGTTCCCGCACTCGCCGCACTCGCCCCTTCCGGAGCCACGTAAACGACAACCGGAATATCTGAAGCCAGTATTTGTTGAACAATTTCTTTTGTTGAATTCAAGAGGCCGCCGGGCGTATCTAATTCGATAACCAGGCACTCGGCGTTATGCTGTTGGGCCAGATCCAGTGAACGCGTTATGTATGAAGCCGTGGTAGGACTTATCGCCCCCTTCACTGTAATATAATCTACCTGCAATGGGTTTTGACCAAACAGGTAAGTTGTAAAGAAAAGTTTAATTAATATGATGAATGAAAAGTTTCTCATACTATTCAAATTATGAGAATAGCAATAATTAACAAGATAGATGGTCAACAGAAGATGTAAACTATTGCATTTTGGTGTAAAATATTTTATTTCAAGATAGAAACTGCCCGTGATTCATCGCTTTACAGGCATATTTTTGAACAGGTAAAATTAACCCGGTACCAGGATGAAAACTTTCTTATCACTTTTATTAATGGCATTTATTACCGTTTCTTCAGCAAGCGCCCAGTTGAATAATGATAAATCGGCCCCGCGTGTCAACACCGACAAGGGAACGATTGAGGGTATTAATGATTCAGGAGTCGCAATATTTAAGGGAATTCCTTTTGCACAACCCCCAACCGGGGCCCTTCGATGGAAACCGCCCAAACCGGCCAACTCGTGGGATGGCGTTCGTAAAACCGTACAATTTGGTCCGCGTTGCATGCAGCGACCGGTATTTGGTGATATGGTATTTCGCTCGGATGGCATGAGCGAAGATTGTCTGTACCTTAATGTATGGACCCCCGGCAAAATGGGCGATGAAAAATTGCCGGTCCTGGTCTATTTTTACGGCGGCGGTTTTATCGCCGGGGACGGATCGGAACCTCGCTACCAGGGAGAAAGCATGGCCCGAAATAAGGGGATCGTGGCCGTTACGGTCAATTACCGTTTAGGCGCATTTGGGTTTATGTCGCATCCCGGACTGACGAAAGAATCCCCGAACCACGCTTCAGGGAACTATGCATTAATGGATCAAACCCAGGCGTTGCGATGGGTAAAGCGGAATATTGCAGCATTTGGCGGAGATCCTGACAAAGTAACCATCGCCGGTGAATCGGCAGGTTCCATTTCTGTAAGTGCCCTGATGGCTTCTCCGATGTCTAAAAGTTTATTCCGCGGGGCTATCGGCGAGAGCGGTTCCTTGTTGGGAGCTTTGCCGGCGGTATCTCAATCCCAGGGTGAACAACAGGGACTTAAGTTTGAAAAGATGGTCGGAGCAAATTCGCTGGAAGATTTGCGATCCATGTCGGCTAAAGATCTGTTGGATGCTACGGGACAGCAGGGGAGCCCGCGATTCTCCATGACGGTGGATGGCTATTTCTTCCCCAAATCACCAGCCGATATTTTTGCGAATGGGGAACAGGCACACGTACCGCTGCTGGTGGGCTGGAATTCGGAAGAGGCGAATTACGGGTTTATTCTGCATGGCAAAAAACCAACGGCTGAAAATTATAAAAGTGCCGTGCGCGATATGTATGGAGAACATGCCGATAAGATTTTGGAGCTTTATCCAGGCAACACCGATGAACAGGCCAAGAAATCGGCCACGGCTCTGGCAAGTGATAGATTTATCGCCTTCAGTACCTGGAAATGGAGCTATATGCAGGCCAAAACCGGGAGAAATCCCGTGTACCGTTACTATTACAATCATCCACGACCGGCCATGAAAGGGGCCAATGGCGATTCCCAAAGAGCTGAAGGGGCGGTGCATTCCGCGGAAATAGAATACGCGATGGGGAATTTACCTTCCAACAAGGTATATGACTGGAACGTTGACGATTTTCAGGTTTCTCACATAATGCAGAATTATTTTGCCAACTTTGTCAAAAACGGCGATCCCAATGGACTGGGTGTTCCGGAATGGACGGCTATCAACCGTGGTGATACGCCCAAAGTGATGCAGATTGATTTGAATACGGTTCTCAGACCGGAACAGCATAAAGATCGTTACCTGTATTTGAATCAGCTCATGAAGCAGTCGAAGTAATTACGTATTACTTTGTTTGATTATGATTAAATTGCAAATTAGGTTAATGTAACGCTGACTTCAGTGAACAATTAGCAATAAACAGTGAACAATGATCCTGGTTCCCAAGCTCTGCTTGGTAACCCACCTCAGCAGAAGCTCTGCTTCGCAAGGTGCGATAAAGGAGAACAATGCATGAACTAATTGCGATACTTTGTTAAAATCAACACGCCACCCGTTTGTAATCTGATAGTTGGAATTTGTTATTTCCCCGAATCCCTTCGGGGCTCTTCTCCCTAAAAAAATGAATACCCGGGTCTTATTACTCCAGACCCAAAAAGGTTACCGATGATCCTACGCTGCGATATGATCCGAATATACATCATTTGGAAGGACGTCAAAAATAAAGGTAACCAATTAATTATTAACAACTTATAGCGGATAGTTGTAAATTTCTTATATTTATAACACTTCTTAACTCCATTTTAAAGTAGTGCGAAACTTGAGCAATCACTATAAACGCGTTATGCGGTTAAATTCTTAATTTAAGGACCCCGTTGTTCATTTAGAGAAGGCTTTGCAAAATCGGTCTTTTGTCCAAATCACTCACCCCGAAAGCATTCGGGATTGACCAAAATCCCTGGTTTTGCAAAGCCATCTTAGAATAAAGCTTATAACATTCATACCATTTGTTAATTGAAGATCAATCAACTAACAAAAGGCCAAATGTAAAGTTGAAAGCAAAGTCTTTATAAAAATCCCCTCTCGAGCCTGTCCCGAATACTCGGGGCGGGATTGTCCACGAACTAATTCCTTGGTGAAATATCCGGGCTAAATTCGTAATATCAACGCACTTGCCTAAAATCCCGTAGGGATGATTTTATAATAGCCCCAGGTTTCAACCTGGGGTCGTGGGGAAGCTAAAGAACGAAGTCCTGTAAGGACGGGGTTAGGATTTTCTGAAATATTTGAATTCCCAAAAATTCAAATCATCCAGAGATAACATCAGATCTTACCCGGAGATGGGATAATCCCAGAAGGAACCTATTTCGTAATCAACTTACCGTTGAAAACAGGGCGAATACCAATCCGAAGATAATACCTTGTACAATCCAGCCGATGAGGCATACCCCCAGTGCTCTCCAGGTACTGTTATAATCGAGTGCTTGTCGAACGGCAATGACCATGGCGGCCAGCATCCAGATACCCGCTACCAGCGATGTTAACCAGCCCAGGCCAGGTATGATCCCCAAAATGCGGATGAGTCCGGGGGAGCTGGAAAACCCGATGGTGCGCAGCATTTCCCCCATATCGGCATAGGTTTGAGGTTCCGGTAGTAACCGTGTCCCGATGTAATAGGTTAGAAATGCCCAGATAAACCAGCCGAATAATGCGGCAAAAGCCCCGGATATCAGTCCTGAAAAACCCCCGATATCGAACGTAGATAAACCTGCGGCAATACTTGATAGAATAACCACCGTCATAGCCTGCCCCATGGCTTCTTTGTCGGCTTCCACTTCTTCATATAAACTGATGTCGAGCCGCGCGGCCCGGATCATACGATTAGTTAAATCAGCCATAGTAAATGATTGTTTAAAAGAGAGCTTTGAAATACCGGGAAATATTTCAACTTCGCTCCGCTGCACTCAATATGACGTCCCGAAAGCTTGGGAGCGCAATGAGGTGGTACAACGAATGAAGTCGAAGACTCATTGGTAGTTTTGCAAAGCACTCTAAAATTAAGATGAATTGAATAGATTAAAATGAGAATAGACCAGTTTTAGATTTCTTGCAATATTTTGATGTAAATTCCTAATTACAGATCAATATAAGCGAGCAGTCAGAACCTGTTTAGTCAATAATATGGTCTGCATTATTAATGATACAATTTATTCTGCTAACAAACTAGATGACAGGATGTTAACGTTCATAATTTGAACCTGAAAAGAAACGCTGGACCAGAATAATCAGTTTTTTAATAAAGAACGTTAATTCATAAAAAATGATGATTCGTGAAAATTTATACAATAGGTGGTTATAATAAAGTCGGCAAAAATTTGACGGCTATTGAATCGGGAGACGAGATTGTAATCCTGGATATGGGATTGGATATGGAAGAAGTGGCTTTAGAAGGGGAAGAATTGGAAGAACTTTCCACCAAAGCTACATTTAAAACCGGTGCAATTCCTGATGATTCTCAACTTTATGAGCAGCGTGATAAGGTAAAAGCTATTGTTATAGGACATGGCCATCTGGATCATGTGGGTGCTGTTCCCAAACTGGCCGGTGCTTATGATTGTCCCATCATTGCGACGCCTTTCACCATGAAGATCATGGAGCAGCGTATTCGCGAAGATCGAAAGTCGATTAATAATGAACGAATTCCCCTGAATGCCGGCGATCATCACTGGGTAAGCAACAATATCGAAATTGAATTTATTCATGTAACTCATTCCATCCCCGATGCGGTTTTGATTGCTGTGCATACACCGGAAGGCACGGTGTTATACAGCCTGGATTTTCGTTTTGATGAACAACCGGTTTTAGGCAGGCCGTCTGATTATGATCGCTTGAAGAGATTGGGTGGGGAACGGGTAAAAGTGTTGATTGGGGATTCGACCCGGGTGCAATATGAAGGAGCGTGTACTTCGGAAACGGAAATTAAAAACCAGCTTAAATACCGGCTGGATCAAATATATGAAGATGGCGAGTCGGTGTTCGTTTCCACCTTTTCATCCCATATTGAACGTATAAAAAGTATGGTGGACGTAAATGCGGGACGCAGAAAAATTGCGTTTTTAGGCAGATCGCTGAAGGAATATAGCCGGGCTGCCTCAGAACTGGGACTGTTGGATCTTTCCGGTATCAAAGTGGTCAGCTATTATGACGAAATGAATGAAATGCTGAGTCAAATCAGTGCAGAACGCAAAAATTGGCTGGTCATTTGCACCGGCAATCAGGGGGAACCGGGTTCTGCACTCAACCGCATAGCTCATGGCGACTATGCTTTAAAAATCCGGGAAGGGGATAACATCATATTCTCATCCAGCGTGATTCCTACGGCTGTAAATGAAGCCAATCGTTATAAGATGGAGAAAAAACTGAAAGTGCAGGGAGCCCGGCTGCATCAGGATCTACATACTTCAGGCCATGCTAAAAGGGAAGATAATCGAAGGATGATTCGTATGGTTAAACCGGGAATCATAATACCCGCTCATGGAAATATACAGATGTTGGCTTCTTTTGCTGCGCTGGCACGCGAAGAAGGGTATACGTTGAATGAAAATCTGTTTATTTGTGAAGATGGGAATGTGGTAGAAATTTAAAAGCAAACATGGCTACTTATGGAAACCGCGATAAAATATCCCACGAACGAAGAAATTGTTGAAGTGCTGGACCGTGTGGCCGACCTGCTGGAAGCACAGGATGCCAATACCTTTCGGGTACGGGCCTATCGCGATGCGGCCCGGTATATTGAACAATATCCATCTTCGATTGCGGAAATGATTCGCTCTGAAAGCGGTAAGCAAATCGAAGCTCTCCCTCATATTGGGGAAAGTATTGGTGGTGCACTCCGGGAGTTTGTTCATACCCGACGGTTGATGTTACTCGAGCGCCTGGAAGGTCAGGTTTCACCGGAGGCTTTATTTACTACGGTACCTGGAATCGGGGAGGAACTGGCCCGCCGGATTCATAAGGAATTAAAGATCGATACGCTCGAAGAGCTGGAAGTTGCGGCCCACGACGGACGCCTGAAGCAAGTACCGGGTATTGGTGAGCGTAGAGTCCGTGGCATCCGCGATACGCTTGCATCGATGTTACGCCGCAGCACCCGCAGAAGAGCCCGCCGAATGAGAATGCGGGATTTCGAACGGAAAACAGATACGGGTGGCTTCCCAGCCCAACAATATCAACCCGGGGTGGATGTTATCCTGGACGTAGACCGGGAATATCGGTCCAAGGCTGATGCCGGGAGATTGCGAACCATAGCGCCCCGGCGTTTCAATCCGGAAGGAAAATCGTGGTTACCCATTCTGCATACTGAGCGTGGCTCATGGAATTTTACCGCCTTATTTTCAAACACTTCCCGGGCCCATGAACTGGGTAAAACACATGACTGGGTGGTTATTTATTACGAACAGGATGGCCACGAAAATCAATGCACCGTGGTGACGGAGCATCGTGGTCCCCTGCAGGGACAACGCGTGGTTCGCGGGCGAGAGAAAGAGTGCCGGCAATATTATGCTTCCACCGGTTCCGGTTGATCCACAGGATGGGTTGGAAGTTCAACAATAAAAGTAGATCCTTCTCCTTCTTTACTTTTACAGTACACTTTACCATTCATTTGATTTACCAGCCTTTTGACGATATACAATCCCAGACCGGATGAACTTTCGCCATTGGTGGGTTCGGTGCTCAATTTGGCGAACTTGGTAAATAATTTTTCCTGATCTTTTTCCGACAAACCGGGCCCTTCATCCTGCACGGCAACTTTCAGGTAATCATTATTCCATTCAGTATAAATATCCACTTCTTTACCCTTTGGTGAATATTTTACCGCATTGGAAACAAAATTATCCAGTACCTGGATGGCAGCCGTACGATCAGCAAAGATTTTGTGGTTTTCATGATCATCAGTATGGAAATTCAGTGAAATATTTTTAGAGTCAGCCAATGGACGGTTTTCCCGAATTACTTCATTTAATAAATCGTTGATCTCAATTTTTTGTGGATCAAAATTGGTATTGCCTGCTTCAATGGCGCTCACATCCAGTAATTTTTTAACCAGCGTAAGCATCTGTTTGGCCGAAGTACTGATCATATCGATAAATTCATGGTGCTCTTCATCCGAAATATCATCATCCATTTTTATCAGATCAGTAAGTCCAATGATGCTGCCCAGTGGATTTTTTAAATCATGGGATGCCATATGAAGAAATTCGTTTTTCTCTTCATTGAGTTTTTCCAGGCGTTCATTCAACTCTTCCAGTTTTTTGTTTTTGTCCTGGAGTAGCTGCTCTGAATTTTCTTTTATTTTAACACGATTTCTGAAAAGTAATACCAGGATGATCAGAAATATACCGATAGCAATTAAAAATATGATCAGGTGCTCTTCATGTTCTAATTGGGCCTTTTGAAGTTTATCCCGCGTTTGCAACAGTCGGATTTGCTGTTCTTTGCTCATGATATTTTTTTGAACCTGAAGTGTCTGCAAATCGTCACGTTCTGCGATATAGGTTAGCGAATCCTTTAAATTGGCAATACGCTTGTTTATTTCTTCGACGGAATCATGAATGCCCAATTTCTTATAGGTAGAAGCCAACACATTCAAGGCACTTTTATGATATTTTAAAGCCCCGGTAGTATCCGCTATATGAGCCGATTTTCGTGCATATTCCAGGGCTTTGGCATATTCTCCCTGCTGGAGATGAACCTGCGCCAGATGATACATGGATGCGCTGAGACTGGAATGGTTATTTAGCTTTTGATGTATTTCAGCTGCTTTCTGATGATGCTTATAAGCCTTTTTTAAATACCCTAATTGCTGGTAGATAACTCCCAGAGTATGATAGGTTTCAGCCAGCAAGGTACTGTCATTTACCTGGGCACTGAGTTTCTGAGCTTTATTATGATAATTGATAGCCGTCTCAGTGTCTTGTTGGGCTATATAAGCCAGACCCATTTCGTGATAAACCGAAGCCAATTTGTTCAACTTATTCTCTTCATTATATATCTGCGCCGCTTTTTTGTAATGAATCAGCGCAGAGTCCGGCTGATCATTTTTATAGTAGAGCGAGCCAAGTTTGTAATGAATTTCAGGTAAATTGGTTTCCTGATTTTGTTCTTCATCCATCGCCAGAATTTTACGATAATATTTTATGGCATGATCGTAGATTTCATATTCTTCATGAATGTTGGCCAGCCTGTCGTAAATTTTCTTCAGAAGTTCCGGTTGGTCTTCTGTCTGTAGCTCATTCTTCGCCTTTAAATAATTTTCAACTGCTATACCAATATTCCCGGATTGCTCATTTAAATCCCCAATTCGTATGTAGGCCCGGGCCATATCGGTAGTATCATCTTTTGAATGAGCAAGAGTAAGGGCTTTGTTGGCAAGGTTGAGTGCTTGTTCGGAGTTGTTGCTACTTTGGTTACGTGAACTTTTAATTAATGATTTGAAAGATGATGTATCCCGCTTACTGCTATCCATTAACTCGGTATCATCGGTATTAATACTATCGGTACCTTGTGCTGTAATTTCTGTGGTTACAAATAATAACAGTATGCTAAGGATAGAAACGATAAATCTTTTATGGGGTAGAAAATATATTAGATACTTCATAATCATGAAAGTAGATCTGAAATGATATTAATGAACTGTAGCCTTGGCATGAGGTGCTGTCAAATGGCTGTTATATCAAAATTATCCCGTTAAGTATGTAGCCTGAAATTTATTACATGAGAGCTTTAATTTGAACTACATATCAATTGTGCACAGTCTCAATTACGAGGACTTTGCAAAACCGTGCTATTGTCCAAATTCTGCATTGACCAAAATCCCTGGTTTTGCAAAGCCCTCATTAAATTTTTTATATACTCTTTAATAAAGCAATGTATAAAAAAACAATTTCCCATAAAAAGTTAAGAGATTAAAAAAATTGTAGACAGGTCAAAAAATGTAAATGACAGATCTGTTTCATACCGCAAAAGCAAGATCTAAAAAAAAGGTATTGGAAATACATCCAATACCTTTTTGAATGGATTGTTAAAACCCAATTTATATTGCGAATCTCAATCCGGCATTTAATACCAGTTGATCGGCATTACCTCCAATTCCCGCAAATTTAAGTTCCCCAAAGAGATTGGCGAAATCCAATCCGAATTCAGCTCCGCCTCCCAGGTTTAATCCGGTTTCTGAATCGGTACCGCTTGCTGTACCAAACTGAGCGGAATCGTAAGTAGTTTTCATGGATGCAATATTTATACCGGCCAGGCCATAAAGCCGGGTAGCTTCGTTTTCATAAAAAAAGTAATTGCCGTTCAGGTTTATATTCCAGATCGAAAATTTGACTCCGCTATCACTGTGGGGAAAGAAAAAATTCAATCCAACTCCTGCCCTGAATTTTTCATTAATCGTATAGTATCCATCAGCTTTCAATCCGACATTGTTATTCAGTGAACTGGCTCCTGAGCCATTTAAAACCCCTGAACCAAATATTAATCCACCCCCCACCTGTATTTTTCCAGTCTGGGCCATACAATTAATATGGGTCAACAATAATAACCCTGTCATTAACACTCCAATGCTATATAGCTTTTTCATAAGTTACGATTTTAAGTTAAGGATTTTGTGTTGTACGTCTCGATGATATCAAGATAATAATTAATATATGATTGGCTATAAGATTTTGCAAGTTATGGGATTACGGATTAGTCAAGATGAATAAATACATGAATAAATCTTTGACTAATTTTACAATCAGAAATTCACTCAACATGAGATGATGTATTTTCGAGGAATCAACAGCTGATTCATAAATTTTAAAAAAATTGAAGAGATGAATTTTGAAGAGAACTATGCAAAACTGTGCTTTTGTCCAAATTCTTCCGGGAAGTTTTCAGGAG
>Ga0102944_1001610_pt1 | contig 14718 bp, 15 predicted proteins | sample SalPonD_shore_MG_FD_78172 | JGI IMG/M metagenome (GOLD analysis project Ga0102944, IMG submission 78172) | Salt pond soil microbial communities from South San Francisco under conditions of wetland restoration - Salt Pond MetaG... | ecosystem: Environmental > Aquatic > Marine > Intertidal zone >...
GAGGATCGTCACCGACTTCGCGGCCGCGCATCTGCTGCGCGGTTACGAAGGGCCCTGCAGCCGGCTGCACGGACACAACTGGAAGGTCGAAGTCGAGGTCATGGCGCGGGCCCTGGACGAAGTCGGCATGGGGCTGGACTTCAAGCTGATCAAGGACAGCACCCGCCGGCTGGTCGGCGACCTCGACCACCGAAACCTGAACGACATCCCGCCGTTCGACGAGGTCAACCCGACGGCCGAGAATATCGCCGCCTATCTGTACCGCGGTCTCTCCGACGAGCTCAACGACGAGCGCGTCAAGGTCAGCGCCGTGACGCTGTGGGAGACCGAGCGGGCCTGCGTCAGATATACCGAGGATTAATTCAATGAGTCAGATCACCGCCGAGATCATCGAAGACGTGCAGAGCACGGCGGACACCCGTCGCATCCCCATCAACAAGGTGGGCATCAAAGACATCCGCCATCCCGTGCGCATCCGCGACCGAAGCGGCGGCGAACAGCACACCATCGCCAACTTCAACATGTACGTGAATCTGCCCCACAACTTCAAGGGCACGCACATGTCGCGCTTCGTCGAGATACTCAATCGCCACGAGCGCGAGATTTCGGTCAAGTCCTTCAAGCATATGCTGGCCGAGATGACCGACGTGCTGGAGGCCCAGTCCGGCCACATCGAGATGACCTTCCCATACTTCGTCAACAAGAAGGCCCCGGTCAGCGGCGTCGAAAGCCTGATGGATTATGACGTCACCTTCCTAGGGGAAGTCACCGAAGACGGCACGCAAATGACCCTCAAGGTCGTGGTGCCGGTGACCAGCCTGTGCCCGTGCTCCAAGAAGATCTCGGATTACGGAGCCCACAATCAGCGATCCCACGTGACCGTCAGCGCCCGCATCAACGATTTTGTCTGGATCGAAGACCTCATCGACCTGGTCGAGGCCGAGGCGTCCTGCGAGCTCTACGGGCTGCTCAAGCGGCCGGACGAAAAGCACGTCACCGAGCGCGCCTACGACAACCCCAAGTTCGTCGAGGACATGGTGCGCGACGTTGCCGCCTGCCTGAACCGCCACCCGCGTATCGACGCCTACACCGTGGAATCGGAGAACTTCGAGTCCATCCACAATCACTCGGCGTATGCGCTGATCGAAAAAGACAAAACAAGTTGACAGTTGGCAGAAGTCAGTCGGCAGCATAAAAGGAAAACCGGCCTTCGGCCGGTTTTCCTCTTTCTGAGAACTGCGGACTGATGACTGCCGACTTCTATTCGCCTCACACCTCACCCCCGACGCTCTGGAAAGAAACGCGGAGGACGCAGAGGCGCGGAGGACGCAGAGAAAAGCTATAACTGGCGTTTGCGAAGTGCCGCCCCTACGCTCGGCAATTATCGTCTCGGTGACTTTTCCGTGAATTCCAAGCGGTAAACCCGAAGTTGCAGGGCGTTTCGCCTCACGCCTCACGCCTCACGCCTCACCCTTTATATTCTTGCTGCCAACTGCCAACTGCAAACTGCAAACTGCCAACTTATTTAATATTTACTCTTCAACTCCAGCATATCCCCCTTGTGCTGCATCTCCACTTGACTCAGGAACGACATCCCCAACAACGTGATGGGCGGCGAGCCTCCTTCGTGGACGGCGGCGGTAACGTTGTGTACCGTGATATCGCCCACCTGTACCGTGTCGAGCGTGACCTGGTAGACGCGCACAATGCCGTTGGCGGTGCTCATCGCCTTGGGCGTGCCGCGATAGCGGAAGTCGATGCCCAATTGCCTGGCCTGACGCTCGTTCATCGACACCCATGTGGCCCCCGTATCGATGACAAAGTCGACGGTATTGCCGTCGATCGAGCCCGTGGTCATGTACATGCCGTTGGTGTCCGGCCAGATCTGCGCCGTCGCCTGCTTGGGAGCCTTGAATTGGGTGGATATCTGATCGCCGAGGGTGAAACGCTGCTGCTTGCCGTTGACTTCCAGCACGGCCGCCTGGCTGTCGGCGCTGATGAGCTTTACACCACCCGGCGTCGCGTCACCGACGTGCAGCACGTGCTGGTGCCCATCGACGCGCACCACCGCCATGTTGGGGAACAAGCCCACTACCGTAATGTTCGCGGCTGCGGCGTTGCCGATCCAAGCCATGGCGGTCCAGACCCACAGAGCCATGAGGAGCCAGCGCCGGCCGCGCAGTGTAGAAGGACGGATCATCGCGCGCATCGGCATACTCCCCTGGGCACCGGCATCCGGCCTTAACGCGAGACCTCGAAGCCTTCGCCCCGGGTCTGACGCAGATCGACCTTCAGGCGCTGCGGGCTCCAGCCGTGGACCTTGTCGTGGGCCTCAATGTAGACGACATTGTCGCCGGACGGAATCTCGACGCCGCCCAGGCTGCGCGTGAAGGGCTGCTCGTTCTCGTGGGGGTGCAGCAGCACGCGCTTGGCGATCTCCTTGCCGTCGGGACCCACGATCCGCCACTCGTCGGCGTAATGGTCCCAACCGGTGTCGTGATGACGCAGGGTGACGCTCACGTACCAGTTCCCACCGCTCTGCTGGAACTTGGCGTGCAGGATCTCCACCTGGTTGGCGAATGCCTGGGGTGCGGCGCACAGGCCGGCCAGAACCACGGCGACAAACAGCTTTTTCATGCTCCCTCCTCTTTTATTGTGATGTCCGGTGCGCTCCGCGCACCGCTTGCGACAAACGCCCGCGGCGGGCATCTAGCGGAAGAAATACAGAATAACCTGCATGAGGACCGATGCATACAACGCGGCGACCAGGTCGTCGAACATGATGCCAAAGCCCCCTCGCAGCCCGCGGTCCAGGCTGCGAATAGGCCAGGGCTTCCAGATATCGAACAGGCGGAACAACACGAAGCCCAGCACGAGCCAGCGCCAGTCGTATGGGACCGCGACAAGAGTCAAGAGGTACCCCACGACCTCGTCCCACACGATGCCCGGATGATCGTGCACGCCCAGCACGCGCGCCGTCGCACCGCACAGATACACCCCCAACCCGAACAGCGCTGCGCCAACCAGCGCGTACTGCCAGGCCGGCAGCGAGTGCAGCAGCCAATACAACGGCAGGGCCGCCAGGGTGCCGACGGTGCCCGGGGCACGCGGCGCCAGCCCGGTGCCAAAACCCAGACTGAGCAGGTGCACCGGATGGCCCAGCAGGCGGGGTGGGATTGGCTTGGCGTGCGCGGACATGGCCCGGCCTAAGTGGCGAAGTGGCGATAGCCGCCGGATGCGACGGCGAGCTCGCGGCCGGCGCCGTCGACGCAGCGCAGCCCGGCGGCCGCCTCGACGGTACCGACGCGGGTCAACGGCACGTCGAGCGCGGGCAGGGACTCGTACGCCTCGGGCGCCAGACACACGCACAGCTCGTAGTCGTCGCCGCCGGTCAGGGCCAGCGCCAGAGCCTGCTCCGATTCAGGGGCATCGGCCAAATAGCGCCTGAAGGCGTCCGACAGGGGCAAGGCGTCGAGCTCGAGTCTGACGCCGACACCGCCGGCCTCCAGCAGATGGCCGAGGTCGGCCGCCAGGCCATCGGAGATGTCGATACCGGCATGCGCCCGCTCGCGCAGAGCGCGCCCGGCGGACACACGGGGTATCGGCCGATTCAGGCGCTGGCGCAGATAGAGGTTGTCCTGCGGACCGCGGTCAAGCCGTCCCTGAACCACCTGCAAGCCGAGCGCCGCATCGCCGAGCGTTCCCGTCACGCAGACGATGTCGCCCGGCCGTGCACCGGCCCGATGCAGCGCCGACCCGCTCGGTACGAAGCCGGCGACCTGGACCGTGACGGTCAGCGGCCCGCGGGTGGTATCGCCGCCGATCAGGGCCAGGCCGTGCGCATCGGCCAGTTCGAACAGTCCGCCCGCAAAACCGGCCAGCCACTCCTCGTCGGCCTCGGGCAGGGTCAGCGCGAGCGAGAACCAGGCGGGCACCGCACCCATGGCGGCGAGGTCGCTCAGATTGACGGCCAGGGCCTTGTAACCGATGTCTTCCGGCGCGGTGTCGGTGGGAAAGTGGACGCCGCTGACCAGGGTATCGACGGCGAGGACAAGGTCTTGATCCGGCGGCACCCGCAGCAGGGCCGCGTCGTCGCCGATCCCCAGCACGACGTCCCCGCGGCGGCCGGGATGCGCTGCGAAGTAGCGGGCGATAATCTCAAATTCGCTAACTGCCATCGGTCAGGACCGTTGCAAGCCAGGTCTGAGCATCGGCGATTCAGCCGGAGCGCCCGCCGCGGGCCTCGACCTCGGCCGCACGCAGTCGGGCGGCCAGCTTGTCCAATACGCCATTGACGAAGCGGTGACCCTGCTCGGCGCCGAAGGTCTTGGCGAGCTCGACGCCCTCGTTGATCACGACCCGATAGGGAACGTCGATACGCCGGGCCAGCTCATAGGCGCCCATGCGCAGGATGGCGCGCTCGACCGGGTCGACTTCCGCGATGGGCCGATCGAGCAGCGGGGCAATGTGTTCGTCCAGCTCCCCCGCACGGGCACTGACCTGGTTCAGCAGTTCTTCGAAATAGTCCACGTCCGCCTTGCCGAGCTCGTCGCTCGCCAGGAACTGCGCCGATATATCGGCGGCACTCTGACCTCCGAGGTCCCACTGGTACAGGGCCTGCAGGGCCAGGCGTCGGGCGCGTTTGCGTGATGCGCTCATGATGTCTGCTCGCGGAAACCCGCGTGGTGGTCGAAATGAAATCTCAGCCGCGCAGGGCCGCGGCGAGGTACCTGAGGTTGGCCCGATTCAGTCGAGCTTGCGCAGAAGTTCCACCATCTCGATGGCCGACATCGTCGCCTCGACACCCTTGTTGCCGGCCTTGGTGCCGGCACGCTCGATGGCCTGCTCGATGGTGTCGACCGTGAGTACCCCGAAGGCTACGGGGATACCAGAGCCCAGCGATACCTGTGACAGGCCCTTGGTGCACTCACCCGCCACGTAGTCGAAGTGCGGTGTGCCGCCGCGGATGACAGCACCCAGGGCGATGATGGCATCGTAACGCTTGGTGGCCGCCATGCGCTGGACGACCAATGGCAACTCATACGCCCCCGGTGCGCGCACGATCTCGATGTCCTTTTCTTCCACCCCGTGGCGCTTGAGCGTGTCGATAGCCCCCTCGAGCAGGCTCTCGACGATGAAGCTGTTGAAGCGACTCACGGCAATGCCGAAGCTAGCGCCGCGAACGACCAGATCGCCCTCGATGGTACGGATGTTCTTGCTCATAGTGTCCCCTTGCTGATGGCCCGCACTATAACCCCGATCGCCGTGCCAGGCGAGCCCCGCTCCCACTGCATGCCGGGGTTCAGTCCGACACGTACTCCACCACTTCCAGGTCGAAACCCGAAAGACCGTGCATGCGCTTGGGCGCGCTCAGCACGCGCATACGCCGCACGCCCAGGTCCTTGAGTATCTGGGCGCCGATACCGTAGGTGCGCAGGTCCGTGCCCGGTTCCTCGCGCGGCATGGCCACCCCTTCATCCTCGAGCTGATAGCCGCGGATGCGATTGACCAGGTCGTCGGCCGACTCCTCGAGACGCAGGATGACGATCACGCCGCGGCCCTCCTCGCCTACCCGGCGCATGGCATCGCGCAGCGGCCACCCGCAGTCGCGGCGCTGACCGCCGAACAGATCGCACAGGCTGTTTTGTACGTGCACGCGGACAAGCACGGGCTCCTCGCCCGCCACGTCTCCCATGACCAGCGCGAAGTGCAGATCGTCGTCGGCGGCGTTGCGATAGGCGTACAGGCGAAACTCGCCGTTGTCGGTCGGCATGTTGGACTCGGCGACGCGGCTGATGGTCTTCTCGTGCTGGAGCCGATAGTGAATGAGATCGGCAATGGTGCCGATCTTCAGCCCGTGCTCGCGCGCAAAGATCTCCAGATCGGGGCGGCGCGCCATGGTGCCGTCCTCGTTGAGTATCTCGACGATGACCGCGGCGGCTTCCAGGCCCGCCAATCCCGCCAGGTCGCAACCCGCCTCGGTATGACCGGCACGAGTGAGCACGCCGCCCGGCTGGGCCATGAGCGGGAAGATATGGCCCGGCTGAACCACATCGGCCGGCTTGGCGTCGGGCGCCACAGCCGCCTGGACGGTGACCGCGCGGTCGGCGGCCGAGATCCCGGTGGTTACACCCTGGGCCGCCTCGATGGATACGGTGAAGTTGGTCGAGTGCTTGGCATTGTTGTCACGCACCATCAGCGGAAGCCGCAGGCGTTCGCAGCGCTCGCGCGTGAGCGTCAGGCAGATCAGTCCACGGCCGTAGCGTGCCATGAAATTGATGTCCTCGGCACGGACCTTTTCGGCCGCCATGATGAGGTCGCCTTCGTTCTCGCGGTCCTCGTCATCCATGAGGATGACCATCTTGCCCGCGCGCAGGTCAGCGACGATCTCTTCGATGCTGTTCAATACCATGTATCTTTTTGCTTTCAGCGGCGCCGCCGGTACGTTCAAGGTTCGGTCAGACCATAGTCACTTGATGAAGCCGTGTTCGGCCAACAAGGCCCTGGTGAGCCCGCCCGCCTCGGTGTGCGCCGCGCGATCGCCCAGCAGCAGACGCTCGAGGTAGCGGGCGATGATGTCGACCTCCAGGTTGACCCCCTGGCCCGGCCGATAGGCACCGAGCGTCGTCTCCTGCAGGGTGTGGGGCACGATGTTTAGCTCGAATGCCGCGCCCTCGACCGCATTGACGGTCAGGCTGACCCCGTCGACGCAAATCGAACCCTTCTCCGCGATATAACGCGCCAGCGCATCGGGTGCCTGAATGCGAAACCGCACCGAGCGTGCATCGTCGTGACGCTCGGCGACCTCGCCGATGCCATCGACATGGCCGCTGACCAGGTGCCCACCCAGATGGGTGGTCGGCGTCAGGGCCTTTTCCAAATTCACCGGCGCGCCGACGCATTGCTGCCCGAAGGTCGTTCGCGCCAGGGTCTCGCCCGAGACATCGGCCCAGAAGGCCGCGCCCTCCACACGTACGGCCGTCAGGCAAACTCCGTTCACCGCGATGCTGTCGCCGAGTGCGACGTCGGACATATCCAGCTTGCCCGTGTCGATACGTACCCGGCTGTCGCCGCCCTTGGGCTCGATGGCCGCGATGCTGCCGACGGCTTGGACTATTCCGGTAAACATGATAACTAGTTTGCAGTTGGCGGTCGGCGAACAAAAGTTGGCAGTTTGCAGTTGGCAGTCGGCAGAAAGAAAAAAGCAAAGCCCACTCCACACGTACTATTCGCGCTTACGCTCATATGTCGAGTCATCTGTCTTTCCCTCTTTCTGCCAACTGAGGACTGCGTACTGCTTTTGCACTCTTTCTGCCAACTGCCTACTGATGACTGCCGACTGCAGGCGCCTACTTCGCGCGTTTTGCGATTATCCGCCAGTCCGATCCCACCGCGCGTACGTCGACGATATCCAGCTCGATCGCCTCGTCGAGTTCTTCCAGGCCAGGAAGGTGGAACAGACCGCGCGCCGCGTCGCCCATGAGCTTGGGCGCCATGTAGATCACCAACTCGTCGATCAGCCCCGCGCGCAGCATGGCCCCGCTCAGCGTCGCACCCGTCTCGAGCAGCACCTCGTTCATCTGGCGCTGTCCCAGCAGGTCGAGGACTGCAACCAGGTCGACCGAGTCGCCGTGCGGCGGAACGTCGACCACCTCCGCCCCTGCCGCGGAGAGTGCCTGGCTCAAACCCGCGTCCTGCGCGGTGGTCACGATCAGTGTCTCGCCCGGCTCGCCCAACATGCGCGAGTCGACCGGCGTGCTCAGGTGCGAATCGACCACCACCCGCAGCGGCTGTCGGCTCGCACCCTCCAGGCGTACGGTCAGCGACGGGTTATCGGCCAGCACGGTCCCGACCCCGGTCATGATCGCCGAGCTGCGCGCACGCAGGCGCTGCACGTCGTCGCGTGCACCCGCCGACGTAATCCACTGGCTCTGGCCCGAAGCCATGGCGGTGCGCCCGTCCAGGCTCATCGCCAGCTTGCAGCGCACGAACGGCCGGCCGTTGTGCATGCGGTGAATGAATCCCGGATTCAAGGCCGCGGCCTGCGCCTCCAGCAAGCCGCTGGCGGTGGCGATGCCCCGGGCCTCGAGCGTCTGCAGGCCCTTGCCGGCGACCTGCGGATTGGGATCCTGCATGGCGGCGACTACCCGCGCCACACCGGCGGCGATCAAGGCATCGGTACACGGCGGCGTCCTGCCGTGATGACAGCAGGGCTCCAGCGTGACATAGGCGGTGGCGCCCCGGGCCGCCTCGCCCGCCTGGCGCAGGGCCTCGACCTCGGCGTGCGGGCCGCCGGCTGCCGCGTGCCAGCCCTCGCCGACCACATGCCCCTGGCGCACCAGCACACAGCCCACGCGCGGATTGGGATCGGTGCCGAACAGCCCGCGCCGCGCGAGGCGCAGAGCGCGTGCCATGAACACATGGTCCGACGCCTCGAACGCCACGGCCGTGTCCCCCATACTCACCTACTCGTCGCCGGGCAGCAGGGGGATTTGGTTGCGCTTGGCCTCCGGCGAAGGCTCGTTGCTCAAACGCTCGATCTCCTCCTGAAATGCCCGCACGTCCTGGAAGCTGCGGTAGACCGACGCGAAGCGCACATAGGCGACCGCGTCGAGCTCGCGCAGCTCCTGCATCACCCATTCGCCCACATCGCGCGACTTCACCTCGCGCTCGCCTCCGGCCCGGATGCGCTGCTTGATGCGGTTGATGGCGTCCTCGACCGCCTCGGTACCCACCGGGCGTTTTTCCAGGGCGCGCAGCATGCCCGAGCGCAGCTTGTCCTCGTCGAACGGCACGCGGCTGCCGTCATTCTTGACGATACGCGGCATGTGCAGCTCGGCCGACTCGAAGGTCGTGAAGCGTTCGCCGCAGGACTGACACTCGCGGCGCCGGCGCACCATGTCACCGTCGTTCGCCAGACGCGAATCGATGACCTTGGTATCGTCGGCGCTGCAGAAGGGACACCGCATACTCAATCAGTCTCGAGGTTCGAGTAACGAGGAGCGAGGAAATACGAGAAGCTTTTTCTCGAAACTCGCCACGCGCTACTCGCTGCTCAGTCTGCGTAGACCGGCAGGCGCTTGCAGACGTCGAGCACCTGCGCCTTGACGCGGTCGATCACGTCCTGCGCGCCGCGCGCGTCGATGACGTCGCAGATCCAGCCCGCCAGCTCGCGCGCCTCGGCCTCGCCGAAGCCGCGGGTGGTCATCGCCGGCGTGCCGATACGGATGCCGCTGGTCACGAAGGGCGACTGCGGGTCGTTCGGCACGGCGTTCTTGTTGACCGTGATGTTGGCGCTGCCCAGCCAGGCGTCGACGTCCTTGCCGGTCAGGCCCTGGGCGATGAAGCTCACCAGGAAGAGGTGGTCGTCGGTGCCGCCGGAGACGATCTCAAAGCCCCGCTCCTTCATGACCTCGGCCATGGCGCGGGCGTTGGTGACCACCTGCTGCTGATAGGTCTTGAACTCGGGCTGCAGGGCCTCCAGGAAGGCCACCGCCTTGGCAGCGATGACGTGCATCAGCGGTCCACCCTGCGTGCCGGGGAAGACCAGCGAGTTGAGCTTCTTTTCGATCTCGGGGTTGGCCTTGGCCAGGATGATGCCGCCGCGCGGTCCGCGCAGCGTCTTATGCGTGGTCGAGGTGGTGACATCGGCGATCTGCACCGGGCTGGGATAGACGCCGGCTGCGACAAGCCCGGCGACATGCGCCATGTCCACGAACAGATAGGCACCGACCTCGTCGGCGATGGCGCGAAAGCGCTGCCAGTCGACCACGCGCGAATACGCGGAGAAGCCCGCCACGATCATCTTGGGCTTGTGCTCGCGGGCCAGGCGTTCGACTTCGTTGTAGTCGATCTCGCCGGTGGACTCGTCCAGACCGTACTGAACGGCATTGAAGATCTTGCCCGAGAAGTTGACCTTGGCGCCGTGCGTGAGGTGACCGCCGTGGGCCAGGCTCATACCCAGAATGGTATCGCCAGGGCTCAGCAGGGCCAGATACACCGCGGCGTTGGCCTGCGAGCCCGAGTGCGGCTGCACGTTGGCGTAATCGGCGCCGAACAACTGCTTGACGCGGTCGATGGCCAATTGCTCGGCCACGTCGACGAATTCGCAGCCGCCGTAATAACGCTTGCCGGGATAGCCCTCGGCGTACTTGTTGGTCAGCACGGAGCCCTGGGCCTCGAGGACCCGGGGGCTGGCGTAATTCTCGGAGGCGATGAGCTCGATATGGTCTTCCTGCCGGCGCGCCTCATTCTGGATGGCTGTCCACAACTCGTCGTCAAATCCGGCAATCGTCATGTCTTTGCTAAACATCGGTTCCCCTTGCGCTCGCCCACGGCCGCGAACGAATCGTCATTAAAAACAATAGCTTGAATAAACGCGGCGGCGCGTGCCGCGGCCCGCTCGTCGGTCGGGAGCCGCCCCGTAAAAGTGGTCTAGCTTACCCGATCCGGGCCAAAAATGCATTGTGGGCGGGTAACTTAGGCGCAGAGCGGCCTCAGAAGCCGCCTGAGCGAAGTGCGCCGTTGGAAAGCTGCAGGGCCCGAAACGAACGACGCCCCGCTGGGCGGGGCGTCGTTCGCCTGGCGGGCCGGCCTCACGGCCGGCCCGGTCGGATGGCACTGAACTTAATAGTTGGTCGACGGGGAACCGCCGGCCCCCTCGGTCAGCGCCTTCTGGATGGCGTTGGGGGCGCACATGATGGAGGCGAAGCTGTTCGAGCCCATCATGGACAGGTCGGGGAAGTTGATGGCGATGCGGAACTCCGCCGGGAGGGCATAGACCGCCGAGCCCTTGACCACCATTTCATAGGGCAGATGGCCGGTGGACTTGACCGGCTTGAAGTCGATGCGCGACATGATGTACTGGTCGCCGCTGCAGGCCTCGGTCATGTGCACGCCGAACACGGTCGACTTCTTGCCGGGGATGTCGATCCGATAGACCTTGCTCACGCCGCCCTCCTTCTTGGCGAGCGCCTTTTCCACGTGCTGCACCGCGTCCTGATAGCTGCCGTAAGAAGCGAGCTTGAGGCGGTCCGTGAAATACGGCATCAGCCACTTGTAGTGGTAGTCCTCGAGGTCGTCGGCGGTCAGGCCCTCCTCGGGACCATAGGCCTTCTGATAGCCCAGCGCCGCGCGCAGGCTGGCAGCCACCGACGAAAGGTCGGCCTTCATCTGGTAGGCCGCGGCCATGTACACCGGATTGGTGTAGGCGACCTGCAGCTCGTTGTCGGACTTGGTCACGGTCACGCGCTCCGCGGCGCCAAAGGCGCCGAAATCGGTCTTGGCCGCGGCCTGCTTCAGGGTATCGTTGGTCACCACGATGATCGTGGCCGAGGGATAGGGCGAATAGGTGCCGGCAATCTCGAAACCGTTGGCGGTCAGCTTCTGCTTGACCTGTTCCACGGTGCTCGCCATATCGCCGCTGGCTGTGCTGGCAAGCACGAAGGGCATGAGCTTGACATCGTCGGCCCGGGCCAGACCCAGGGCGAGGACGAACAAAAAGACAGTCGAAAACAGCCGAATAATTGGCTTCATTGATCTTCCCCTTTGAATTCGAATGGCGCGCGAAATCGGCGCGATGGCGTACCGGAAAAGAAAAGGGCCATGTCGCCATGGCCCTCTTCCGTGGTTACGCCAAATACATGCGATAACCGTATCGGTCGATCAGAACTTCCAGCTGTAGCTGGCCTCGACCTGGTACTGGTACATCTTCAGCTCGATGGTCTGACCCGGCGACAGCGGATTGGCGCCGGACACCTTCTTCTCCGGGGCGTACATGGCCGCGAAGTTCCACTCGCTGGTCGGGCTCAGCTTGTTGGTGAAACCGAAGGTGAAGTGCTGCTCCATCACTGCCGGGGCCAGGATGTTTAGCAGGACCTCGGAGCTGGGGATGGGCTGCTTGCCGTAACTGTAGCCCGCACGCCAGGTCCAGGCCGGGCTGGTCGACCACTGGTAGCCCAGCTTGTAGACCGTCATGTCCTCCCAGCCGAAGCCGGCACCGTTGCTAGTACCAAGCTGAGCGGTCTGTATATTGGGAAGCAACGGATTGGCGATGGAGTCGATGTCGCTGTAGAAGATCTTCTGGACATCGAAGGCCAGGGTCGACGTCGGGGTCGTCTTGAACGCCAGGCCGATGGTCGCCGTGGCCGGGATGTCGAAGTTACCGCCACCGGCAAACAGACCCTTGTACTTGTCGAACTTGCTCATCGACAGCTTGGACTGATAGGACGCGCCCAGGGTCAAACCGGGCGTCACCTCGCCCTGCCAGCCGATCTTGGCGCCGAAGCCGGTCGAGTTGTCATAACCGTTGTCCGTCACGTTACTCGGCGACGACGAATATGTACTGTTGGCGAAAGCCGCCAGACCGGTGGCCTTGAAGCGCTGATAGGCGGCGATAACGCTCACGCCCCAGGACGACGTCGCGTTTATCTTGCGGGAGTAGCTGCCATTGACGAACAACTGCATCAGATCGACGCCTGCACCGGCGGTACCGCCATAAGCCCCACCGTAAAAGGTACCTGCACCACTGTTGGCAGATCCAGGATAATCAGTATTCATCCCGCCGTTACCGTAGATGCTCAGACCCACGGAGCTCTGGGAATCCAGCATCCAGTTCATGCCGAAGTGCGGGATCAGGAAGTAATTGGTATCGCTGTCGACCGTACCAGGCATAAGGCCGAATGCCGGAGGCGGAGACGGATTGCCCGTCACGGTGTAGGAACGGTGCGGGCTGAAGATCGCTGCGCCGACATCGCCTGTCTGACCCACCCAGACCATGCCGGCCGGGTTGGTGGCCGCCGCCATGGCGTCCTCAGGCAGGGCCACGCCGGCGCCGGCCAGACCGTTGCTCTTCGTGCTGTAACCGTGGGCAAAGTAGCCGTTGGTCGCGGACGCCGTCATCGGCGCGGCCAGGGCGGCCGCAACGGCGCACGCGAGAATGCGCTTGGAAAACTTCTTCATGTGAGATCTCCTCGAGCTAGATATTGTTTTTTGGCATTTATATTGTTGTGTTAACAACTATTTTTGTTGTATTTTCGCAACATGACACTTATGCATGTGGCATCATCATTAGCCACCCATCTGGCCCTGTCAAGCGTTTCGCGTAATCTAACGGCTAAATTACATGCCTGGACAAGGCCGCGGTGGATTAGCCCCTCGAAGGGGACTATCTTCGACGCAGGAAGCCGACGCGGCGCTCCTGTGCTTTAATTGGACAAATTAACAACAACGAACCTGGAGGATCCATGGACCGCCCTCACCTCAATCGCCTTACGTTCCTGACCGCGGCCGTCTCGCTCGCCGTCTCCGGCGCCGCCTCGGCCTCGGGCTTCCGCCTTCCGGAGAATTCCATTGCCGGTCTGGGCACGTCCAACGCCCTGGTGGCGAATTCCACCGAGCTGGGCGCGCTGACCTACAACCCCGCCGGCATGAGCTTTCACAAAAAGAGCGGCGCAGTCGCCGGCCTGATGGACATCAACCTGGACCTGAAGGTCGATCCCCAGGGCGGCACGCCGACGGACAGCACCGGCAAGGACAACATCGGGGTACCCAACGGCTATTTCGTGGGCCAGCTGCAGAACGGCTGGGCCTGGGGCCTGGGCATCAGCGCGCCCTTCGGCCTGGAAACACGCTGGCCAGCCGGCACGTTCCCGCTTTTCAATGCGACAGGGACAGGCGCTCTCGCGCCCGAGCACAGCAAGATAGCGGTGCTGAACTTCAACCCAAACGTCTCCAAGCGCATCTCGCCGAATACCAGCGTGGCATTCGGCGTGGATTTCTATAACGCCAAGTCCATGGTCTTCAATACGCAGGGCGTGGCTATCGACGGCACCGGCGAGGGCACCGGCTTCAACCTCGCCGTGCTGCACCGCGCGGGCGACTGGTCCTTCGGCGGCAGCTACCGCTCCCAGGTCGACGTCGACATCAACGGCCAGGTGAGCGGCGCGCCCGCCACCACATCCATCACGTTCCCCTGGATGCTGCAGGTCGGTGCGCAATATCAGGCCACCAAGGCGCTGGCGCTGGAGTTCGACATCGAACGTACCGGCTGGAGCAAGTTCGACAAACTGGTCATCAAGGCCCCGGTCGCGCCGGCGCCGGCCAACCTGATCACCAGCACCAACAACTGGTCCGATTCCAATGCCTACCGCTTCGGCGGGACGTACCAGATCGCGCCCAGGACCCAGCTGCGCTTCGGCCTGGCCCTGGACAAGACGCCGCAGGGCGACAGCTACTACTCGGCCCGCGTACCGGACGCCGACCGCAAGCTGTATAGCATCGGCATCGCCCAGGACATGGGCGGCTGGTCGCTGGAGGCCGGCTACATGCGCGTCGAATTCGACGATCGCACGGTCAACAACCCCGCTGGTAGTTACGCAACCCGGTTAGGCAGCGGCAACTACGATCCGAACGGCACAGACGCTTACAACGGCAAGTACAGCGCATCGGTGAACCTGTACGGCATCGGGGTTTCCACCACCTTCTAACCCGCAACAGGTACCCCGGTGGCCGTGCTTGCGGCCGCCGGGTCCGCCTCTCAAGACGGCATTTCCAATCCGCCCGGACTCTGCTTTAATTACCTGCAGACCCTCACCCTCACGGCTCGATTGGAGGATTTCATGCCCAGCCTTCGCCGCCTTCTCGTTCCGGCCGCTTCTCTGTCCCTGCTGATACCGGCAGCCGCCTCGGCCTCCGGCTTTCGCCTGCCCGAGAGCTCCA
>Ga0102944_1001611_pt1 | contig 14703 bp, 12 predicted proteins | sample SalPonD_shore_MG_FD_78172 | JGI IMG/M metagenome (GOLD analysis project Ga0102944, IMG submission 78172) | Salt pond soil microbial communities from South San Francisco under conditions of wetland restoration - Salt Pond MetaG... | ecosystem: Environmental > Aquatic > Marine > Intertidal zone >...
AATAAAAAATTCGAATGAAATTTTTTTCATTTTGATGTATTTTGTTAAGAACATTGATTTATTCAAAAAAAAAGCTAGGTTTATGACCGCAGAAGGAGGACAAATGAAGAGAACACCTCTTCTTGTTTTGGTTTTTATGTTTTTAATTCTCATTTCTACGTCCCAGACAAGCTTAGGAATTGAGAAAAAACAAAAAAAAGAGAAGAAAGACAAAAGGACCAGCGCGGTGGTTCTTCCCATTGCTTTCTATCAGCCAGAAACAAAGTGGGGAGGTGGTGTGGGAGGGCTTATCACTTACAGGCCTCAAAATAGTTCTGAAGAAACAAGACCTTCTTCCCTGTATTTTCAAGCTTATTACACCCAGAAAAAACAGTATGGAATAGAGCTGAAACCAGAGCTGTATTTAAAAAAGGAAAATTATTTCGTCAAGCTGTACTTAAAAACCAGTAAATTTCCCAGTAAATACTGGGGCATAGGGAATCAAACTCCAAATGAAGCCGAAGAAGATTACACCCCGCGTATGTTTAATTTTGATTTATCCATACAGAGACGAATCCTTCATAAAGAGAGATTTTACGTGGGAGCTCAATACAAATATGAGAATTATGAAATCATAAAATATGATCCTGATGGAGAACTCTCCAAAGGTCTGGTCACAGGGAGTGAGGGAGGGAAGCTGTCTTCACTGGGATTTATTCTCAATTGGGACAAACGGGATAAGATATTCTTTCCGCATAAAGGCAATTATTTCCAGATGACCATGGATTTTTACTCTCCGACTTTGGGAAGTGATTTTAAATTCACTTCTTGCAAACTAGACCTCAGAAAATATTTTCCAGTGACTGAGTCTCATGTGTTTGCGGCTCAAGCCATTATTCAGTCAGTTTCTGGTTCTCCACCCTTCAGGCATATGTCTGAAATTGGGGGAGAAATGGTCATGCGGGGCTATTACTCAGGGCGATATAGAGACATGTCCATGATAGTCATCCAGACAGAGTTGAGGCTCAAGGTCTGGAAAAGGTTAGGAATGGTGGTGTTTGCCGGAGCCGCTGATTTGGGAGACCGCCTTGGGAAATTGAGCCTGGATAGTGTTAAATATTCAGTGGGCTTTGGACTCCGTTTTTTGGTTGTCCCTAAAGAGGGGACTAATATTAGAATAGATCAAGGATGGGGCAAAGGAACCTCTGGATTTTACATCATGGCTGATGAAGCCTTCTAATTAAATTGGGTCCGGTTTATCCATTTCCCTATTTTTTTAACCCACGAATCTCTCTCAAAAAGATCTTTCCATTAACAAATGATTTTGATTGACTGGATAAAAAGGTTCTATATTATATATTATGATGGATATAGAACGATTAGAACTTTTGCTTTTGGAAATGCCTTATGTGCATTTCTTTGAGACCAGTTTTGGACGGGAAGAGAAAAAGACATTTATCCTGGTTAAAGTATTTTCTCAGGGTTTCTGCGGCTATGGTGAAGTCACCGCTGATCAGCTCCCTCTGTATAGTTATGAAACCACATCCACTTCCTGGGTCATGGTCAAGGAAATCTTCGCTCCTCTTATTTTTTCCGAATCCATTAGCGAGCCCATTGAATTTCACCAGGCTTCGGCAAAATACAAAGGCCATAATATGGCTAAAGCCGGGCTCGAGCTGGCTTTATGGGATTTGAGAGCCAAAAAAGAGAGCCGATCCCTGCGAGAACTTTATGGAGGAGAAAAGAAGGAGATCCTCTCCGGGGTCAGTATCGGGATTCAGGACAAGGTCTATGACCTTGTTAATAGGATCGAGGATTTTCTCGACCAGGGATATCCCCGAGTCAAATTAAAGGTCAAACCCGGATGGGATATCCAAATCCTTGAACAAGTGAGAAAAGAATTCCCGGATATCCTGTTACAAGTTGATGCCAACTGTGCCTACTCATCTGCAGATATAGAAAGGCTCCAAAAGCTGGATGAGTTTGACCTGGCACTTATTGAGCAGCCTTTTCCGTCTCTGGATCTGCTCTCTCATTCCAAGCTGAAAAAAAAGATTCACACTCCACTCTGTCTGGATGAAAGTGCGGTGTCCCTGGATGCCGTTCGCCAGGCTTATGAGATGAAAAGCTTTGATATCATCAACATCAAGGTGGGGAGAGTGGGGGGCATTGTGGCGGCTCAAAAAATCCATGACTTTTGTGAGTCCAAAAACATTCCTGTATGGTGCGGTGGGATGCTGGAATCCGGCATTGGAAGAGCTCACAACATTCATTTAGCCACTCTTCCCAACTTTAAGCTGTCCAATGATATTTCAGCCAGCCGCAGGTATTTTGCTCAAGACTTGATCGAACCGCCTGTGGATATCACAAAACAGGGAATGATCAAAGTGCCTCAAGGACCTGGAATTGGGGTAACTCCAATGGAGGACCGGATTCAAAAAGCCACCTTAAAAAAAGAAGTCCTCACTCCCTAATCACTTGGATAATTGAATTTTATCTTGTATATTATGCAGTGATAAAGAAAAGTCATTCTATTTAAAGAGGGAAAAGTCATGTCTTCATTAACTTATAAAAAAGCAGGAGTTGATATTGATAAAGCGGATCGATTCATCAAAAAGATCAAGCCTTTATTAAGGAGAACCGCACGTCCTGAGGTGATGGGAGAAGTGGGGGGCTTCAGCGGGTTTTTTAAGCCCTCTTTAAAGGACCTGAAAGAGCCGGTTTTGGTGGCTTCAGCAGATGGGGTGGGCACCAAACTTCTGCTGGCAGACCTACTGGGTAGATATGAAGAAGTGGGAGTGGATCTGGTCGCCATGTGTGTGAATGACATCATAGCTTCAGGAGCAGAGCCTCTTTTTTTTCTTGATTATATTGCCTGTGGAAAATTGAATGAAGACAAACTGGTTTCTCTGGTCAGAGGTATCACAAGAGGGTGCGAACAATCTGTGTGCGCTCTTATAGGCGGAGAGACAGCTGAGCTTCCCGGAATGTATTCGGGAAATAAAATGGATATCGCAGGATTCTGTGTGGGAATGGTTTCTAAAGAAAAAATCTTAGATGGCTCTAACTGCCAAGCGGGCGATGCTCTGATCGGACTGAGCTCAAATGGAGTTCACAGCAACGGCTTTTCCCTGATCAGAAAAATTTTCTCTGAAAATGAGTTGAAAGGCGAAATAGGGAAAGAATTCATGAAATCTACCCGAATTTATGTAAAATCTGTTTTGAGGCTTCTTAAAGAGGGGAGCATCAAGGCTGCCGCCCACATCACGGGAGGCGGATTTTATGAAAACATACCTCGCTCCCTTCCAAAAGGAAGGGGAGCTGTGATCAAGAAAAGTTCCTGGCCTCAAAATGAGATTTTCCAAAAAATACAGCTAAAAGGCCAAATCGAGGAGAGGGAGATGTACCGGACCTTTAATATGGGGATTGGATTTACGGTGATCTGCTCTCCTGAAAAGACTTCTTTGGTTTTAAACATTCTAAAAGAAATGGATCAACAGGCCTGGATCATAGGCGAAGTTTTCACTGGAGAACAACACGTCCAAATCATCACTTGATCTCTTAGGTCCAGCCGTATTCATACCCTGCTTCATACAGTGTCAAAATATTTTCAATCGGTGTGTTGGGCTGTAAGTTGTGACAGGGAGCCAGAATGTAACCTCCACCTTTTCCCAGAATTTCCAGGTTCTCCCGCACTTCTTTTTCCACATCCTGCTGGCTCCCAAAAGGAAGGGTATGCTGGTTGTCCATGGCTCCGTGGAATATGATTTTATCTCCAAATTCAGCTTTAAGCTGGCTCCTTTCCATGTTTTTGCAGCGCCATTGAATGGGATTCAGGATATTGATCCCGGTTTCAATAAGATGGGGAATGATCCTGCGTATACTGCCGTCATTGTGATGAAACACAAAAGCCCCCTGCTGGTGCACAAAATCAATGATTTTTTTCATTCTGGGAAGCAGGAATTCCTGAATGTGGGAGGGAGAAAACATCAGGTCTTCCTGAGCGCCCATGTCTTCAGCCACATAACTCAGCATGATTTGCCCCGGGATTTGCTCATAAATCCGTCTTATCTGAGTGAAGATCAAATCAAAGAGATGATCCAGGCAGAAATGAACCATTTCCGGATTTTCCACTAAATCCATAAACGCTTTCTCCGGTCCTCTGAGGTCTTTGTAAATGAGGAAAGGTTCATAATTTCCTCCTTCAATCGGATACTCCTCTTTTCCCTTGATTTGGTTTTTAACCGAGCTGTAGTCCCACCAGTCAGGATCAGGCCAAGTGTAGTTCTTCTTTATCTCTTCCACCGAAGCATAGTTAGCAAGAGGATGTGAGATACACTCATCATAGGTCCCTGTTCCGTAACTCATCTCTTTGTGCTGGCAGCCGAATTCATCATATCCGGACGCAAGAGGGGGGCCGATGTATTCAGGCTCCAGTTTAATGACCTTATCTATATGAAGCTTCTTGAATAACTCAAGTTTACTCCCACATTCCAGATGCTTCATCAGGAGTTTTGTAGTTTCCTTGGTAGCCCAGTAGTCCATGGGAATCCGGTCAGGCTTTTCTCTGTTCAAAACAGCCAGCCATCTTTCTGTGGGAGACAGGGTTTCTTTAGCCATATTATGTCCTATCAGACTTATATAGCATATTTGCCAAGGTCTCTCAAACGATCGAATCAATAATGTGATAACAAAGCAATAGTGTCCCCATCAACTGCTAAGCTAAAATGTCCCCTTCGGAAAGGAGGCGGGCCTGAAGGATTAGCTCACAAGGGCCGAGGACGAAAGGCTCATAATGCTTTTGACCCTTCGGTTCGTGAGTTTGTAATAAAACTTCGCCAGGAACATTATTCTAAGTTCAATGACTCTCATTTTGCGGAGATGTTGAAAGAGCGTGAGGGGATGCAGATCAGCCGGGAGACAGTACGTCGCTGGTTGAGGGAGGCTGGGATAAGGCCGAAACGCAGACGCCGTTCACCTCGGCATCGAAGCCCGCGACCCCGACGTCCTCAGATGGGGCTTATGATGCAGTGGGACGGGAGTCCCCATAAATGGTTTGGTCCTCAGAGGCCTTCCTGCAGCCTTATCCATGCCACTGATGATGCCACAGGCCATGTGCTTGGCATGGTATTCCGGCCTACTGAAGACGCCATTGGTTATCTCGAGCTGCTTGATATGGTCCTCAGACGTCATGGGATCCCTGCCTCTGTCTACCAGGACCGCCACAGCATACTCCAGAGAAACGACAACCACTGGAGCCATGAAGAAGAGCTGGCTGGATCTCGTTTCCCCACTCATGTGGGAAGAGTGCTTGAAGAGTTGGGGATCAAGACCCTCACAGCTTATTCAGCTCAAGCTAAAGGACGTATCGAACGACAGGGAGGTACGTTTCAAGATCGTCTGATCGCTGAGATGGCCTTAGAGGGAATAACCGATATGGATAAAGCCACAGTAGCCAATGACAACACCATCCGCTTAGGAGGGCTTACCATTGATATTCCTCCTGGACCAAACCAAAGATCCTATGCCAAGCGTCGGGTCCTGGCCCGGCAACACCTGGATGGAGCATGGACCGTCCCCAACTCCTCTCAGAGCACCGTTTAGAAAATGGAGACCCCGTAGAAAACAAGACGACCCAAGAGCCAAGCATATCCTCCAGGTCTATCTCGAAACCACACCTGCCCACCCAAAAAGTGGACATTTTGACTTTGCTTAGACATTTTGGAAATTCATTGTTGACTGGAATTGTTTTTTATGTGTATTATGAATGACGCAGTTGCTTAGAGAATTAGAATTTTACGAAATTGAGTGAAAATCTTCATCAACAAAAAAAAAGAAACTCTTATCTTTTTGCACCTACTTCTTTTAGGTTTGATCTTGGGTGTAGTCTATCATACTTTTGACTGCTGCGGGAGTTGCATCACATCATCATATTATCTATTTTTTAGCTGTTTCAGGAAACTAACAAGTAAGGAAACTTAAATCGTGTCAATAAAATAAAAATGCTGCTTAAAGCAATTGACAAATTGAGGTATTTTATTTTACGAATAATAATCAAATTCTCTAAAATAGGAGGAAATAATGTCAAGACGTTGGATTTTTGTTTCTAGTGTATTGATAGTTGGAATCTTCTTTTTAGTGGTATGCACTAAAAAGGAAGCACAAAAATTTGATATTCTTATCACAAACGGGGAGATCGTAGATGGCACAGGCAGTCCAGGATTTGCTGGCGACATCGGGATCAAGGGAGATACGATTGCAGAGATAGGCGATTTGAGTGGAAGCAGGGCTGAGAAGACCATTGATGCCCAAGGGCTGGTTGTTTCTCCAGGTTTCATTGACATGCATACTCACTGCGATTCTGGATTAGGAACTATTGATTCCAATGCCAATCTCAACTATTTGACACAAGGCGTCACTACAGTGGTAACGGGAAACTGTGGAGGATCTATCTCATTGGATGCTACAGAAACAAAAGCTAAATGGGAAAAACAAGGTATCGGGACAAATGCTATTCTTCTGGTTGGCCACGGTAACATTAGAAAAGAGGTTATGGGGATAGAGCCTAGGGAAGCTACACAGGAAGAGATTAAGAAAATGAAAGAGATACTTCGTCAGTCGATGGAGACCGGCGCTTGGGGCATGAGCTCAGGTTTGCAGTATGTTCCAGGCCGTTTTGCCCCAACAGAGGAAATGATCGAACTGGTAAAAGTGGTTGCCGAATATGGAAGAATCTATACCAGTCATCAACGCAGTGAAGAAAAAGAAATGGTTGAGGCCACTGCAGAAACCATCAAGATAGGAAAAGAAACCGGCGCACGAGTCAATACAGCTCATATTAAAGCCGGTGGCAAGAGCAATTGGGGAAAAATGAAGGAGGCAGGACGCCTTATCAACCAAGCACGGGAGCAAGGACTATTCATGACTGCGGATATGTACCCTTATAAATATGCGGGAGTGAGCTCGATTTCGGACTGGTTTAATATACCTGATGACATGGAACCGCTGGCTGAGTTAAGGAAAAAAAGAAGGGAAAGAAAATTATCAGAAGAGGAGAGAGATAAATTAAAAGAAAAATATGCAGAAGAGTTAGCCAAGGCCCTATCTGATCCAGATAAACGAGAAAAAATCAAGAAACTGACTGCAGAAGGCCATCCTCACAAAAGCAATTTTGCTGTTCTGTATGGATGGGATGGTTGTTCTGTTGTATTCGCCAAGCAAAATACTGAAGCGATCGGCAGAATCGTTTCAGAACTTGCTCAAGAGCAAGACAAAGATCCATTCGATGTCGCGGCTGATTTATTCATCGAGGAAAAATGGGGTGTCCTGTCCTCCGTAGATACCATGTCGGAAGATGATATGATCTATGCCATGAATCAAGAATGGCAAATGTTTTCCAGTGACGGAAGCGCTGTGTCGATTAAGAAAAGCGATGAGCCTCATCCCGGACATCCTCGTTCTTTTGGCAGCTTTACCAAAGTACTCCGCAAGTATGTGCGGGAAGACAAGATACTGACGCTCGAGAAAGCGATAAAGAAAATGAGCTCTCTTCCTGCTTCTCTTCTCCAAATGAAAGACCGAGGAGTACTTGCCAGCGGGAATAAAGCGGATATCGTGATTTTCGATCCCGAAACGGTCCAGGACAATGCAACATATGCAAATGCTCAACAGTACAGCTCGGGCATTAAATATGTGATTGTCAACGGCAAACTCACCATTGAAAATGAGCAATATACCAATGTTTTAAACGGAAAATTACTGCTTTTAACAGAAAATAAATAATAAGAAGCGTTTTCCTTTTTCCTATATTATTTAAGGAGGAATAAATGAGAAGAAAAAAATCTTGTCTTTTCTGGTGCTTTTTTGTCTCCTTCTTGATTTTTTTCCCAGCATTCACCAATCCAGAACAAGGCTCAAAAAAGCTCTCAAAACCTCAATATGAAGTCAAAGCTGAATTCAATGTTCCTGTGCTTATGCGGGATGGAGTAAAGCTTTCTGCGGACGTCTACCGACCTGACGCAGAAGGACAATTTCCCGTATTGCTCACTCGCACTTATTACGGCAAATGCAATCGGGATATTTTTCACTCCAGCGGAAAAGAGTTTATTGAGTATTTTGTTTCCCGGGGATATGTGGTGGTAATTCAGGACTGTCGCGGCCGTTATGACTCAGAGGGTAAATTTTATATCGAAATCTATGATGCTGAGGACGGCTACGATACTTATGAATGGTGCGGCAGCCAACCCTGGTCAAACGGAAAAATCGGGACTTATGGATGTTCCTACGGTGGTTGTATTCAATGGTACTCCGCTCATCTGAGGAATTCCCATCTTAAATGTATGGTCCCCAGAGATGCTACTTCTGATTCTTATTTCGACGGAGGATTTATGAGAGGAGGCGTCTACCAGGGCTGGTTAGGCTGGTGTGTGGGAACAGCAGGCGGAACCGGACGGCAGGGCAGAAGGGAAGGACTTAATTGGAAAGAAATCTACATGAATCTGCCTTTAAATGAGGCGGATGAATCTATCGGCTTCCACTTTCCCTGGTGGAAAGACTACTTCAAGCATCCTATCTATGATGAGTACTGGAAACGAACCAGCGTTCACAACAAATACCATTTGATCGAAGTCCCCTCCCTTAACATCGGCGGCTGGTACAGTTCTTCTGATATAATGGGGACCATCAGGAATTTTCTTGGCGTCTTTAAAAAAGGGTACTCAGAACAAGGTCGGAAGAACCAGAAACTTTTTATCGGCCCTTGGAGCCATTGCAGCTCATCCACCAAGGTGGGAGAAATCGATTTTGGGCCCCAGGCTAAAGTTGATTTCAACGAACTTCACTTGCGTTGGTACGACCACTGGCTCAAAGGGATTGATACGGGAATTATGGATACTCCTCCTATTAAAATATTTGTGATGGGGATGAATGATTGGATCACAGCCGCTGACTGGCCTCTCCCTGAAACTCAATTCACCAAATTTTTTCTTCACAGCGGAGGCCGGGCCAACAGCCTTATCGGTGACGGAACTCTCAATATCACTCATCCCAATTCTGAGCCTGTGGATCGATTCACCTATGACCCCGCTCATCCCGTGCCCAGTAGCACTGACTCGGATTTACTGGATCAAAGACCTATGGAAAGAAGGGACGACGTTCTGGTATATACCTCAGAACCCCTTAAAGAAGATCTGATGGTGGTTGGTCCTGTAAAGGTCATCTTGTATGCTGCTTCTTCTGCCGTGGATACTGATTTTACCGGTAAACTGGTGGATGTGCATCCCAATGATTTAGCCCAGGGCCTCAATTACGGAATTGTAAGAGCCAGATACCGTGATTCTTTCGAAAAGCCAACCCTTATCGAGCCCGGGAAGATATATAAATATGAGATTGACCTCTGGGCTACCGGGAATCTTTTCAAAAAAGGACGCCGGATTCGACTAGAAATTTCCAGCAGTAACTTTCCTGGTTTTCTTCCCAATACCAACACCGGCAATGACATAGGAAGTGACACAGAGAGAAAAATAGCCCGCCAGATAATCTATCATGATGCCGAACATCCTTCTCACCTCGTACTGCCTATTATACCGGACAATCGAATAGATACATAAGAAGTCTATTCAGGAACAGCAGCTATCCTTTCAAAAGAAGATAGAATCTTTTTTTTATGTTTTTAGGGGATTTTTCCTCAGAAGAGCTCCTCAAAGGAACGGATTCAACAGACAAGAATTGGGGATTTAAAGATGATGTTGAGAAAGGACAGTTACAAATTTTAAGGAAGGGGGGAGAGTACAAATCTCCCCCCCTTTTTTCAGAAGAAATCAGAAGTAAAAGCGCACCGAAATTCTGTAAGACCTTCCATCATTGACCGAATCCGCTTTCCCAAAGTTTATATTATCCACTCTGGATACCACACTTCTTTCTACTCCCTGGTTGAATGCATTGAATACATCCGCGATTAATCCCAGCCTCATCCTCTCTGTAAACCTTAAATACTTTTCCAGTCTAAAACTCAGATCTATTTGAGGAGGAACTCTGTTGGATCCTCTGGGATCAAGATATACGCTTGGACGACCACTTACAAGTGCAGGTATGTATCTGGTCCAGTTATTGCCTGTTTGATAGTGGAATCGGGGACTAAAGCTAAAATCCAAGGGCAGAAGGAATGTTCCATAGACATCAATCACATGAGTTGGGTCATTGGGCAAATGGCCGTATGCATTGATCTGGCTGTTGGGGTTGAGATAATAGCTGCCGCCTGAAGAACCGCCCGTGTAGGTGTTGCTGTGGTTCCCTTTTGCTTCGCCATAAGAATAGGCGGCGTGAGCCATCCATCCGTTAGAGAATCTTTTGTTCAAAAACAATGAGAAGCCTGTGTACTTGTTTTTGGGATCAATAATCACGCCCTCAGACATACCTGCTTTGGGATTGGTGATGAGGTACTGGTCTGCTGAACTAGGTGATGTTTTGTCGTAAACCTGTATAGTCTGCACCACTCCGTTTTCATCTTTAAACGTGAATGGAATTTCTCCCCAGGTTGCAGCTGTGTTTATCTTAGCAATGAAATTTCCGTATTCTCTGTAGATGAAGGATACCCCTCCGGCCAGGTCTCTCATAAAGGTTCTTTCTAGGCCTAATGTGAACTGATCTGTGTGAGGCATTTTGATATCGGGATCAACATTTGTGGGATTGGTATAAACATATCTGTACACCTCCGCCTTTGATCCATCCGGCATAACTTCATACATAACCCAGTCTTCTATACCGACATCTGCTGAGTCAAAGTATCTGGTCTTCAGCGCATCGTAGAATCTTCCATAGTGGGCTTTGAAGGCAGTGGTGTGATCTCCAAAAATATCCCAGGTAAATCCGATTCTCGGCGATATGGTACCTTTTGGTGTGAAAATGGCAGAGGAGCTCTTGTTGGGCAGGGTGCCTCTTCTGTGCCCGTACCGTATGCCGGGATTGATGGTCAAGCGGTCAGTGATACTCCAAGAGTCCTGGGCAAAGGCTATCATTTTCCAGGCTGTAGACTGGAGGTTCAATTCGTATGAATAAGCATAATTGTGGAACTGCTGGTCATAATAGGTATAGACATTGTCCACGTAGTTGTATCCTCCTGGGTATCCACCGGCATAGTTGTCATAGCCAGTAAGAAACTCGACGCCGAACTTAAAATCATGGGATCCCTGGATGAAATCATCAGCGTGATGGGACAGGTTACCACTTACTGATAAATGGCCTGTATTAGACTCACTCCACCATCCATAATTACCAGTGTACGCCCCTGTCTGGGCATCGTAATGTTCGGATACATCTCTTCCCTGATTGGGGAGCTTGTCATAAATGCACCAAAAGTAAGCAACTTTCAGCTCAGAAAATGTCTTATCCGAAAAAGTATGGAGGTTGCTCAGAGTCAAGGTAAAATCCGGCCCGATATCTTTATAAGCGAACTCAGGGGCACGATGAACGCTAAACCCTCTATTTAAAACCAAAAACTGCTCAGCCCAGAAGAGAGCATGAAATCGGTTGTTTTTATTCATTTGATAGGTCAGTTTTAAAGCACCATTGGGAAGCTGAGAAGATGCTCTTTTATCAAATCCTTGGAGCTCAGTGTCATCCTGCCTCTGTCCGCCTCCAGCATAGAACCAGAGCTTATCCTTTAATATGGGTCCTCCTATTCCAAAGTGAACTTGAAGACTGAGTTCACGGGGTGGTTCTGTATACAGCGAAAATTTATTATCTGAGATATCGATGTTCTCATTTCTCCATCCCAACCCTGAATAGACAAATTCGGCCATGCCTTCAAAATTGTTGCCGCCGCTTTTCAGTATAGTGTTGAACATGGCACCAGTAAATCCTCCGTATTCTGCACTGGCTCCGAATCCTCCTACCTGGGCCTCTTCTATCATGTTGACATCCGGATAGGTCCAGTCAGCTCCTGATCCAATGTAGGAGACCACATTTCCGTCTATCTGCCATTGGTTACTCACCCTGGATGGGGCACCGGCAGCACTGGAATCCTGGACATTAGGGGCTAGATTGAGGATTCCGCTGGTGGAAGACCTGCCTTTCGTGGCTGAAACGATATTTCTTATTATTTCATCGTCAAGATTGGTCACATTCACTTGGGAGTCCTTGACATCAACAAGGGGAGCCTCACCCACTACAGTGATTTCTTCCTCCAGTTTCCCTATTTCTAGAACTAAATCTACAGTGATGGTCTGTCCTACGAACAGCCTGACATTCCCTCTTTTAGCAGGAATAAATCCTTCCAGAGAAGCTTCCACCATGTACATTCCTGGAAGAAGAGCGGGAAATCGGAATCTCCCATTTTGATCTGTGATCTTAACCTGAGCTCCTCCAATAAGATCAGGAGACGAAACCTGAATTGTTACTCCTGGAAGAGGAGTTCCTTCGGCATCCGCCACTTTTCCTTCAATAACTCCGTATTTTGCCTGGGCAAATCCCAAAGTTAAAAGGAAGGCGAACATTAAACATAAAATGAAAGTTCCCCTTATCTGATTTTCCATTTACTGCTCCTTTCTGTTTTTATAATCCCTTGTTCTGAGAAGATTACCTTCCCACTAAAGCCATAACTTTCTTTGATTTTTTGAATACCACCTCCTTTTAAAAAAAATAAATATAATAAATTTCCATATATATTATTTTTTGTTTGTTAAATTATAACTAATTATATTAAAAAAGTAAAAATAATTTGTCAAATAAAAATAATTTGAAAAAAAGTACAAAAAAAAGTAAATTATTTATCAAACTAATAATAAAGGAGGTTTTAAATGTCTATAATTCTATTCAAATCAATCAAATCAAGACTGATATGGGCGCTTATTCTGGTTCTATTCTTTTTTTCGCTTACCACAGCTGCCGAAAAAACAGACTGGGTAGATGAGATATTTGCTAAGTGGGATTCCACCTCTTCTCCAGGAGCCGCTCTGGCTGTAATCAAAGATGGTCAAATTATTTATGAACGCGGTTACGGTATGGCCAATTTGGAGCATAATATTCCCATAACTCCTACCACAGTTTTCCGCATCGGCTCGACCTCCAAGCAGTTCACAGCTACCTGCATCGCCATTCTTTCCCTGCAGGGTAAAATTTCACTTGACGATGATATCCGCAAATATATTCCAGAAATGCCCCGATATGAAAAGACCATCACTATAAGAAATCTTGTCCACCACACCAGTGGAATCCGGGATTACTGTTCCCTCCTCTCTTTTGCGGGTTATGTCAGCTACCTTGATCATCCCACCATTGAAGAGACAATTGAAATCATTGCCAGCCAGAAAAACTTGAATTTTCTTCCAGGAGAAAAATATTTATATTCCAACTCAGGTTACTTTTTACTGGGAATAATATTAAAAAGAGTAAGCGGTCAAACTCTCAATCAGTTTGCTCAAGAACATATCTTTAAACCCCTGGGTATGAAAAACACCCATTTCCATAGTGATCTGACTCGAATCGTCAAAAACCGGGCTGACGGGTATTCTCCTACTAAAAATGGCTTTCGTATCAACATGAGTACTTTCGATCAAGTCGGAGATGGAGGCCTCTACACAACGGTCCAGGATCTGTATCTCTGGGATCAGGCCTTTTACAACCACAAATTAGGCAAGGACCTTATGGACTTGGTTCAAACTGTGGGCAAGCTGAAGAACGGCAAGAAGCTCGATTATGCTTTTGGATTGGGAATAAGTGAGTACAGGGGATTGAAAACCGTAAGCCACGGAGGAGGCTGGGTCGGTTTCCGGGCTGGATTTACTCGTTTCCCAGAGCAGGAATTTTCTGTGGTGTGTTTGGCCAATATGAGCTCTATAAACCCTTCTTCACTCTGCCAGAAAGTTGCTGACATCTATCTTTCTGACCACTTCACAGAGGAACCCCAGGAGAAGAAAGAAGAAAAAATAGTGGCTCCAGTTAAACTCTCTGAAGAAGAACTGAAAGAAAAGGCCGGCCATTATTATGATGAGCAAGCCGGAAGGTGGATAATCATTTCGGCCAAAGAAGATAAACTGGAGACTGCTCTGCGGGGACAGAGCTTTCTTCTGATCCCAGTAAGTAAGACGACTTTTAAAGCTTTGGATGCTCCTTATGACATCACTTTTAAATTTTCTCTTTCCGCTGAGGGAAAACCCCAGGCAAAATTAATTATGGGAGGAGAGGAGGGAGCAATCTTGGAGAAGGCTCCCCCAATCTCTCCTTTAACTCAGAAAGAATTAAGGGAATATGTCGGAAAATACTACAGCGATGAGCTCCTGACAACTTATCAAATCCTGAATAAGGAAGAAACCTTGATGGCTAAAAACAGATACGAGCCAATGGAATTAGAACATATGGCTCCAGACAGATTCACGGTCGAGGGAATGAACTTGGATTTTACCCGAAATAAAGCCAATGAAATAACAGGATTTTCTCTCAGTTTAGGCAGAGCACGAAATATACATTTCCATAAAAAATAGTCATTTTCTGATACTGAAGAAATAAAACGATAAAAGCAGAGGAAGGACTACTATAGCTCTTATAAAGCTCATAAAAAGTAATTGAGTAAAACATCTGGGATAAGACGAATAAGTTGGGCAAATTGATATACCAAGTTTTTGATTCCTTTTTATTCAGCACGGAGGACATCTGCTGGATTCTTAAAGGCCGCCCTGAAACTTTGAAAACTTATAGTGACTAAAGCCGCGGCTAGGCTCCCTAAAAAAG
>Ga0102944_1001612_pt1 | contig 14686 bp, 11 predicted proteins | sample SalPonD_shore_MG_FD_78172 | JGI IMG/M metagenome (GOLD analysis project Ga0102944, IMG submission 78172) | Salt pond soil microbial communities from South San Francisco under conditions of wetland restoration - Salt Pond MetaG... | ecosystem: Environmental > Aquatic > Marine > Intertidal zone >...
CGAGACGATCTCCCGACTTCGAGGGGAACGTGCGTCTCGGACGCAAATCCGTCCCTCCTCGAGGCTCCCGGCAAGGCCGACAGCCCCTCCCACGACAGTCATCCGGCCCCTCGGACGGATACCCCTCACGATGACCCTCCGCTCGGGCCCCCAGACGCCCGCCGTGCAGGATCCAGGCTCATTTCATCGAGTGTCTTTGAATGTCAGGCGCGGCCGCGCCAGGTTCTTCTGCGCTTTCGTTTTGATTCGCTTCAGCAACTGCTCATAGGCAGGACGAATGCTCGCGGGGAAGGTTCCAATCACGTCTTCGACGTCCTTGAGGTTGCCTATGATGTCAGGGTTGAACTGACTTGCTTCCCCGATAAAGTACAGGAGGGCTATCGCCGCTTCCTCCCGACATCCGCGCTCGTGGGCAAGTTCGATTGCTCGGACGTAATGTGCCTCTCCCTCCTGCGGGTTGCCGCGCCGAAACGCAATGAGCCCTCTGTCTGCTTCGAAGTACACTTCCCAATGATAGCGATCTTCAAGCGCAGGATGAGTTCTGACAGCATCCTGTAACCGCTCAAGGTATTGCTCAGCCTTGTCCAACTGGTCAAGGGCAGCGTAACAGAATGCCAACTGAGCTAAGATTCGAGGGTCAGAAGGGTTGGCGAGACGAGCGTCCTCAGAAATCTGAGCTCCTGCTTGGTGGTTACCCAGGGCAGTCACGGCTATCCAGGAGCCAAGGAGCGCTGGGCGAGTGGAGAATTGCTCATCTCGTAGCCAGGCTCGGGACTGGTCGAGTGCGTTGGCAAAATTCCCTTCCTGAACACGAGCCCATGCCTCCGCTTCAAATGCACGTCGGACCCGCGTCGATTCGATAGGGGACTCGAATCCAGCCATATGGCGTGCCACCCACCCCGCCTGCGCAACGGTGTTCTCGGTGGGCCTGATCATCGCTCGTTCAAAATACCGGCGTACCTGCCGGCGATTTCCGTGGTCGTGTTCGAGAGTGCCAATAGCACCGGCCAACTCAGAAATGTGTAGCGGGTCAAATGAACCGCTCTCGGTCATGCGCTGACCGCGCTTCAGCCACCGGCTTGTACCACCAGCAACTTCGGACGCAACAATCTCCGCTGCCAAGAGCCAAGGGTCGTCTGGTGTCCGTTGCGACCTTCGCAGGATGTCGCGCGCAGTGGCCGGGTCTCGAAAATGAACATAGAAGCGCGCTGCGGCTCTCAGAACAAAGCGGTTGTTGGGCGCCAGACCCACTGCTGTACGCAAGGCGCGCTCGGCTGGCTCCAGTTGCCCAAGATTCGAGTAACGCCGCGCTAACTCGACCCAGGCGATTGGGTTGCGAGGAACACGCCTTAGAGCTCGGCGAACCTCGGCGACTCGTCGTCGACGCTCACCAAGGGTGAGAATCGGCTCCTCTGCTGACTCGGTTTCGGGCGACTCGGCCGCAACCTTCAGGACGGCGGAGGCAATCTCTTTCGTGCCAGCGGACGCATCACTTGCCATCAGAAACTCAGCTGCGTCCGCAGCTACTTCCGCCTTGTCAGCCACGAAGGCGGCATCCACAAGATCGGCAGCATGGATGGGGCTCCGGTGTCGTTCCCAGTCACGCCGAAGTTCCGCCAACTCTTCCGGTGATGTGACGAGCCTCTCAGTCTGCTCCGACCGCTCTGGCTCAATTAGCCCGAGTTCCGCAGCAACTCGAAAAGATCTCCATCTCGGAACAAGCCGACGGCGGCGATCATCGATCAGTTTCATTTACGCGCGGCCGTCATCAAGCCGACTTCCGCAGCCTTTGCGAGCCGATTGAAGAGAGAAACATAAGGACGAACATTGTATCGACTGACCCCCCGCTTCACGTTCGTCGGCCTACCTCGATTTATCGGATCAGGATCAGTCATTTCGCGAACACCTCTCACGAGGTCGGCGACCATCTGATCGTTGGGGATTCCCTCTCCGGCTACCTCCTCAAACTCGTTCAACACGGATGCGTGTGCGTTGCGCACATAGGGCAGTACGGCTGAATAGGTGCCGTGCCAAGAGCCCCAGCGGGCCTGTGAGGGCAGGGCATACTGAACCAGTACGGTCATGCTGTGATCCAAAAACAGCTGGACCGCGAGACTTCCCAGGTGGTATACATCGCTTGCTCGGCGCGCCTCCCAAGTGCCATCGAACGCACCATAGAGTTGCTCCGGTGGTGCGTAATGTCGAGCGCCAGGGATGGCGTTCCTCGAGGTCGGACCCTCGATGCCGCGGAGTTCCGCTCTGCCCAGGTCACCGAGTTTCATTTCACGGCCGTCGTCTAGTGTAAGCACGTTCGACGGCTTCAGATCCTGATGTGCAGTATTCGCGTTGTGGAGCTGCTCAATCGCGAGAGTCGCGTGCTTGAGTACGCGCAGCACCCACGCAACGTCGAGGTACTGAAGCTGGGACTGGTAGCTGCGGAGATCACCGTCTGCGAGTTCAAGAATGAGGTAGGGTACGCGGCTCAGCACACCAGCCTCAGGAACTCGCACCTCCCCGTGGTCGAGCAAGCGAATTACCCGCCGAATTCCGCTGTCACGACAGCGTGCCAGTAGATCTCTCTCGAACACATAGGCGTCAAAAAAGGCCTTCATCTGGTCAGCGAGAGGCCCTTCGGTCTCAATGGCTTTGCGGATGTTGAGTGCTTTCAAAAACGCTCGTCTTCCATTCGCATCTGCAACGTGATAACAAACCGAAAACACGCCGCCCGTCTGATTGTGCTGTTGCGGAACGCGGTCCACCACACGCCAGCCATTTTCGAGCTCTCGCCCCAAGAGATGTGCTGCTGGAACCTCCGAAATTGAAGTTATGTTACCTTCTGGCGCCAAGTCCGCGGTCATCTCTTGTCCTCCAGTGACGCTTCAACCTGTTCCACGTAGTCCTGAAGCCGGGATAGATAGTCGGTATCGGAGCTTCCTCTGCGTCTGGGAAGCGGTGCATGTAACCAACGGAATACCTGATCAAACTCAGAGCCAAACTTCTCTAACTCAGCTCCGACCTCGCCGTGATTGCCAACCTGCTCCTTGGACCACCGCAAATTCGCAATCTCAGAGAGGTACGCGAAGACGTGTGTCCACGCTGCCCAATAGGGTAGACGCGCTGGGTGCTCCTCGCCGAAGAGTACGTTCAGCAGCTTAGCAGCCTTGCCATATGCAATGCTGTAGTGAGTGGGATAGTCTCCTCTGGACTCAACAAGTCCTCCCAGCTCAAGCTCATTAGCGGCAAGGCGGACAGTCTTCACAGAATAGGCTACCTGCTGTGCTATATCGGATGCGCTCTGCGCTTCGCCCTGGAGGCTCATCAGATACGAAACGAGGTCAGACTTCACGCTTACGCCGAAGGCAGAACGCATCCGGAGCATGAGGGAGTTAGAACTGCGCAAGTGCACGGGATCATCTGAATCATCTCCAGCAAGATCGTTTGCGCCCTCGCCGACTAGCCGGCTCCACCGACGGTCGCCCCCAAGCCCATATGCGTACGTAGCCACAAGTGCGAGCGCTGTGTCGCCTCGCGTAATGGTCTTAGCAATGGATCGCGCCCGTTGGACGCTCAACAGCCAACTTGCCTGGCTGGTCCACCAAGCCAGATGCTGGGTGAGATCGCTCTTACTCTCAGCCGAGATCGCCGCCGAGTAGAGAACCAGCGCTTCCGGGTCGATCACATTCCGCCCCTTGCCCGACCGGGCGTCACCCGTTTTGCGAAGCTCGCGCCACTGCGATGTGACTAGCCGTTGGAGCACCTCTCGGGCGGTTTCAGCCAGAGCGCCGACGGGTCCAGTCACACGCGACCGGGGCAAGACACCTTCCTTGGTAGTACGATAAGCGTCACCATGAACATACGATAATCGTGTGTCCTTCGGATTGCAAGGCGAGCCTTTTGCCAAGGCGACTCCGCCGTCGATCAATGTGAAGGGAGGAAACGAGGGGCGGACTGCCCGCGGTACAGCAGGGGTCCATGATCCGGACGTCACGTCTGGCAGCTACTGCCACATCTCGAAGGTGGCGTGGCCCATGGCATTCACAATCTAATCTTTGGCACCGTAACAACGTGGAGCATTTACGAGAGACGCCTCGATGCTGTTACGAGAGAGAGTGAGCCATGATTACGACAGACTCTGCAAGCTCACAAGCGAGGCTTCGGGGACCTGGCGGTCGCAGCCCGCCGCGCCGCGGAGCCGCTGGAGGCGGGCGAGGTCCGGGTGGTGGTGCTCGGGCAGTTCAAGCGGGGCAAGTCGTCGGTCCTGAACGCCCTCCTGGGGCGGTTGGCGTGACAAGAAAGTCTTCGGACGCGTTTTGAGAAAGTCTTCGGATCCTGCCTGAACGACGCGAAATGGCAGCTGCTTGCCTATCTACCGCGATTCTTGGGCAAAGGGCTGATGTGCCCAAGGGAGCGTGCGCACTGGTCCGGCCGCGTCGGCGGCCGCCCGTCTTACGAGTCTTGACCTTCTCCCGGGAACCGATCAGTGCCAAAGAGCCACGTGAAGGCTCTCTCCACCGGCCCGGGCGGCTGGGGCAGCCGCTCCTGGACGGAGAAGAAGAGCCACAACCATACGACGAGCAGTACGACGAAGAGTCCGCACTGGGCGAATAGGCCCAGCCAGCCCTCGGTAAATACCTGGGGTAGCCGCCGGGCGAGCCAGATGCCTGCGAGGAGAGGTGGCAACCCAGCTAGGCCGCCGATCAGGCCGTAGAGCACGACCCAGGTGAGGACCGCAACGACACTGCGCCCAAGTGTTCCGGCGCCTTCCAAAATACGACGAAGGGACATGACGGCTACTCGCTCTCTCGTGTGCGCTTTTCGGCGAGCGCTTTCTCCGCGTCCAGGATCCAAACGAGCGTGTTCGCGGCCACAGCCAGCGTGATCGCACCCGTGAACAGCATCAGGCCCAAGACGGCCCCCCTTGCGACGACCGAAGCAATTGATTCCCCGAACGGCAAGCTCGCCGCGATTGCGTCCGCGCCCGGATTGCCCTGTGTGATGAGGAGCCAAAGGAGAGCACAGACGATGGCGGAGCGCTTCGGCCAGGTAAGGGATCGCCACCAGCTCCATGGGACGACGGGCGGCGTCTCCGGGCCGCCCATAAGGAGAGCGAGCGTCGCAATCGAGAGCGCGGCGACCACGATCTCCCAGGCCGTCGTGCCGGCTCCGAGGAATGAGAGAACGATCGCCATGATCGTGAAGCCAGCGAGTGATAGGGGAAGAACCTTGAGATAGTAGCGATGGTTCTCATGCATGGGACCGGAGATGGGAGGATGGCAATTTGGGGATCGCGTATGAAACCGAACTCATGGTAGCGAATGCGTCAACCGCGCCGCGCTTCGGGGGTGGCTGATGGTGCTAAGGGTGCCCTGGGTCTTGGGCGCGGATGAGTGTGACATCTTGGGCGCGGGTGAATCTGTAACACCGTTTTTGGAGTCGCCTGAAAGGGACGTCTTAGGCGCAGGTGGGTGTGAAGCGGCATTTGCGGAATTGCCTGAAACGGAGGGGCCGTTTGCACGAAGTCGTGAAACGGTTGCCTGACGTTTGCACAGGCCGCGAAGCGTTCTCGAAGGGCTTCCTTACGGTAGCCCGCGGGCCCGGGGAGTTCGCCCCGGACGCCGGGTCTTCTCAACCGGGCCTCATGGCCCCGGCCGGACGCGGTCGCAAAGCTTTAGCGTTCGCGTTGATATACGGCGTCGAACGTGATGATGCTTCCGTCCTGCTCGAGGCTCACGAGGCGTCCGTCACCAAGAACTAGAGCGTCGAAGGGACCTATCCACAGCTGCGTATCCACTGCATCCATGGGGTCGACGGCCAGGAGCTCGCCCGTGTCGAGTTCGAGAAACTCGCCCTGGCCCCGGCTCCGCATCACCGTGACCTGAACAGCATGGGCGTCGGGTTTTCCGTATGGCGAGCGTAAAAGGGTGCCATCCAAGACACCTTGGCCTTTGACCCAGAGGCGTACGCCATAGGTCCCAGGGAACAGGACGGCGTCGGAGCCCGACAGATAGCCGAGGTAGTCGTAGCTCGTCTTCTCGACCACGGCACCATCAGAGAGCGCAATCGTGTCTCCGCTCACCTGCGAAACGGAGGTGATGTAGACCGCGACTCCTTGAGCGCGCGCCGATACGGGTCCGCCCAGACCAAGCACCGCCACGGCCAGCAGTACGATCCAGCGTCTGGCTCTTTCTCCTGTCATACTTGAAACCTCCCTATAGGGAGCACGGCGCCTCATGGGTGATGGCAAGCTCGGGGTGGTCGGGATCATGGAAGTGAGGCGAGTCTTGCCAGGAGCGGGGCCGAGGATGGAGCCAGAGGACGGGTTCATGCAGACACGGCTCCGTCTTTGTCTCCTCCCTCAAAGAAACCAAGACCTTCCTCGTCTGGTGTGCCCACGAGGAGAGCGCGGTCGAGAAACCTGTTGAACTCCTCGCACGCGGTCTCGGGAAGCAGGGCGCAGTTGTGGCAGGCCGCCAGGTTGCATGAGTCGGGTCCTTGGCCGCCCCGCGCTGCCGACTCCATACACACAGGGTCTGCCGAACACCATCGGGCCTCGTCGAGGGCTTTGTCGAGAACGGGCTCAAGCAGTCCAGGACGACCCATGCGGACAAGACCACCCATAGTGCCGTCGGTATCTCCTGCTGCTGTGTAAAGCAGGAGGCCCGCCATCGGCTGCTCCTCATCTTCGGAGACGTACAGCCTCTCCCGGAGCGAGGCTGAGCTGTAGCCGCACTCGAAGGTCAGCTGATTGATGAGTACGTGGGCCAGGGTGTGGCACAGTACGAATCGAGGCGACACCGCCTTTTCGCCCAGGTGTCGCTGCTTCTGGAGCCTATCATAGTGCTTGGCCAGCGGAGCGATCCGATCGCGCACGGCTGTCCTCTGCTCCCACTCGCGAACCCGGTCCTCGGCAAGCTCTATGAAGAGCCCCTCCCCGCGGACCACGTATGCCGGCAGCCAGGGACGCTCGGGCACCCCCTTCCGCCACAGCTGGGCGCGTCTCTCCTCCGGCTTCAGGGGGCTTTCGGGATAGACCCTCGAGAAGCCCGTAAAGACCCGAGTCTCGCGGAGACGCGTGACCAGATTGATGCGGCGGAGGTACGGAAGCACATGCGGGTCGAACTTGCTCATGTCCGCCGGCCGGACCACCAAGTCTTCTTGCACCTGGACCGTGCGGAGAACATCGAACTCCCGAAGCCTGAACCCGGCGGCCGGCTTGCGACCCACCTTCACGGCGGGATCCGAAGACGCGGAATCCGTCGCAGGGTGGCTGCGCCATGTCTCGAGCGCCCTTTCCACCTCGTCGAGATCCAGCCCGTCTAGGGCCCGCCCGGCAAAAAGTTGGAGAAGGCCGGCCGTGATGTTCTCTTCGCCGACTTCTGCAGAGAGTGCTTCGAGGATTCCGGCGAGGGGCTGTTCGTCGAACTTGCGGAGCAGCTCATGGTCGGCGCCTGCCGACTCCCGGGGGAGGTAGATCGCGCTCTGAGTCTGAGCGTAGTACACGTTCGCAGCATTCCGGCGACCGCCTCGTAGGGGCTCCCCGCATTCCCCGCGTCCGTTGTCGAGGCCAAGCCAGGGCGCGTGTCCCGAGCAGAGAAACTTGGCGCCGGACTCGTCGAGGAAGTTGCTCAGGTCCGTTTCCGTACCGTCATCGTTCGCGCGAGAGATCTGACCGAGAGTGCGTCGCGCACCACACTTCTCACACCGCACGGAGGTCGAGAAGAGCGTGGAGCCACCGCTTGTCTTGAGGAAGAGGTCTCCGTCGCACTCTGGGGACATGCTCCTGTGGACCCATTCCTTCCAGGGGAAGTCTCGCAGGTGGCCCCGCTTGCAGAAGGCGATGAACGGCACCTGCTGCAGGTATGGCACCCGCCCGGGTTCCTTGGCTGCCTCGCATCGCGGACACAGAATGCGCCTCTGGCGAGTGGTGAGCGGCTTCTGGGTCAGGTACTCGCAACCTGAGCACACATACCAGGTGGGAAACCGGAGGAAGGGGACCGTGAGGTACTGGTTGGCCAGATCGGGCCCGTGGTAGGCTCTCTCCTTACGAAAGTCAGGCGGAAGCCTGAAGGAGTGGACACCGAGCAGGCGCTGCAAACGCCACTCGTTGATCACGAAGGCCTTCGGATCCACGGGGTAGTCCGTCTTCTCCGGCTCTTGCTCGAACCAGTGATCCAGGCCGGCGCAGAGCAGCGACATACCACCCGGCACGGTGATCATCGCGCCTACCCCGAACGGGCTGACCAACTGCGAACGTCGAATAGGCGCCCTACTCATAGTCGTCGGCGTTGTCCTGGCGGTAGAGGCCGGTGACGATCGCCTGACACTGGGCGTCGACATTCCTCATCGACCGAGGCGTCTTCCACGGGAGGCCGCCCCACTCCTTGGGTGCGAATTCTCCGGCCGGTCGCAAACGAGGGATTGGGGAATCCTGCTGCGTGCCAGGCTCCCAGGCGTCCAGCTCTTCGGTGGCCCATTCGCGCCTCCGAGCTTGAATGAGGCGCTTCAGCGTCTCGACTTCGCCCTGGTCGACGATGCCCGCGCGGGTGATCAGGTGCCGCTCAAGTTCGTCGAGAAGGGCGTCCGGAACGGGCCAGGGGTCCTGGGCCTGGATAGAGGTTCCCATCTGCCGGACGTAGACGGCCATGATGGCGGGAAGGGCACGCTTTAGAACGGGCTCCGAGAAGGGCGTGACGCTCGTGGGCTCGACCTGCGCGTAGAGCCGTTGATGGTAGCTCTGGAAGTGCTCGTAGTGCGACCGATCCCTGGGTCGGGTTGGGCTGTAGACAGTCACCACCAGGCCCGGTCGTTCCCACCACCTTCTTCCGATCCGTCCCGTGACCTGGATGTACTGGGCTGTCGTCTTCGGCTGGCTGATGACCGTCATCAGAGAGAGGCGGTCCACGTCCACGCCCACCTCGATGATGCTGGAGGCAAGGCATACATCGACGGGCTTGGCGCCCGGTGAGATCGTATCCTGCTCAAGTCGGGCAAGAGCCTTCGGAACGTCTTCGTCCTCGAGCCTTCCGGTGAGCTCCATCGTATAGCGGGGAAAGCGAATGTCGTGTCGATCCGAATCCCGACGCTTGTTCATGTCCTTGAGGTACCCCGGGATGTAGGACTGAAGCTGCGACAGGGTCGTGCCGAGCTCACGCAGGCTGTTGAAGAAGACCAGGTTCGTCCACCATGGGTCCCGGGCTTCGTCGCTGAACGGCTCCGGGGCCTGAAGCAGCGTAGCCAGGACGCGCCCCTGGGCATCGAGGAAGGATGTCAGACCACTTGCGTGCACCCCCACATACGCACGGCCTGGCAGAAGCTCTCCGTTCTTGTCCGTCGCGAAGTGCGCAAAGAACGAGTCGGAGGCCTCGATGCCGGGAGGAGGGAACAGCCGGGAACGCCGCCTCGCATAGAGAGCCCGGACCTGCTCTTCGTGGGTACGGATCGTCGCAGTTGAGCAGACGATCTTGGGTCCGGTCGGCGTGTTCTGCCGATGGTCCGTGCATAGCTCCTCGACGACGGCCTCGAACAGGCCAGCCACAGAACCGAGCGGGCCGGAGATGAGGTGCAGCTCGTCCTGGATGATCAGCCCGGGCGGGGATGCCGTCCGGACGCCTTCCGCGTTCAGGCCGAAAATTCCCCGGGCCTCCGGCCTCCAGGCCAGCATCGCGAACTTGTCAATCGTTCCGATGACGAGGTCCGGACGGTCGACGTAGACATCCTCGTCAATGACGAGCACGGGCAGGCCGTGGTAGAACGGACAGTCGGGGTCCGAACACGTCAGGGCGACCGTGTCGCCACGGCGTTCGTACCCGACCACGTTGGGGGCTCCCTTACCAAGCCGGACGGGCCCGATCTGGGCTCGACACCACGGACATTCCACCAGCAGGAAGGGATTCTCGGCGTTCCTCTTTCCGCGGCGCAGCTTCTCGAGGGCCGAGATCGCCTCTCTTCTGTAGTTCGGGGTCATGGTGCTCCCGAGCCAAATGCCGATCGAGAAGGGAACTTCCCCGAGGTGCTCATCGCTGCCCCTGCGGATGTGCTCCATCGCACAGAGCAGTCGAGCGGCGCGATGGAACTGCTGGGCCGTGAGAAGCCGAAGCGTGTAGCGCATGAGGGCTTCGACGCCGGCATCGGAGGGTTCTCGAAGTCGGCGCAGAAAGATCGAGAACGCGATCAGGCCGAGGTAGGCTTCCGTCTTTCCGCCACCGGTGGGAAACCACAGCAACTCGACGATGTCTCGCTCTGCTGACGAGCGGCGCGCCGTGGATTCGAGGGCGGTGAGCATGAACGCAATCTGGAAGGGCCGCCACTTCCCCCGGTTCGCTGGAGGTGCCAGCGGGTTGGGCTCTTCGTACGAAGCGGAGAAAGCGAGGTGCCGATCCTCGCCGTCGAGGCCCAACTCCCGCAGCGGGCGGGTGGACTGGATCTGCTGGAGCAGGACAGCCAGATTCGCCAGCTCGAAGGCACGGTGTGCGATCGGGTTGTCCCGGAGATACCGGAGGCCACGGCGCATCCGATCGGCTACTTCGGTGCACGCATCGAGGTGCCTGCGCGCAGCGACCTTATGGCGCTCGGCCAACGACTGTGCTGTGAGTTCCTTCTCCTGGATCCAGTCTTCGTACCGGTTCACAAGATCACCGAGGTCACCGAGGGGTTCCCGGTCGTCGTCCCCTCGGAGACCTGCGAGCTCTGCCATGTCGATCTCCAGCAGGGATCCGTCGTCCCGGCGTATCTCCGGGGTAACGCTCGGCGTTTGAACCACCGGCAGGGCCACCGCTCGCACCTGGCTCACCTGGTCGGTGCCAGATCCAGGGTCCCATTGCGCAGCGCATCCATGCCCGACCGCGAAGGTCTTGGCGTGGCGATAGAGGAGGTCGATAGCGGCCTCCTCCTCATCTCGGGCCCGCGCGGGGCGCGGATAGGGAAGGATGTTGTGCGCTGCGGAGGCGTGGGCGTTTCTCATGCCCGCGGAGAAGCCCACCTGGAAGAAGGCCTTCTCGCTCATCCTTCCAGCCCCTGTCGATCGATTGACCAGGCTGACCGTAATGAGGCGGGCTCTGGCAGCGTCCGGTCGGGGGCGCGATAGAACCTGGACTTCGAGAGTCCGACCCTTCGCTATTTCAAGCGACTCTTTGAAGTAGGCTGCGCCTTCGCCGGTGAGGGCGGCTGCCTCTACGTCAACGGGAAAGGTGCGGGCCCGGCGCAACCACCAGTCTCGGGGTTGCTCCGCTATCTGGACGACCTTCCGGACGTAGCGAGCGAATGACACTTCCACGTGGAGACTGGTGCCGGGAGCCACCTCGGCAAGAAAGCTGATTCCCATGCTGCTGGGGCGGTATGCGTTGGCGAGCGAAAGGTCAAAGTCATCGCCCGGTGCATCGGATTTGTCCGGGTCGGAAGCCCCATCCTCGACAAGCCACTCGGACTCGACGTCCTCGTCGTCGCCCTCCTCGCCGGGTTCGAACAAGCCAGGTGAGGCGGCCTCTTCGTCGCCTCGCTCCACGTCCTCATTCCGGGTGTCGGGCGGGAAGAGGACCCCAACCCCATACCGGCGGGTGGGCGGCTCGAGGGTGAGGATCTCATCCCCGGTTGACTGCTGACGCCACGGGCCCCACGAGTCCTTGAATGTCTCGAACTCGACATCCCCGGAGCAGTCCAGCATGTCGCCCTGCGGGTCTGGGCCCACAAGCTCACGGGTGAGGGCATCCAGCAGCTTGTCCCGGCTCTGCCTGTGGTCAGCCATCGGTTTCCTGAAGAGAGGGGCGATAGGAGGGCGCCCGGGCGGGCTGTGCGGCGCTCATGGACGGATCTCGAAGATGTCGAGCCGAAGCTGGCTTGCGGCCCGGCCAGCATCGTCCGTCTCCACTTTGAACGGATGTCGTAGGAGGGTGTGCGGCACCGGCTCGGAGTGGCGCGAGACGTCCACGATGCGAAAGGCCTCGAGCGCGCCGCCGTCGGCCTCCTTGAGATGGAAGGTGGCGCGCCCTGCGCGCCGAAGCGCCGACAGGTCTGCTTGCTCCACCTGCTCAAGGAGGCGCTGGCGAATGAGGCGGCCGGCGCGAAGGTGTGCGCTCGTGACCTTCCGCAGCGCCTTCCAGTACTCGTCCGCCGCATCCCCGAGACCGACGTACCGGAGGATCTTCTCGAAGTCTTCCCTCTTGTTCGTCTTGATGACGCGAGCGGACGGAGACGTCCACCGATGGACGTTGACAGGGTTGGCGATGCCGCAGCCCCTCTCCTCGAGTTCTCGGGCGACAACCGTGAGGCCTTTGGTGTCGACGGCGTGCCGTAGCCTGCCTTTCCACTCGGCCTGCTTCGCTCGGTGCGACGGCGCCAATGGGCCCAGCAACCGATCGGCAATCGTGACGACGAAGTCCCCGCTACCCTGGGTCCGAAGAAGGATGAACATGCCCGGCTCCAGGTCGCGCACATCGACCTGCCGTACTCTCTCCTCGTTCTCCTCGGCAGTCAGGTCGATAGCGTGAACGCTGGCCCCATCCTCGTCCTCCACGAACACGAACCACTCGTGCTCAAGCGCAACAGGGAACGCGTCGACTTCCTCCTCCTGGCTGCCAGTGAACCGGCGTTCCCTGACGGCCGCCGACAACCCGCCCCAGTCCACGACGGGTTCGAGATCATCAAGGTCAAGCGCTGGGTGAGCCACGGTTGGCTCCTTATCCTGCACCGCTCGGCTGAAGGCGCGCAGCGGGACCAGCGCGTTACTTCGATTGAAGCGCGAAAAGCGGGCTTCATCATCACGTAACCGCAGGGGGTCGAGTCCAGCGTAGCATGTGATCACGAGATCCCTGCTACGCGGGCTCGTAAAGACCCAGCGGGGAAACCACCACGCGCGTCCCACGAAATAGAGGCGCTCCCATGTCTTCAGCTCGGCAAGCTCTGAGTAGTGGATCGCGGTAGGAACCTGCTCGTCCTCCAGCACAGCATCCAGGAACGCGTGGGAGGGTGCTACGAAGCGTGAATTGGCCAGCACAACAGCCGTCTCACCGCCCGGGCTGCTCGTTTGCATGTCCCGGGCGGCCATGATGACCGGCGACTCCGGTAGCGGCCCCACGCTTTGCAGGGCATCGAGCACTCGGCCGGCAGCCCCGGCGTGTGTCGGATAGAGCTCGTCGCATGATCGCAGCTGCTCCCGGAGGCGTGCCACGAGGGCCGTCTGCCCCACAAACGGATAGTCTGGCGCCACGGCAGCCGCGAGCATGTCGAACCGGCATCTCTTGAGGGTCCGCAGGTAGTTCTTCCAGTAGAGATCGGTGCTGTCGTCGCCGAGGCTCCTCTTGAAGTCCGAAACGGACGCAGCGAACGCAAGAACACTGGTGTTCTCGGCCTCCAAGAGGCGCACGCTGACGTCAGAAGCGCACTGGTAGACGGATGAGGCCTCAGCGAAGGTGGCCATCACGGGGTCCCTGCGCGGAAGGAAACGAGCTCGCACCCCATGGGGATAGCATCCAGCTCCTGGAGAGACAGCCCGCGCCGACCCGGCGCGCTCGCGGCCTCCTTGAGCACATCCACGGCCTCCGGCAGATGTGGATCGGCCTCGGAGAGTACGACTACATGGCATGCACGTCGCCAGCGATGCCGATGCTTCACGAAGGCAAGCGCGCCATCGAAGATGGCGGTGTGTACGGCATAGTCGAGCGGATCCGGCTGGGATGAACTCGCCGCCACCAGTTCGGTGCGGAAGGCTTCTTCGTGTCCTACGAGACGCCGCGCGCGCAGGATGTCCTGTAGCGTCCCTGCCGCTACGTTGGCTGCTCGTGGTCCCGCGCCGAACCCTCCTTCGCCCAGCTCGGTTTCCAGGGTTGAGATGGTTCCGCAGATGACGCAGCCAGGTTCACGTGTCGAGGCATAGAGGGCGGGATTCTGGTCGGGAAGCAGGGCCGCGACAAAGTCAGCTGCGTGACGGATTCTTCGGCGCTGCGGATTGCGCTTGAATGACGGCGCCGCCCTGTCCGAAGGCTGAATGCGGTTGGTGCTTCCAGCCGAGATCCACCGGCGACCATCCTTGGTAGTCCTGACCCACGTGCCGGGTCGTCCACCCTCGATGGTGTGATCGTCGATCACACCATCGACAAGGCGGCCATCGGGAAGGACGACACGTACCGGTCTGCCCGGCGGGAGGTCGGCCTGCCACTCCCAGAATCTCGTGTTGGCCTCTTCTTCTGACATCGGCGAGGCGCGGCTCATGACGGTGCCCAATGCCACGAGCAACGCCGCATAGTCGCGGATGGGAAGCACGACGCCCACGAGCGCCGGGCCGGCGGCTTCCGACTCGGCGATCTCGCCTCCGAGGCCGACAAGAAACGACGCCCACGAGGGAAGTGGGAGCCACTCTCCGTCGTGGCGGTAGACCAGACGCTCGGCCAGATGCGAGGGCGGCATCGTCGGGTCGGGGTAGTCGAAACGGAAGGTTGCGTAGGATTAGGAATACCATCATGCGGTAGCACTGGGCAACCCGAAGTGCGCATGCCACCTACCGCAACCACACACCTTGTGTCGCCAGCAGCTATGTCTGTACGGTTGGGTGTTGAGCGGGGGAAGGTTTGAACCTGGATCCTGCGCCGGGGGACGCAGAGGGGGATGAAAAACACCCGCCAAGTGCCTACGTTGTGGGGTGTTCAGGCATGAACGGTCCCCGAGACGGAGGTCACCCAGCGGGTGCGAAACCATC
>Ga0102944_1001613_pt1 | contig 14684 bp, 10 predicted proteins | sample SalPonD_shore_MG_FD_78172 | JGI IMG/M metagenome (GOLD analysis project Ga0102944, IMG submission 78172) | Salt pond soil microbial communities from South San Francisco under conditions of wetland restoration - Salt Pond MetaG... | ecosystem: Environmental > Aquatic > Marine > Intertidal zone >...
AAGGTGAGCAATAGCTCAAATTTGGGCACGACTTAGAAATACTGCCGAATTTAAGGGTGCCCCGAACGCTTTCGGGTTGCCCACTACCAAAAATTCCTGGTGAATAATCCGGGATAATTATTCTATAATCTATTCGTTTTTTTAGATCATTTGGATATAAAAAAATAAGGCCACCCAGCAAGGCGACCTTATTCCTTAGAGGCTTCCGTTGTCTGACCAGCAGGAAGCTATCCATCTATGTGCAGATAGATATTTTTATAAAACTCCAAATGATTTCTGCACCGGTAAAGTTAGAAGCATCCTTTCATTAGGATGCTTCTACTACCGTATGCATCCATCCAAATTCATCATCTTTTTTACCATTCTGAATACCGGTTATAGCATCGTATAATTTCTTGGCAAATGGACCCAATTCGTTGTTATTGATAGTTATGGTTTCCCATTTGTGCTGAATTTTACCCACGGGAGAAATGACCGCAGCCGTTCCGGTACCAAATGCTTCACGCAATTGACCGTTGTTGGCCTTTTCAAACACCTCATCAATAGAAATTTTGCGTTCATTTACTTTTACGCCCCAGCTTTTAGCCAGTTGAATAACCGACTGACGTGTTACGCCACCGAGAATAGATCCTTCAAGGGGAGGGGTAATCAGCACATCATCAATAAGGAAGAAGATATTCATGGTGCCTACTTCTTCAATGTATTTCTTTTCAAATGCATCCAGCCAGAGTACCTGGGTGAAACCCTTTTGTTTGGCTCTTTTGGCCGGCAGAAGACTTGCTGCGTAGTTTCCCGGCGTTTTAACCGTACCTACGCCGCCTTTCACGGATCTTACATATTTATCGGAAGTGATCAGGCTTACCGGGTTTATACCTTCCTTATAATAGGAACCAACCGGTGAAGTAATGACGAAGAACTTATAGGAATCCGAAACCTTGACTGATAAATAATTATCAGAAGCGAAAATAAAAGGTCGAATATAAAGGGCGTTCCCGTGTTTTTTGGGGACCCAGTCTTTATCAATTTTGATCAGGGTTTTCAGCCCATCCATGAATACGTCGAATTCAGTTTCGGGGATGCACAACCGGCGGCACGATTTGTTCATGCGGCGGTGATGGGCATCCGGCCGAAATACCTTGATGGAGCCATCCTGGTTATAAAAAGCTTTCATTCCTTCAAAAATAGCCTGTCCGTAGTGCAGGGCGCACATGGCCGGTTCCACTTCAAAAGGTCCGTAGGGTAAAATTTCAGGCGTATTCCAGGAGCCGTCCTGGTAATCCACAGAAAACATATGATCTGTAAATACTGCGCCGAATCCAGGATTATCCAGATCCACCTTGTCGATACGGGTGGTTTCGCTTTGGGTAATTTTTAAATTCGTTGATGTAGTTTTTTCTGTGGAACGAGAACGGATTGCTGTGTTATGCATTGGAAATATTCTCCTGTTTCAATTTAATTCTTTCTGCAATAGCGTCACTGATTTCAGTGGTATTTAATACTTTATCCGGGTCGGAACCTGCTGAAAGATCAGCCGTTCGGAACCCTTCTTGCAGTACTTCTAAGATAGCCTCTTCAATATCGTTGGCCGCTTCATCCATATTCAGCGAGTAGCGGAATAAAAGTGCAGCTGAGGCAATGGCTGCAAGGGGATTTGCTTTGCCGGATCCGGCAATATCGGGTGCGGAGCCGTGAACGGGCTCATACATCGCAGTACCATCACCAAGACTGGCGGAAGGCAGCATCCCGATCGATCCCGTCAACATGGATGCCGCATCACTCAGGATATCGCCAAACATGTTGCCGGTCAGAATGACGTCGAACTGTCCCGGGTTGCGGACAAGCTGCATGGCACAATTGTCGACCAACATGTGTTCCAGTTCGATATTCGGGTAATCTTTGGCCACCTCATTCACGGTTTTTCTCCATAAACGCGAAGTGTCCAGAATGTTCGATTTATCGACGGAGGTCACTTTTTGTTTACGCTTGGCCGCCGCCTCAAATGCCTTGCGGGTAATGCGTTCGATTTCAGGCGTGCTGTAGATTAGTGAATCGATGGCACGCTTTCCGCCACCCTCAATATCTTCGGTTTTCCGCGGTTTACCGAAATAAATGCCGCCGGTAAGTTCGCGAACAACCAGTAAATCCACATCGCGGATCACTTCTTCTTTAAGGGTAGAAGATCCAATCAGGGATTCGTAAACTTTTACCGGTCGCAGGTTGGTATAAAGACCGAGACCATTCCGCAAACCCAGGAGGGCCGCTTCGGGTCGATTTTCAGGTTCAACATTATCCCATTTGGGTCCGCCTACCGCACCCAGGAATACAGCGTCCGATGCTTTGCAGGCTTCGAGCACTTCATCCCGAAGGGGCGTTCCGAATTCGTCATAACTCGTCCCGCCTACGGTATACTCTTCGGTTTCGATTTCAACACCGTACTTATCGGCCGTGGCAGTAATAATTTTTACGGCTTCCCGGGTTACTTCCGGACCAATGCCGTCACCGGGTAGAATTGTAATTTTTTTCTTACTCATCGATTAATCCACCATCCCGGTTTTGCGTGCATATTCAAAGATTCCGCCGGCAGCAACAATATCTTCAACACTGCCAAGAGGCTTCAGTTCATACGTTTTGTCTTGCGTATGATTGATAAGCTTCCGGTTTTCTTTGTCAATTTCGATCACATCGTTGGTGTGAATTTCTTTACTGAGATCTTTTTCGCTCTCAAAAGGCACCACAAAACCGCCATCTACCGAATTGCGATAAAAAATTCGGGCATAGGTGGGAGCCACGATCGCTTTAATCCCGGCAATTTCCATGGAAGCCGGGGCATGCTCGCGCGACGAACCACAACCAAAGTTGGGCCCGCCTACCACGATATCGTATTCCGATTCGAATTCACCTTCTTTAACCAGTGGGATATTTCCCTGGGGGAGCCCGGATTCATCATCCGGCACACCGGAAAGTGAATAGCGGCCGTAAAATTTACGTTCTTCCGGATCATCCAGGCTGTAGACCAGGTGCTCAGCCGGAATAATTTGATCCGTGTCAATATTTTTCCCAAGTACAAAGGCTTTTCCTTTGATCGTGTCCTTCGACATGTCCTTCTCTTCTTTTTCTTGCGTCGCTGTTGCTGACAAAATATTCTGAAATTTTAAGGTTTATATGAATGCTCTTGGATCTGTGATGGTACCGGTTAAGGCAGATGCAGCCACAGTATAGGGAGAAGCCAGGTAAACAGCGGCTTGCTTGGATCCCATACGTCCCGGGTAATTCCGGTTGGTGGTGGAGATGCATCGCTCAGTGTTATTCAGCCGGCCAAACGTATCGGAGGGTCCGCCCAGGCAGGCTGCGCAGGATGCGTTACCGATTTGGCAACCGGCTTCCACGAAAATATCTTCGATAGGTTGACCATTCACGGTTTCCGTTTTCAACTGATCGGCAATTTCCGTGGTAGCAGGAACAATATAAGTATCAATTTTAGGCTTTTTGCCTTGCAATATCTTTGCTGCAGCTACAAAATCGGAAAGTTTTCCACCCGTGCAGGAACCGATATAGGCACGATCCAACTCGGTACCTTCCAGTTCTTCTGCCGTTGCTTTGTTATCGGGACTATGCGGTTTGGCTATCATCGGGACCATATCTTCCAGCTTGTATTCATAGATGCTGTGATAGTTGGCATCATCATCGCTGTGTACCGCTTCAAAAGGCTTGTCGGTGCGCTGATTGACGTAATCAAACGTCTTTTGATCAGGATCAACCACGCCATTTTTACCGCCTGCTTCAATCACCATGTTGGTGAGGGTCATGCGGGATTCCATATCCATGGCTTTGATACCGGAACCGGCAAATTCCATGGTTCGGTAGGTGGCGCCGTCAACACCAATATCACCGATAATCTGGAGAATGATATCTTTGGCCATGATATATTCGGGCATTTCATCACCTTCGAATACAAATTTCATGGTCTCGGGCACTTTAACCCAGAGTTTACCGGTACCCATGATGAAAGCGGCATCGGTGTTACCGATACCCGTGGCAAATTGACCAAAAGCTCCGGCGGTGCAAGTGTGAGAATCCGTTCCGAACAAGACTTCGCCGGGGCGCGTAAACCCTTCTTCAGGCATAGCAATATGGCAAACGCCTTTATAGTCATCCGTTCCCACATCATAATAGTTGGGAAGATCCTGATCGGCCGCAAAAGCCCGGAGAATATCTACATTTCGGTTGGCATATTTATCGTTCGTAAAAATATAGTGATCCGGGATGATAACGAGCTTGTCTTTATCCCAGACCCGTGCATCCTCACCAAACTCTTTCCGGAAAATGCCGATGGAAGGCGGTCCACAAACGTCGTGAGTCATCAAAACGTCCACATTTACCCAGACACTTTCGCCGGGCTCGACGCTGGATCGGCCGCTGTGTTTAGCAAGGATCTTTTCAGTGAGAGTCATTCCCATTTTTAAAAACTCCTGGTATTAATTTTAATGATTTATAAAAAATTATTGTTGAATGTATCTTATTGAGTTACTGCGTTCGCTGAGTTAACGGATCGACCGTTTTTACTATTATCCCGGGTAACCCGGGTCACAAGTGATATCAGCTCATTTTCGCGCACAATTTTTTGCTCATCAGCCAAATGCGTGAACTCCTGGTAAACCTTCTCCAGTTGTTCCTCGGTCAGATCAAACTCAAGTTCATTGATGTGCTCGCGCAGGGCATAACGGCCGGAATGTTTCCCCAGCACAATCTTATTGCTGTTAATGCCGACGGACTGCGGGGTCATAATCTCGTAAGTCATCGGGTTCTTCAAAACGCCATGCTGATGAATGCCCGCCTCGTGAGCAAATGCATTATCGCCAACAATCGCTTTGTTGGGCTGGACGTTTTTACCGGTAATTTCCGTCAACATCTGGCTGGTCGGATAAATCTGTTGGGTATCAATACGCGTATCCTGCTCAAAATCGGACTGTCGCGTCTTGATCGCCATTACAATTTCCTCCAGCGATGCATTTCCGGCCCGTTCACCAATTCCATTGATGGTGCACTCAATTTGCTGTGCACCATTCTGAACGGCCATCAGCGAATTGGCAACGCCCATCCCCAAATCGTTGTGGCAGTGCACGCTTAATATAGCCTGATCAATATTGGGTACATTCTCCCGAATATTTTTGATCAATTGTCCATATTCCCAGGGGAGGGCATAACCAACGGTGTCCGGCACGTTGATCACATTGGCACCTGCTTTGATCACTTCTGTAAAAACTTCATACAAATATTCCGGATCACTGCGCGATGCGTCTTCAGCCGAAAACTCAACATCATTGCACATGCTCTTGGCATATTCGACCGCTTCAACAGCGCTGTCCAGCACTTCCTGCCGGGATTTCTGTAATTTGTGCTCCAGGTGAATATCTGAAGTGGCAATGAAGGTGTGAATACGCGGCTTCTCAGCATATTTCAGCGCTTCATAGGCCCGCTGAATATCTTTCTTTTTGGTTCGGCAAAGTCCGGCAACACTGCATCCTTTTATCACTTTGGAAATTTCGCGGACGGTATTGAAGTCGCCTTCCGATGAGATGGGAAAACCGGCTTCGATAACATCCACCTTTAGTAGCTCGAGCTGGAGGGCTAACCGGATTTTTTCATCCTGGTTCATGCTATAGCCGGGAGACTGCTCCCCATCTCGTAAGGTGGTATCGAAAATTTGAATTCGGTCTTCCATTATCGTGTTTCCTTTGTTGTATTTACTGTAAGAAATTACTGAATGTTAAAACTTCGTCGGGATTGTAATCAGTTCATTATATGGTTGCTGACTTCAACCCATCGTTGTTAAATTTTATTCCTGTAAAACTTCTTGTTGATCTTCAATTAAGTCTGTCGTGTGTTTGGTCAGGTAATAAGAAATACTGTCGGTCAGGGCCTGCCAGCTTGCTTCAATAATATTTTGTGAAACTCCGATGGTCCCCCAGCTCGACTCGTCGTTGGCTGAATCGATCAATACCCGTACATTTGCACTGGTTCCGTCTTTTTCATTGAGAACCCGCACTTTGTAATCAGTGAGATACATCTGTGAAATTTCGGGATAGAATTTATTCAACGCTTTACGCAGGGCACAATCCAGGGCATGAACCGGTCCGCCGCCTTCGGCAGCCGTGTGCTCCATTTGCCCATTCACCTTGACCCGAATGGTGGCTTCGGAACGGGGTTGTTCAGAGCCATTTTTCTCGGTAATTACGCGGAATCCTTCCAGCTTGAAGAAATCGTCCCACTCGTTGGTCATGCGTTTGATCAGGAGTTCGAATGAACCATCTGCCGCTTCGAACTGGTACCCGTCATTTTCCAGTTTTTTCAGCTGCTGGACGATATCGGGGACTTTCTCCCGGTGTTTATCCAGGTCGATGCCGAGTTCGTCGGCTTTGTAGGAGACATTGCTCTTGCCGGAAAGATCAGAGACCAGCACCCGCCGGTTATTACCGACGAGTTCCGGTTTCATATGCTCGTAGGTGCGAACATTCTTCATGACGGCACTGACATGCACGCCACCCTTGTGCGCAAAAGCACTTTTACCTACAAAAGGAAGCCGGCTTGGATGACTGAGATTAGCCAGTTCACTAACGAAATGGGAAAGTGAAGTAAGCTTAGCCAACTGCTCCTCCGTCACACAATCAAAGCCCAACTTGTGCTGTAAATTGGGAATGATAGAGCAGAGATTGGCATTTCCGCATCGTTCGCCGTAACCGTTTACAGTACCCTGTACGTGGATACAACCAGCAGCCACGGCTGCCAGGGAATTGGCAACGGCGAGCTCCGAATCGTTATGGGCATGAATACCCAGCGGTGCATTTACCTGTTTCTCGACTTCGGATACGATCCGGCTGACTTCCGTATTAAGCGTGCCGCCGTTGGTATCGCAAAGTACCAGTACATCGGCACCGGCACTTTCAGCGGCTTTCAGCGTTTTCATCGCGTATTCCGGGTTATCTTTATACCCGTCGAAGAAATGTTCCGCATCATAAATAACTTCTTTGTCGTGTGCTTTTAAATAAGCGACAGAATTAGATATCAATTCCAGGTTTTCTTCCCAGGATATTTTCAGGGCTTCTTCGACGTGCAAGATCCAGGATTTACCAAAAATGCTAATCGCTGGTGTTTCGGCCGAAATCAAGGCCTGCAGGTTTTTGTCCTCTTCAGGAGCATGACCTGCACGCTGTGTACTGCCGAAAGCTACAATCTTCGCATGTTCGAAGTCTACATTTTTGGCTTTTTCGAAAAACTCAAAATCCTTGGGATTTGAGCCCGGCCACCCGCCTTCGATATAATCAATACCGGTTTTATCCAGGCGTTTGGCGATACGAACTTTGTCGTCTGCTGAAAAAGCTACTTTTTCACCCTGTGTTCCGTCCCGGAGGGTAGTGTCAAAGATATCTATTTTGCTGCCGCTCATAATAATAGCACCTATGCTTCAGTTTCGATCCAATTCATCATTTTTCTGAGTTCACGACCAACCTGTTCAATTTGCAGGTTGTGGTGGATATCGCGCATGGAACCCAGGGAAGCCTGACCGGCTTTGTTTTCCAGGATCCAGTCTTTGGCGAATTTGCCAGTCTGTATATCAGAAAGTATTTCGCGCATGCGTTCTTTTGTATCAGAATTGATCACTTTGGGACCACTCGTCATACCGCCATATTCTGCTGTATCACTAACCGAATAATACATGCGTTCGATACCCCCTTCATAAAGCAGATCTACGATCAATTTCAGTTCGTGCAGGCACTCAAAAAAGGCGATTTCAGGTTGATAACCGGCTTCAACAAGTGTTTCGAATCCAGCCTTTACCAATTCAGCGGTTCCGCCGCAAAGAACAGCCTGTTCGCCAAACAAGTCGGTTTCGGTTTCTTCTTTAAAAGTCGTTTCAATGACGCCGGCATGTGCTCCGCCAATTCCTTTGGCATAGGCCAACGCGATATCTTTGGCATTTCCGGTATAATCCTGATAAAGAGCCAACAAGCAGGGTACACCGGCACCTTCTTCGAATACGCGACGTACCAGGTGACCTGGGCCCTTGGGGGCGATCATAAATACATCCACATCTTCGCGGGGTTCAATTTGCTTAAAATGAATATTAAAACCGTGGGCAAAGGCCAATGCATTGCCTTCTTCCAGGTTGGGTTGAATATCTTTTTCAAAAATTTCCTTTTGATTCTGATCGGGAATAAGAATCATAACGACGTCACCTTCTTTGGCAGCTTCGGCCGTTTCTTTTACGCGAAGGCCTGCTTCTTCAGCTTGCTGCCAGGATGAGCTGCTTTTACGCAAACCAACAACAACATCCACACCCGATTCTTTTAAATTCAAAGCATGTGCATGTCCCTGACTTCCATATCCGATTACTGCAACGGTTTTACCGGATAGGTTATTCATATCAGCATCTGCATCATAATACGTTTTTACGTCCATGTATCTCCTGGTATTCAATAATTAGTGTTATGGATTTCTGTTAGGATAAATTATTTGGATCAGGCGGTACCCTGAAATTCTCTTTTTAGGGCTACGCTTCCGGTACGGGCAATTTCCACAATCCCGAACTGCCGGAGCATGCCGATCGACGCATTGACTTTGTCGCGGCTACCCGTTACTTCAATCGTCAGTTTCTCCGGGCTGATGTCGATAATTTTCGCCCGGAACACATTTACAATCTGCATGATTTCTGAACGGTCGGAAGCCGGAGCGTATACTTTTACCAAGGCCAGTTCCCGTTCCACGAGCGGTTCATAAGTCAAATCAGTGACTTTATGAACATCGATAATTTTGTGCAGTTGTTTGGTGATTTGCTCAATAATCTGCTCATCACCATGTGTGGTGATGGTTATACGGGCGAGCCCGGGTTCCTGACCCTGCCCAAAACTGATACTGTCGATTTCAAAACCACGCCCGCTGAACAACCCGACGATACGGGAAAGGGCGTTGAAATTATGTTCGACCAGTACAGATATCGTATGTTTTTTGGGAGTTTCAGTCTCCGTATTTGAGGAAGATCCATTCATTGATATTTTTTCCGTTCCTTTCATTATTCTCCTTCTTCAATCATTTCGTAAAGTGCGGCTCCTGCGGGAACCATCGGGTAACAGTTTTCTTCTTCCGCAACCTGGAAGTCGATCACAACCGGTTTATCATTGATTTCCATGGCTTTCTTCAATACTTCATCCACTTCTTCGGGTTTGGTGGCCCGTAAACCGACGGCTCCGTAACTTTCAGCCAGTTTTACGAAATCCGGACTTCCGTTCTTCAAGTTGGTATGGGAATAACGTTTTTCATAGAAAAGTTCCTGCCACTGCCGAACCATGCCGAGGAATTTGTTATTCATGATGCAAATTTTGACCGGTACTTTATTTTCTACAGCAGTCGCAAGTTCATAGGCAGTCATCTGGAATCCGCCATCCCCCGTTACGCACACAACGGTACGATCCGGCTTGCCGATAGCAGCACCCATGGCAGCTGGGAATCCATATCCCATCGTGCCCAATCCACCCGAGGATATCATGGAGCGAGGATGGTTGAATTTATAATGCTGTGCAGCCCACATCTGGTGCTGTCCTACATCGGTTACCACGATAGCTTCGCCATTGGTGGCTTCGGAAATAGCCGTAATCATTTTTTGCGGCATGATCACGTCTTTCGACTCGGGAACTTTCAGCGGGTGTTCTTCTTTCCAACGGTTCAGTGTATCCCACCAACCATCGAGATCCGGTTTGTGCATCATCTTGTTAATTTCCGGCAGTACATTTTTAACATCACCGACGATGGGTACTTCTACCGGAACATTTTTGGAAATGCAGGAGGGATCTATATCGATATGAATTTTGGTTGATTTGGGAGAAAATCCATCCAACCGACCCGTAACACGATCGTCAAAACGGGCGCCTACGGCGAGTAATACATCGCATTCAGTGATAGCCATGTTGGCATACCAGGTTCCGTGCATGCCCAGCATTCCCAATGACTGTTTTTTGCCTTCCGGGAAACCACCAAGCCCCATAAGCGTGGTAGTTACCGGGATATTATACTTTTCAGCGAGTTCGGTTAATTCCTTAGAAGCGTCCCCCAGGATTACACCACCGCCTGCATAAATCAAGGGACGTTCGGCGTTACTGAGCAGTTTTGCGGCCTTGGCAATTTGGCTGGCGTGTCCGTGAGTTACCGGTTTGTAGCTCGGAATCTTAACCTCTTTACTACCACGGTAGATCGCTTTATTCTTAATCATGTCTTTGGGCAGATCTACCACAACCGGTCCCGGTTTGCCGCTGTTTGCAATATGATAGGCCTCACGTATCACGCTTTCCAGATTGGCAACATCTTTTACCAAATAACTGTGCTTGGTGATAGGCCGGGTTATTCCAACTATATCAGCTTCCTGAAACGCATCATTACCTATTAATCCCGTGGGAACTTGTCCCGTAAAAACAACCAAAGGTATAGAATCGATAGCCGCTGTGGCAATACCGGTAACCGCGTTCGTACCACCGGGACCGGAAGTTACCAAAACCGAACCCGTTTTACCGGTGGCGCGTGCATAGCCATCGGCCGCATGGGTTCCAGCCTGTTCGTGGCGGACCAAAATGTGGTTCAGTTTCTTTTGTCCGAAAAGCCGGTCATAAATATCGAGCACGGCACCGCCGGGATATCCGAAAATAGTGTCAACCCCGATATCAGACAACGTTTCGACGAGAATTTCAGCACCGGTTATCTCGCGATTAGCAGCCTGTCCGGATTCGGACTCTTTCTGCGTTCCGTTAACGTTACTTGTTTTGACTTGAGTTGTTTTGCTGGAATTTTTCATATTGCTCGCTTCTAGGTATTAAAATATTCATTGGGATTTGCCAGAGATAATCCGTAACAAAAATGAGGGGAAACCTGAATTTGTAGGAGAACCTCTGGCTGGTTGTTAACTAATAATTAGGTTTAGGCCAGAAATAATCACTACAAATAGTAGTAGACCCAGAATATTAATTCGTAGGTCTAGTTCGGTAATAGATATACGGATGGAGCTAATGAAAGAATCAACAATAGTGTGGAGGGAAGAAAAACCGGAATTTTCTCGTATAGCAACGGCCTGCGCCTTGCTTTGATATTCATTAAATATGTTCCGGTTGTTAAAATTCATGTATTAAAAATGTTAAGCTCCTTTTTTCAATCACACACCAACGTTAATTAATAGATCGCCACTTGTCAAGAGCTAATTTCAAATAAAACAACGTTGTTTGAGTAGTTAGACGTATAAAGAGAAATAAAATTATACAGAATTATTGAAAAAGCGCTTTTATTCTAATGTTAAAAAATTATTAAGAATGAATATAAATATGAAAGATACACGATGGATATGAAGAATTTGGGAAATCCCATCTTTAATTTCCTATTTTATTTGACTTTGAAAGGGAATTTCTTATTCTCAAATAAATTTCAATAAGTATAAAGGGTTTGAAGAAGACCTTATATATTATAGAACCCCGAACAATTTCAGCTCACTACCGGGGTTTAACGTTGGCCGGATTTGGCTCCGGTGAATGATAATCTTCATTTTATTATTATTTGAATACAGGACAGAGGAAAAATGAGTGAAAAATTAAACAAGTATAGTTCCAGACTCACACAGGAACAATCACAAGTCGGTTCCCAGGCTATGTTGTATGGTGTTGGGCTAGACGATGACGATATGAACAAGGCTCAGGTGGGCGTTGCCAGCACCGGTTGGGAAGGGAACACCTGTAATATGCATTTAAACGATTTGGCAGCCGATGTGCGCGACAGCATTAATGATACCGGGCTCATTGGTTTTATATTCAATACTATTGGAGTGAGTGATGGTATTTCGATGGGTACCCAGGGGATGAAATATTCGCTGCCCTCTCGCGATATTATTGCAGATTCTATTGAAACCGTGATGCGGGCGCAATGGTACGATGCCAACATATCGATCGTGGGTTGCGATAAGAACATGCCGGGTTCGGTGATGGCGATGGCGCGGGTTAATCGTCCCAGTATTATGATTTACGGCGGGACCATTCGTCCGGGTTGCCTGGATGGCGAAAAGCTTGATATTGTTTCCGCTTTTGAATCGTACGGCGAGTATTTATCCCACGAAATTGACGAAGGTCAGTTGAAGAGAGTGCTTCACAACGCATGTCCCGGTGCCGGAGCCTGTGGTGGTATGTACACAGCCAACAGTATGGCATCGGCCATCGAAACACTGGGTTTGAGCCTGCCCTATAGCTCATCCATACCCGCTACGCACGAAGATAAAGTAAAAGAATGCAAGCGTGCCGGTAAGGCTATTTATTATTTGCTTGAGAATGATATTAAACCTCGCGACATTTTGACGCGTGAAGCCTTTGAAAATGCCATTACGCTGGTGATTGCGCTGGGGGGATCCACGAACGCCGTATTGCACTTAATTGCCATGGCACGATCTGCCGAAGTCCCTCTTAGCCTTGATGATTTTCAACGAATCAGTGATAAAACGCCTTATCTGGCTGATCTGAAACCCAGCGGTCAGTATGTAATGGAAGATTTATTTAATGTCGGGGGAGTACCGGCCGTGCAAAAACTGTTGCTCAAGCACGGTTTCCTGAAAGGTGATTGCATGACGGTAACGGGTAAGACGCTGGAAGAAAACGTCAGCGAATTGCCGGGACTCAAAGAAGGGCAAAAAGTGATACACCCCATCTCTGATCCGATCAAGAAAACAGGCCATCTTGAGATTCTGTATGGTAATCTGGCAGAAGAAGGAGCGGTCGCCAAAATTACCGGTAAAGAAGGAGAACGGTTTGAAGGAACGGCAAAAGTGTTCGAATCTGAAGAGGAGAGCCTGGAAGCCATCCAAAATGGAGAAGTTGTTGAAGGCGACGTAGTGGTTATCCGCTATGAAGGACCCAAGGGGGGGCCGGGCATGCGTGAAATGCTTTCCATTACTGCAGCTATTATGGGCGCCGGACTGGGTAAAAGCGTGGCGCTTATAACGGACGGACGTTTTTCCGGCGGAAGTCATGGTTTTGTCATCGGACATGTTACGCCCGAAGCACAGGTGGGCGGAGCCATTGCCCTGGTTGAAAATGGGGATCATATTGTGATAGATTCCGTTGAAAACTCCATAGAACTTGATATTTCCGATGACGAGTTAGCCAGGAGAAAAGCTAATTGGAAAGCACCGGAATTGAAAGTTCAAAGCGGGTCGCTGTATAAATATGCCAAACTCGTATCTACCGCTTCGGAAGGCGCCATTACCGATGCAGGAACTCCCTATGTAGCGGAAAAGCAAACGGTTAAGTAATAAAAATATCAAATGATGTTGAGGCTAAAAGTTAAAATCCGGTAATATTATCTACCCCTGTTTTCATGCTATATTGAGAACAGGGGTTTTTAATTATAATTGGCATAATCAATAATTATTGGCTGTATTTTTTATTATTTTTAATCGGTGTTATTTACATATTTTCGACTGGATATCTGATTTGTTTGACATGTGAAGGAATTTACAAAAAACATTGATTTTGAGATATCTGAACACCGTGTAAATCTATTTTGATTATAAGTTATTAAGGGTTAAATGTTTAAAACATAAATCATTAAATAATAATAGCTTAATCCTTATAGGCTGATTTGTTCGAAGGTAGTTTTTGTAAAAAATATATGATACTCTTATAATTCTTTTATCAGCCTGTAAGAGGGCTTTGCAAAACTAGTGATTTAGTCAACCCCGAAAGCTTTCGGGGTAAATGATTTCAAAATCGCAGCGTTTTAGCAATTCGTTAAGATTTTGAAATCACAATAATACAGAATTTGGACATAAACACGGTTTTGCAAAGTTCCCTTTACATTGATTGCATCACTCGGGCAGTCGGCAAGGTCAATTTATTTAACTAAGTTTTTATGGCACAAGCAGAAGTAACCACATCGAGGAGTATGACCAAATTTAGTGATGAGGAAATTGATACAATATTGAATGATTATAGGCTTGCGGTCATTAGCAGAGAAGCATCACTTTTAGGTCGGAAAGAGGTATTAACAGGTAAAGGTAAATTCGGTATTTTTGGCGACGGTAAAGAACTGCCGCAAATTGCCATGGCAAAGCGGTTCCGCGATGGTGATTTTCGTGCGGGTTATTATCGTGATCAGACTTTTATGATGGCTATCGGGGTATTAACCGTGCAGGATTTGTTTGCCCAGTTATATGGTCACGCGGATGTAGAAGCAGAACCCGCATCGGCCGGTCGTCAAATGAATAACCACTTTGCCACGCGTAGTCTTAATGACGACGGTACTTGGAAAAACCTGACCGAAATGAAGAATTCTTCAGCAGACGTCTCACCGGTCAGCGGACAAATGGGGCGTATGCTGGGACTGGCCCAGGCTTCCAAGGTGTATCGAGAAAATGAATTGCTGAGTAATCATAATAAGTTCTCCGATAATGGAAACGAAGTCGTATTTGGGACCATTGGCGATTCCAGTACTACGGAAGGAATTTTCTGGGAAACCGTAAACGCCGCTGGGGTGCTACAAGTGCCGATGGTGCTCTCGGTGTGGGACGACGGTTATGGAATTTCTGTTCCCACAAAATATCAAACAACCAAAAAAAGTATTTCGGCTGCTCTGAAAGGCTTTCAACGCACGGAAGAACTGGAAGGTGTGGA
>Ga0102944_1001617_pt1 | contig 14645 bp, 7 predicted proteins | sample SalPonD_shore_MG_FD_78172 | JGI IMG/M metagenome (GOLD analysis project Ga0102944, IMG submission 78172) | Salt pond soil microbial communities from South San Francisco under conditions of wetland restoration - Salt Pond MetaG... | ecosystem: Environmental > Aquatic > Marine > Intertidal zone >...
AAAACGGCAGACGTGAGACATAAAATTTGCCCTATCACATCTGCCGTTTTACTTTCCTTTTTGATCGTTATAGCATTAATATGATGCGTTCCAACCTGACGGCTGAATGCTAACTGGCTGATAACCTTTTCTTACTCGCTCTTCAAGCTATTTACAGGATTGGATATTGCTGCTTTTACCGACTGCCAACTAACCGTAAGCCATGCAATAACCAGCGCCAGCCCACCGGCCAGTGCAAACACCCACCAGCTGATATCAACATGGTAGGCATAGTTGCTGAGCCAATTGTGCATCAGGTACCAAGAGACGGGAATAGCAATCCCGATGGCTATGAGGACCGGCTTGGTAAAATCTTTTGACAGCATAAGGATAAGGTTTTGCACCGAGGCGCCCAACACTTTGCGGATTCCGATTTCCTTGGTACGCTGTTCTGCGGTAAAGGCCGACAGCCCGAATAATCCGAGGCAACAGATAATTACTGCCAGCAGAGCAGCATACCGGGCTAATTCTCCAACGCGCATTTCGCTGCGATATAGTTTGGCGTAGGCCTGGTCCATAAACTGGTAATCGAACGGGTAATTGGGATTAATTTGCTTATACATTTTTTTGATGTCAGCCAGCGTACTTGATATACCTGCCGATTTTACCCGGACAAAACCAACCCAGGTATCCTGCGGAGCAAGCATAAAAATGAGCGGTGCAATCTCGTGATGCAACTGTTCAAAATGAAAATCTTTGGCCACACCCACGATCTCCCATTTTTTATCCCAAAAATCTAAGATTTTACCCACCGGCTTCTGCATTCCCATAACCTGGGCCGCCTTCTGGTTGATGATCACCCGGGTTGTATCCAGCCCGTAGTCCCGCGAAAAGCTGCGTCCCTGTGCCACTTGCATCCCCATTGTATGCATTAACCCATAGTCAGAACGGACCATCTCAAAAAGTATCTCTGTACTTGGATCCTTTCCCGGCCACGAGACATCCCCGGTATTAGAATTTCTGCTTAAAAAGGAGCTGCTTGATCGCGAAACCGAAACGATATTCGGGTTGCGTTCAAGCTCCTGCCGAAAGGTATCCCACTGATCGCCCAAATTACCATCAATATTAATCTTGACCAGATTATTAATTTTGTATCCCAGGTTTTTATGCTGCACATATTGGATCTGGTTATAAATCAATATTGTTGAGATGATCAAGATCACCGAAAGTGCAAACTGGAATACAACCAGTCCCTTGCGAATAAATCGCTCTACGGTTGAGGATTTAACCGTGGCTTTCAGGGTTTTAGCTGCTTCAAACGACGAAAGGTACAATGCAGGATAACTGCCTGAGATCAAACCGGTGAACAAGGTTATGCCCAACAAGCCTGCCCAAATTCGGAGATCCGTAAAATCAATAGCAATCGCCTTATCGGTAAGATTATTAAATGCCGGCAAAAAAGCTTCTACTAAAAGCACCGCCAGCAGCAGAGCACAGAATGAGATCAGCACCGATTCACCCAAAAACTGCCCGATCAGCGACCCGCGACTGGCGCCAATGGCTTTGCGAATGCCTACTTCCTTGGCCCGCTTGACCGATCGAGCCGTACTCAAATTCATAAAGTTGATGCAGGCGATCAGCAGGATAAAAAAGGCAACAACCAGGAACAATCGCACATATTCGATACGTCCCCCGACAGGCTTCTTATTTTCGAACCGGCTGTACAGATAGACATCTTTAAAAGGATACAAAAAGAGCTCAGTTTTAGTACCTTCAACGCGTTTTTTGATAAAATCCAGGATCTTCGGATTTACTTCCTTTTTAGTCGCCCCCGATTTCAATGTCACATAAGTCATAGGACCATTATTGCCCCAGTGCTTGGCCCATTGATTGGAGGCCAGCCAATCTTTGAACGGAAACACATAATCGAATTGCAGCGTGGAGGTTTTCGGGACATCCTTGAAAACACCTGTTACCGTGTAGCTTTTGTCCTGATTGATAACGATAGCTTTTCCAATAGCCTTTTCGGGACTGCCAAAATATTTTTCAGCCAGCGACTGCGATAATACGACCGACTCGGGCTTTTCCAATACATGCTCGGGCATTCCGGAAATAAGATGAAATGAAAAAATATTAAAAAACTCATCACCGGCGTAAATTCCCGATTCCTTAAAGGATTTATCGCCAACAGTAAACAAATTATCCATATTCCAGGTTATTGTAGCCGCCTGGTCGATCTCCGGAATTTCATCTTTCAATGCCGGAGCCAAAATCCCCGGAGTGTTTGGAATGGCATTGACCCCATCCGCATAATACTGGTACTCCATCACACTGTAAATACGATCCAGTTTTTTATGGAAGGTATTTACACTAAGCTCGTTGCCCACCCACAGTAGAATTAATATACTGCAGGCCATCCCGATTGCCAAGCCAATAACATTGATAAAAAATGATCCTTTATGGCGACGAAAGTTCCGTAAAGCCGTCTTAAAATAATTTTTCAGCATCCCGTTAATAATTTGGTGAATCGTTGTAAAAACTTGCTAGCTATACGATAGACGAGCCACCAAAAGTTTCATTACGTTAAATAATTTTTCAGTGGTCAGTAAAAGCTGTTTTTCTGATTTAATAATTTAAATTTGAGACGGCAGAAGTGAGATGAAAGTTGCCTTTTTCCCACTTGCTCAATAATACTTTCGTGTAATTGAGATCCCAGTATCGGTTTATGAGACAGTAGAGCTTGTCATTAGTTCCGGTGTAAAATGAAACCTCTCCCAAACCCTTGACTAATAGCTTACGAGTTACTTCTACCCAAAACATGCAACAGATCCTGACTCAAGTACTACTATGCCAAGGCTTCGTAGCACATAGTTCAGGATAAAATGAAAAATAACCGGCAGACGAAGACAAGGAATTATCTTTCCCCGCTTGTCTTCTCACGTCTGCCCTCTCACATCTATTATTCGGGATGAAAAATTCGCGATAGGATATTAAATTGATTTTGATGGTATTTAAAAATGCGCCATCAAAGGGGGATTATTATGCGGATAATTCTGACCACATTATTAATAGGGTGTCTTTTGATTATAGCAAAGCCGTTGTCGCTGTATGCTCAGGGAACCCTGGAGGGAAATGTGATCGATTCTACTAGTGGGAAACCCTTGGCAGGGGTAAATATTTTCATGTCAGGTACCACGATCGGAACCGCCACAGACCCAGATGGGCAATATCGGCTTAAACGAATACCTTTGGGCAATCAAAGACTAGTTGTCTCTATCATAGGATACGGCAAGAAGACAGTTGATATTAGCATTGCTCCCGGCGAATCCAGGATCATTGATTTCAAGTTAAAACCGGTTGTCTATGAACTACCCGAAATTTTTGTCGGCAATCTTGACAAACACTGGAAAAAGCGTCTGAAGCGTTTCACCAATCTTTTTATCGGCGAATCAAAACTAGCCGATTCTGTTGAAATTCTTAATCCTGAAGTACTCCGGTTTGAAAAACATTTTCTGGGACCGTTTAGAGCAAAAGCACTGGCCCCGATACAGATACAAAATAAAGCCCTGGGCTATCATATCACTTACTATTTGGATGAGTTTGTGCATTCCGGGTCGCACACCAAGTGGGATGGGGAACCCTATTTTACTGAACTGGAACCCGCTGATTCCGAGCAGGCCGCCTACTGGAAACGCAATCGAAGGAAGGCTTTTTATGGATCTCAACGTCATTTCTTACTTGCTCTGATACATAATCGAGTAAAAGAAGAAGGATTTATTCTTTACAAGATCCGCCGGGGTATTTACGGATTCTCATCAGAAGATCGATCTCGTATTTCGGGGCGCAGACTCATCCGGGAAAGTGATAGCAAGTACACCCATCGGATGAATTTTTTGGTCGACTACAAATAATCTATACACGGGAAAAAGAGGATCAACGTTTCATAGATTGGATTCAGAATCGACGGATCAAACCGTCAAGCATTCAAACCTCCTTTATGGATCTCAATGAGCATCCTATCACGATTGACGCTGACGGCGAAGTCAACGAGCCTTATGGGGCGACCGTATTCGGTCATTTTTCTTATGAGCGGCTGGCTGATTTAACACCGCGTGAATACCGTCCGGTTGGATTTTTCGATTCTACACAGACGGCAAATACCAGACGAGGAAAGTAATATTGCAACAGTTATCAGAAAAAAACAACGCCGACTCCAGCCCGTTATATTGAAGGTCCCAAAAGGTAATTTTTTCAGCATGACTTTGTAAGTTATTCGTTGCCAATAGTTAAGTTGTTTGTGGGTTACAACTGACTGCAAACCATACACGATGAACCAGCCTATTCACTTCTCAAACTTTCTACGGGATTCATCAAAGCCGCTTTAACCGAGTGGTAACTTACCGTCCCAAAAGCCACCAGCAAGGCCACCACTGCCGATATTAGGAATACACCAAGACCAATATCTATGCGATAGGCAAAGTCGGAAAGCCATTTTTCCATCACGTACCACGATACCGGGGCCGCGATTAAGAGTGACAACAGGATCAATTTGACGACATCCTTATTCAACAGCAGGATAATCTGCCTGATTCCCGCACCCAGCACCTTCCGGATGCCGATTTCTTTTGTCCGGTTGATGGCAGCGATGCCAGCTAATCCGAACAAACCTAAACAGGCAATCAGTATGGCAATGATGGTAGATACCGACATAATTTGCAGCCACTTTTTATATGAGGCGTATTGCTGTGCCACAGCGTCATCCAGGAACCAGTAATCGAATGGCGTGAATTCCGCCACCTCCGACCATGCTTTCTTTAGCCGCGGCAATGTTTGGGCAATCTGCCCTTTCCTAATTCTCACCATGATATTGTTTACGCCGCCCTGATCCGGGTCCATGTGCAGTAACATAGGTTCGACAGGAGCTTCGAGCGATTGGTAATTGAAATCCTTTACGACTCCGATCACTGTTGACGGATTCTCTTTGCCTTTCCATGGCAATTGCTTACCAACCGGATGTTCCCAGCCCATTGACTTAGCCAGTGCCTGATTGATGATGATGGATTCGGTCTTATCGGACGGACGGTCTGCAGAGAAATCACGTCCGGCTACCAGCTTTATTCCCATTGTTTTAATAAAACGTGGATCCACATAATAGATATAGGAGGTTTTATACTTTCCATCCAACTTGAATCCATACCGGTTCGAACCTTTGGTGAAGGCCGGCGCCATCCCCGTTACATTCACCACTCCGGGCACACCATTTAACTGATTGCGATATCGCTGCATCAGTTGGGTTCCCTTCTCATTCCAGCCGGTGTAGGTGGGGATTCCGACCAGCTGGTCTTTATTGTATCCCAAATCTTTTTGGCTCACATAATTCATCTGGCGAACCATGATGACGGAGCTTATAATCAGGAAAACGGACAGGCTGTACTGCAACACCAGCAATCCTTTCGTCAGTCGGGGCTTAAACCTTCGCGCGTTCATTCCCTTGAGAACTTCGGCCGGACTGAAGCGCGCCAGGAAAACAGCAGGGTAACTACCTGCAATCAGACCTGTCAAAAATGTTATTCCAAAAATAATTAGCAAGAATCCTGCTTGCCCAGAATAGTGAATAGACAAGTTTTCACCTGAAATTTGGTTAAAAAGCGGTAAAAACAGTTCTGCAAGCCCTAACCCGGCAACCATGGCAAATAGCGTGAGCAACTGGGTTTCTCCCCAAAACTGCCAGGCAATCTGCCAGCGATGCGCTCCCGATACTTTTCGGATACCCACTTCCCGAACCCGGTTTGCCGAACGCGTCAGGGCCAGCGTCACATAGTTGATACAGGCAATCAGTAAAATTAGAATAGCGATCCCTGACAATATATAGGAATACAGTGGATTACTCACCTTTGTCCAATTCACAGACGCATCCAGATGAATAGCTGATACCGGTTCCATGGCAACTTCGAACACCTTCGCATCATCGGGCAATCCCTGCCGGGTTCTGGCTTCCTTCATATCGTCCTTGAACCGATCGGCAACAAACGAATCCAGTTTCTTTTTGAAGGCAGCGACATTCGTATTCGGCGCAAACTCAACAAATGTTGGCGTATTGAAACTCGTCCATCGATCTTTGTTGCGTTCATAGCCGGGTTTGTTTTGAATCGGGACTATTACATTGAACTGGATACTCGAGTTATCCGGAGCTTCTTTGGCGATTCCTGTAACGGTGAATAATTCTTCTTTCTCCCCAATTTTTAGCATTACCGACTGCCCCATAGGATCTTCATTCCCAAAATACTTTTGGGCTGTCTTGCGGGATAAAACCACACTCTTCTTATTGGATAATGCTTTTTGAGGATTGCCTCTTAACAGCGGAAAAGAAAAGACTTCAAAAAAGTCAGCATCCGTATACAGCAACGATTCCTCATTTACTTTCTGATCTTTTCGCAACAGGGCACTCCCTTCATCCCCGCGAACTACATTCTGAATTTCGGGGAACTTCTCTTTCAGCGTAGGTCCCAACGGCAACGGTAAGTAAGCTGATTTCCAAATTCCTTCCGGTGCACGAGAGTCAAAAAAAGGCTTGTCCTTAATCTGACTCTGCGGCTTCTGGTAACGAACCTCATTTAGCCGATAGATGCGGTTCCCGTTTTTATGGAATGTGTCATAAGAATATTCATGGCGAACAAACAGGTAGATGACTATACAGCAGGCAATCCCAACAGCCAGGCCGAATATGTTAATAAACGAATAGACCGGATATTTACGAAGATTCCGAAAAGCGATTTTGATGTAATTTTTGATCATAGTTTTTTCAGTTTGCAGTAATCAGTTAACAGAATGAGTCTTGTTTGAACACTGTTAGCTGATCACTGTCGTTATTCATTTCTCAAACTATCCACCGGGTTCATATTGGCTGCCTTGAAAGCCTGGTATGCCACTGTTAGCGCAATGATAACTAAGACCAGTGCCCCCATTCCTAAAAATGGCCAGAACTGCAAACTAACCCGGTAAGCAAAATCCTGCAGCCAGTTATGCATAAACCACCACGCTACCGGCCAAGCAATCACATTCGCCACAAGCACTAACCGTACATATTCCTTAGAAAGCAGCCAAATGATTCCCTGCGTCGTAGCTCCAAGTACCCTGCGAATTCCAATCTCTTTCCGGCGTCGATTTGCAGAAAAGGCGGCCAGACCGAAAACCCCAAAACATGCCACTATTATTGCAATAGTCGCAAAAACCGAGAACATGGAAAAGAATCGCTGTTCACTTTTATACAAATGCTGAATCTGTTGATCCAAGAAGGTATAATCGAAAGGATAGTCTTGGCTCAAGTCATCCCAGGTTTTCTCCAGAAATCCGATCGTTGATGGAAGTTTCTCGCTACTTAATCGTATCACCATATAAAAAAGTGGAGACGTTTTTTCAGACGATAAAGAAAAAATCGTTGGCTGGATTTCAGTGCGAAGTGAAGCCAGGTGAAAGTCTTTGACAACTCCGATTATTTTGGCATTCTTTCTCGACCATTTGCTTCCGGTAAAAGCCAGACCTCTCAGCGATTTACCAACCGGATTTTCCAATCCTAAAAACTTGGCAGCTGCTTCATTTATAACGTAGGCCTTGCTTTTATCCGTAGGAAATTTTGGGGAAAATCCTCTTCCCGCAACAAATTTCGCTTGCAATGTTTTAAAAAAATCGTAATCCACAATCATTGTGGGGACATCTACCCGATCTTCTTTTCCCTCAAGATTATAGCCGCGCCAGTTGGTAACCCTGCTCGGAAGCGGATTATTCGTTGCAGTAACCGCCAATACTTTGGGATTCGCAAGCAGCCGGTCGCGAAAAACATTAAATTGATCACGTATTTTTGCCGTCTGGAAGGGAACAACTACGACTTCCGATGGGTTGATCCCCAGCTTTTTGTTTCGCATATAATTAAGCTGCTTAAATACCACAACCGTACTGATCAATATGGCGATGGAAGCCACGAATTGGACGACCACTAATGTTTTCCGCAGCCTGTTTGAGTTATCGCCGGCAGTCGTTTTTCCACTTTTAATAGTATCGGAGGCATTGAATTTAGACAAAAGAAATGCAGGATAACTGCCCGAAAGGATACCCATAACAAGTGCCAGCAAAAAAAGACTGCCACCCCAATACATCCAGTTCCCCCATTCAATAACATACTGTTTACCGGTCAAGGAATTTATGTAGGGGATGGCAAGCTCTGCCATAACAATCCCAGTTAAAACTGCTGCAAAAGCAATCAGTATGGATTCGCTAAAAAATTGAAAGTAGATTTGCTGCTTCCCGGCTCCCAATATTTTTCGGATCCCCACTTCATTGGTTCGATCAATCGTCCGGGCGGTAGCCAAATTCATATAATTAATACAGCCAATTACCAGCAGGATAGTTGCAACCAATCCAAAAATATACAGATATGCCAGATCCCCGTTGGTCTCAATCTCATAAGAGAGATGAGATTGTAAATGAATATCTTTGAGGGGCTGCAGAAAAAAATCGTCGGCATCAGCATAATTCTGATGCTGCTCATCCCAGGCCCGGTTGATCTGCTTTTCGAGTTGCTTTGCATTCGCCTGAGGTTCCAGTTGGATATAAGTATAATGGCTGGTTCCCGACCAGTCGGTGCGTACCCACTCGGGATACTTGTCCTTGATGACCGACATAGAAACCACCAGCCCAGAATGAAAATGTGTGTTCCTGGGCATAGATTTCATAACAGCCACAACCTCAACCGGCCACCCGTTGACCTCCAACGTCTTGCCAATAGCCGGGTCGGAACCAAAATATTTTTTAGCCAACCTTGTAGAAATGACGGCGACATTCCCCCCGGAAAGAACTGACGTTTTTTTTCCGCTGACGATATCAAACGAAAACATATCAAAAAAGCTGCTATCGGCGTACATAATTCCACTTTGACGATATTTTTGATCTTTATATCGAACCAACTGATCATAGTTGGGATCGATTCGCACGGCCCGTACAATTTGTGGGAATTGCGTTTCCAGCTGCGGAGCCAACTGAAAAGTAGTGGTGGCACCTCTCGTTATCTTATTTCCTCCCTGGTCATATCTTCCCGCCACCCGGTAAATCTGATCCACATGTTTATTAAAACGATCGTAGCTAAGTTCGCCTCTTACAAACAGTGTTATATAGATCGCACAAGCAACTCCTATGGCAAGACCTAAAATATTTATAATAGCGTAGATCTTGGATCTCGACAGATTCCGAAAGGCAATTTTAATATAATTTTTGATCATAGTTATTAAGCTTTCAGCTATCAGGTTTCAGCACTCAGCGCAACCATCTGACGGCTGATAGCTGAAGACTGACAGCTATTTCTATTCACTTCTCAAACTTTCTACCGGGTTCACCAGTGCCGCCCGGACAGTCTGAAAGGAGACCGTTCCCAAGGCGATAAGTAATGCCGTTAGTCCTGCTGCCGGAAATATCCACCATGAGATTGAAATACGATAGGCGAACTCCTGCAGCCAGCTTTGGGCGGCCCAGTATGCGATCGGAATACTCAAAACGAAAGCAATGCCCACCAACTCGGTAAATTCGCTGGAAAGCAGCCAGGTGATGTTGGCGATGCTAGCTCCAAGTACTTTGCGCACGCCAATTTCTTTGATACGGTTTTCGATGGCGAACGATGCTAACGCAAACAATCCCATGCAGGCGATAAAAATGATCAAGCCCGAAAATAACAGGAACAACTCCCCGCGCTTTTGATCGCTTTGATAATATTCCTGGAAATGTTGATCCAAGAAATGATATTCTACCGGATTTTTGGGATCAAATTTGTAGTTGATGGCCTGAAGCTTATCCAGTGTTTTTTGCCAGTTCGCGGTATTTATCCGCAGCGTATAGTAGTCGATATTCTGTATAGGATTCCGGTACGAGGCCAGCATCAACGGACGTTCTTTCTTTTTAAACGACTGGAAGTAAAAATCCGAAACCACTCCGACCACCATTGGACTAAAATGGCTATCCTTATCCAAATCCCCGGCCCACAAGGTGCCATTAATATCAACTTTTTGTCCAATGGGATTTTTGAGTCCCAATTCTTTCACCGCCGACTCGGTCAGTAATACTTTATCGGAATCCGAGACCGTATTTCTCAGGTTACGTCCTTTTAACAAATTGATATGGTAAGTATTCAGGAAATCTTTATCGATCCCAACAAAAATCATCTGTCCTTTGGTATCGCTGCTCCGGTCTTCAACATTCGCGATAGGAAAAGTCTTCCATTCGCCCGGCACGCGTGAAGAAACGGTCACGCTTTTGACTTCACTCAATTTTTCAAATTCCTGTTTAATGCTTTTGAACTGGTGACGAAGGGCCCCACTGTTGATATCAACTGTTACCAGGTTATCAACATTAAATCCAAGATCTTTTTGGCGGACGTAATTCAACTGCCGATAAATGATGATAGTAGCCGCAATCATCGCAATGGATACCACAAACTGTGCCACGACCAATACTTTACGTAGCGAAAAATTACTGCTCCCGATGGTGATTCCTTTTTTAAGAGCCGTTGCCGGATTAACACGGGAAAGAATAAATGAAGGGTAAATAGCAGATGCAATCCCCGCGATTAGGACAATGCCAAATAAAGTCGCAATCAGGGGAAGATTATTATAAGGAATACTTAATTGTTTACCGATGAAATTATTTACATAGGGAAGTAAAACCTCCAATAAAGTGCATGCCAATAAGAGAGCCAATAGCGAAAGCAGTAAGGCTTCGCCGGTGAACTGCAGGATCAACTGCCACTTTCCGGCGCCCAGCGTTTTCCGCATCCCCACTTCCCGGGTTCTTCGGGATCCGGCAGCCGTCGACAAATTCATATAATTGAAGCAGGCAATCACCAAAATCAAAATACCAACAATGCTGAACATGTAGACATACAGCGCATTGCCGGCGTGAGCATTCATCCCGCCCTCGATATCCTGCGAATGTAAATGGATATCCGTCAGCGGCTGTAAGATAAACGAACTGCTATAATCTACGTCATCTCCATAATGTTTGGCCACCAGCGAGGTGAGCTTCTGCTGAAAGGCTTTCTTGTTATGAAATCCCGGCTCCATCTTCACATAAGTAATCATTGCATTGGCCGTCCAATTGGTAGCAGCCCACTTTTTCCATCCGTCAATCTGCCGCGCCCATGTCGGTTCGGTATGAATGGTATTCATCCGGATGTGCGAATTCGGCGGAAAATCCTTAATAACCCCGGATATCGTAGCTTGATACACATTGGTATAAAGTGTTTTGCCAACCACGTCTGTTTTCCCAAAATATTTCTTGGCCATTGAGGCGGTAATGACCAGATTATCAGGTTGGGTCAAGGCGGTTTTGGGATCCCCATACAAAAAATCGAAATCGAAAAACTTGAAAAAATTGGCATCGGCGATCCAGATAGTCTCGTAATCCCTCTTTATCGGTTCATTGCCCACCGTTAGCCGGCCTATTGAAATAAGCTGTGTCTGAGTTTCGACTTCGGGGAAATCCTTGGCTAATGCCGGCCCAATCGCGGGAGCGGTAGTGGCAACCTTCCGTTGTTTTCCATCTTTATTACTGATCTGCTGAACCACCCGGTACATCCGGTCACTGTCTTTGTGGAAAGTGTCGAAGCTGAGCTCATCCATCACAAAAAGCGACAGCAGAATAAAACAAGCGAATCCGATGGTCAGTCCCAGCACGTTGACGAAAGAAAAAATCTTGTTTTTGAACAGGTACCTTATCGCTATTTTAAAGTAATTTTTTAGCATGATTTAAACAGTTGACAGTGAACAGTTAGCAGTTAACAGCGCTTAAATCGGATGTTAACTGATCACTGGTAACTGTTTAACTGGTTTCAATAACCATACCAAAGCAGGAAGTACTTATTTTTTATCTTATTAAACCCATAAATCATGAATCAACTGTACGATGCCATACAGCAAGTGTTCACAAACGGACAGGAGAACAGGTCAAATGTTAGTTGAAGTGAACGGAACTTCATCTCATGATATTACTCACTTTAAGATCATAGATAACACCGGCATACATTAATAAACCGAAATTATTCATCAGCAAGCTTTAGCGATTGCTTTAATTGATCCATTCGCGGATCTTGATCCAATTGTTTAAGGTAGGGGTCTGATTCCAACATTTTTGTACTGAGCATATGCAAATTATCCAGACATTTCAGATCGTCAATGGCCTTTGTATTCTGATGAAGCTGGACATACGTTCGTGCCAAAAACAGGCAATTCTGGGGTGCGTTCCGCTTAATTTGCTGGGCTACTTTCAACATCGCCAACGCCCATTCAGGTTTATCTGATTCCAAAAAGTATCGTGGCTCATAAAAGGAAAGTCGCACATAGGCATTTTCCAGCATCACCCGGGAAGCTCTATTTTCATAAGTTTGATCTTTGGCTTCCGCATCCAGCATCAGGTTGAGTATGGATAAATTTTGACGAATATCTAAAGGCGTCGGTACCACTTTTGAGTTTCGGACCCTGGCAAAATATTCAGCCATCTTTCCCAGATATTCATCAGTTTTTTGGGATTCCCTTTTTAATGATTGAGCCTCTTTCTTGATATCGCGGTCTTTCTTAAGTCGCCTCGCTTGTTTCCTCAACACAGAATTTTCCACCAGTAAATCGCTGGCATCAGTAGCAATGAGATATCGCCGGTATGCCTCATATTTATCTCCGTCGCGCTCCAACTTTAAACCGGCATGTAATTGGTTCTCCATATATCGCTCAATAATTTGGGGATCGACAGCCTTCTGATGCTCTTTCATCGCTCTCAATTCCATCCAATACAAAGCATCTCTGATTATCTTTGAGGATGGCCAACCGTGAACCCCCTCATAAAATTCTACGGCATGGGGAAAATCAAGTTTGGTAAGCCGGTGATCAAGATTAAAAACTTCGAAATAGTTAAAATCGTAATAGGCGGCACCGCCGAAGAATGAAAAAGGCATGCCGTCGGATTTTACGGCTGTTAAAAGCTTCAAGTTAGATGTAGTGCCCGCCCCGAAGCCGAGAACTCCCGCAACATGGTTTTTCAATTGATAGGCATAAGACCAGGCAATCCGAGCGGTTCCGGAAAAACCGGCAAGATAAAGCCGCTTGTCATTTATACTGAACCGCTGGCCGGCATCATGCATCATGGTATTGAGCGCCCTGGCATTGGGTTTCGCAGGCCCGTCACTCATCGTATTATAGGAACTCATCAGAATATAACCCAACTCTTCGGCAGCATCGCGAAATAAGTTTAGTGCCGGTAACGCTCTGCCTCGCGGATCCATAATAAATACAATGGGCCACTTCTTTTGTCGGGAATAATCAGAGGGTAGAAAAACCGAATACTGCTCACTGGGATTATCAGGACTGGTGACCTTTTCTATAACCCGTCCGCTCACAAACGTACTGTCTTTAACACTAGTAAATGAAAAAGCATCTTTCACCGGAAAACTACATCCTGCCAATACCAAACAGATAATACCTAAAACTTTAACCATGCCCTGCCGCCTTTCAAAACAGATTGGAAAATTTGCGGTCATCACGACCATTGGGGTTGGCTAAATATATAAAAAATATAATCTTATGCGACTTTTTAATTGTAAAAACCGCTAACGCTAAGCAGCATATAGAGATAGATTTTCAGTCTTCAGCTATCAGCAATCGGTTATATCAGTGATCAGACTGAAGACTGACGGCAGATAGCTTTTATCATTCACTACGCAAACTATCAACAGGATTGGCCAGCGCCGCTCGTACCGACTGCCAGCTGATCGTTAATATGGCAATAAGAATGGCGCCGATGCCGGCAATCATGAAGACGCCCGCCCCAATTTTGATGTGATAGGCAAAATCCTGCAGCCACTTGTGCATGGCATACCAAGCGACCGGAATGGCAAGGATAAATCCCAATAAAACCAGCTTGAGAAAATCTTTACTTAGCAGACCAACAATATTAGTGATGGTTGCACCCAGCACTTTTCGGATGCCAATTTCCTTGGTCCGGCGATCGGCGGAAAAAGTAGAAAGGCCGTACAAACCCAGGCAGGCAATCATAATAGCAATGAAAGTAAAAATAGCTACAATACTGGCCAAACGACGTTCAGTACGATACATGGCATCAAATTTGGCATCCAGAAATTGATAATTGAACGTGCTATGGGGCGCATATTTCAACATCATTTTTTTGATATAGTCCATAGTGGACGGAATATTACCGGGGGTTATGCGAGCTAAAATACTACCTCCGGAATGCCACGAAGAGGACGCCTGTAGCTGCAAAACGACCGGCTCTATCTTAGAGCGAAATGATTGGATATGGAAATTTTCTGTCACCCCAATAATTTTTCCTTCACCACCGAGGTTAAATGTCTTACCAATGGCTTCTTCGGGAGTCCATCCTAATTTTTTTGCCCCTAACTCGTTAATGATATAGGCCTTTTTATCGGTACTTAAATCCTGAGAAAAATTGCGTCCGGCCAACAATTTGATATGTAGCAAATCCAAATAATTATGATCGATAACAGCAGGAGCAAATGTTATACCTTTGTCTGAATTTGTTTTTTCCTGAGGAGAAATATGATCCGGTTTTTGTGAAATTCGTATGTTAAATGAGCCAGGTACGCCCGTTGTCATAGAAAC
>Ga0102944_1001618_pt1 | contig 14642 bp, 12 predicted proteins | sample SalPonD_shore_MG_FD_78172 | JGI IMG/M metagenome (GOLD analysis project Ga0102944, IMG submission 78172) | Salt pond soil microbial communities from South San Francisco under conditions of wetland restoration - Salt Pond MetaG... | ecosystem: Environmental > Aquatic > Marine > Intertidal zone >...
GCAATTGGATTATATCGCATAATGACTTTTTTTATTTCTCGATTAGTTGAAGGATAATTTCGATATCCGATTATCTGAGAATTTTCATCAATTAAATATTTATTACTTCCGACTAATCCATATTCTGGATGAGTTTCTAAGAATCTAACTTGTAGGTCTAATCTTTTGGAAAGTGCTACATCATCACTATCTATTATCGCAAAATATTTTGCATTTGGTGAACTTAATTTAAATCCCCTATTGCGCGTTTTGACGATTTTGAGATTTTTTTTATTACGATACGCTCTAATTCGATTATCTTGTTTAGCATATTTTTGAATTATATTCCAACTATTATCGGTGGAACCATCATCTAGTATTATATATTCAAAATTGGAATATGTTTGGGTTAAAATACTCTCAATCGTTTCATGAAGCACTCTTTCTCTATTATAATTTGGAGTAAAAACCGTTATAAATGGTGTGTTATTACTCATTATCCTTTTATATTTAGATTTAATTTAATCACATTCTCTTTATTTTAGAAATCTTTAATTCTATAAAATTTTAATATTAATGTTGAAATATCCTAAATCTAAATCTCTATAAAATTCTCATTCTATTTTCCGATCGGTATCTCATTACTGATTGTATTTTTCAATAGATATTTGCTTATTCCATAAAAATTTAAACATAAAAATAATGTGGCCAGAAAATTGTACGGAAACCATGGTTTTACTACATACCAAATTCCCATAAACACTAAATCGAGAAAAACATAATAAATTAACCCGGGTTTTATCAACTTGTTTTTTATTTCTGAGTTTTCCGGTAAATCAAATATTAGTATGATTAATAATGGGATGATAATAAGTAAGTGATGATCCCATGAATCAAAATACACAAGAAGCATGATAATAATACCTAACGTTAGCCCATATATGAGTGTTTTCTTAGCATGATTAGATAGTAGAACGATAACCAATCCAATTGAACCAAAGAAACATAATAATACTAAAAGGATTAGTGTTTGATTTACAGGCAGATTGAAAAAAACAAGCATGTTTATGATTAATTTGGTAATACTGAATGAATGTCTCAGTTCTATTATATTTGTTCCAGCAAAATTATTACTCAAAAACCCCTCCCATAATTTTGGATTGACAACAAAGAAAATTATATTGGGGAATAAAAATATCGAAATTCCAATTAGTCTAACGACAGATTTCTTCATATTTAGATTGAATTTTCTTTCCTTTATACTATAATTCAAAACAATTAAGAAAGGCACAGCCATTAACGTAATTGGCTTTATTGCGATACTTATTCCTATTAATATACTAGCAAAAAAATCCCACGTCAAGGTACTTCTCTTAATAAAAAGGTACACTGCCCATAAAATGAGAAATATAACAATTAAATTATTCTGCCCTAAAATATAATTATTAACCTGGGGCGATGCTCCAAGAAACAAAGCAAAATATCTCGCCACATTTTCTTCACGTATATCATCTTTATTTTTGATTAATTCAATAATTTTATACATAAAAGTGCAAATCGCTATATTCATTATCAAATTGAAAATCATAAGCGATAAGAATCCGGTATTGAAATCTAGTAAAGAGAAAGGTATATAAAATATTGCAGAGAGAGGAAAATACCTAAAGAAAAATATTTCATTCTCTTTTAAATACAAATTATCGATATCAAATAGCAACCGCTTCCCAGCATTATAAAACACTATAAAATCATTTTCATTATAAAATATAGTTAGAAATAAGATAACTGAAACAACTATATACCCTATTTGTACAAGAATAGCAAATTTAAAAAAGGGATACTTCCAGAGGTTTAAAATCTTTTCTCTAAATTCTATTAATTTTCCTTCTAAATTCATATTTAATATAAAGATTATAAATTGCTATTCTATTAGCTTATTTCTGTTATTAAATAAATTATATCATAAAATATTTTCTAAATCTAATGGAAGCGATGATGGAAATTAAACTACCCAATAGATAGGCTCATCGATATTATTTATAGTCCGTGTAGAACATATTCTATTGAAATAGGTCAAATTGTAATATGTCTCAATTTGTTCTTGTGATAAAGATCCAAAATTCTCCAGTCCTGAAAAAGAAATATAATAATCTGTGAGGATCAAATATACATCTGTGTTATAGGTGCTTTTTAAAACCAGAAAAATATTCTCATTATTTTGAATATGATTCTCTGGTAATAATAAACCCTCAGAAATCGTAATGAAATTATGTAATGATTCAGGATCTAAATCAGAATCATTATAAGGAAAATCATAATAATAAAAAAGATATTCCCATAAAAATTCTGTAATAATTACTTTCTTCTTAGTAGTGTATTCAGACATCCAAATTATATTCTGAAGTTCATAGTTTTCAATACTATAAGTCCTATAATAATCACGTTCTTCTATAAAAGAGGTAAAGATCGTGAAGATAACTAAAAGAAGCAAACTCACTTTAACTACATTCTTATTAATTTGGTGGGTCTTTATAAGTTTATAAAAGTAGGAAATAAAACCGATAATTATTGGAACTGAAGAGAATATGAAGATTCTTCCAAAAAAACTGAATCCCCCAAAAATTAGATATAGCAACAAACTTGCTCCTATAATAAGAAAGAGATTCACAAACCATATGAAAAGAAATTTACCTTTTGGCTTTTTTTGAAATAGAATAAACCCCCATAATGAAAAAAGAACAAATACTCCGTCCTGTATAACCACGAGGAACGTTGATATATTAAAATTAAACCATAAAATGTTTCCAATTGTGAAAACAATACTTGTTGTTATTAATACGCTGAAAATTACTGGAATTATAAATTTCTTCTCTAAATTATTATACCACGTATTATGGATTATTTTCTTATATTTACCTATTTCGAAATCAATAGACTTTGTAATTATCCGAATAAAAATGAGTAAACAAGGTATCCCTAATAATAATAACAATATGAACGTTGGATTTGAAATATTATAATAAAATAGAAATCTAGAAAAATGCCCAACAGCGAAATCAATTAAATAAAAAGCCCCAAAAATGCCGCATAAAATTATTAATAAAATCATATCGCCCCCTCTTTTTCTGTTTTTCAAGAAATACATCAAATAAATCAATGTAAATGAGACAATAAAAGACATAGTTACTAAAGAATGTGTAATTGTTGAGCTAATGAACAGAATCACGATTAAAATATAGCTTAGCATCAGATCTTTTCTGAAAGCTTTATTCCCTGGAGGATCATATCTTATAAAACTTTCGGCTCGTCTATAAAGAATATAAAATATTGTAAGACACTGCAAAGTTGCTAAACTGGTTGGCCAAAATTGATATTGTAAAAATGAAAAGCCTAAAAAAGAAATCTCTATTAAAAATACTCCCATTATGGCAAGATTTCGGTTTTTAAATATCCTTCTTAAGAGAGTATAAATTATTAATGCCCCTATAAAGAAGGTGAAGAACACAAAGAATCTTGGAATTAGAAAAATATCTAAATTCGTGAAATAATGAATAATAAGAGTGAAAATATGCAACCCTAGATTCTCAAAATAGAAATCTAAGGGTAGAGTTTTATTAATATTTATATATTCCACTAAAAATATATGATACCACGGATCTGTTCCCATAAAAAAACTTACCCGAATGATATCGAAAATACATAATAGGAAAATAAAAACGATTAATAATATAATGTTTATTCGTCCCTTTTCTTTCAAGTATTTTAATATGTTGTAATTGTAGACAGAATTCGATTTTTGGATTTCTTTATTTCTAAATTTAAAGAAAGAACAATTTTGATTATTCGAATTGAATAACATTGCTATTAAAAATAACATAAAACTGAATGAACCAATAAAGGCAAAGAAATAGGTTTCATTTAAAGATATATTAATAAAATAACCAAAATATCCCACAAGGATATAAAAGGACACATTACTGATGATCATAAGCAGTAATCTCTCTGGAATATTAAAATTTTTCCGCTCCCAAATCATAAAATAAAGAGGGTATGTGGGAAGGACTAAAATAATAAAAATACCAGAAAATAACAATCCTCCTCCGTAAAGAATATTAAGAACGGCAAAATCTTTGACCAAATCAAAAAAACCTAAAATTTTTGAGAATATAAATAAAAAAGATGTTAAAGATACAATAATAATGAATAAATTTATCCTATATTTGAAATAACTTAGTAATTTCTTGAAAATTATTCCCATAGTTTCATAATTCCTCTGTTTTAATCTCTTCTTTGACAATAGATCACTAATTTCATTTCAAATAATGTATTAACCTATAATATTTAAGACAATTTTTAGAACTTTACTGTTCAGAAATTATTTGAATGAAATGAAATAATAAATTTAGATAAAAATTAAATCAAAATATATACTTAGAACAATATATAAAAATTGAATATATTTTTATTTATCAAGGAATAAGAATAGTAATTTTTCAAAAAAAAGTCAATTTCATATAACTTAAAAAACAATAATAAGAAAACCCTTAATTACAAGGTATTTAATTAATGATTATCACTGAAACAAATCAAACAGAAAAAATTCAAAAATCGTATAATTATAAGCAAGAGTTAAATACAGACTTAAAGCTCTCTAATATTAAAATAGCTCTCGTCTTACCTGCTTTTAATGAAGAAAAAAATATTGGATATGTGCTTTCAAACATTTTTCCCTTCTATTCCGAGAATATGGATATAATAGTGGTGGATGATGGTTCATCTGATAAAACAGTTAAAGTTGCAAAGAATTATGACACTTTAATCCTTTATCACCAAGAAAATAAAGGAAATGGCGCTGCAACTATTACGGGGTTAAATTTTTGTAAAAATAATGACTATGATTTAACAATTATTCTTGATGCTGACGGACAACATGATCCAAATTTCATACCCTTATTTATTAAAAAAATAGTGAACGATAAGGCTGATTTTGTTATTGGAAATCGTTTTAATTATTATTACGATATGAATCCAGTGAAAAAGATATGTTCTAAATTGTTGACAGTCTTCTATTTCTTTTTGTATGGAAAGAAAATCTCAGATCCTTCCAATGGATATAGAGCCCTCTCCAAAAAGATATTACAAGAAAATTCTTTTGAATCTTATTATTCAATTACTCAAGAAATGCTATTTAAAGTGCTCCCTAAATATAAATGTAAAGAAATTCCGATAAAATTAAAATCTCGAAGAGAAGGAAAATCTTTCATTAAAATTAAAAAATATTTTGGGATCATAATATCAAGTTTCTTGAAATTTTATATTTTGGAAAAATTGGACAAATTCTACAATACATTTTTTAAAAAATCTGAAAAATAGTGATGATGGATTAAACGTAAATATTTTATCCATTCGTGAGAAATAAATCATAAAAACACATTTATTAAAAATGGATATTCCTTCTGTTAAAATATCAATAATTTTTCCAACTTACAATGCCGAAAAGTTTATTATCAGAAACCTTCGTTCAATCCAAAATCTTTCGAAAGATCTCAATATAGAAATAGTGATTATTGATAATCATTCTACTGATAATACTCTCAATTTAATTAGGAATTTCAAATATAATGATATTAAAATAATTAAGAATCATCAAAATTTAGGCTTCGCGAAAGCATGCAATATTGGAGCTAAGAGTGCAACGGGGGATTTTTTATTTATAACAAATCAAGATGTAGTATTCCCATCTAATTTTCTTCATAGTTGCATAAAGGTTTATCAGAAATTAAATGGTGAATCAGATGCAGTTCTTTCTCCTGCAGTAGTCTTTCCCGATAAAACTATAAATTATTATGGAGGCAAAGTTCATTATACTGGTATATCTTTTACTCCAGAAATGTATACCAAATTACCAGAGGATAAAAGGACATTTAAGACCCACAAAGCTTCAGGATGTTCTATGTTTTTGAAAAAACAAACTTTCTTGGATTTAAATGGATTCGATCCATATTTTTTTATGTATAAGGAAGATGTAGATTTTTCTCTGAGAGCGTTAAGAAGAGAAATTTCAATTTATACTACTAATGTGTGTTATTTATATCATATCAAACAAAAATATTACATTAACGATTTCATATATTATTTTTTAGAGAGAAATCGTTTCGTTTTAATTTTTAAACATATTGCTAATCTCTTCAAACTATTACCTTTTTTTATAATTTTAGAGCTCGTTTTAATTTTCCAATCCATTGCGGAACATAAGTTTATTCCAAGATTAAAAGTATATAGGTTCCTAATGAATAATTTTAAGGAATTGCTGTGTATAAGAAATGAACCAAATAATAAAATAGTTCCAAGATTCGAAAAGTATCAACTTAGTCCCCAACTATCTCCAAGTCTTTTGGGAAGATTACGAACTAGTTCTTTTTTTCGATTTCTTTTGAGAATATTAAATCTAATCCTTAAATAATTAGATTTTAAAACCCTTGGATTCTTTGAGAAAATTTATAATCATCAACAAGAAATTTTTTACAGGATCGATTGGTTCTTCTTCTGATTCCAATTCTAAAACCTTGCCAAATTGATCTTAGATTTAATTTTACACGACTGATTTTTCCTGCAAAAAAGTTCATTAAGATCATAGATATATTCATAATCAAAAAGAAGTAATAAAAGATGAGAATCTCGAAAATTTTCGCATGTTTCCAAACGAGAATTTGGGAGTTTCTTGTAAGAAAATGTTGCTTGAATAATGTTTTTTCTGAGGAAAATATGCGTGGAATATCATGATAAATTGTAGTGGTTGGGACGTAATATGATTTAAAGCCCGCCTTTTGAGCTCTGAGGTTCCAATCCGGATCCTCATGATACATTAAAAAAATTTCATCAATTAAACCAACTTTCTCTATTACTTCCCTCCGTAAAAACATTGCTGTTCCAGGAGCAAACCCGATCTCTTCAACTTCATTATATTTTTCATTCTTAGGATCATACTCTAAATATCCTCTATTAGCGATGACTATACCAGATTTGAAGTCTAAAAATGCACCAGTATTCCATAAGATATTTTGATTATCATAGATTTTTATTTTCGGCGTAATCATCCCCGCATCTAGATGAGTATCTAAAAATTCCACCATTTTCTCTATAAAATTTGGTTCCACGATGGTGTCATAGTTTAACAAGCAAATATACTCTCCTTTTGCTTTTTTTATTGCTTTATTGTTTCCGGGTCCAAAATAGAGATTTTTATTGAGCCTAAAAAGACTAATAGATAAATGCTGATTATATTTCATTATATTTGTTTTCAATTTATCAAAATTTTCAATTTTCGAACCATTGTCAACAATTAGAATTTCAAAATCAGAATTAGTTTGAACTCTTAATGATTCTAGGCAATTTATTACCTTATCAGACCCGTTATAATTTAATATAATAATGCTAACTCTCGGTTGCATACAATTTTTATTCTCAAAAATAATTCCTAAAATAGGAAATTTGCGTTATATTAATAATTTTCTTACTTTATTAATCTGAGAATTAATGAGACAAAATTAATTTTTACGATATACCATTCTTATAACACAAAAAGAGTAGATTATGGAAAACAATCGGCACATTGATGTCTTGAGAGCATTTGCAATTATTCAAGTATTATTAGTGCATATCTTAAATCAATCTTATTTCTCTGATGATATCTTAATTAAACTGATTTTTGGAAACTTATTCCAAATCGTAAGTTGTGGTGTTCCTTTATTTATTTTCATTTCAGGCTATACATTAAGCTTAAAATATTGGAAAAAATTTTCACTCTGGGAGTTTTATAAAAAAAGAATTAAAAATGTAGTAGTTCCTTAAATCTCATTTGCGATTGTTTATATAATAATTTATATATCAAGCGTGAAAAATATTGATTTAAAAGATCCAACTTTTTTTTATGAAATATTCGTCTACATTCTCTTTCGCCCCGACAAAATATTTTTCCATTTCTGGTTTATTGGGCTAATAATCTCGTTCTATTTAATATATCCCTTATTAATTAAAATTATACGGAAATATCAAAATAAATTATTATCAATATTAATCTTTTCAATAATTCTCCGAATTATTTGGATTTTTCTCCGTAATACACTATTATTTTTCTTATCATTAATAAAGGAGTATTTTCTGATTTATACAATCTTATATTCTTTCACTTATTATTTATTTTTGTCTTATATCTCTTATTTTGTTTTAGGAATATATTTGAGTAGATATCAATCAAAAATAAAGCGTTTTTGGTTATTGATTATTCCAATTCTTATATTAAGTATTTTTTCATTTTTATTTACGATTCGATATGGTTTATTTTTAGAAATATTATTTCCTCTAATTTTTCTACCTCTAATCATGTTATATTTCGAATTAAGCAAAAAATTCAAAAAAATTAAGCCCATATTTACAACATTTGGCAGATTTTCTTTCAGTATTTATTTAATACATGGTTATATTAACTTAAGAATGATATCAATTTTATTTAACAATTCTATCACTTATAATAATTGGTTATATTATCCCCTTTTGTTTATTTTAACATTTTCCACGTCTTATTTTCTAGCATTTTCAATCAATCTTCTCCCAAGCTCACAATATTTAATAGGTAAAGTGAGGGCTAGCAGAATTATCAAAATAATCCCTCAAGAATCAATCATATATGAAATTTAAATAATTCTAAAATATCAAAAACACCATTCAGCTAATATAAAAAAAAATTAAAGTTTAATCGATAAAACGAAAATATGAGATTTTCATCTTTATAAGGATTCGAATCTTAACACTAATAAAATTCCTTTAATACTTTTTTGTTTGGAGATTTCTTATATAATGATATTCCCTTGTTATATGTTTTGAGCAAGATCTATTGGTTCTTTTACGAACTCCTATAACAAAACCTTTCCAAATAGAATATAATAGCCTATAAAAATCAATATATTTTGGATTAAATATAATTACTAAGAAAATCATTTTGAAATAGTTTAGATAAAAAACAAATAAATCTTTAATACCAGCAAACTTCCAAACGAGAATTTGGGTATTTCGCTTGAAAAAATAATCCATAAATAATTTATTTCGCCCTCTTGGGCCTTTTGCTTTATCATTTTTATCTGGTTTGGAAGATCCTCTATAGATTTTTAAATTTTTATCTCTGAGTTTTTTTCTCCACTCAGAATCCCACCAAAATAACATCTTATATCCTTTAATAGTATTTAAAGGAACATTATGATATATAACGGCGGTAGGTACATAATAAGATTTATAACCTTTTCTTTGGGCTCGAATATTCCAATCTGGATCTTCATAATACATCATATATATCTCATCAATCAAACCTATTTCTTCTATTATTTCTCTACGAACAAACATGGCTGTACCTGGAGCATATCCAATCTCCTCCACTTTATCATACCTCGTTCCATCTGGATCATATTCCAGTAATCCACGATTTTTCACAACTAATGGAGTTTTAAAATCTATAGAAGATCCCGCATTCCAAATTACCTTTTTATTATCATAATAATAAATTTTGGGGGTAATCATACCCGCATTTGGATTATTTTCAAGAAAAATTACCATTTCTTCAATAAAATTTGGTTCAACGAGTGTATCATAATTCAATAAACATAGATAATCCCCTTTAGCTATTTTAATAGCTTTATTAGTACCGGCTCCAAAATATAAATTTTTTTCACTTCTTATGAGTTGAATCTCGAAGTTATGATTTAAATTTTTTAATTCCTTTTTTAATTCTTTATATAAAGGTTTATCAGAACCATTATCAATTAAAATTACTTCAAAATGTTTATAAGTTTGATTATTTAAGGATTTTAAACAATTAATAGTAAGATTATAATTGTTATAATTTAAGATAATGATTGAAACTAAATTTTTCATTATTAATCTTTAATATTAAACTTTAGCTAGTTTTTTTAAATAATTATTTTTTCTTAAATTTTTCTAAACCCCAATAAATAAACCTAAAAATAAATAAGAAATTTAGATATATTTTGAAAATCTAAAAATTCTCATCAGAATTTTAAGTTTTCTTTTATATAATAGTTAAATTGGCATCTAAAAATATCCATATTGATTATCTTTCTTTATATTGTCTTTTTTTACTAAATATAAGGTAAGAAAATTAAAAATTAGAAAAGTTTTTTATTTTCCATCAATTAAATTCTTTTAAAACAGAACACCGGTGAAATTTTTAGTCTGACTAAATCCAATATCATATTGATTGTTTTAGATTCCCTAAGAGCAGATAGAGTATTATCTTACGAGAATAGTATTGATCTCACTCCAAATATAAGAAATATGCTAGAAAATTCAATTTATTTTGAAAATTGTATATCAAATCATACTTGGACTTTACCTTCTCACAATATTGTCTTCAGTGGATTGTATACTACACAAATAAAAAAAATTGGAGGAAAACTCTATGACATTATTCCAAAAGTTCCTCTATTAACTGAATTACTTGAAGATGAGGGATATTATACATTATGCTTCACTGAGAACCCATGGATAAATCCATTTTTTAATAATACTAGAGGATTTAAAACTTATATAAAAAATTTTAGAAGGTCATTTTATATTTTTGAAAATGAAAAAGTAAAATTGCTCATAGAGAGAATTTTCAACTTTTTAGCCTATAATATCGTTGGAAAAATAAAAATCTCATTATTTCATTATTATTTTGAATTAATAGAAAATTTGGTCAACAAAACGGTCAAATTCCTCTTATTTAATCTCTTTTGGAAAAAATGGTTGTTGGAATATAAAAATACTTTGAAAATGATGGATAAATTGTTTATTTCGTTGAAAAAGAAAACTAAAAATAATCCTTATTATCTATTTCTGAACATTATGGCTACACATTATCCCTATATTCCCACAAAAGATATTTTAGAAAAATTTGATCTCAAAGCGAAAAAATTAAAAAATTTAAAACCCCTTTTTCTTAATCCAATAAAATTTTTCACAGAAAGGAATTTTGCTCAAAAGAAACTGTCAAAAACTCAATTAAGTAGCTTAAATAAATTATATAATTCAACTGTTTTTCATAGCGATTTAATAATAGGAAGGATAATTGAGAATCTGAGAAAAAATAATCTTTTAAAAGATACTTATATAATAATAACTTCTGATCATGGAGAGCATTTATGTTTAGCCACGGATCATTATTTATATGGCCATGGGGTCAGTCATAGTGCTTTTGAGGGATTAATTAAGGTTCCTTTAATTATTTATCATGAGAAATTAAAAAAAAAAATCATAAGAAATCAAGTCCAATTAAAAGATTTATATCATACAATAATTGATTTATCTGAGATTAACTTAGATAATGCAATATATAATAGAGAAAGCTCAATATTATATCAGATTGACAATGATCTGACTCCAGAGTATATTTTTGGAGAGCATTTAAAAAGGAAAAAGAAACTAAAGAATTCAGTTATTAACCATCATAAGAATTTAAACCATCAATTAAAAAAAAAAGTATTATATAATCTTTATTTCCTACGTTCACAAAACTATAAATACATGAATTATGAAAATAAAGTTGAGGAATTATACAATCTAAACAAAGATCCATTTGAACAAACTAATATTATCGATAAAAATCCAATTATATACAAAAAAATGAAGGGATATTTCAATGAATATCTTAGAAAACTAAATCATCCAAATAAAATTATCGAAAAATTAACAAAGAACGAAATGGATTTAATAAATAGAGTTCTAAGAAAAAGATAAATATTTGAGATAAGCCAAATAAAAAAATCTAAAGGAAAGATAATAAATATAGATTAAAATAATATAATTTAAAAATTTTATAATTAGAATGTGTGATATATCTGTTTTAACATTTTTTATTGATTATTGCAAACCTGAAGAATTTAACAATAAAAGAGTTTTGGAAGTGGGATCACGATTTATTAATGGTAGCATTCGCCCTTTTATTGAAAAATTTTTGCATCCAAAAGAATATGTTGGCATAGATATTATTAAGGGAAAATTTGTTGATAAAATTGTAGCCGCTGAGGATATTGTGTCTTATTTTGGAGAAAATACGTTTGATGTGGTAATTGCCTCTGAAATTATTGAACATGTAAGAGATTGGAGGCTAGTCCTTCAGAATCTCAAGGATGTGCTTACGGAGAAAGGCTATCTTTTTATCACAACGAGATCCAAGGGATTTCCCTTACATGATTATCCTTTTGATTATTGGAGATTTGAGATTGACGACATGAAAGAAATATTTAGTGATTTCAAGATAAAAGCGATACTAAAAGATAATCGATATCCAGGTTTGTTCTTTAAGGCCCAAAAGCCCGAAATTTATAAATATCGGAGTATGGATAATATTAAATTATATTCTATAATTCATAAGAAAAGAATTATATTCATTCCCAAAGGACCCTCTGAGGAGGAAATTTTAAAGAATAAAAAGAAAAAATTTGAAGAAATTAGATATGCTTATGAACCAATTAGATTTAGAAATAAAGATCAATATAAATTAGAACAGATGGGATTAAAAAAAAGACTTCTTAATTCGTTCTTAAAAAGATTGAAAAAGATCGAAGAAAAAATATTATATCATCTCGAGAAAGATAATTAGGAAATTATTTTATGATGTTGGAAATAAAATATAATCAAATAACAAAAAATTAGACAAAAATGCATAAAATTTATTATAGAAGCAACAACCCAAAGTGTACTCTATGGGATGGGATGTGGACAAAACGAAGTATTGAGCAAGAGTTGGATGCTTGTGATATTGAATGGGCACCAAAGTTAATGTTTCTAAAATATCTAACAAAAAAAGATAAAACTATTGATGCTGGGTGTGGGTTTGGAAAATGGGTTATTTTTCTTAGCAACAGAGGATATAATATAACTGGTATTGATAATAATGAGTACGCTATTTCTAAACTTAATGAGTATAATTCCGCACTAAATATTAAACAAGGGGATATCTTAAATTTTGAATATCCAGATGATTATTTTGATGCTTACATTTCAATGGGAGTAGTTGAACATTTTGAAGAGGGGCCTCTTCCCGCTTTGAAAGAAGCTCATAGGATTTTAAAACCTAATGGTCTTATTTTTCTCTCTACTCCAACTGTAAACATTATTAGAAAATTATTTGGGCAATTCACTTTAGATCTCATCAATAAAATTCCCGGTATTTTTCAGCTTATATTAAAACTATTTGGGAACACAATGGCTAAAAATAGTAAAATTTCAATCGGAAACGGGAAAAAATATAAACATTTTATTGAATATCGTTTTTCCATTTCTGAATTGCAAGCATTTCTTGAGGATTCGAAGTTCAAAATAATTGAAACTCTCCCTCATGATTTTCCAGGATCAAAAGATAATGCAATTGGATTAGCAGTCGATTTTCCTTTTCTAAAATCAGCATATTCGGTTAATTTTAAATTAAATAATATAGGAAAATTTATTTCAAGAGTCTTGGATTCAATTTCTCCTTGGATTGCATCTGCAAGCACCTTATGTGTTGCAAGAGCGATTAAATAATAAGTTATTAGAATAATCATAAATATTATTTATTTAAAAGAATATATTCTGAATTTTTGAATAATTAGGATTTTTTACATTTAAAAAACGAATGACAATTTGAAAAATTAAAAAACTATGATACCATTTCATGCTCTCAAAGATAATATTTCCCAAATTTTAGCAATAACAGAAAAGAATGTGAAATTACACCTACGATATAAGTTTGGACTCATCTTTGCAATAATTAATCCATTATTAGCCATTTATATTCCCCTTATCATAATGGGGAATCTTTTTGAATTTAGTAATCAATTTGGAGTTTGGAATTCCCAAAATTTTATTGTATATCAATTTATAGCATATAATATTTCTCTTCTAAAGAGCTTGGTGAATGTGTTCCCAAAACAATTTCAGATGGAAAAATTCTGGAAAACACTCCCAGCTTTAATAATAGGTCCTTTTGATCGAATTAATCTTCTATTAGGTATCTTATTTTCCCATATTATAATCATTTCCCCCCCTTTTTTAGTTATAATAGTTCTAAACTTAATATATTACCCAATCTCCATTATTTCCTTCCTTTTCTTTCTTTTTGAATTTTTATTGATTGCATTGATTTTTAGTGGAATAGGAATAGCTTTTGGGGTATTTGCTATTTCAAATGAGAACGTGTTAAAAGTTTTGAACTTTCTCATAGGATTTGTCTATTTATTTAGTTGTCTGACTTTTCCTTTTCAAATTTTTCCAGATTTCATCCAAAATGTAATAGTGATTAATCCACTATATTATGTATTTGATTTTCTGAGAATGAGTTGGATAAATAATAATGTCGCTTTAACAATAACCAATTACCCATTTCACTTTCTAATATTGATATCATGTGCAATTATTCTGCCTATTGTCGGAACTTATATCTTCAGTAAAGTCTATAAAAAATATGGAATCACGGGGTTTTAATATGAAAAACATTATTGAAACTAATTCCGTTAGTAAGATATATAAATTGAAGGATGAGAAAAAAGAAATAGTTGCATTGGATAATGTTTCCCTGAACATAAATGAAGGAGAGATTTTTGGGTTGCTGGGTCCAAATGGTGCCGGGAAAA
>Ga0102944_1001619_pt1 | contig 14638 bp, 13 predicted proteins | sample SalPonD_shore_MG_FD_78172 | JGI IMG/M metagenome (GOLD analysis project Ga0102944, IMG submission 78172) | Salt pond soil microbial communities from South San Francisco under conditions of wetland restoration - Salt Pond MetaG... | ecosystem: Environmental > Aquatic > Marine > Intertidal zone >...
CACGGAAATATCCGTAGTGTCGATTTCCAGTTCCGGATTTTCGGGTGCTTCATAGGGATCGTCAATGCCCGTAAATTGGTTGATCTCTCCGTTTCGGGCTTTGGCATAAAGACCTTTCACATCGCGCTCTTCGCACACTTCAAGCGGCGTTGAAATGTAGATCTCCACAAAATCTTCGCACAAATTCCGGACAAAATCCCGTGCTTCCTTATAAGGAGATACAAACGAACCGATCACAAACACGCCGTGAGCCTGCAAGCGGCTGGCCAAATAACCCACCCGCTTGATATGATTGTTGCGATCCTCGCGCGAAAACCCGGTTTTGGGAAAGATTTCTCGAATGGCATCGCCATCCAGATGTTCCACCTCGTAGTTCATTTCGTTCAACTTCTCAAAAACCTTCTCCGAAATGGTACTCTTACCCGATCCGGACAAACCGGTAAACCATAATACCGTGGGTTTTAACTTCTTGTCACTCATAATAGTGTCTGTTTATACAAACTTATTGTTAAACTGTTTCAAAAAATTCTAATACCCTATTCTCATTTATAAAGATAGTCGCAAAGTTTACAAATTCTGCCCGTCAATACATAAAGATTGTAACTCGAAACTTGCAAATTAATAATTATTTAACGCTGAAGGCTTTAAAATCCGATTACAAAGCCGTTATTCTTTAACGATTCTTTATTATATGTTAGCCCCGATTTGTGCTGACCTTCCCGGGCTGAATTACGAAATACACAATCACCGGCAGCAACATCCCACTCCATGGTGGGATTGAGGCGTGGATAAAAATCAGCTACCCCTTCAGCTACCAGACAAAACTTAAGTGAACTTCCGGCGCGAACCCGATCTTTAACCTCAATTCCTTCTTTCTCCAAATAATCATCCAGCTTATCTGACCCATGCGAACGGCTTTGGATTAAGACCAAAGGTTTGTTTTTATCGGCAGGTTCCGAATATATACGAACGGGTTCTTTTTCATTTTCCTGCTTAAAGGAACCTTTTCCTTTTTCCGCAAAATAAAAAACATCTTTAGCCGGAATATACACTATTCCGAGCACGGGTTCTCCACCCTCAATCAAAGCGATGTTAACCGTAAATTCCCCGTTCTTTTTGATAAATTCTTTGGTCCCATCCAGGGGATCCACAATCCAGAATTTCTCCCAGTTCTTGCGTTCTTCATATTCCGGAATACCCGATTCTTCTGAAATAATAGGAGTATCGGGTGTCATTTTTTTTAAATCATCTATTATGGCATAATGTGATGCCAAATCGGCTTTTGTTAAAGGAGATTCATCTTCTTTCTCAAATACTTTTATCTCTCCATCATAGTATTTTAGAATTTCCTTACCGGCTTTTCTTGATGTTTCAATTAACTGTTTAAGAAGATCTGAAGTGTTACTTCCCTGACTCATTTGTTTTGTACGATTTAATATTTAGAACAACCTGTTTTTAATTTGAAATTGGTGCAAAAGTAGCCAAACTATACGTTAAACACAATCTATTCATCGCAATAAACTCTGGACATGATAATGACTTTAAAAACCATTTCCATGTTTTTAAATACGTGTTGTGCAGTTGGGTCAACCCGGATATTTCACAGTAAATTATACTATAATGAATTAACTTATTGATGCAAATACATTTATATCTATTGTTAAAGTTGAAAAATTAAATACGCGGTGTAGAACGCTGCGAAATATCCGGGTTAACCGGTTTAAATAAAGTATAGTGTATTTAAAGAGGGCTTTGCAAAACCAGGGATTTTGTTCAAAGTCAAAATCCCTCTTTCAGATTATAAATTTCATCAAAAAGGCCAAACAATCGGGGCCAGCATTACCGTAATAGCAAATACAATTAAATTTAATGGAATCCCTATTTTCGTAAAATCGGTAAATTTATAACCACCCGGTCCGTAAACCATCAGGTTTGTCTGATAACCGATGGGGGTTGCGAAACTTGCCGAAGCGGCCATGATAATGGTCATGACGAACGGCATATAGCTCACCCCGAACGAAGCCGCTACCGATACCGCGATCGGGAAAATAAGTACTGCAGCCGCGTTATTCGTAATAATTTCCGTTAAAATCCAGGTTACCAGATAGGTTGCAGCCAGAGCCAGGTGAGGATTTTCACTTGCTATACTGATTGCTGAAGTAGCAATTTCCTTTGCAGCTCCCGTGACCTGCAGGGCATGTCCAAGTCCCAACGAAGCAGCGATAACTAGCAATACAGGCAGATCAATATTTTTACGAGCTTCGTCTACCGTACAGCTTCCAGAAATCATCATCATTCCAGCAGCCAATAATGCCGCTTTGAACATACTCAAAATACCCGTGGCAGCCAGAATGACCATCCCCCCGATAATGATCCATGCGACCCAGGCCTTTTCGTAGTTCAGAGGTTGAGAATCTGCGATCCCACTCACAAGATAATATTCCTGGTTATTTTTATTGCGGTCGATGAACGTCGGATGAGCCTCTAATAACAGCGTATCCCCTGTTTTCAAGCGGATATCACCCACTTTTTCTTTTATACGTTCACCATTTCGAGCCACCGCCAAAACCACGGCATCATATAAATTTCTAAACTGACCTTCCTTAATCGTTTTTCCATTAACCGGGTGACTCGGTGATACCACAGCTTCAATCAACCTTCGTTCCCGGCGGGGAGCATCCAATTTAAAAATCTGGTTGGTAGCTGGATTTAGCCCATTTATTTGCTGTAGATCAACGATCGATTCCACAATCCCCGCAAAAATCAGGCGATCGTTTTCCTGTAAATGTTCATCCGGCGATACCGCGGGAATAATTTGTTCATTCCGGTAAATCTCAACCAGGAAAAGTCCGGGAAGATTTCGAAGCCCCGCTTCCTCAATCGTTTTTCCGATAAGCGAACTATTCTGGGCCACCATCATCTCAATAGTATATTCCCTGGGGTCCCGAAAGGACTCAAATCCCGAATGACGATCCGGCAATAACTTGCGACCAAAAACCAATAAATATAAAAAGCCCACTACAGCAACCGGTAATCCGAGCCACGCCGGATCGAACATACTTAATGCCTTGGTTGAATCTTCCGCTATAAGAAGTCCATTAACTACCAGGTTGGTACTCGTCCCCAAAATGGTACAGGCCCCGCCCAATATAGCCGCATAACTAAGAGGAATCATAAGTTTGGAAGCTGCAAACCGGTTCTTATGAGCCCAATCCTGCAAAGCTGGGATAAAAGAGGCCACCACGGGAGTATTGTTGAGAAAGGCACTCATCAACATCACCGGTCCCATCACCCGGGCCTGAGCCCGACCGATGGTTTTAGGGCGCCCCATTAATTTATTAATCACAAACTGTATAGCCCCGGTTTCCTTAAGTCCGGCGGCCACTACATACAAAGCCGCCACGGTAAGCATACCCTCATTCGAAAAGCCAACCAGGGCTGCTGAGGGAGCTATGGTTTTGGTTACCATTAATATCGTCAATCCTCCCAAAAGAATAAGGTCGGCCGACAACGTGGTGGTAATGAGTAGTAGCAAGCAGCAAAATATAATCAATAAGGTAAACCAGGCTGCGATACTCATGTATTAATGATAGTTATAGTACGATTTAGCTTTTTTTATTCAGAACCATGAGAATCAGCATTTTTTCAGCATAATGCAAGCCATATTATATATTTAACAGGCCTTTTTGTTGAATAACTCAAAATGATATTAAATTTTTTTACTGTTAAGTTTAAACTCATTGCACCAGATTATTTCTCTGAAATGTTATTTATTCCCGTAACAAGAGACTCCGTAAACCATCTAACCCGGATATTTCACACTAATTTCTTGGTGAAATATCCGGGTTAAAACAACTTAAAACATTCTTTTTGTGTTATTGTTTCTCTTAAAATTTGAAACGAACTTCAAATCCCACCTGTCTTTTTTTATTACCCACGATCCGGTTTAATCCACTGCCTATAGTCTGCTGATTTTCATAAAATGTAACTCCATATTTCAACCATATCTCCATGAAATGAGTTGGTTCATAATCCAGCAATACATACATGCGTTGCCCCTGCTGATACAGCATGGTACTGGACATCACATAAAGCAAGTCGTTTTCGAATTCATATACCCGGCTGTCGTAACTCTCCGTATCAAATACACACATACGGGCATCAATACGTAGGTTCGAAAGCGGCCTGATGCGAAGATCCTGGTAAAGCAGGTAACCTACTTCAGTAGATTGATCGGGATGACGGGTCCATATCAATTCACCCCGGGTGCGAAGTCGGGCCTTTGGGGATAGCTGGTACTCCATATGTAATCGCACTCCATTTTTGAACATTTGTCCCTTTAGTATATGTAAGCGTCCATTTGCCAATTCTTTCTTGTACTCCTCACTTTTACGTTCTCCCCGGAACATGAAATAGCCTTTCCATTTTTTACTGAAGTCAACTGCCGTATAGAAAAGCCAATCATGGCCCTCACCCGGGAAATGATCGCCATACCGTGGAGCCATAAAACGAAACTGATCGAAATATGCTCCTATTTCGATATTCTGATTTAATTGATGTTTTAAACCGGTATAAATTCCTTCTTCATTCTGGGGTTCCCCCGATTGTTCCCCAAATCCATTCCCCAACAAACTGTGTAAATTTTTTTGATAATTCCGATAAACCAGTACCCCTTTCATACGATCCCCGGCTTCCAGTTCGGCCCCGTTTACAAAACCCATGCCGCCATTCAGACTGCGAACCCCTTCGCCAAAAAGTATCGCAGGTCCGTTGATGAACCTGTAATCCATGCTGACCGCAGAAGCTCTCTGACCTTCAAAATCATATTGATCATATACCGCTGAGCTATGCGCAATATATTTTGAAAAATTCAGATGATAGGCCGTCACTCCAACAATCCCGGAACGAAATTTCGCAGATAAATGACCGCCGACAACCCGTTGCTCAATGTCATTACGTTTTCCCAATTCGGTAAACGTACGATGATATCCCGTTGCCGAGGGATAATGGGTCGTATCATTATTAACCATCGTTGCACTCAATTTTCTTTTCGATGCGAATAAAGTCGCTTGTAAGGCATGGCCAAAGGTAGCAGCCAATCCTCGAAAATAGTTGGACTCGCTACTCGACCGGTATGGCTTAATCCCCCGGGCTTTCCGATTGGGAGCACCCGTTATATTTCGTCCTTTGCCAAATAAACCACCGCTCCGGAGAGCTAATCCCTGACCAAATGATAAACTATAATCCCCGATAACCAATGATTTCAATTCCCCAATATTTGAAAATGCAATGTGGCCGGAGTTATAATCAAATTTCGTTGGACCTTTCAGTAATTCTCCGGCATCTTTTTCTTGCGTTATATTAACCGAAATATGATCACTGCGATATCCCAAACGTTGATAATATTTTAGTGGACTCCCCAGGTATCCTGATGAGTCGGTTCTCAAATATCCTTCCATCGGTTGCAAGGTTTGCTGCAATCGGGATAAATATTCCACATGGCCATGATGCATCCAATATCGATAATCGGAATACAGATCCTGGTGAAGCTTATTTTTATCTCCCACGATTACATAAGGTCGCAAATCATGCAGGGTTACCTTTCCTATGCCCGGAACATTCGTCAATTCTCTAATGGATTCAAATACTTTATGATTATTCCTAAAACTTACAATGGCCCGGGCTGTCTTTAAATTTAAGGCGGGAATCTCCAGCAGGCGTTCCAGATCAGCATGATTAATATTGACAGGATGTTCCGAAAGATCACCCAAATATTGGAGGAGCTCTTCATTCTGCAGATTATCCTGCTCCGGATCCAGATTTTCAACTGCACGTTCTACGTCTTCATTCACCTGGGCCTGCGTTGAATCCTGTGCACGCACCGGCATGAGTCTTCCTATAAAAATGACCATGAGAATTATAATTCTTTGCACCAATCAAACCCCCTGATTTTATATTGACAAACTAAAATCCAATCCCGGGCTCAAACCTAACACTTGGTGACGCTGAACCGCTACATTGACTTCCCATTTATCGCGCTTGATTCCTATCCCCATCGAAAATGTGGTAGGTTGTGTACTCACTCCTGCTCTCCCCTGTAATCCTCCGATAATTTTTATTTCTGCACCACCTCGCCATGATATCGGGAAACGAACATCTTTTACGAGATCTGAAGTAAACATGTATCGATCATCCGGTGCATAGGAAAAGCCGATCGCCAATAAACGGGTCATATCGTCTTTAGAAGCACCTAGTTTCGATCGATTTAAATTAGTGGCAAATGCCCCGATCCAAAAGCCATCCACCAATTGCGCCCCGACACCCGCATCAACTCCAAAAGCCCCGACATTGCCATATCGTTCAATACTCAATTGGGTATAATTCACGACCAAGCCAAAATATAGCTGCTCCCAGTGACTGCCGTACCCCAACCGGATCCTTGTTTTGTTGAAAAGTTTATTTCCATAATGATGCATTCCAGCTTGCGTAATTCCTTTTAAAACCGGGTAAGTTATTGTCGCAGCCATATCGGTGAGCTCACTGAATCCATAATTGCGAATACCATAAAAAGATACATTCAGTGATGAACTGAGCACCATAGCCGGATTGTTAAAAACCGCCCACCTATTTTCCGGAACCGCCACTGTGGTCTGCCCCAACCCGAGCATTCGGGCACCGGCAATAAACTGCGCCGATATACTTTTGGGTCGAATAAATCCCGCCAACCAAAAAAAAATGATCCCCGCAAACAATCTCTTGAATTTTGCACTGTTTTTAGGTATTACTCTTTGTATTATTGCATCCTCGAATCTTTTCGTTCTTGCCATAGCTAAATGAATATTACATTTATGGATTACCCCTTATTAAATAAGACCGTGAGAATCGGAATCCTTACAATATTTTTTGGAATTCTAATATTCCCCCTTGTCGGACGGGCCCAGGTATTCGAATGCAATGTGGAATTGGACAAGAGTAAGATTAATAGTTCATCAATAGATTATCTTGATAATCTCCCCGGAATTATTGAAAAATACATAAACAATTACGATTGGGTCGACGATCAGTTCCAGGAAGAAGAACGCATTAAATTCACCATCCAAATTATTCTTCAGAGTGTAGATAATAATTACAATTTCAAAGCCAACATCATTATCAGTTCCAAGCGTCCCATTTACAACTCGCTGCAACAAACTCCTTTGGTCATTATTAACGACAATAATTGGCAATTCAATTATCCCCCAAATAAAAGCCTGACGCACGATGAACGGCAATACGATGATATAGCCACGGTGCTCGATTATTACTGTTATATTGTGTTGGGTTACGATTACGACAGTTTCAGTGAACTAGGGGGCACTCCTTATTTTACAAAAGCTCAAAACCTGGTAGATTTGGCGCAGACCACTTCTGCAGCGGGATGGTCGCGTAGCTCCAATAACCGTCGCAACCGTTACTACCTGGTTTCAGATTTGCTTAATACCGGTTATGAGGGCCTCAGAAAGGCAATATACCGCTATCACCGGTATGGACTCGATCAGTTTATCGATAAACCCAAGCAGTCCCGGCAGGAAGTTCTTACGGCCCTGAAAACCATCCTGGAAGCGAAACGCCGAACCACCAACGTCTATCTCTTTGATCTCTTCTTTAACAGCAAATACCGTGAAATCGTGGCTATATTCCAAGATGCCGAAACGCAGACCCGTTTGGAGGCCTATAATCTGCTGTCCGATTTAGATCCGGGACATATGTCGGAATACAATCAGCTGCAGTGATTTATTTATTTACAGCCAGATTACCTTTCACCTGGATAGTCCCTTTCATGCCCAACTTATAGTGTTTGACATTATGGGTACCTGTAGTTTTAAAGCACCCAAAATGATAACTGCCTTCTTTTGATTCAGGCATTGTGAAGGTTAGCGTGGCCGTATGATTTGGTTTTACGCCAAGCATCAGACTTTGATCGTGATAGGTCTTTTTACTAGTTTTTCCATTCACTTTTTTAACAACCGTCATCCCGGAAAACAATCCATTTTTAAAACCTTCCAGTTCTTTTGTCAATACATTCCCGGCCATAAATGCATGCGTAACTGTTCCCTTATTATGAAACTTCAATGTCACTTTTTCGCCGGCCGGGATCGTTATGTTCGAAGGAACAAACTTGAAATTTTTCATCGTAATTGAGATCACTGAATCCGCGGAATCCGGTTTAGCATTTACCGAAAGAGGAATACCCGACAAAGTAATTAAGGAGAAAAATAATGCTATCAGAATTGACCGTTGGGGAACGATAGAAGAGCTTCGATTAGTAAAGAACATAATAATAAAACACCTCATACCTTATTGGCATTAGGTCATTTAACAAAGCTCATATTAATCACGTTCAGCTATTTATCTTTGATTACCGAATAATATAGGCATTTCGACCTTTTTTTACTTTTAACAACACTTTATCTCCCCCCAGCAAACATGCCTGTTCGCTCATTTTATGGGTATAATTAAAATTAATGACTCCATTATCTTCGGTTTTAACCCCGGTATCACATCGGGTAAGACCGTTTTCGATACTCTTGCAATTCCGGTCGTACACAATATACCCCAGGAATACTGAATTTTGGAGTTTTGAATTATCAATGGTCCCACTAAAAATATCGACGATACCATCGGTCTCGGGCTGAACAGATGGAAACCCCATGAGTGGCAAAACTGCTATTGCGAGAATAAGGGAGGTCCATTTAAAATTTTTCATTTTTAAGTTCTCCGCGATTAAAGTTTAATTATTTGATGCTGTTTTAAATCATTTCATATCAGGCATTTGTTTCAAAAATTCCGCGGGATCCACAAATCCGACGATGCGGGATTCCCGAATTTCATTTCCATCTTTATCCAGGAAAATCAGGGTGGGTACGCCCGCCACATTGAATTTTTTACGAATAGCTTCGGCCTGGGGTGTATCATAGTTTGTCAAATCCACTTTTATGGTGCGATACGGTTCCAGGGCTTTTATCACCTTCGCGTCGGTAAACGTGATTCGATCTAGTTCCAGGCACGGGATACACCAGTCCGCATAAAAATCCAGCAGAACCGGTGTTTTTTTGTCAACCTTCTGTATCAACTTTTCATCCCGGTAATGTTCCCATGCTACGGTTGGCTTTGATAAATTCATTATAATTATTATCCCGCCAATTAAACCTGCTATTCCTATCCCCCATTTGAAACGAGTAAAATTTTTACTTTTGTTACCTGACTGATCCAAAAATCCCAAGTAAATACCCCCTCCGATCAATGAAGGCGGAAGGGTATATAACACGTAACTGGGTTTAACGGCTAACGCAAGGAAAAACAGGGCCGCACCGATCAACACGGTTCCGAAAAACTTTTTTACCCAAACCATCCATTCGCCGGCTCCCGGTAACCTATTCAACCACCCACTGAAACTGCCGAGTAACAAGTATGGCAATCCAAGCCCAAATGCCATAGTGGCAAATACAAGAAATCCGAATGTCGGGTCCCCTTGCGCTCCCACATACGCCAAGAGCGCGATCACCGGAGGACCAATACAGGGAGCCGCAAAAATCCCGACCATCATTCCAGACAAAAAATGTCCGCCCATTCCCATCACTCCGTTAGGAGCGACTAATTTTTGAAGCACCCACTGCGGGGGTTGAAGCTCATAAAGGCCAAACATGCTCAATGCCATAACAAGGAGAATAACACCAACTGCAGCCAAGACATACGGACTCTGCAGCCATCCCCCGAAAAGTTGTCCGGTATAAGCTGCCGCTACTCCCAAGGCACTATACATACTTATCATGCCCAACACATACACTGACGCCATTTTAACCCGGCGTCGGGTTCGTATTTGTTTATCGGCCTGTCCGCCAAATAACGAAACCGTGACCGAAAGCATCGGGTATACACAAGGCGTAAGATTAAGTGCCAGTCCCATAAAAAAGATTCCTATGAAAGCCCATATAGCCCCTTCATTATTGAACATTGAGGCCACCTGATTATCCGGTCGACGATATATTTTCGAATCTTTTAGCTTATCATTTACCGGGTAGGTAGAGAAGAGTTCTGTATTTTGAGATTTAAACCCCGTATAGGCCGCTACCACTTCAACCTGTATAGACAAGTCAATTTCGGAAGGAGGCAAACAGGTTTTATCATTACAGGCCTGAACTTTTAAATGTCCATCCAAAGTGTAGGTACCGGGAGAAACATCGGGAGAGGGTTTCAGGGCAAAGAAAATGGGAGCTTTGCCCTGATACACCGCGAGGGGATTCCGGGCAAAAGCAAATTTAAAGGATTTTGATTCGGGATATTGAAAACGAGTATGACTGAATCCCGAAAGTGGATCGATAGTCAGATTCGTCCCGACCAGGTAGGTATACGTGGGAAAATGAGCATTAACATGCCACCCATCTTCGATATTTAGCAGTATCGCCACATCCGCTGAATCCCCGGCAGGGATTACATTCTTCGAGAGCTTTACCGTTGGATGAATCTGTTGATCACTCCTTACGGTTTGAGCAAAGGCAGTTAGAATGCCCAAACTATAAATGATGAATACCGCCAGGATAATCTTAGAAAATCTCATCATCTATTCCGGTACATTTCAAGGTCAAATGGCTTCATTCAGCAGTTGTTTAATGCGCGGTTCCAATTCTTTTTTGGTTAGCGCCCCTACAGCGAAATATCGAATTTTCCCCTGTTTATCGATAATATAAGTAGTCGGTATGCCCATGACCGGACCGTATTTCTCCATTACGGTTTCATCTTTGTCGATATATATGGGATAGGAGACTTTGAACTCTTTAATAAATGGGCGTACCACGGATTCCCCCTGCTCATCGATTGAAACTCCCAGGATCACCAATCCCTGGTCTTTATATTGATTATATAAAGCAACAAGTTCCGGCGTTTCTTCCCGGCAGGGCGGACACCAGGTCGCCCAAATATTCATAAGCACCACTTTCCCTTTTTGATCGGAAAGGCGAAAATCATTGCCATTCAATAAGGTCACTTCAAAATCTGCCGCCGGTGCCTTTTCACGAGCAGGGAACAACGGGTTGGAATTGGGGTCCAGGCGTTCAACAGGCGGTGTAGCTACCTGTGAAGTATTCGTTTGCTCTTCGACTCTTTTGTTTTCCTGATCTGTTCCGCAGGCCTGAATGAATAATAACAGGCTAACAAATGCTATAATTTTCATAACCTAAAATTATTTATTTGACGATTAACGTTCCCTGCATGCCGGCTACATAATGAGCCATAAATGAACAAAGGAAGGTATATGCTCCGGGTCCCTGTGGTGCTGTAAATGTCACATCAACCGTTTGTCCCCCGGCAGCCAACTTCGTATATGCAATCAGATCGTCGCCATTTCGCGGTAAATATTGGTTCCCGGCATTGGCTTTATTTACATATGCCTGTGGATCCATATCGCGGGGTAATAACACCCAATTGTGAGACATCATGCGCCCGTTTAACTGGCTGAGCGTAGTAAGACGGACGCGAATTTTTTCGCCGGGGTGAACTTCAATCGAATTCAGCATCTTGAATTTTTTGCCATCAAAAGTTTTGACCTCCCGTCCCGTCGACAGACCTTCTTCCGCATCCGAAACCACAAATTTCATCTGATCTGTACCTACTATATTTATAGTTCTCACCTTGGCCGTATCAGACTGCTACTCGTTCTGTTGAGTGTTAATTTTCTTCTTTTGTCGTTCCCAATTTGTTTTTTTTACTATCTGGCCGGTCGGTGTAATCATTTCTCCGGGGCCGGGAGGTTCGGTGGGAAATCGTGCTATCTCTACATCCGGATCACGGTTATAGGGCACATAATGCGACATGGCCCCATGCCGAACGATGGTATAGGGCCTGGGATTGAAAAACCCAAGTGCATCAGCCAGTGCAAATCCAGCTGTGATAAATACCGCCAAGATAAACAGGTATTTCACGATATTGCGCGATTTCATATTGCGATCTATCTAAATATTCAGGTTAGTATGTTCCGTAAACAGATTGACTTCCCCCTTTTCCAAAAACAAAAACGTCATAGGGCGTATCCTTTTTACCCATCGTACCCGGTGCACCAGTCGGCATTCCGGCTACAGCAAGTCCCTTTTCATCCGGTCGCTCTTTCAATAATTTGCGTATGGCTTCAGCCGGGACATGGCCTTCAATAGCATAACCATCAACAAATGCGGTATGACATGAGCGCAAATTAGAAGGAACGCCCTGCTCATCCTTGATAGAAGCTAACTTATCGGATACTTTTACTTCGACATCAAAACCCTCTTTATCCATGCTGGCAGCCCACCGCGCACAACACTGGCAGTTGGGATTTTTATAAAGAGTAACGGGAATTTTTTCAACCTCTTTTGATACCGTCTCAGCTACATTTTTAACTACTTCTTTTTTACCGGAAGGTATATCGGTTTTCTCCTGTTGGGAACAGGCCACCAGTCCGATGGCTGTAAATAAGATGAAGGCGAGATAAAGAAATGAGTTCGTATGTTTCATGATGTGTATTTTGAAATTTATATATGCTTTTATGGTATTTGAATACTTTCCAGGTCCGTGCTTTTGAACCTATCTATTTATGTTTGTGTATCCGATTTATCGTTTTGAATCGTTACTTCTTTTTATGTCGGTAAATGGAAACGCCGAATCCCGCCAGCATCACAAAAGTACCGAGCCATACCAGGGATACAAACGGTTTTTCCCTTCCCGTTAACAGGATCCATTCGTCTTTGGGTTTTTCACTTAACCCCTTAACCGTCAGCTCGATCTTGCCGGTTTCAGGATCTACTTTGCTAAACTGAATTTCCAAATTATGTTCAGGCAGTTCTACAGGGGGTGCATAAACCCAGCTTTTACCCTGGTGGGTGTAAATTGCAAACAGCGGCCTGATCTTATACGGATCCTTATCGGCTTTATACCGCACACCAATCAGGGCATGAACCCCAACGGTGGTGCTATCCGGTAGATTTGCGGGGTTTGCTGGGCTATAGTTCCAAAACATAAACTGGTAATCTCCGACCCAAACCGAATCTCCCTGGGCCAGGTTTATTTTCTGTACCGGGATGGTATCTTGTTTGACCTCTTCCGGCCGATCAGCCACGGGTTGAGCAAGGGACTTTTCATGCTTTTCACGATTTAGTTCAGCCATTTTATTTTTCTGCTCCACGTAAGAGCTGCCGGCCACATAGAGATAAATATCGCGCAAAAATCCCGGGTGAACGTCCACATCCACTGACCATTGTATATTATCAGCCGACGAACTCCTCAACATCGGATAGACCTGCGGGTGGAGATAAAAAGGTTTCCCGGGATTTCCATCCTGATTGAGCTTTTGAAACCTGATGGCATATTCCTGCTGACCCGGGCGATCCTGGTTGGCCAAAGTATATCCCTGATAAGTGACCAGGTATTTATCATTCACCACCTTGGGCTTGTTTAATTGCAACTCCAGATAATTCACCGGCTGCATAACCAAGCCACCATCGTCATCGGTAACCTTGCCTTGTCGTATAGCTGCATTATAATTGCGCATTTCTTTGTCCAACAGGTTGTGCTCATAGACCGAAGAAGACAAAAAGCCCATCAACAAAATTCCAAATCCCAGGTGGCTCAGGGTCCCCCCGATAAGGTGTGGCTTTTTACGCGCCAGGCGTACCATCATAAACCCGTTGCCAAACAGTACAAACCAGGCGGCGAAGAGGTATAACATGTAATAGGAATTCCGAATATTGGCAAAGATAACGGTAGCCAGGGCGAAAATACTTGTCAGGGTAGCCGGCATCAGAAGTTCGCTGGATAATGATTCGATATCCTGGCGTTTCCAAAACAAATATTGGCCAATGACAGTCAAGAAAGCTGCAATTATAGCTAACGGCATGGTCCAATTATTATAAAAACTGATTTCGGGAGGAGTCGGGTTTTCCGTAAAAATTCGCCCGATAATTGGAGAACTGGTTCCGAGTGTAATAATCATACCAATTAAAAACAGGACCATGGCTCCGGCGAAGGTCATAAACTCCCGGTTGAAATACCCAAATTGCTCCTTTTTGACCGGCAAATCTTTATATCGGTACAACAGCATGACACCACCGCCTCCCAGTATTACCAGCAAAAATACAACCAGTTGATTGTATAACCCAAGGTCCACAAAACTGTGTACCGATGCGTCGGATAACACGCCGGAACGGGTCAGAAAGGTTTCATACACCACGGCGGCATAAGCCAGGATGGCAAACACCAGGGACGATTTTTGAGAAGTCGAACTTTTTCGCTGTATGAGCATGGTATGAATACCGGCCGTCCCGATCAGCCACGGAATAAAAGATGCATTTTCCACGGGATCCCATGCCCAATATCCGCCAAATGACAAGGTCACGTAAGCCCAGTAACCACCGAGGAAAATAGCAATGAACAATGACAGATTGGCCCCCAGCGTCCAGGGCAGGGCCGGCGTAATCCATTCATGGAACTTTTTCTTCCATAAAGCAGCCATGGCAAAACAAAACGGAACCGCCATCAACGAAAATCCAAGGAAAAGAGCAGGCGGATGAAGTACCATCCATGGGCTTTTAAGCATATCATTCAGCCCTTTTCCATCCGCCGGTACAAAACCGGG
>Ga0102944_1001620_pt1 | contig 14623 bp, 14 predicted proteins | sample SalPonD_shore_MG_FD_78172 | JGI IMG/M metagenome (GOLD analysis project Ga0102944, IMG submission 78172) | Salt pond soil microbial communities from South San Francisco under conditions of wetland restoration - Salt Pond MetaG... | ecosystem: Environmental > Aquatic > Marine > Intertidal zone >...
ACAGCAGCCGGTTCTCGTCCACGAGCAGCGAGAGCGACACGGCGAGCACGGCAAACAGGGGGACCGTGGACAGCAGTACGTTGTACCCGACTCCGCCCGCGAGCAGCAGCCCCCGGTTACGGAGGAAAGCGGCCAGCACCCTGATTCCGAAGCGGACCACACGTCCCAGAGAGGTGGCTATGCGATGGCGGCCCGGGATCACCCGACCCACCCGCACGTCCGGTCGCCACCTCCACGGCAAAGCGTCGCCGTCGACCAGTCCCCGTCCTCACCATCGAATGCGCGCAATGGTCCCCCTTCTGTGCGACCTGGCCGCATACCGTGGCCCGGGTCATCATCCCGGATTGGCCTTTCCGAGAAACCGTAGCCGGTAGGTTACCAACCTTGCCTTCCGGTGGCCTCGATTCACGGACCGCCGTACCGGCCGGCACCTGGGCTTCGATTCCTGACGATCGCTCCAGTGTCCCACGCCACTCTCGCACAGGGGAGAATCCTGCCGCACCCTCCGGTTGAAAAAAGCCATACCAATCGGAAAGTAAGTTAACACGCGGAACCGGTATCGCGTCGACAGTCGTTAAGCGAACGCAAGGAGTGAATCATGACAGTGAAGCGCACACTCAAGACTCTGGCGATCGCGAGCCTTTTCACGTTCGGTGCCGGTACCGCCATGGCCGCCGGCGCTAACGTGGAGAACCTCGCAGACATGAGCCAAAGCGAGATGACGCTGGCCAAGGACGTGCAGCAGGCGCTAGATCAGTCCAGTTACGCCGTGAACCACGTCAACGTTGAGGTCGACGGCAAGAACGTCGTGCTCTCCGGCATGGTCACGGATCCCCAGGTCGAGTATCAGCTGGTCGACATCGCCAAATCCGTCAAGGGTGTCGGTGACGTTGGGAATCGCATGCACGCCACCACCGCCCACTGATCGGGCCATCGTCTGACCCCGGGCCGGCCCGGTCCGGGGCTATCAAGCCCCATTTCCCCTGCCCCAGCACGCCGGTACCGCCCCCGCACGGACGCTACCCACTTGATCTGAAGCAAGCGGCTCCACGCCGGTTGATCTACAGTGTCTGACGCGATGCAACATCCCGTCACAGGCTGGAAGGATCGACCTGCCCATGAGCGTGCGCAATCTCGACTACCTGTTCAAGCCGCGTTCCATTGCGGTGGTGGGGGCAAGCAATAGAGCGGGCTCCGTGGGAGCGGTGGTCGCCCGCAATCTCCTCCAGTCGGGTTTCGGCGGCCCGATCATGCCGGTCAACCCCAAGCACCACGCGATCGCGGGGGTGCTGGCGTATCCAGCGGTCGGCGATCTGCCGGAGGTGCCCGATCTGGCCGTTATCTGCACGCCTCCGGACACCGTGCCCGATATCGTCGCCGAGCTCGCGGAAGCGGGCACCCAGGCCGCCGTGGTGGTCACCGCGGGCTTCGGGGAAGGCGGCAACGAGGCGGGCACGGCACGGCGCCAGGCCATGCTCGACGCCGCGCGCCCTCACCTCATGCGCATCATCGGACCCAACTGTCTCGGCATCATCGTGCCCAGGGCGGGGGTGAACGCGAGCTTCGCCCATATCACCCCGCGCCGGGGCCGCATCGCCTTCGTCACCCAGTCGGGCGCCATCGTCACATCAGTGCTGGACTGGGCGGAGAGCCGTGCCATCGGCTTCTCCCACCTGATCTCCCTCGGCGATATGAGCGACGTCGACTTCGGCGACATGCTGGACTACCTGGCGAACGACCCGGACACCCACGCCATTCTGCTCTATGTCGAGGCCGTCACCCACGCCCGCAAGTTCATGTCCGCCGCCCGCGCCGCCGCCCGCATGAAGCCGGTGATCGTGGTCAAGTCCGGGCGCCACGCTGAAGGCGCCCGGGCCGCCGCGTCGCATACGGGTGCCCTGGCCGGCTCCGATCGCGTGTACGACGCGGCGTTCCGCCGTGCCGGCATGCTTCGCGTCACCACGCTCGGGGAGCTGTTCGCCACCGTGGAGACACTCGCCCAGAGCGACCTACCGGAGGCGGACCGGCTCGCGATCCTTACCAACGGTGGCGGCATCGGCGTGCTCGCCACCGACGCCCTGATCGATAACGGCGGACGTCTCGCATCCCTGTCCGACGAGACGGTCGAGAAGCTGAACGCCGTGCTTCCACCCACCTGGTCCCAGGGCAACCCGGTGGACATAATCGGCGACGCGCCTGGCAAGCGCTATGCCGACGCACTGCAGGTGCTCGGGGAAGCACGCGAAGTGGACGCCGTGCTGGTGCTCAACTGCCCCACCGCCGTCGCCGACGGGATGGAGGCGGCCCAGGCGGTGGTCGACACCACCCGGGCCATGCGCGAGGCGCACGGTAGCAAGACCGTGCTGACCAGCTGGGTCGGCGAGCAGACGGCGCGCACGGCCCGCGAGCTCTTCGCCGCCGAGCACATCCCGACCTACAACACCCCTGAAGGCGCGGTGCGGGCGTTCATGCACGTCGTGGAGTACCGAAACAACCAGCTCTCGCTGCTGGAGACGCCACCGTCGATTCCCGACGCATTCACACCGGATCCCGAGAGCGCCCGGCAGGTGATCGGCGAGGCCCGCGACACGGGGCGGGAATGGCTCACGGAACCCGAGGCCAAGGCGGTGCTCGGCGCCTACGGTGTGCCTACCGTCCCCACGCGCACGGCGGCAACGCCCGAGGAAGCAGCAGCGGTGGCGCGGGAAATGGACGGGCCATGGGCGGTAAAGATTCTCGCTCCGACCATCACCCACAAGAGCGACGTCGGCGGCGTCGCGCTGGACCTGGAGACACCGGAGGCCGTCCGCGAGGCGGCACAGGCGATCCACGACCGGGTCGCGCGCCTGAAGCCGGACGTCGAGATCGACGGGTTCACGGTGCAGACCATGGTGCGGCGGCCGGGCGCGTGGGAGCTGATCGTGGGCGTGACCACCGACGCCCAGTTCGGGCCCGTCGTACTGTTCGGCCAGGGCGGCACGGCCGTGGAGGTGGTAGGGGACCAGGCGCTCGGTCTGCCGCCCCTGAACATGAAGCTGGCCCGCGACGTCATCGAGCGCACCCGCATCTACCAGCAGCTCAAGGGCTACCGGGACCTGCCACCGGCGGACCTGGACGCGGTCGCGTTGACACTCATCCGCGTCTCGCAGCTCGTCACGGACCTCTCTGACGTCGCTGAGCTGGACATCAATCCGCTGCTCGCCGATCACAACGGCGTCATCGCGCTGGATGCGCGGGTAAAGCTCGGCGCGGACACGGTCGCCGGTACCGAGCGCCTCGCCATCCGCCCCTATCCGGCGGAGCTCGAGCAGACCGTGACGCTCGGCGACGGTCGCAGCCTGCTGCTGCGCCCCATCGTGCCGGAGGACGAGCCGGCCCTCAGGGACGCCTTCAGCAGCCTGACGCCGGAACAGATACGGCTGCGTTTCTTCGTGCCGATGAACTCGCTCGGCCACCTCGCGGCGGCCCGGTTCACCCAGCCCGACTACGATCGCGAGATGGTGCTAATACTCACCGAGCCGGGCGTGCCGGGACATACCCCGATTCACGGCGTGGTGAACATGCACGCGGACCCGGACGGCGACGCCGCCGAGTACGGCATCATCATCCAGCACGACATGACCGGCTTGGGCCTCGGCGTCCTGCTCATGCAGCGGATCATCGACTACGCCCGCAGCCGCGGCATCAACCGCCTGTTCGGCGATGTGCTGCGGGAGAACGGCACCATGCTGCAGATCTGCGACGAGCTCGGTTTCCGGCGCGGCGGCAGCCCGGACGACGCCAACCTGGTTCGCGTGACCCTGGATCTTCAAGGCCAATGACCGCCGGCGGGACAATGCGCGAGGGACGGGTCGCGACGGTGCGCGGCAACGTCGTCGACGTCACCTTCGCCGCCGCCCTGCCACCGCGCTGGGGCGCGCTGAGTGCCGGCAACGAAGGAGGCGTGGTGCTGGAGGTCGAGGATCACCTGGACCGCAGCACAGTTCGCTGCATTGCGTTGACCGCGACCCGCGGCCTGGCCCGGGGCGACCCGGTCATCGACCTCGACCGGCCACTCACCGTCCCGGTGGGCGAGCATCTTGCGGGGCGCATGCTCAACGTACTCGGGCAGCCCGTGGATGACGGCGATCCGCTGCCCGACATGGAGCACTGGCCGGTCCACCGCGCGCCGCTCGCGCTCGCCCGACGGGTTACCAGCACGGATGTCTTCGAAACCGGGATCAAGGCCATCGATCTGCTCGCGCCGCTGGAGCGAGGCGGCAAGGGCGGGCTGTTCGGCGGTGCCGGAGTCGGCAAGACCGTACTGATCACCGAGCTGATCCACAACATGCGTGGCAGCTACCAGGGCATCAGCCTGTTCTGCGGGATCGGCGAGCGCAGCCGCGAGGCCGAGGAGCTGTGGCGCGACATGAAGGACGCCGGCGTGCTGGACACCACGGTCATGCTGTTCGGCCAGATGAACGAGCCGCCGGGCGCGCGGCTGCGCGTCGGCCACGCGGCGCTGACGGTGGCGGAATGGTTCCGGGACGTGGCACGCCGGGACGTGCTGCTGCTCATCGACAACATCTTCCGCTTCGTTCAGGCGGGGATGGAGGTCTCCGGACTGATGGGACGAATTCCTTCCCGGGTGGGCTATCAGCCGACGCTCGCCACCGAGCTCGCCGAGCTCGAGGAACGTATCGCCAGCGGCCCCGGCGGCGCGATCACGTCCGTGCAGGCCGTGTACGTGCCGGCTGACGACCTCACCGATCCCTCCGCCTCCCACACCTTCGCTCACCTGTCGGCCTCCATCGTGCTGTCGCGAAAGCGTGCCAGCCAGGGGCTCTATCCGGCCGTTGACCCACTGCAGTCGGACTCCAAGATGCTCACCCCCGCCATCGTCGGCGATCGGCACTACCGGGTCGCGCAACGGGTGCGCCGTACGCTCGCCGAGTACGAGGAGCTCAAGGATATCATCGCCATGCTGGGGCTGGAGGAGCTCTCCCGTACCGATCGCCGCACCGTGGAGCGGGCACGCCGCCTGGAGCGCTTCCTCACCCAGCCGTTCTTCACCACCGGCCACTTCACCGGTCATCAAGGCCGCCAGGTCGCTGTGGCGCAGACGATCGACGGCTGCGAACGCATACTGCAGGGGGAGTTCGACGCGCTCCCGGAGAGCGCGCTGTACATGATCGGTGACGTCGGCGAGGCCGGCCGAAAGGACGCAGAGCGTGTCCCCTGAGCTCATGCGGCTGCGTGTCATGGCCCCGGACCGGGTGCTGGTGGACACACCTGCGGCGCGCGTGGTGGCCGAGGCCACCGATGGCCAGTTCGCGCTGCTGCCGCGGCACCGGGACTGGGTTGCGAGCCTGGTGCCGGGCGTGCTCGCCTGGTACGGGGAGGATGGACGGGAGACACTCGCCGCCGTGAACGGCGGCCTTCTCGTCAAGTCCGCGCACGCCGTCGACGTGGTAACGCCCTCGGGTATGCGCGGCGGGGACATGGCGTCCCTGCAGATCGCGGTCGAGCGCGAGATTGCCGACAACGCCGAGCGCGAGGCGGCGGCCCGCACCGCGCTGTCGCGGCTCGAGGCGGGCATCATCCGGCGTTTCGTGGAGCCCCGCCGTGGCTGACCGCAACCACGATCAGCGGCTGCGCCATGCGGTGCGCCGGCGCGAGGCCCGACGCGCACGGGGACGCGCAAACGCGCGGGCGCCGGTGTGGTTCTGGCTGGGGATGTTCGGCATGGTCGGCTGGTCGGTGGCGGTTCCCATGGTCGTCGCCACCGCGATCGGCGTATGGATCGACCGTCATTACGACGGCCGTATCTCGTGGACGTTGACGCTGCTTTTCATCGGCGCTGTGCTGGGCGCCTGGAACGCCTGGCACTGGGTGCAGCGGGAGAGCGGGAATCGACGGCACGACTGACACGGTATGGCGGTGGCGGCCGACCCGTATCGGGATACGCGATCCGGCCCGTCACAGGGAGATGACCCGATGAGCGAATCGACGCTGGTGTCACTCGGCGTGAACCTGATCGCGGGCGGCGTGCTGGGTGCGCTCTACATGCTCGGACTCTGGCATACGACACGGCTGCTGCCGCACGTGCGCTCACCCGCCGCGTTGATGGCCGCGAGCTTTGTCGGCCGCGCGGCAATCCTGCTGGGCGCGCTCTGGTGGCTCTCCGACGGCCACTGGAGCGGCCTCGCCGCCGCCATGGCCGGCTTCCTCACGGCGCGTACGGTCGCCGTTGCCCGAGTGCGGCGGGAGGCAACGCCATGACGTTCAGCCCCGACACCACGGTCTACTTCCACATCGGCCCGCTGGCGATAAACGCCACGCTGGCGTTCACCTGGCTGGTGATGGCGTTGCTCGTGGTCGGATCGCGGCTGATCACTCGCCGCCTCACCGATGACACCGCGCCCGGCCGCTGGCAGCAGGTGCTTGAGATCGCGGTGTCCGCGATCCGGGACCAGATCCACGACGTCACCCGCCGGGACCCGGAACCCCACCTGGCGTTCGTCGGCACGCTGTTCCTCTACATCGCCACCTGCAACCTGCTGGCGGTGGTGCCCGGTTTCGAGCCCCCGACCGCGTCGCTGTCGACGACGACGGCGCTGGCCCTGTGCGTCTTTCTCGCGGTACCGCTGTTCGGCATCGCGAGCGAGGGGCCCGCGGCCTGGCTGCGCCACTACATCGAGCCGACCCCGCTGATGCTGCCATTCAACCTCGTGGGCGAGCTGTCGCGGACGCTGGCGCTCGCGGTGCGCCTGTACGGCAACATCATGAGCGGCACCGTCATCGCCGGCATCCTGCTGTCGCTGGTGCCGTTCTTCTTTCCCGTCGTGATGCAGTTGCTCGGGCTCGTCACCGGCCTGATCCAGGCCTACATCTTCTCGGTCCTGGCGATGGTTTACATCGCCTCGGCGGCCTCGGCCCACGAGCCCGCCGACGGGACGTCATCCACTTGAACAGGGGGAGCGCATGGACGGCGTTGCACTGATCGGAATGATCTCGGTTTTCACGGCGGGGCTAACCGCCGCGCTCGGCTCCATCGGCCCGGCCCTCGGCGAAGGCCGCGCCGTGGCACAGGCCCTGCAGGCCATCGCCCAGCAACCCGACGAGGCGGGCACCATCTCGCGCACGCTGTTCGTCGGTCTGGCGATGATCGAGTCCACGGCGATCTACTGTTTCGTGGTGTCGATGATCGTGCTGTTCGCCAATCCCTTCTGGGACGAGATCCTGCGCCGGGCCGGGGGCGGCTGAATGACTCTGGACTGGGTGACCATCGCGGCCCAGGCGGTGAACTTCCTGATCCTCGTCTGGCTGCTGAAGCGCTTCCTCTACCGGCCGGTCCTGAACGCCATGAACCGCCGTGAGCAGCGTATCGCCGACCGCCTCCAGGAGGCCGCACGACGCTCCAGCGAAGCCGAAGAGACGCGCCGCGATTTCGAGCGCCGCCGCAGCGACCTGGACGCCGAGCGCGAGACGGTGCTCTCTGCGGCACGCGAGGAGGCGCAGGCGCTGCGGGACGAGCTGACCGCCCGAACCCGGACCGAGATCGACGGCATGCGTGCACGGCTCGCCGACGAGGTTGCCCGTGAGCGGCGGGATTTCGTCCTGGCGCTACGCCGGGAGGCGGCCGAGACCATCCTCGCCCAGACCCGCAAGGTACTCGCGGAGCTGGCGGACGAGACCCTGGAGCACCGCGTGGCCGCCCATCTTGCGCGGCGGCTGACCGATCTCGACGAGGCATCGATTCACCTGCTGCGGTCCGCGTCGGCGATCCGGGTCTTGTCGGCATTCGAGATTGGAGGCCCCGAGCGCGAGGCACTCACGGCCGCTGTTGCCTCCGTTACCGCAGAGGCGCCCGAGATCCGGTTCGAGCGCGACGGGGCCCTGATCTGCGGCGCCGCCATCGTCGCCGAGGGGCTGCGTATCGACTGGAGCCTCGATGGCCATCTCGACGCTGTGTCGCGGCGCCTGGAGGAGTACCTCGCGCGGGAGGATCTCGCCGGTGCTCGATGAGGCGCTGAAAGCGGCCCGACTCGCCCTGGACGAGGCGCGCGAATCGGGCACCGGGCAACTCGCCGCGGAGGAAACCGGGGTGGTGATTCGGGCGAGCGGCGGCATCGCGCGCGTTTCGGGGTTGCCCCGTGTCACGTCGGAGGAGGTCATGGTGTTCGAGGACGGCTCCACCGGCCTGGCCGTGAACCTGGACCGCAACGATGTCGGCGTCATCCTGCTGGATCAGAAGGAGGATCTGCGCACCGGCCTGCTCGCGCGGCGAACGGGCCGCGTGGCCGACACGCCCGTGGGCGAGGCCCTGCTCGGGCGCGTCGTGGACGCCCTGGGCCGGCCCCTGGACGAGGCAGGGCCGGTACGGTGCCGCGAACGCAGACCGGTAGAGACGCCGGCGCCGGCCATTACCGTGCGGGCGCCGGTGGAACAGCCGCTGCAGACCGGCATAACAGTGGTGGACGCACTCATCCCCGTCGGCCGCGGACAGCGGGAGCTGATCCTGGGCGACCGCCAGACCGGCAAAACCGCCGTCGCGGTGGACGCCATCATCAACCAGCGCGACACGGGGGTGGTCTGTATCTACTGCGCCGTCGGCCAGCGTGGCACCGCCGTGGCGCGCGTCATCGAGACGCTGCGACGCGAGGGCGCTCTCGCCCACACGGTCGTCATGGTCGCGGCGGGCGAAGACACGCCCGGCCTGCAGTTTCTGACGCCGTACGCGGCGACCACGGTGGGCGAATACTTCATGGCCCAGGGCCGCGATGTGCTGGTCGTCTACGATGACCTCACACGCCACGCGCGCGCCTACCGCGAGCTCTCGCTGCTGCTGCGGCGCCCGCCCGGCCGCGAGGCTTTTCCCGGCGACATCTTCTACATCCATTCCCGCCTGCTGGAGCGCGCCACGCACGTGCGCGAGCCGCTCGGCGGGGGCTCGCTCACCGCGCTGCCGATCGCCGAGACCGAGGCCCAGGACATGTCGGCCTACATCCCGACCAACCTGATCTCCATCACCGACGGCCAGATCTACCTGTCGCCCGAGCTGTTTCGCAAGGGCCTTCTACCCGCGGTGGACGTCGGCCAGTCCGTATCCCGGGTGGGCGGCAAGACCCAGCTGCCCGCCTACCGCCAGGTGGCCGGTGAGCTCCGGCTCGCCTACGCCCAGTTCGAGGAGCTCGAGAGCTTCGCCCGGTTCGCCACGCGACTGGACGAGTCGTCACGTCAGCGCATAGAACGTGGCCGGCGCGTGCGCGCGGTGCTACGCCAGGCGCAGGCCTCGCCACTGCGCGCCTGCGAGCAGATTGCGGTGCTGCGGGCACTGAACACGGGGGCACTGGACGCCATCGACGTGGAGCGCATTGCCGAGGCGACGCAGCGCATTCGCGTGCATCTGCTGGAGGCCTCCCCCGAGCTGGCAGTCCGAATAGACGACGGCGCGACGGTCGAGGCGACCGACTGGGAGAGCCTGGACCGGTGCCTGGGCGAGGCGCTGTCCGGCCTCTCCGGTGAGCCCGTGGAGAGCGAGCGTTCGGGATCCGATGGAGACGATTGAGCACCTCACCGCGCGCCTGGACAGCCTGCGCGACCTGCAGTCCGTGGTCGGCACGATGAAGGCGCTGGCGGCCGTGAGCATCCACCAGTTCGAGGAGGCGGTGGCGGCACTGCGCGACTACCACGCCACGGTGGAGCGGGGGCTGGAGGCAATCATGACGTCGCTACCGCCCCAGCCGCCCGCCCGGCCGTCGCCGGGGCCCTCGGCGGTCATCGTCTTCGGCACCGATCACGGGCTCTGCGGCCGCTTCAACGAAGAGGCGGTCGACGCAGCTCCAGCGGCCGACCGGCGCATCGCCGTCGGCCTGCGCGCCGCCGCACTGCTGGCGGAGAGAGGCGAGCTGGACGCCGAACTCGGCATCCCCGGTGCGGTTCCGCGCATCGCCGGGCTCGTCAACGATCTGCTCGACCGCGTCGAGGCGTGGCAGGCCGCCGGCGTGGCAGCGGTGGATCTCGTCTACAACCGGCAGATGACGACCGCACGCTACGAGCCCGTGGTCGCCAGGCTCCTGCCGGTCGACCTGCCGCGCTTTCGGCTCTCGCGATGGCAGAACCGAAGCCTCCCGGGATGGCGCGAGCCCACCGCCACCGTCCTGAGCGGGCTGCTCCGCCAGTATTTCTTCGTGGCGCTCTACCGCGCCTGCGGCGAGTCGCTGGCGGCGGAGAACGGCAGCCGCCTCGCTGCCATGCAGGCCGCCGAGTCCAATCTGGCGGAGCATCTCGAGACCCTGACAGGAGAGTACCGCCGCGCCCGCCAGGACCGGATCACCGCCGAGCTGCTGGACGTGGTGACGGGCTACGAGGCGATGGGGGGCGAGGACGCGTAGCGGCCAGTTTCCCGTGGGAGGCGCGCCCTCGCGGCGATTGTTCGATGATCGCTGTCCCCTCTGCACTCGTTGCCTTTCCAGCCACCGATGAACACGGATGAACACGGATATACTTCGCGGTTTCTGTAGATCCGATTCATCTGTGTTCATCTGTGGCTGACCGGTCCGCACCAGAAGAGTCGCCGCGGGGGCGCGCCTCCCACAATCGTGGGTCGCGGCGGGGCGCCGCTCCTACAGGTCCATGATGCGGTCGTGGGCGGCGCGGCTGTGCGCAAGCCGCCAGGGGCGGAAATACCCCAGGAAGCTCAGCGCAAACTGCAACACCATTACCCGGAGCAGCGGGGAATCCGCATTCACCCGGGGGCATCACGGAGAGATGGTCCAGCCGCCGTGCGGCCGCGCACGACCATGACGCCGAGCGCAACGACGGCGAGCAGCGGCATCAGCAGAGGCGGTAGTTGCTGGCTGATTCGTGTTCCAAGGTTGCCACCGGCGGGATCCGTCCCCATCTAGGAGTGCGACTAAGTCGTTGATCTACTGAGCCGCGAAAAATCGAACCAGGGTGGGCGGCGACACCGGATGACCCGAGGTTCCGACCTGTGCATAGACACGGAGCACCCCCATGACGTCACGCGACACCGTCAACCGCCGAATCGTCCTGGCCTCTCGCCCGAACGGCGAGCCGGTAACCGGGAACTTCCGGCTCGAGGACACGCCGATCCCCGAACCCGGCGACGGCCAGATGCTGCTTCGGACGCTCTACCTCTCGCTCGATCCCTACATGCGGGGACGAATGGACGACGCCGCGTCCTACGCCGCGCCGGTCGAGGTGGGCGACGTAATGGAGGGGGCGACCGTCTGCGAGGTCGTGGCGTCCCGACTGGAAGGATTTCAGGCCGGGGACCTGGTGGTCGCCGGCAGTGGCTGGCAGACCCATGCCCTGTCCGACGGCGGCGGCGTGGTCAGGCTCCCAGCGGACATGAAGCGACCGTCCCTGGCACTCGGCATTCTCGGAATGCCGGGGCTGACCGCATGGCACGGGCTGACCAGGATCGGGCGTCCCGCCGAGGGCGAGACCGTCGTCGTCTCCGCCGCGACCGGCGCGGTCGGGTCGGTCGTCGCCCAGCTTGCAAGGCTGCGCGGCACACGGGTAGTGGGCATCGCCGGCTCACCGGAGAAGTGCCGCTACGCCGTCGACACCCTCGGCATGGACGCCTGCGTGAATCACCGCGATGACGACCTGGAGCAGGCGCTCGAGCGGGCCTGCCCCGACGGCATCGACGTCTACTTCGAGAACGTCGGTGGGCGCGTTCAGCGTGCGGTGCTGCCGCTGCTGAACGTCGGCGCGCGCATCCCGCTGTGCGGCCTCATCGCCCATTACAACGCGAATGCCCTGCCGCAGGGCCCGGACCGCACGCCGCAGCTGCTGCGCACGCTCCTCGTCCGGCGGGCGACGATGCAGGGATTCATCATCCTCGATCACTGGGACGAGATGACGGAGTTCCAGCGCGAGGTGGCGCCGCTGGTCGAGTCGGGCCAGCTGCACTATCGCGAGGACGAGGTGTCTGGCATCGAGCGCGCCCCGGAGGCGTTTCTCGGGCTGCTCCGGGGCGAGAACTTCGGCAAACTGGTCGTTCACGTGGGCGGGCGCGGCAGCCACTGACCGGTCGGCTGCCGTGCGTCCGAACGATCGTACCGGTACACGTTGAGGACACCGCGGATCCGGAAGCCGCTCCGCAGGCGGAAGACGCACCGATGAACGACCGAAACGCCACGCTGCCCCGCTGCGCTTGGTGCGGGACCGACGAGCTCTACCGCGACTACCACGACCGGGAATGGGGTGTGCCGGTCCGGGACGACGACCGCCTCCTGTTCGAGTTTCTCGTGCTCGAAGGCGCACAGGCCGGGTTGAGCTGGATCACCGTGCTGCGCAAGCGCGAGCGGTATCGCGAGGTATTCGGCCGATTCGACCCGGCGTTCGTGGCGGCGCTTACCGACGCTGACGTGGACCGGCTGCTGACCGATCCCGGCATCATCCGCAACCGGCTGAAGGTGGAATCCGCGCGGAGCAACGCCCGTGCCTTCCTCGACGTTCAGGCCGAATTCGGTACGTTCTCCCGCTATCTGTGGTCGTTCACGGACGGCGAGCGCGTGGTCAACGAGTGGCGCGATCTCGGCGACGTGCCCGCCAGGACGGAGCTCTCCGACCGGCTGTCAAGGGATCTGCGCCAACGCGGCTTCCGCTTCGTCGGCAGCACCATCTGCTACGCATACCTGCAGGCCGTCGGCGTGGTCATGGACCACGTGGTTCACTGTTTCCGGTACGCGGAGCTCTCGTGACGTGCCGATCCATCGATGACAACCCACTCGAGCGACAGACAGGCGGTTCCGTCAATGGATGAGAATATCAAGACCCCGACCGACTCCGGGACGGTGACGATCACCCTGGGACACGAGCAGCTGGTGATCAGGCAGCGCTACGAGGCGATCAGTATATTCAACGACTTCCTGATCGCCACCTGGTTTCTCGTGGGCAGCGTGTTCTTCCTGTTCCCCACACTGAAGGAAGCCGGCGTCTGGCTGTTCATCATTGGCAGCGCACAGTTCATGGGGCGACCGGCGCTCCGGCTCGCCCATCGGCTCCATCTGCGGCGCCTGCCGGCCAGCACCTGGGAGATGTAGCTGCGTGCCACCGGCCCGGCCCTGCCCAACCTTGCCCAACCCAGCCTCCCGGCAGACCCCGGTCGGTTCGGGCGTGCGTTCGCGTCTAGTGCAATCGCGAACGGCACCCAACGGAGCCGACACCCAACCAGCCTGGCCGCGACGGGCCGCTGGCGGGTCTGCCGGGAGGCGTCACGCGTGTCCACGGGGAACCCGGGGCGTGTTGTCCGGCGCGCCCGCTGATTATAGTCAGTGTTCACGGTAGACGATGCAGGGTCGGCACCGCTCGTCCGACAGCCGGTACCCTACCTGTCACGGGCTCGCCGAAGCGGAAAGAGGCGTCTGCGACGCGCCGCCGGAAGGACGGCCCGCCGCAGACGTATCACAGGGGTGGGTTAGAGGGGCAGCTCACCCTCCTTCATCTTCTTCATGACCTCGTCATAGGGCATGGTGCGTCCCTGCGGCTTCTCGTTGTCGAGCTTGGGCTTGGGTGCACCTTCCTTGTCGTACCAGTATTGCGGATCCTTCTTCGGATTCAGCTTGGGTCCGCATTCGCCCTGGAGCCCGGAGCGCCCGATACGCTCCATGACCTGGTCCTGGGACTCCGCCAGGTTGTCCAGTGCGGTCTCCGGCGTCACCTCGCCGGCCACGGCCTCACCGATGTTCTGCCACCAGAGCTGGGCCAGCTTGGCATAGTCCGGCACGTTCAGGCCCGTCGGCGTCCAGTACTTGATCCCCGGTCCGCGGAAGAACTGGATCAGGCCGCCGTACCTGTTGCCGCTCGGATCGTCGAACGACGGGTCCTCGACCGTGCTCTTGCGGATGAACGTCAGTCCCTCGTGGGACTTCTTGAGGTCGACGGTCTTGGAGGTGACGAACTGGGCATAGAGCCACGCGGCCTGGCTACGCTTCACCGGGACGTTCTTCAGCAGCGTCCAGGAGCCCTCGTCGCGGTAGCCGGCCTTCATGCCCGGCTCCCAGTACGCGCCATGAGGCGTCGGGGCCATGCGCCAGAGCGGCTTGCCGTCCTCGTTCACGGTCTTGTTACCCTTGCTCTGGGGCTCGAGCATGGTTGCGGTGAAGGCGGAGTACCAGAAGATCTGCTGGGCCACGTTGCCCTTGATCAGGCTCGGCAGCTCCTGGTAGAAGTCCATGCCCAGCGCACCGGGCGGCGCATACTCGCGCAGCCAGTCCATGTACTTGCGCAGCGCGTACTTGGCCGCGGGACTGTTGGCCGCACCGCCGCGGCTCACGCTGGCACCCACGGGCCGGCAGCCATCGGCGCGGATACCCCACTCGTCGACCGGATAGCCGTTGGGGATGCCCTTGTCGCCCTCGCCGGCCATGCCCAGCCAGTCGTCGGTGAAGCGCCAGCCGAGATCGGGCGACTTCTTGCCGTAGTCCATGTGCCCGAACACCGCCTTGCCGTCGATTTCCTTGACGTCGTTCTTGAAGAAATTGGCGATGTCCTCGTAGGCGGACCAGTTGAGCGGCACACCCAGATCGTAGCCGTACTTCTCCTTGAACTTCTTCTGCAGATCGGGGCGGTCGAACCAGTCCTTGCGGAACCAGTACACGTTGATGAA
>Ga0102944_1001621_pt1 | contig 14617 bp, 8 predicted proteins | sample SalPonD_shore_MG_FD_78172 | JGI IMG/M metagenome (GOLD analysis project Ga0102944, IMG submission 78172) | Salt pond soil microbial communities from South San Francisco under conditions of wetland restoration - Salt Pond MetaG... | ecosystem: Environmental > Aquatic > Marine > Intertidal zone >...
AGCAGCCCCCGAGCTTCCGGGAACCGTTCGTGGTGAGCAGCCCCCGAGCTTCCGGGAACCGTTCGTGGTGAGCAGCCCCCGAGCTTCCGGGAACCGTTCGTGGTGAGCAGACCCTGAGCCTGCCGAAGGGTCGGTCGAACCACCCTTGGCAGATCGCGGGTTCCGTCCTTCGACTCGGCTTCTCAACAGAGCCTGTCCGGAGCTTGTCGAAGGACTCGAAGCCGACTCAGGACGAACGGCAGCCACGGATGCCTAGGTTTTCGGCTTCTCCGCCACCTTGTCGCGCAGGTACACGGGCAGCGCCCGTTCCGCCGGCACGCCCTCCCCGCGCTCCAGCACCGCCGCCCCCAGGGCGGCCACGTCCCGGGCGTGCGGCAGCCGGTCGGCGTCCACTTCGGAAAGCACGTCGCGCAGGCGTTCGCGCAGGGCCCCGTGCTGCGCGTCGAATCCGTGGCCGGCGCCATGCCAGCCCGCCCGTTCCGGCCGGGGCGCTTCCCGGGGCGGGATCACCGATTCCCCGCCGTCCGGCACGGCCAGTCCCGAAGGCCCGGCCTCGAAGCGGCCCACATAGACCTCGGACATGCGTGCGTCCAGCGCCGCGATCACCCGTTCCGCACCGGTTTCCCGCATGGCGCCCCGGGCCAGGGCGGCGAGCGTGGACACCGGCGCCACGGGCAGGCCGGCGGCCAGCGCCAGGCCCTGGGTCATGGCGGCGGCGATGCGAATGCCGGTGAAACTGCCCGGCCCGCGCCCGAAGGCGATGCCGTCCAGTGAAGACAGATCCAGCTTCGCCTCGGCCAGCAACGACTGCACGTCGTCGAGCAACAACTCCGCGTGCAGGCGCGGCGCCACGCGGTGGCGGGCGGTGATTTCCCCGTCAATCCAGAGTGCGGACGAACAGGCCTCGGTGGCGGTTTCAATGGCGATCAATTTCATGATGCACGAGAGAATATCTCACGCGAAGGCGCGAAGCCGCGATGAATTGGATTGCAGGAGCGCCCGGAAGGGCGCGATTGGGCGTTCGATACGCGAGGCACTGCCCGGACCCGGGCGGCATCGCCCCCTCGGCGGGTGTCCTTGGCAAATCAATCGCCCGCCTGCGAAAAGAACGCTTGCACGTCCGGCAGGGACCGTGTGACGCGCATGGGCGGCAGGCTGTGCAGAAAGATCTTCCCGTAGGACTTGGTGCGGATGCGCGGGTCGCAGATCATCAGCACACCGCGGTCGGTCTCGTTGCGGATCAGCCGGCCGGCGCCCTGCTTCAGGGTGATCACGGCGGACGGCAGTTGCCAGTCCATGAAAGGGCTGCGCCCCGCTTCCCGCAGTGCCCGCTCGCGCATGCGAAACACCGGGTCGGAGGGCGACTCGAAGGGCAGCCGGTCGATGATCACCACCGACAGCGCCTCGCCGGCCACGTCCACGCCCTCCCAGAAACTGCGCGTGCCCAGCAGCACGCCGTTGCCCGACTCGCGGAACGATTCCAGCAGCCGCGTCCGGGGCGCCTCGCCCTGGACGAACAGCGGCAGGTCCAGTTGATCGGCGAACAGGCCCCGGGCGTCCCCGAGCGCGCGGTGGCTGGTGAACAGCAAAAAGGCGCGCCCGTTGGAAGCCTTGAGCACCGGCACGCAGGCCGACACCAGCGCCTGGGCGTCGTAGCCACGCGCGTTGGGCACCGGCGCCGAGTCGGGCAGGTAGAGCAACGCGTTGCGCTGGTAATCGAAGCCGCTGGCGACCTGCAGGGTCTCCGGGTCTTCCAGCCCCAGTTGCTCGCAGAAATGCCCGAAGCGCCCGTCCACGGCCAGGGTGGCCGAGGTGAAGACCCACGCGGCCTGCGGCACCCGGATCTCGTTGAACGGCCCGGCCACGGCCAGCGGCGTCCGGTTGAGCGTGAACCGGTTGCCCTGTACGTGATACCAGTGCACCCATTCCGGCTCCGGCTCGGCCAGCGCCGCGAACAGCCGCCTCAAGTCCTTAGCGCGCTTGAGGCAGTTCTCCATGCCCGCGCTGGCGTCGGCCAGCGGCGCGATGGCCGTCTCAAGTCCCGCCAGCGCCTCGTCCAGGCCCGCCGCGGCGCTCTCCACCCGCTCGTCCGCGGGCGGCCATTCGTCACGGGCGGCGTTGCCGGCCAGTGCGGAGGCGAGCCGGCGTGTCGCGGTGCGCAGGGCCTCGCGAGGTTCGTGCAGGGTGAAATGGGCGCCCTTGACCGCGCCCGCCTCTGCCAGCGCGTCATCGCCCAGGGTGAGCAACTGGCCGCTGCTCATGGCCGAGCCGAAATGCTGCGCCGCCGTGGCCGGCACCTTGTGGGCCTCGTCCAGCACGTAGGCGTGGGCCTCGGGCAGCAACTCCTCCACGCCCTCGCGCCTGAGCGCCAGCGAGGCGAACAGCAGGTCGTGGTTCACCACCACCAGGTCCGCCGAGGCCGCCCGTCCCCGGGCCCGGTAAACGAAGCACTCGTCGTAGAACGGGCAGCGCGAGCCCAGGCAGTTGTCCGCGGTGGAAGTAACCCGCGGCCACAGGGGATCCGACTCCGACAGCCAGTGCACCTCGGCCACGTCGCCGTCGCTGGTGCCCCGGGACCAGGCATGGAGCGACTCCAGTGCATCGGCACGCTCGGCGGAACGCGACTCGCCCTGCTCGCGGGTCTGTTCCAGGCGATACAGGCACAGGTAGTTGGCGCGGCCCTTGAGCAGCGCGGCGTTGCAGGAACGTTTGAGCACGTCGCGAACGGCGGGCAGGTCGCGGTGAAAGAGTTGCTCCTGGAGATTCTTGGTGCCGGTGGAAATCACCACTCGCCGGCCGCTGGTGAGCGCCGGCACCAGGTAGGCCCAGGTCTTGCCGATGCCGGTGGCGGCTTCCGCCACCAGGGTGCCGCCGCCCTCGAGCGCCCGCTCGATGGCCGCGGCGAGCTCCTGCTGTCCGGGGCGGGCGGCAAACCCCGAGTCCGAGGCGAACGGCCCCCGCTCGCCGAGTAGCACCGCCGACTCGCTCATCCGGCTTCCGGGCGGCAGGCTTCGACGGCGGCGGCACGGGCCCGCCGGGCATCGGGAATCCGCCCGCGGGCGGCATCCACCAGGCGGCTCGCCCGGCAAAGCAGCACCGGATCCGAGGTGAGGCCCCGTGCCCGGCCCGCCAGCACCGCGGCCTGGTAGTCGTCGCCCTGGACCAGCCGCACCCAGCCCAGCTCCAGCCACAACCCCGCGTTCTCCGGATCGATGGCCAGGGCCCGCTCCAGTGTGGCGGACGCCTGTTCCGGGTTGCCGGCGTTGAGCTGGGTCACGGCGCGCCCGGCGAGCACCAGCGCCGGTGCCGCCGCGGGCTTGGAGGCGTCGGACCCCGCGTCCGTCGCCGCGGCCTTCCCCGGCGAGGCATCGCGCGCCCGGGGCGCCGCGGCGCAGGCGGCGAGCAGGACCAGCAGGACCATCAGTGCGAGACGTGCGGCAGGCATGGTTTTCCCTGGTTGCAGCGAATCGTCCATTGTAGGCGCTCCGGCATCTAGTGGCCGAAGAGGCCCTTCACCCAGTCGCTCAGTCCCCGGTCCCGCCGGTGCGCGCAGGGCGCCACCCTGTCCGGCGCGGAGCCTTCAACGAAAGGTATCCGGACGGCATTGGCGCAACCCTCGTCGGCGAGCAGCGGGCCGTCCAGCAATACCCACTCGGAGCTGACGCCCTCCGGCGGCGCCGGGTCCAGCGGGCGCACCGGCACCCGACGGATCAACTCCCCGAACACCGGCAGGGCCGCGCTGGCGCCGGTGATGTTGGCGGGCCGGTTGTCGTCACGGCCCACCCAGACCACCGCGAGCCGGTCGCCGGTGTAGCCGGCAAACCAGGCGTCGCGTTCCCCGTCCGAGGTGCCGGTCTTGCCCGCCACCCCCAACCGCGACGGCAGGTAACGGCCCAGGCCGCGCCCGGTACCCTCGCGCACCGCGTACTGCAGCGCGCGGGTCACCAGGTAGGCCGCACGGGGCCAGCGCACCCGGTCGAGCTTCAGCGGATAGCGCCGCACCCGTTCCCCGTCGGCGCTGGTCACCGCCTGTACCGCGCGCACCGGGGTCGGGTAGCCGCCCGTGGCCAGCGCCTGGTAGACCTGCGCCATCTCCAGCACGTTGAAGCCGGCCGCCCCGAGCAGCAACGAGGGGTAGGCCTCCAGTTCCCGACGCACCCCCAGCGCCCGCAGGGTGTCCGCCAGCCTCGCCACCCCCAGGTCCATGCCCAGGCGCACCGTGGCCGCGTTGTAGGAAAATGCCAGTGCGTCGATCAGTGGTACGCGGCCGTGGTACTCGCGGTCGAAGTTCTCCGGCGCCCAGATACTGCCGTCATCCAGGGTCACCCTGACCGGGGTGTCCTCCAGCGTGCTGGCCAGGGTGTAGCGGGACGGCTCGGCGAGCGCGCGCAGGTAGATGGCCGGCTTGAGCAGCGACCCCACGGGGCGCCGTGATTCCAGGGCCCGGTTGAAGCCGCCGGCCCGCGCCCGCCGGTCGCCCACCAGCGCCAGCACCTCGCCGGTGTTGGCGGCGGTGAGCACCGCCGCCGTCTGCAGGCTGCCGCCCGCCTGTCCCGTGCGACGTTCCACGCCGGGGAGCGCGGCGGCGATCGCCGACTCGGCGGCGTGCTGCGCCCAGGGGTCCAGGGTGGTGAAAATGTTCAGGCCGTCGGCGCGCAGGTCCCGGTCGCGGTAATCGGTGGCCAGTTCGCGGCGCACCAGGTCCAGGAATGCGGGGTAGCGCCCGGCGGGCCCGGGCGGCTCGGCGGTTACGCCCAGCCCGGCCCCGGCCAGCCGGCGGGCCTCGCCGGACCCGATCAGGCCGCGCTCGGCCATGATGTCCAGCACCCGGGCGCGCCTGCGGCGCGCCGCGTCCGGATGCCGGCGCGGATCGTACAGCGACGGCGCCCGGATCATGCCCACCAGCAGCGCGATCTGCGCGGCATCGAGGTTCTCCGGCCGGGCGTTGAACCAGTGCTCGGCGCCCCGGCCGATGCCGTGGATGGCGTGACTGCCCTCCTGGCCCAGGTAGATCTCGTTCAGGTAGGCCTCGAGGATGTCCCGCTTGCCGTAGTGCCACTCCAGGAGCAGGGCCATCGCCGCCTCGTTGAGCTTGCGCGGCAAGTTGCGCGCCCGGCTCAGGAACAGGTTCTTGGCGAGCTGCTGGGTGATGGTGCTGCCGCCCTGGGCGAGATGCATGGACTTGAGATCCACCCAGGCCGCCCTGGCGATGGCCCCGAAGTCCAGGCCGTGATGCTCGTAGAAGTCCCGGTCCTCGACGGCGAGCAGCGTGTCGACGAGCAGCGGCGGCACCCGCTCCAGCGGCACGAAGCGCCGGTCCTCGCCGGCCAGCGGGTAGATGCGACCGATCAGCGCCGGGTCGAGACGCTGCACGGCCAATGGACGGCCGTCCTCGCCGGTGAGCGCTTCGACGCGATGGTTGCCCAGGCGCGCGCGGATACTCCGGGTCGGCTCGCGCCCGTCCGGAAACGTGAACGCCGCGCTCCGGATCAGGAACGTGTCGCCATCGCGCTGGAAGGTTCCCGGCGCGGGAGTGCCCCGGCGTTGCAGGTAACCGGCCGCGTCCAATTCGAATTCCAGCCTGTGGGCATCGATCCCGATACCGGGGTAGAGCTCGAGGGGACGCGCGAAGACCCGGCTGGTCAACGCGAATCGCTGGCCCTCCATGCGCGTGGTCACCACCCGGTCCAGGTACCAGCCCCAGACCAGTACGAAGCCGGCGCCGATGCCCAGCATTCCCAGCAGCAGACGTCGAAGCCGGCGCCCGGGCGCTGGCTTGCGGCGCTTGCGCGCGGTTCCGCCGCGTTTTTTGGATCGCTTGCCCGTCACGTGGCGTGCATGTCAACTGGCGGCGAAGCGTTGTAACATAGCCAATTCAAGGAGGAGGAAGAGTCATGCACTTGAAAAACCTGTTGATGTTCGTCTGCCTGGTGGCCGTGTCCACGGTGGCCGTGGCCGACGCCACCATCACAATGCAAAACACCTTCGGCGGCAAGACCAGCACCGATCATGTCTATATCAAGGGCGGCATGATCCGCGCGGACAGTGGCCAGGGTGACGGCTACATGATCTTCGACAGCTCGCGCGGCACCATCACCACCGTCGAGCCCGGGGAACAGCGCTACACGGTGATGACGAAGGAGGATCTGCAGGCGATGGGCAGCGCCGTGCAGAACGCCATGAAGCAGATGGAGGCCCAGCTCGCCAACCTGCCGCCGGAACAGCGCGAACAGGTGCGTGCCATGATGAAGCAGCGCATGGGCGCCATGATGCAGTCCCAGGACCAGGCACCGGAAACCAGGATTGTCCAAACCGGCCAGTCCAAGACGGTGGGCGGCTACGACTGCGCGATGGTCAACATCATGGTGGACGGCGAGCAGACCGGCAGCGCCTGCATGACGCAGTGGGACGAGCTGGACATCGCCGCGGCGGATCGCAAGACCGTCCAGTCCATGATGGATTTCAGCCGCGAGATGGCGAAGCAGTTCGGGGGCATGATGCCGACGCACATGGCGGCCATGACCCAGGACGGCTACCCGGTACAGTGGGAAAACCGCTCCGGCGGCACCACCATCAGCGGCGAGCTCAAGTCCATGGAAGGCGGCCCGGTGTCCGACGACCTGTTCCAGGTGCCGTCCGGATACACGGAACGCAAGCTGCCGTCCATGCCTGGAGGTTGACGCCCGCTCCCGCGGGAGGCCGCTACCGGGCCCGATGACCAGAAAGAAGACATCCAGGAAGCTTGCGACCAACGGCCGGGATGACCCGGCCGTTGCCATTACGGGCAGCCCCACGGCGCGCTGGCTCGATGACCTGCGCCGGCAACTCCCCGGGGACTGCCCCTGTCACGCGCTGCACCCCCCGTCCGGCGCGGTGGACGGGGTGGAGCGGCTCGACGCCGGCGATGACGGATTCACGTCGCTGGCAGCGGCACTGGCGGCGGCCCGGCCCGGGCGCGACTGGCTGGTCGTCGAGGCCGGCGTGTCGCTGCCCGCGCACGCGCTCGAGCGCCTGATCCGGGCCGGGCGGTCCACCGTCGAGCTGGCGGCAATGGCGGCGCTCACCAACCTGGATCCGGCGCTGACGCCCCTGCCCGACGGCCACGGGCCGGTTACCGGCCGCGGGGGAGAGACCATTGACCGCCTGGTCTACGCGCTGGGAAGGCGCGCCTGGCTCGACGCGCCCGCCCTGCCCCGGGGCTGCGTCTTCTGGCGCGCCGAGGCGCTGGACTGGCTCGCCTCCGCCGGGGCCGACGGGCGCGAGGCACGGGCGCTGCGGGAAGCCGGCTGGCGCCTGGGGGCGGCGGATCACCTCTACGTGCATCACCCGGACCATGCGCTGGAAGGCGCGGCATTCATCGAGAACCCGGACCGGCGCCCCCCGGCCGGACCACTGGTGGCGCTTCGCGAGCGCCTGGCCGCGGCGCTGGAGGCGGACGCCGCGATACCGGACGTCCCGGGCCTGGACGGGCGGCCGGTATTGCTGCACGTCACCCACAGCTGGGGCGGCGGCGTGGAACGCTTCGTCCGCGACCTGATCGCGGCGGACGACGGTCACGCGCACCTGGTGCTGTCCGCCGCCGGGCAGTCGGACATCCATTCCTTCGGCCAGGTGCTGCGCCTGCACGCCGGCGCCCCGGATACACCGCTGCTCCGGGAATGGCGTTTGCCGGTGCCGGTCCATTCGCTGGAGGAGCGCGCGCCCGGCTACGCCACCGTGCTGGAGGAGATCGTCGCGGACTTCGACGTGGAGCAGGTCCTGGTCTCGTCGCTGATCGGGCACAGCCTGGAGGCGCTGGCCACCGGGCTGCCCACGGTGATGGTGTTGCACGACTACTTCCCGGTGTGTCCGGCGCTGAACATTTTCTTCGGCGAGGTCTGCGCCGAGTGCCCCGGGGACCGGCTGACCAAATGCCTGAAGTCCAACCCGCACAACCGGCTGTTCCTGGACCGCGACGCCGACGCCTGGCTCCGGGTCAGGGACGCCTTCGTCGCCGGCATCCTGGACAACGAGGTGTCGCTGGCGGTGCCCACGGACTCTTTGCGCGAGCACCTGACCCGCATCGAGCCGCGACTCGCGAAGGCATCCTTCACGCGTATCCCCCACGGGCTGGAGGCCTGGGAACATCCCGCCCGCCCGGAGGCGCCCGCCGCGGCGGAGCGCCTGCGTCTGGTGGTGCCGGGCCGCCTCAAGGCAGGCAAGGGCCGCGAGCTTTTACTCGACGCCCTGCCGGCACTGCAGGAAATCGCCGAGATCTGGCTGGTGGGCTGTGGCAAGGAAACCGCGGACTTCCTGGGGCGGCGCGGCGTCCACATGATTTTCGACTACGAGCGTGAGCGCCTGCCCGAGCTCCTGTCCATGATCCGCCCGCACGCGGGACTGTTGCTGTCCACGGTGCCGGAAACATGGAGCTACACGCTTTCCGAGCTGTGGTCGCTGGGGCTGCCGGTGATCGCCACGAAACTGGGCGCCTTCGCCGAACGGGTGCGTGACGGCGGCAACGGCCTGCTGGTGGCGCCCGAAGCGGCGGAGCTGGAAGACGCGGTACGCAGGCTGCGCGATGAGGGCGGGCTACTGGGGCGACTGCGCGAGGGCGTGTCGGCCACCGAGGTTGCAGACCTTGCGGCAATGGCGAAGCGCTACCGCGCGTTGCTCCCGGCGACCGGGCGCCTCCCCTGTCGCTATCGCCTGCACGCCCCCGAACCCGGGCTGCTGGTGGAAAACGCCCTGCGCGCCGACCTGGACGAAGCCCGCCACCGGATCGCCGCGCAGGCTGACAAGCTGGAAGAACACGAGACCGAGTTATTGCGGCGGGCGAGCTGGGCGCGGCGCATGGAGAAGCTGCTCGACGAGCGCACCGCCTGGGCCCAGTCGCTGCGCGAGGACGTGGAGCGCGAGCGCCGCCGCGTGCTGGAACGCCAGGAGCACCTGCGACAGTTCCGCGAGCGCCTGAGAGCCATGCAGGCGGACTACGCCGCGCTGAAGCAGGAACACGAGACAATGCTGTCCAGCCGCTCGTGGCGCTGGACCGAGCCCCTGCGCGCGCTGACGACGCGGCTGCGCCGGGTACGCGACGCCATGCGTTTTCGGCTGGGACGTTTCCGCACCGACGCCGGTCGCACCGGCAAGAGCCTGCGCGAGCGCGGCGTGGCGGATACCCTGCGGCGCATACGCGAGCAACGCCCGGCCGTGGCTTCGCCCGGGGAGCTCGAGTTGCCCGGCGCGGCGGCGCGGCAGCCGGAACCGCTGTACGTGCCCTCCAGCGACGAGCCGGAGGCGTCCGTCATCGTTCCCGTCTATAACAACAGCGAGCTCACCTTCGAGTGCCTGGCCTCCATCGCCGATCACGGCGGCGCGGTGTCCTTAGAGGTGATCGTCGTGGACGATGCCTCCGGCGACGACACCACATCGATGCTCGATGGCGTCCAGGGCATCCGGGTGATCCGCAACGAGCAAAACGCCGGGTTCATCGACAGCTGCAACCGGGGTGCCGCCGAGGCGCGGGGCGAGTTCCTGGTATTTTTGAACAACGACACCAGCGTCACGGACGGCTGGCTGGAAGCGCTGATCGGCACCTTCCGGGAACACGAGGGCACCGGCCTGGTGGGCGCGCGGCTGGTGTACCCGGACGGGCGGCTGCAGGAAGCCGGCGGCATCGTCTTCAACGACGCGTCCGGCTGGAACTACGGGCGCGGCGACGACCCGACCCGCCCGGAATACAACTTCGTGCGCGAAGTGGACTACTGCTCGGGTGCCTGCATCGCGGTGCCGCGGGCACTGTTCGACCGCCTGGGCCGTTTCGACGAACGTTACCGCCCGGCCTACTACGAGGACACGGACCTGGCCTTCCGGGTGCGCGAGGCCGGCTTCAGGGTGCTCTACCAGCCGGAGTGCCTGGTGGTGCACCACGAAGGCGCCACCTCCGGCACGGACCTGAACACCGGCACCAAACGCTACCAGGTCATCAACCGGCGCAAGTTCCGGGAACGCTGGTCCAGCGTGCTGGCGTCGCACCCGGCGCCGGGCACCGACATCGCGCTGGCGCGCCAGCACCGGCTTAAGGGCCGGGTGCTGATCATCGACGCGCTCACCCCGCAGCCGGACCAGGACTCGGGGTCGGTGCGCATGGTCAACCTGATGCGCCTGTTGCAGTCGCTGAACCGGGGCGTGACCTTCTTTGCCGCCAACCTGGTGGGCATCGAGCCCTACACCTCGCGCCTCAAGCAGCAGGGCGTGGAAATGCTCCACCTGCCCTGGATGCACTCGCCGACCCAGTGGTTCGCGGACAACGGCAAGTATTTCGACGTGGTGGTGCTGAGCCGGTACTACATCGCCAAGGATTTCGTCTGGCTCGTACGCCGGCACTGCCCCGAAGCCCTGCTGGTGTTCGACACCGTGGACCTGCATTACCTGCGCGAGCGCCGGCTGGCGAAACTCGAGGACCGGGCCTCCCTGCTGAAGGCCGCGGAGCGTACCCAACACGAGGAGCTGGGCGTGGCCCGGCGCTGCGACACCACGCTGGTGGTGAGCCCGGTGGAAAAGGAGGTGCTCGCGGACGAGGCACCGGACATCGACGTGGAAGTCCTGTCCAATATCCACCGGGTGCGCGGCAGCCGCCGGCCATTCGCGGAACGCAAGGACATCTGGTTCGTGGGAGGCTTCCAGCATCCACCGAACCTGGACGCCATGCGCTGGTTCTGCGGCGAGATCTGGCCGATGATCCGGGCCCGTCTGCCCGAGCTGGAATTCCACATCGTGGGCAGCAAGATGCCTCCGGAAATCAAGGCGCTGGAGGGTGGCGGCGTGCGCGTGCACGGATTCGTGCCGGACGTGGAACCGTTCCTGGACGGTTGCCGGCTGGCGGTGGCGCCGCTGCGCTACGGCGCCGGCGTAAAGGGCAAGGTCAACCAGTCGATGAGCTACGGGCAGCCGGTGGTTTCCACCAGCGCGGGCATGGAGGGCATGTACGTCACCCCGGGCGAGGACGCCCTGGTGGCCGACGACGCGGAAGGGTTCGCCGAGGCGGTGGTGCGCGCCTACCGGGACGAGTCACTCTGGGAGAAACTGTCGGCCAATGGCCTGGCCAACGTGGCACGCCACTTCTCCTTCGAGGCGGCCCGGGCGGTGTTGACGGGATTGCTCGAAGAGAATGAACGGCCTTCCAGGGAACGCCGGCCGGCCTGAACGGCCGATGACCGGTGTCGGCCGCAAGCGGCCTCCCACAACGGCACTCGAGTGCCCCGCCGGCATGAGGCCTGCGGGAGGGCCCTTGGACCCGACCCTTCGGCATCTGCCCTTCAATGCGTCCTTCGCACCACCCGCTGCACGCCGGGTACCGTTTCAATGCGCCGAAGCAGGTCGCTGAGTTGCGCCAGGTCGTTCACCTCCAGCGTGAAGCGCACCATGGCCAGCCCGTCGGGACGCGATGCCTCGGAGTTGAGTGAAAGCACCCGCACCTTCTCGTTGGAAAGCACCGCGCTGATATCGTGCAACAGGCCCTTGCGGTCCCAGGCGCGGACCTCCACCGCCGCCGGGTAGGCGGCCGCCGGCCGCCGCCCCCAGGACACCTGGATCAGCCTGGGGCTGCCGTCACGCAGCATGCGCACCACGTTGGAACAGTCCTGGCGGTGAATGCTCACCCCGCGGCCGCGGGTAATGTAGCCGACGATCTCGTCGCCGGGCACCGGCCGGCAACACCGCGCCAGGGTGAACATCAGGTTGCCCACGCCCTCGATGGTCACGTCCCCGGAATCCGGCCCGCGCGCCCGGGACGGTTCGCTGATGGGCACGAAGTCCCCGGCCCCGTCCTCCTGGCGGGCGACCACCGCGTTGGCTACCTGCGTGGGTGTGACCTCGCCAGCGCCCACCGCCGCGTACAGGTCGTCGAGCGAGGCGAAGTTGAACCGGCGCGGGAGACCCTCCAGGGCGGCCCGGGCCAGGCCCAGGCGGGCGAGTTCCCGCTCCACCTGCTCGCGGCCGGCGTCGCGGTTGCGCTCGAAGTCCACCTTGCGGAACCACTGCCGGACCTTCTGGCGCGCGCGCCCGGTGTACAGATAGCCCAGCGCGGGCACCATCCAGTCGCGGCTGGGCTCGCCACGCTTGCCGGTGAGAATTTCCACCTGCTCGCCGGTGGACAGCCGGCGGGTCAGCGGCACGATGCGCCCGTTCACCTTCGCGCCCCGGCACCGGTGACCCACGTCCGTGTGCACGTGGTAGGCGAAATCCAGGACCGTGGCGCCCTGCTGCAGGTCCATCACCTGGCCCTGGGGAGTGAGCACGTAAACCCGCTCCTCGGCCACATCGGCGCGGAACGCTTCCAGCAGCTGCTCGTCGGCGCCGCCCTCGAGCAGCCGCCGCATCCACTGGATCTTGCGCTCGTAGCCGGCGTCGCGGCTGCCACCTTCCTTGTAGCGCCAGTGCGCCGCCACGCCCAACTCGGCGTGCTCGTGCATGTCGAAGGTGCGGATCTGCACTTCCAGCGCCTTGCCGTGGGGACCTATCACCGCCGTGTGAAGCGACTGGTAGAGATTACCCTTGGGCGTGGCGATGTAGTCGTCGAACTCACCGGGCACGTGCTGCCAGAGCGAATGCGCCACGCCCAGCGCCGCGTAGCACTGCGCCACCGTGTCCACCATGACCCGCACCGCGCGCACGTCGAACAGTTCGTGAAAGCCCAGTCCCTTGCGCTGCATCTTCCGCCAGATGGAATAGATGTGCTTGGGCCGGCCCTCGATGCGCGCCGGCAGGCCGGCCTTCTCCAGCTCCGCTCTGAGCACGGTGACGACCTCGGCAATGAACCGCTCACGGTCCGCCCTGCGTTCTTCCAGCAGGCGCGCGATGCGCTTGTAGGTTTCGGGCTCGCGATAGCGGAACGCCAGGTCCTCCAGTTCCCATTTCAGTTGCCAGATGCCCAGCCTGTTGGCCAGCGGCGCGTACAACTCGGCCGTGTCCCTGGCCACCCGGCGCCTTGAGGACTCCGGCGCATCCGCCGCGGCGCGCACCAGCGCCAGCTGGTCCGCCAGGATCACCAGCACCGCGCGCACATCGTCCACCACCGCCAGGAGCAGGCGACGCAGACCCTCGGCCCGGTCCAGCACCGCGCCCCGGCCCGGGCCCGCCCGGTCCGCCTCCGCGGCGACACCCGCGCCACCCATGTCCGCCACCCGGAGCAGGCTACCGGTCAGTTTCGCCACCTCGGGGCCCAGCGTGCCGGCCCAGTCGTCCGGGAGGCGCCCCGCCTCCCGGCTGCCCAGGTAGGCCACCGCCGCCGCCAGGGTTTCCGGGTCCGCGTGCAGGCCCGCCAGGATCTCCATGACCGCCGTGCCGTGCCAGGGCGACTGGAAGCCCTCGTCCAGCTCGCGCCGCTGCGCCCCGTCTCCCGCCAGCGCCACGGCTTTCTCGAGCACGGTGAGATCCGTCTCCGGCGCGCGGGCGCGCAGGCCTTCCAGCCACTCGCTCAGGCTCTCGTGATGGGGAACGCGGGCCGGCAATCGGGAGTCTCCTGTAACGGTTCGCCCTGGCGTTCGAGCTTGCCGCGTGAGCGGCGTACCCGCAAGCACCGGCGCATCCCTTGTGATCCGGGTGGCGCTTGCGGACAATGATCGGCGGTAATCATTACGGGACCACGCACAATGAAGTCGAAATCCGCGTTTATCACCCTGCTGCTGTTGCTGGTCGCGCTGCCCTGCGTGGCCGCGGAGCAGTTTTCCAGCCTGGAAGAGCGCATGTCGGGCGAGGAGTTCCGCGCCGCCGGGCTCGACAAGCTGTCCGAGCAGGAACTCGCCAACCTGAACGAGTGGATCCGTACCCACAGCAACGCATCGGACGTGGACGAATCCGCGTTGCGCGAACAGATCCGCCGGGAAGTGCAGACCGAGCAGCAGCAGTTGAACAAGGACGTGGAGCGCGAGCAGTTCACCGCGACCATCAAGGGGCACTTCACCGGCTGGACCGGCCGTACGGTTTTCGAACTGGACAATGGCCAGGTATGGAAGCAGAACAGCGGCGGCAGCTACCGCGTGAGCATGGACGATCCCACCGTGGTGATCTATCCCGCGGCCTTCGGTTCCTGGCGGCTGCGCCTGGAGAAGACCGGGCCGTCCATCGGCGTGGAGAGGGTCAAGTAACCGGCATCCATTCGCGGCGGGGACGCCGCTCCCACAGGCCTGTCACACGCCCATTTGCCCTTGTGGAAGTGGCATCTTGCCGCGGGGACGCCGCTCCCACAGGCCTCTCACGCGCCCATTTGCCCTTGCGGACGCGGCATCTTGCCGCGGGGGCGGCGCTCCCACAGGCCTCTCACGCGCCCATTTGCCCTTGCGGAAGCGGCATCTTGCCGCGGGGGAGCCGCTCCCACAGGCCTCTCACACGCCCATTTGCCCTTGTGGAAGTGGCATCTTGCCGCGGGGACGCCGCTCCCACCGGCCTCTCACACGCCCATTTGCCCTTGTGGGAGCGGCATCTTGCCGCGAACCCCCAGCGCGGGCCTCAGTAAGCCCCCAGCCACCAGGCGGCCGCGGCCAGCAGCGCCGCGGCGAATCCGCCGGCCAGGGCATCGTCCAGCATGGTGCCCAGGCCGCCGCCCAGTCTCCGGTCCAGGTCCCGGATGGGCCAGGGC
>Ga0102944_1001622_pt1 | contig 14616 bp, 9 predicted proteins | sample SalPonD_shore_MG_FD_78172 | JGI IMG/M metagenome (GOLD analysis project Ga0102944, IMG submission 78172) | Salt pond soil microbial communities from South San Francisco under conditions of wetland restoration - Salt Pond MetaG... | ecosystem: Environmental > Aquatic > Marine > Intertidal zone >...
AAATATTCTCCCGCAAACCAGCCTGATGCCCCACCAACAAATATGGTTCTGCATGTTAAATATGACTTTTTGGACACTTATGGCGTTAAGTTGCTGGCGGGGCGCGGTTTTTCGCGGGATCACCCGACGGATCCTGACCATGCCCTTTTGATCAATCGCTCCATGCTTAAGCAAATTCATGCGGATACTCCACAGGATGCCCTCGGTAAAACATTTTACTACACCACGAAAGATGATAAACGGGAGACGTATCATGTGATTGGTGTGGTCAATGATTTTAATTATACCTCGATCAAAAAACCCATTGATCCCCTGGTCATACATTTAATTAAGGATACGCGACCTACGGTCAGTAAAATTAAATATGCAGTTGCACGAATGGCACCCAACAGCGTGCGAAATGGGTTGACAGATCTGAAAAAAGCTTGGTACAAAGTTAACGACATTGATCCTTTTACCTATTTCTTTCAGGATAAACATCTACAGAAAATTTATAAATCGGAATCTAAGATGAGCCAGATTGCCGGGTTTTTTGCTATTCTCTGCGTATTTGTAGCTTGTCTCGGCCTATTCGGATTAGCTTCTTTCACGTCCTCACTTAGAGTCAAAGAGATCGGTATCCGAAAAACGCTGGGGGCTACGGTGCCCGGAATAGTCGGGTTGCTTTCGAAAGAATATCTTAAACTGGTGCTAGTTGCCAACGTGATTGCTTGGCCGATTATCTATTATTTGGCAGCCGACTGGCTCCGGAAATTTCCCTATCGTATTTCAATGGGATGGAATCTGGTACTCGTCTTTATAGGTGTGGGAGCCGTAAGTCTGGCAATCTGCATGTTCACGGTAAGTTGGCAATCCATTCGTGCGGCCTTGGTAAATCCTGTCGACAGCATTAAGCAAGAGTGATTATTATTTCTGAGATTTGTGACGTACAAGTGGATAAAGTCCTGAAATAATCACAAAAATATCTTATCTATTTGTGTAAAAAATATTTTCAATGATGGGATATGCTTAATGAAAAGATTATGGTTGTTACTTTCTGTCGGATTGTTGTTTGCCGGCTGCCAGTCTAAAAAGAATGATAAGCCGACGATCCGGTATGACGTGAGTTTTCCTAATGCGGTTCATAACGAGGCAGAGATCACTCTCACGTTAAAACACCTGTTGCCCGGACCGCTAACGATTTCGATGAGCCGATCGTCACCCGGCCGTTATGCTTTGCATGAATTTGCCAAGAATGTGTATGGCGTCAGTGCGGTAGATGGCAAGGGGGATACGCTGGAAATGTACCGTCCCGATTTACATAATTGGACGATTCGCGGTCATGACGGTACGATAAAATTTAAGTACACGCTCTACGGCCGTCATGCGGATGGCACTTATGATGGTATCAACGAACAGCATGCACACTTAAACATCCCGGCAACTTTTGCCTTTGTAAGGGATTTGCCACACATTCCGATTACGGTTCAATTTCATCCGCCCGAAAAATCTGACTGGGAGGTGGCGACCCAGCTTAAGCCGACGGACGATCCTTATACCTTTACGGCTCCCGACTATTACTATTTTATGGACAGTCCCACCGAGCTCAGCAATTTTATGATGACAAATTGGGATGCTCCAAGGGATACGACAGGAAAGATTATTCGTATGGCTGCTCATTATAATGGCAGTCGTGAGGATTTTAATCATTTTGCGGATATGGCCAAAAAGGTAGTCGCAGAAGAAATTGCTGTTTATGGAGAGCCTGCGGATTACGATTTTGGTACCTACACCTTTATATGTGGGTATATGCCGTATGTGTATGGGGACGGGATGGAGCATCGCAATTCTACTTTTCTTACGAGTCGGCGTACGTTAAAAGGAGACGATGCACTTAAAAACCTGTATGCTCTTTCTCACGAGTTTTTTCACAATTGGAATGTTGAGCGCATTCGTCCCAAGTCGATCGAGCCGTTCAATTTTATGAAAGCCAACATGTCCGGAGCTTTATGGTTCGCTGAGGGATTTACGAATTATTATGATGATCTGATAATACGTCGGACGGGACTGATTTCCGACCAGAAATATGCAAATGACTGGGCCGGAGTACTGAATTATGTGCTCAATTCTCCGGGCAGTAAATTCTATAATCCTATCGAAATGAGCATGCAGGCGCCGTTTGTGGATGCTGCCACTTCGATTGACGAACAAAATAAATCGAATACCTTTATTTCCTATTACTCCTGGGGATCGGTGTTGGGGCTGGGGCTCGATCTCAAGCTGCGATCCGCCTTCGACGATATTACGCTGGACGATTACATGCGTGCCATGTGGAAGAAGTACGGCAAAACGGAAAAACCTTATACATTGACCGACCTGCAGAAAACACTGTCAGAAGTGACCGACAGCACACAGTTTGCAAATGATTTTTTTGCAAATTACATCCACGAGGGCAAAATGATTGATTTGAAGCCCTTGCTGGCAAAAGCCGGGTTTTTGATGCAAAGAGCGCATCCCGATGAGGCGGTTCTTAGTTTCGGTTCCGCCAAAATTGATTATCGAGGGGGAAAAGCTACCATTTCAAGAAATACGCAGATTGGCAGTCCGTTGTACAAAGCAGGTATTGATGTAGGGGATGTGGTCCTTTCATTGGATGGACAACCGATCAGCAATGCCCGTCAGGTACAGCAAATTTTGGCTTCGCACAAGCCGGGCGATAAACTGGATGTGATCTATAATTCGCTGGGTAAAGAGCATAATGGAAAGATTACGCTGGCTGCCAATCCTGCCTGGGAAGTACTGACGTATGAGCAGGCCGGAAAAGAGCTGACAGACCAGATGAAAACGTTCCGGCAAAACTGGCTGGGAAGTAAAGCACAGATGTGAGAAGGGAAAAGGCAAACGGCAAAAGTAAGAAGTGAAAAGCGAGAAGCAAGTTAATTATTTATGGTGATTTTCCTGTTTCTCGCTTCTTACTAGTCTTTTACTTCTGCCGCCTCACATCTACCTGTTTTTCACTTCTCACTTTTGCCTTACTCGCTCTTCAAATTATCAATCGACTTGGCCCGGGCAGCTCGTAAGGTTTGCGATCCAATCGTAAGGAGAGCTAATCCGGCCGTTCCCGCAATTCCAAGTAAGAAAATAAGGGGACCTACGTGCGTCCTGTTGGTTACATTCTGCATCCACAGGTTATTAATAAACCAGGCCAGTGGTGTTCCGATAATAACGGCAATGCCGATGAGTAGCAGGTATTCTTTGGATAACAGCATGACGATATCACTGATGGAAGCTCCAAGCACTTTGCGGATGCCTATTTCCTTTACCCGGTTTTCGGCAGAAAACATCGCCATCCCCAGCAAGCCCAGGCAGGAGATGAGGATAGCAAAAGCAGAAATTAATCCGAATACTTTAAGAAAATCGCCAAAGACTAGGATGAATGGACTTTCCTGTAGCTGCTGATCAAAAATTTTGTATTGTAATGAATATACGCTCCCGATATTAGCCCATTTTTTCTTCAGAGATTTAACAAAATCCGAAGTCATGCCCGCCTTGGTTTTTACTACCGCATATCGATATTTCCTGGGATTAAATTGTAAGAGAATGGGATCATTGGATTGCAGTGGGGCTACAGAAATAAAATTTTTGATAACGCCAATGATGTTACAGCGATGTTTGTCAATAGTCACCGGTTTATTAAGAGCTTCTTGAGGATTTTTTAATCCCAGCTTTTTGACTGAAGCCGTACTTAAAATGGCTGCGTCGGTAGAATCGGTAGCAAGGGCCGGATTGAAATTTCGGCCTGCAATGAGATCCAATCCCATCGTAGAAATATAGTGCTCGTCCACGCTGAAATAATGTCCCCGGATACGATCTGAAATAGAATCGGTTTTCATCCATACCCCCGTGACCGAGCCTAATGCCGGTATTTTTGAGGATGCGGCCACCGAAGCCACGCTGGGTTGGTTCTGCAATTGGTGTTCCAGGCGGTCATAGGGAATGTCCTGCAGAGCAATGTTGACGATATGCTCCCGGTTAAATCCATAATCGGTATTAATCATGAAGTTAAATTGCTTCACCAAAATGAGCGTGGATATAATAAAAACCAGTGAGAAGGTAAATTGCATCACTGTTATTGTTTTTCGCAATCCTTTGGCCGAAAGTCCCCGAATGGTGGTAATCCCTTTTAGAACTTTGGCCGGATTAAAAGAAGAGAGATAAAGTGCAGGATAAAGTCCGGCTAACGTCCCGATAAGAACGCTGAAAATGAAGAAAATTGCGTAGACATAATAGTCGGTAAGCAGACTGGTATCGATCTGGTTTTTGGTAAAGGTGATGACGTTCAAACTGTTAAACTCGGGCAACATCCAGCGGAGAATGGCCAGCGCGAAAATAAGAGATAAAATGGCTATGACGATCGACTCCGCGAGGAATTGTTTGACTACATTGGAACGAAAAGCTCCCATCACTTTCCGAACCCCCACTTCCTTGCTGCGATTGATTGCTCGGGCTACCGTCAGACTGATATAATTGAAACAGGCAATGAGGATAATAATGACTCCAAAACCAATCAGAAACCAAGCAATGATTGCAGGAAAAACCATTCCGATTTCATTGGCTTTTTCTGGGCCCAGATTGATGGACGTCAGCTGCTGGGGCTGAAAGGTTTTGATCACGCTTTCTTTTTTGGGGTCCTGATAACTGCTGGCAATGAGATCCGGCAACTTTTGGGTTAGATCCTGGATAGATGCCCCCTTTTTTAACAACAAATAGGTGTAAGATTCATAGATGCTTTGGGTCCAATCATCAAGCATTTTTTGTTTTTGCGGATTGGAGAGCAGCGTGGCATATGAGACCAGCGCCTCAAATTGAAAATGGGTTTTAACGCTCTTGTCAATGATGCCGGTAACTGTATAGTTGCGATCTCCCAATTCCGTGAGGGTTTTACCCATGGGATCGTTGTCCCCAAAAATTTTGCGGGCGGCCTTTCGGGTTAAAATAACACTTCCGGGTTTAGCCAGCGCTGTTTTGGGATTTCCCTTCAACAGCTTAAAATCAAACAGTCTGAAGAAGTCCGGTTCGGTATAAAGGCCCTCCATTTTAAAAGTGTCATCATCGTATTTCATCTCACCGGAAAATCCGCCGCGGATATGGATCGCCTTCTCTACGGAAGGATAATTTTCATTGAGTTTATCGGTCAGCGAGGCAGGAGATGTAGCGAAGCTAATCGCCTCGTTGTTACTAGGGGATTTATAGTTGGTCGTAATGCGATAAATACGACCGGCCTTGCTATTGAATTGATCATAGCTTTTCTGATCGACAATAAAGAGGATAATCAGCAGGCAAACCGACATACTGGCCGCCAGCCCCAGAATATTAATGAGCGAAAAGCTTTTGTGCTTTCGGATGTTTCTCCACGTAACCTTCAGATAGTTAAGCAGCATAATGAGATTCCATGTTAGAGATTTGAATATAAAGTAGGGAGCGGTACGAATGACCTGCGACCAGAAAATGAGACGGGCTTTGGTTGCCCCAACCGATGTTATGTTTTGGTGATACTCTTCTTCCAGATCCCCAATCAGGTGATGAAGATCCGGAGGAAGAATGACATCCAGAATTTTAGCAAGTGTCGGAGATTTTTTACCCATGGTTTTATCCTTTGGCAGGATTCCAGCTTAAGCCGAGTTCAGGCAAATCGCTCCAGGCCTGTTCCTCAACAGTCTTGACTTGCTGAAGAGCTTGTACTCCTTTGGAAGAAAGTTTGTAGAAACGTTTGGACCGGCCGCCGCGCTCTTCGGTTGGTTCACTATCCCATGAGGTAAGATAGCCTCGTTTTTTTAGCCGTCTTAGCGGAGTATATACCGCGCCCACCGATAAATTCGTTTCCAGTAGCTCGGAAAGACGTTTTTTGATTTCCAATCCGTAAGCATCCTGTTGCAGTTTCCATACCGAGAGCAGTATAAGCTCTTCCATCCTCGTAGGTATATCCATCACTTGGTATTTGTTCTAAATTTTAAAACAAATACGTTAAAAGCATAAGAATGTTTCAAAATGGCGGAACTTTTTTATATCAAAAATTTGTATTAAAATATCTTCTGAAGGCATTCTCATTCAAAGACTAAAAGGAGAGAGCTATGGAAAAGGAAATTAAGAATAAAGGACAGGGACGAATTTTTAATAATACTATTTTAGAGTATATGACGAAGGCACCTGCTCCGGTGTCTGCAACTATTTATATCGCCATACTGCTGGGTTTGCTTTATTATGGCTATGCCAATCAGGTTGTTGGTTCGTTTGCGGCCGGTATCGGTCTATATCTTGGAGCAATGTTTTTCTGGACTTTCTTTGAATATTTTTTTCACCGGTATATCAATCATATTGATGAGTATTTTCCCGATTCAAAGCTTGCTGCAAAGGTCGCTTTTACCATTCATGGGATACATCACGAATATCCGCGGGACAGGGAACGTCTGATGATGCCGCCCATCCCCGGACTTATGATCGTCGGCTTACTATACATCGGATTTTATGCCATCCTGGGAAATCTAACCTACCTGTTTATGCCCGGGTTTATGACTGGTTATCTTATTTACGCGAGCATCCATATTGCTGTTCACAAGCGGAATGTTCCATCCATCCTGAAGACTCAATATCGTCATCACGCTCTGCACCATTATAAATATCCCGAAAAAGCATTTGGCGTCTCTACCACACTTTGGGATCGCGTATTTGGAACAATGCCTCCACGGGATCAATCATAGGACATATTGGTCATGGATGCGTTACTTTTAGTGATTTTTGGGATATATTCCTGTGAGAAGATAATTTTTGAAATCCATGGCCATCACGAAATATCACATAGGATGCACGGTTTGGAGCCTAAAGGAGTGGGTGGGCCATTTCTATACTGATGATGCCAAACCCGCCAATTTTTTATCGCAGTATGCCTCTGTTTTTAATTCGGTGGAGGGGAATACGTCTTTTTATAGTATTCCCGGGAAGGAGCGGGTAAAAGATTGGGCCAAAGCCACGCCCGATGGATTTAAATTTTGCTTTAAATTTCATCGTTCTATCACTCATCACAAGCAGCTTAAAGATGTACAGGATGACGTGATGAATTTTTTGGATGTTTTTGAACCGGTTGTCGATCGATTAGGCCCGTTTTTCATTCAATTGCCTCCCTCATTCTCACCAGCGGAATTCGATCGGCTGGAAACGCTGGTGAATTTTTTACCGGGTACGTTCAGCTATGCTGTAGAAGTTCGTCATCCTGATTTTTTCGATCACGGAAGGCAGGAGCATCGATTGAATCGCTTGCTTAAAACATATAATATCGACAAGGTTATTTTTGATACCAGAAAACTGCATTCAATGAAATCAAAAGACAAGTCGATACTGGAGGCCCAGAAAAAAAAGCCTAAAGCGCCGGTTCGGTTTGACAATACTGCTTCCCGACCGGTTGTCCGTTTTGTAGGATCCAACGACCCTGTAGCTAATGAACCCTATTTGAAAGAGTGGGCCATCGTAGTCGCCGATTGGATTAAAGAAGGGTTTCATCCCTATTTTTTTCCACATGCTCCCGATAAAGTAAGTCAGCCGGCTATTGCTCGTAAATTCCATCAACTGCTTTCCGAGCTTATCAAAATGAATCCAATGCCGGCGTGGCCCAAAGAGCGACAAAACGAGCAGATGGATCTGTTTTAGTATCTTTGGTTTTTAAAACTCTTGATATTGTGAATATCATTTCTCGGAATATTTTTAAATCGTTTGAATTGAAAATCGACTATGAAAAAAGTAATATCGGTTAAAAGGCTATTCCTTATTTTCTTATTAATTAGCTGTGCCTCCATAGCAAAAGCACAATCAGTTGACCGGCTTAAGCTGCTTGGTCAGGTAGAAATTCCATATAACAAATCATTTCAGGATACCCCAATCGGCGGATTATCGGGTTTAAGTTACGATTCCAGCACTCAAACCTTTTATGTAATTAGTGATGACCGAAGTGATCTGGCGCCGGCGCGATTTTATTCCTTCAAAATAAAATTAAACGATCAGGGCAAATTGGAAAAAGATGGCATTGACTGGCAGGCGGTGCATGCGCTGAAAACAAAAGAGGGAAAAAATTATGCCCAGGGCACCATCGATCCGGAAGGTATTGCTGTGGGACCTGATAGCTTGATTTATATTTCTTCGGAAGGCGATCCGAATAAAAATGTAGCGCCGTTTATCAATGGTTTCTCCAGGGATGGTGTTTATGAAAGATCTCTGTCGATTCCCAATGCTTATTGGTCTGCCAATCCCCGGCAACGAACCACTTCCGGAATTCGTGAGAACCTGGCTTTTGAAGGGCTTTCCATCAGTCCTGATGGAAGTACACTTTATGCAGCTACAGAAAATGCCCTGTTGCAGGATGGGCCCAAAGCAGATAGCACACATGCCAGTCCTTCGCGAATGATCGTATATAATTTCAAAACAGGTCAAATTGAGCATCAGTATGAATACAAGGTATCACCGATTCATTATAAGCCAGGCTCACATGGCGGTTTTTCGGTTGACGGGCTGTCGGATGTATTGGCCATTGATAATGACGGTCATCTGCTCTCTTTTGATCGGAATTTTGTAGTGGGGCAGGGCAATCAGATCTTTTTGTATTTGGTTTCAACGAAAGAGGCTACGGATATCAACGATGTTGGAAGTTTGCGGAAATATAACAAGCCGGTACGGCCCGTAAGCAAAACTTTGGTAGCAAATATGAGCGATTATGGAATCACCATTGATAATTTCGAGGGACTGGCATTGGGACCTCAGTTGAAAGATGGAGGCCGGTTGCTGCTGATGGTGTCCGACAATAATTTCTCTTCCAGCCAAAAGACCTTATTTACCGCCTTTTCGCTGCGGGTAAGGTAAAATTGGAGTAGTCCGGATATGGTTCTTTTCAGATCATAAACCCAGTTGCCAGATGGAATTTATAACAGGGTTTAAATGTGCTGAGACGGAGGGTGTTGGATGAAGTACTGAATAAGATATGGCAACTTCAACTTAAGCCCCTTCCAGCTTTGCGGCTCTCCCATCCAGGGGAGATTTCGATTGTGCTCTATCCAAGATCTCAATAGACATCCTCTAGGTTTCCCTTTGGTTGATATGTGCTCAAAATACCATCCTTGCCGAAAGGGGGAGCCGGAACCAGCATCAGATTTTGGGTTTCATGGTTACGAATCCTTATCTATAACTCACCTTAATCCAGGAAAATGATCTCTTGTCGTGACAATCAAATTACTTAATACCGTGCACTTTCATATCTATTTTATAGAGTGATTTGCTGGCGGTGATAAATAATATTTTCCGGCTGGGGCCGCCGAACGTAACATTGGCCGTCCAGTCTTCGTCGACGGATATGTGTTCAATTTTCTCACCTTTTTTATTGAAGATTGTCACCCCGTTGCCGGTCAAATAGATATCGCCCCGGCTGTCGATCGTCATTCCATCAGAACCCATTTGGGTAAATAGCGTTTTATCGGATAAGTGACCGTCATTATCAATAGAATAGGAGTAAGTTTTTTTGTCACCGATATCTGCAATATACAAGGTCTTTCCGTCCGGAGTGCCGATGATACCATTGGGCTTAACCAGATCATCAGCTACAATCAGAATGTTCTGTCTGTCTGGAGTGAGATAATAGACCCGTTCTTCTTTGATGTCTTTTTGTGTTCGCTTCCAGTAATCGCGCTGATAATACGGATCGGTGAAATAGATTCCGCCTTTGGGATCGATCCACAAATCATTCGGCCCATTTAAACGGTGGCCCTTAAAATTTTTTACCAGCACTGTCACTTTTTTTCGGGGACTGATGGACCACAACTGATCGTTTTTGTCGGCGGCGGTAATCAGATTTCCCTGCTGATCGAAATACATACCGTTGGATCGGCCGGTATGATCCATAAAGAGTGAAAGTTTTCCATCCTTGTGGTATTCCCAGATTTTATTATTGGGCTGATCGGTGAAAAAGATATTCCCATCTTTATCCACAGCCGGTCCTTCGGTAAAGGAAAATTGATTGGAAACTAGCTTGAGCTTTGCTCCATCGGCAATAACTGGACTTTCTTGTGCTTTTGTTTTTAAAGTTAAAAAGCATATTAGCAGCAGAAACAGGAAAGAACCGTTTTTTGCATTTTGTATCGGGATTTTCATAGATATGAAATCAAATTATCATGCTCGTGTATTGTAATGATAACTATTGAGGGAACCAATTTTAATGCACGTGCAATCTCGATAATAAAGCTGGTCATGAGTCACTTTCTGCCAACGCCATTCTGGAATTTATTCTGTTCGAATACTTTGAACGGGATTCATTTTAGCTGCTCTCAATGTTTGCCAGCTTATGGTTAGCAGTACTACGACTAAAGTTATTCCACCAGTCCATAGAAAGATATAAGGGGAGATGGTTATTCGATAAGCAAAGTTTTGTAGCCAATATTGCATGATAAACCAGGCAACAGGTACCGATAAGACAAAAGCGATGCCGATCAGTTTCAAAAACTCCGTTGACAACAACCGAAGGACGGAGGGTACGGAGGCTCCCAGTACTTTTCTAATTCCTATTTCCTGGGTGCGCCGTTCAGCCATATAAGCTGACAGGCCGAGTAATCCGAGACAAGCGATTATGATGGCAATGATTGTGAATGCTGTAAAAACGCTGCCCAGCCGTTGTTCCTGCCGAAAAAGGTGATCGAAACTATCCTCAAGGAACGAGTAGTCGATGGGATCACCGGCCGAATACTTTCCCCATGTTTTTTTGAGAAATGTGACCTCATTATGAGGGTCACCGGCCTTAAATCGAACGATCATCTCATTAGACTCCTTGGTCAGCAGAATTGCCAATGGCATGATTTTATTGCGCAGGGATTCAAAATTAAAATCCTTCATCACACCTATTATTTTGTAGGTCCTTTTATTATCCGGAAAGATGATCTTGTGCCCAATGGGATCCTTAAATCCCATCTCCTTAACAGCTGCCTGGTTGATAACAATTGCCGCCGTATCGGTGGGAAAATCGCGGTTGTAAAAACGGCCGGCAGCCATCTGAAATCCCAGCGCATCTTTATGTTCATAGTCGGCATAATAAAGCGCCATCAGGTAATCCTGATCCCGGTCTCTGCGCTTGAAAACAGTTATATTATTGGTACCCGGAATGGTAAAATTACTGTAACTGGCAGCGATGACCCGGCTGTCTGACATTAGATCATCTTTGAAGGCTTTCCTGTTATTGCCAAGCCGGTCAGTATTGGTCAGCACTACGGAATGCTTTTTGTCGATACCCAGCTTCTTATTCTGCATGAACCGAAGTTGCTGATTGACCAGCAGGGTACAGGCAATAAGTCCGATCGAGATAAAGAATTGACCGATTACCAGCGTTTTTCGCAGACCTCCGCTTCGGGCACCTTTACTTGCTTTTCCTTTGAGCACTTCAACGGGTTTAAATGAAGTCAGGTAAAAAGCCGGGTAACTTCCTGCCAGCAGCCCGATCAAAAATACAATGCCGAATAAAGTTGTCAGGAACCAGGGCTCTGTCAAAATTCCCAGTCCCAGGCTTTTTCCTGAAAGCTGGTTAAACCAAGGCAGCAGCAGGTAAGCAAAAATAAGCGAAAGCAGCGTGGCCAGCAGGGCATACAGCATTGCTTCGATCAGAAACTGAATCACCATGCTTTTACGGTCAGAACCCAGTGTTTTGCGTAATCCGACTTCTTTTGCCCGACCCGATGCACTCGCGGTAAAAAGGTTCATGAAATTAACGCAGGCAATCAGAATCAGAAAAATACCGATAGCCGAAAAGATATAGATGTAGTTGATATCGCTGGGGGGCTCAAAGCTGGTCTGCACATTCGGAGCATGCAGGTGAAGGTCCAGGATCGGGATTGCGAAATAGCCGTATTTACCTCCCTTTTGCCGCAGCTGGTCAAGATTCATACCGGTGTACTTTTCCAGGGCGGGACCGACATATTTATGGAGCAAATCGTCAAATTTGTCTTCTACGCGGGTAAGATCAGCACCGGGAGCCAGTTCGATATAAGTATTTAGCGAATTGGAGAGCCATTCGGTGGATCGGCTGAATTTGGATGAGCTGAAAGAGAGCAAGATATCAAACCGGAAATGGGTATTGTGCGGCGTATCGGCGTTAACCCCGGTTACTTCGTAGCTGGTCTTGTCGTTACCAACAATGAGAGTTTTACCGATAGGATCCTCATCTCCGAAATATTTTTTTGCTATGGACTTGGTTATGACCGCTTTATGAGGTCCATTGAGCACTGTCCTTGGATCCCCTTCCAGCAATCGATAGCCGAAAAAGTTATAGAAATTAGAGTCAGCCCAAAAAACTCTTGATTCAGTAAAGGCTTGGTCTTTATGTCTGAAAACCATTTCTCCGATACGGTTGGTCCTTGTGGCATGGACAACACCCGGAATTTCCTGAACCATAGTCTGAGCCAGTATAGGGGGCGTGAATATTCCGGACACCTCCTGATTTCCTATTTTTCCGTTGAGTCCAATTACGTATTTGTGTTGCGCATTGGGTTGGAAAGTGTCATAGCTGAATTCATCTTGCACATATAGGATGATTAAGATGCCGGCCGTAATGCCGATAGAAAGGCCCAACAAATTTAAGAACGAATAAAATTTTTTATTATAGATATTACGAAGGGCAATTTTCAAATAGTTTTTTAACATAGTATCCCATCACGTGACGTTAATATCGTTGAGATGCTTTACGCACAAAGACCGCAAGTAGTTTCAAAGAATACCCAATGCGCTGGTTAATTTGCCTGATGAGGGGCAAAATGCTTCAACCGACAAAATATTTATTCCTGATAAGCAGTTACGTAATTGGATTTTGAAATGATTATCCCGGCCGAAATCCTTATCTTTACAGGCTTTTTGGAATTTTAAAATGTTTAAGCTACATGTCCGAGACGGATATCGCAACGAAATCACAGAATCGCATCGTAGAAGAAGCGCGTCGACGGCGCACCTTTGCGATTATTTCGCACCCTGATGCCGGTAAGACTACACTTACCGAAAAGCTACTTTTGTACGGGGGCGCTATTCATGAGGCGGGATCCATTCGCCAGCGTAAAGCCAATCGCTACGCAGCATCCGACTGGATGGCCATTGAAAAGGAACGTGGTATTTCGGTTACCTCGTCGGTACTCCGGTTTGAAAAGGATGACATCAAGTTTAACCTGCTGGATACTCCGGGGCACAAAGACTTTTCCGAGGATACGCTTCGAACCCTTGTTGCAGCTGATACGGCACTGATGGTAATTGACGTTGCCAAAGGCGTCGAGGAGCAGACCGAGAAATTGTTCGAGGTCTGTAAGATGCGGGAAATTCCTATTATAACGTTTGTGAATAAATGTGACCGCCCGGGACTGGAGCCACTGGAAGTGATCAGCAATATCGAAAATCAGCTTGGTATTGAACCTATTCCGGCATCCTGGCCCCTTGGTTACGGGAAAGATTTTCAGGGCATTTATGATCTGATCGGTAAAAAGCTTCATCTGCAACGTAAAGAAGAGCATGGTGCCAAGAAGGCGAAGACCGAAGTTTATGATTTGGAGGAAGGCTTGGAGAAAGCAGTGCTTTCGGATCACGAGAAAGAGAAATTTCGCGAAGAAGTGTTGCTTACCGAAGATATGTTTGATATGATGGACCGTGAAACCTATCTGAACGGCAAATGCACCCCGGTATTTTTTGGATCCGCGTTGAACAATTTCGGTCTGGACGTCTTTCTTGACTACTTTGCGGAACTTGCCAATCCTCCGCAAGCGTATGCGGATGAGAATGAGGTCGAGCGAGGTATTGAAAAAGGGTTCTCCGGTTTTGTCTTCAAGATGCAGGCGAATATGAATCCCGATCACCGCGATTGTGCGGCCTTCATCCGGATCACCTCCGGGAAATTTGAACGCGGGCTGGAAGTCACCGAAAGTAATACAGGCAAAAAGGTGAAAATGTCGACTCCCCATACGCTGATGGGCGATGAGCGTCACATCCTTGAAGAAGCTTATCCCGGGGATATTGTTTCATTATTTAATCCCGGCTCTTTTCGAATCGGTACGACGATTTATAGCGAGGATCCCGTCAAGTTTAATGTAATTCCGCTATTTACGCCCGAGCACTTTATGAAGGTTTCCACCAAAGACCCGTTTCAGCGAAAACAGTTGCGCGAAGGGCTTAAGCAGCTCGCAGAAGAGGGGGTTGTCCACGTTTTTGAAGTACCTCACGGGGTAGGCAATGAACTTTTGTTGGGAACGGTTGGTGCGCTGCAGTTTGAAGTTGTAAAGCATCGTATGTTGACCGAATATAATACCGAACTCAATATGCATTCGGTTTCCTATCATGCGGCACGCTGGCTCGGGGATAACGAAGAAGTTATTGAAAAACTGGGAAGCAGCTATTCGACGCATGTCACGAAAGATATGGAAGGTAACCCTATTGTGCTGTTCGACAGTGGCTATGCACTGAATCAGGCCGAAGAAAAGGTTGGTGCCGAGAATCTGTTTAAGTTCAAGCAAAATTAGTCTGGAGCCTCCCATCTATCTCCTACTCGCGACTCAAGACGCACATCCCATGACTATTTTTGGGAAGGTT
>Ga0102944_1001623_pt1 | contig 14611 bp, 11 predicted proteins | sample SalPonD_shore_MG_FD_78172 | JGI IMG/M metagenome (GOLD analysis project Ga0102944, IMG submission 78172) | Salt pond soil microbial communities from South San Francisco under conditions of wetland restoration - Salt Pond MetaG... | ecosystem: Environmental > Aquatic > Marine > Intertidal zone >...
CCTTCTTCGAAACAGGTTGCAATAGCGGTTTTTACCATCGGGTAACGTTTTTTGATGTATTTCAACAATTCCGCATCCATAAAATACGAACCCGTGGAACTCGGATAAAAACCGAATACATCCTTGAAGCGTTCGAGAGAGTCATCCACGATTCGCTTTTTCATATCCATCGGGAATAACCATATCGCCAATTCCTTGGATTTATATTTTTTGCGGGACTGTTCACAATTTATACCGAGAAAGGTATGTCCTATTTCGTCACCATATTCTTTATGATGCTTTTTTACAAGCTCAATGCACTGGTCGTTATACAGGCTGGAATATGTCATTTGAATAGTGGTTTTAAGTCCGTTTCTGTGAGCGATATCCTGCTGCATACGAAAAATTTCGAGAGATTCATTTATAATCTCCTCCTTCTTGACAGCCTGTTTTGTTTTCCCCTCCTTGGAATTGTTATTGATGTATTCAGGCATAAGTTCGGGGCGGTGTATTACGTTCAGGATAAACTTATCCATTTAAACTTACCTTTCTTCAATCGCTTTTCTCACTAAGATATTTATTAAACTTACACTTATTGTAACAATAAGACAAATCACCTTCTTTTCGTTGTTTATTTTTTTCATACCAGGCAAGCTGAAGATACCGTACGGAATAAAACAGTTAAAGCAGCGTTTTTCCGTCTTTTTATTTTGCAAAAAGAAGAGCAAGCATACTGCCAGACCCATCCTTGATAAGCGATACCGCTTCATTCCCGGCAGAAAAGTGGATATCTCAAGTCACCAAATTGGCGATTTACCTGCCTGTTTGTGCTTAATACCGCACAGTTTTATCTCTGTCACATTTTCAACCTTTATTATATATTGTCCTGAGCTTCAGGATAAACGCCTAAAAATGCAAAATAATCGCCATTATGTGCGTCGAGCAAGAATGTTTTTTTTCATTTTACTTAAATCACCTGATAATCCTGCGGAAAATGCGACAATAGAATTTATCGTTTCGATTGATTGTTTTGCTACCGGTCCGAAGATTGGGTATTTGAGTCACGTCGGTTCGTTTTTCATTTTTCCTATGACATTTCCTGAGCTTTCCTGAGAGGGGGAGCTGCTTGTCCGGAAGATTTCATTGTTGAAATAGCCGGCTGGATTGCCTATATATGGTAGTGGATTGTTCGTTCAAATGGAGAAAATGCCGGTACATAACAGTGACATAGCGAATATATTTAACCAGACGGCTGACCTGCTGGAATTGCAGGGCGGAAACCCATTCAGAATTCGAGCCTATCGCAATGCCGCAAGAACTGTGCAGAGTTTTTCCAAAAGTGCGGCTGAATTGGTTTCAGGCGGTGAAGATTTATCCAGATATCCCGGTATCGGCAAGGATTTAGCCGGCAAAATCGAACAAATCGTAAAAACCGGAAGTTTTGATTTGCTCGAAGACCTTAAAAAACAAATCCCGCAGGAACTTAGCAAATTGATGAATATCTCAGGTCTCGGAGCCAAACGCGTGGCGAGAATTCATAAAGGGTTAAACGTAACCAGTCTGGATGAATTAAAAGAGGCAGTAAACTCCGGAAAGGTTCGCCAGCTGGAGGGGTTTGGGAAAAAGACCGAGCAGAACATTCTCGAATCGATAAAACTTCTGGAAAAGGAGCAGACCAAAAGGTTAAAATTGGATTTTGTCGAAGAAATTGCCCAGCCGCTGGTGGAATATCTTAAAGAAGCAAAGGGTATTAAACAAATTGAGGTTGCCGGCAGCTTCCGGCGCAGAAAAGAAACTGTAGGAGACCTTGACATCCTGGTTACCTGTAAGCGAGGTTCCGGGGTAGTAGACCGCTTTACCGGCTACGAAGATGTCCGGAAAGTTGTCTCAAAGGGCAAGACACGTTCGACGGTTTTACTTCGTTCGGATTTCCAGGTCGATCTTCGTGTGGTTAACCAGAACAGTTTCGGAGCGGCGCTGGTTTATTTTACCGGCTCCAAAGAACACAACATTGCAATCAGAAAAATAGGCGTCAAAAAAAGTCTTAAATTGAATGAATACGGAGTATTCAAAGGTAAAAAACGAGTTGCCGGAAAAACCGAATCGGAAGTTTACAAAAAAATAAATCTTCCTTATATCTCACCGGAACTTCGGGAAAACAGAGGCGAAGTGGAAGCCGCTCAGGAAAATAAATTACCAGAGTTGATTACTCTCGATGATATCAGAGGTGACTTGCACTTGCACAGCAAATACACCGATGGTCATAATACGATTGAAGAAATAGCTCGTGCCGCGAAAAAGTTCGGTTACAGTTATATTGCAATTACCGACCATTCCAGACAGGTCAGAGTAGCGGGGGGATTAAAACCGAAAGAAGTTCGAAAACAGATAAAAGAAATAAACAAAATCAATGATAAACTGAAAGGTATCACCATACTTAAGGGTATCGAGGTGGATATCCTCGAGGACGGGAGCCTGGATTTGCCCGACGAGGTACTTAAAGAGCTTGACCTGCGGGTATGTTCGATTCATTACAGATTTAACCTGCCGGAGAAAAAGCAGACGGAACGGATTATTCGGGCAATGGATAATCCGTATTTCAATGTTCTGGGACATCCTACCGGAAGACTTATTAACGAGCGGAGCCCGTATGAAGTAAATATGGGAAAAATTATAAAAGCCGCGAAGGAAAGGGGATGTTTGCTCGAGGTAAATGCTCACCCTGACCGGTTGGATTTGAACGATATTCACTGCAAGATGGCAAGGGATGCCGGTGTTAAAATAATTATTTCCACCGATGCTCATCAAATTGAACATCTGAATTATATGCGTTTCGGGGTGGGTCAGGCAAGGCGGGGCTGGTTAAGCGCTGAGGATGTTGCTAATACAAGACCGGTCAAGCAGTTGAAAAAGTTATTAAAAAGGGAATAGCGGCTGTAGATTTCGAAATCCCCTTCGCTTTTACTATTTTAACTCAGACCTGTTCGGTTACAATGTCTTCTGTGGATAAAGGTTTTTACATAGCGGTTTTTCTATTGCCCGACGATCGCAGGATAAAGGTCGGCAAGCTCGGGACTTTTGTTTTTCCCCCGGGTTATTATTTTTATACCGGCAGTGCGAAGAAGAATCTTTCTGCAAGACTGAAAAGGCATAGCTTGAAGAAAAAACCGCTGCGTTGGCACATTGATTATCTTTCTGTAAAAGCGGAGATGCTTGGTGCCGTTATAATCCGGAATGAGGATACGACGGAGTGTAAGCTTGCCAAGAAGCTGGATAAATTATTTGATTTGGCAGTTGCTGATTTCGGAAGTTCCGATTGTTGCTGCGGCGGGCATTTATTTTATTCTGAACAAATTCCGTAAAATAAAGTCGCTATGGATAAACGAAGGCGGAAAAAGGTAAGTAAATTTCTGAGCTATGTTTTAAGACATCATCCGGAAAGCATCGGTGTGAAACTGGATAGCAGCGGGTGGGCTGATATCTCAGAGCTACTTGCCAAAGCGGAGAAGAGCGGTTTTAGGATAACGCGGGGCGAATTGGATAAGGTAGTCGAGGAAAACGACAAGCAGCGTTACTCTTTAAGTGAAGACGGGCTTGCAATTCGGGCTAATTACGGGCATTCTATTGATGTTGATTTGGGGTACACACCGAAAATTCCGCCTGGCTTGCTCTATCACGGTACAGCTGTTGAGAATTTGAAATCTATCAGGGTGAACGGTTTAGCTAAAGGCGGCAGGCAATATGTTCATCTCTCACCGGATTCGCAAATGGCGGTCAGTGTTGGCAGCCGGCACGGTAAACCAATCGTATAAAAGGTTAAATCAAAGCGGATGCACTCGGCTGGGCACAAATTTTTTCTTTCGGAAAGCGGTATCTGGCTGACAGAGTACGTACCAGCCGAGTTCCTGGTCATACCGGAGTTGACTTGATTGTGATGTGAAGGTAAACTGCGAAGTATGCAAAGGGGAATTGCTACATTTACTTTGGATACCGGAACCTGCCCGAGATGGTTATTCCGGAGAATGGTCAGGCTGGGCAGGGAGATGAGCAGGGTGCTGATAGAGGAATTCGGACCCGATGAGTTTATTCGCAGAATCGCAGATCCGGTATGGTTTCAATCGTTAGGTACGGTATTGGCGTTCGACTGGAACGCTTCGGGACTTACAACGATTTTAACAGCGGCTTTGAAAGAAGCGATCAGGGGGCGTGAGGAAGAGTTTGGTGTTTTTATTTGCGGAGGAAAAGGGAAAACATCCCGTAAGACACCGCAGCAGATTATCGATTGGGCGGACAGGCTGAGCCTGCCCGGTAAATGCGGCGATAACCTGGTCTACAATTCGAGGATGAGTGCCAAAGTGGACAGCTCACTGATTCAGGATTCGTATCAGATTTATCATCACAGTTTCTTCTTTACCCGAAACGGTAGCTGGACGGTAGTGCAACAGGGTATGAATCAGGCAAATGGTTCGGCAAGGCGATACCACTGGTTTTCCGATAATATTGAAGACCTTGTCTGTGAACCCCACACGGGTATTATAACTGCTGCAAAACCGAAACCGGCGTTGAATCTGTCGGCTCGTGATAGCGGAAGTACCAGAGATATGAGCGTGGAATTTACATCTTCGAATTACAATTCGCTGATGAAGGATATTAAGATTTTAAGCAGGCACTGCTCGGCTCTGAGCAAAATAGCTAAGCTGAAATACAAGGGTGAGCAGCTTACTTTCCTGGAGCTGGAGGATACCGAATTCAGCTATCATCCGGTTGTGAATGAGGATTTTTCCCAGAGCAGATATCTGCAAAAAATTCTTCACATACTTTGCGATAGAAAACCCGCAAATTACCAGCAGTTGTTGGCTACCAGAGGGGTGGGAGCAAAAACAGTAAGAGCCCTTGCTCTGGTTGCGGAGGTAATTTACGGAGCCAAGCCTTCCTATCAGGACCCCGCCAGATATTCGTTCGCTCACGGCGGTAAGGATGGGACACCTTATCTGGTTGATAAGTCGACTTATGATGAAACGATCGCAGCATTGAGCAAAGTTGTGGGGCGAACCCGCATAAGTCCTTACGACAAGAATAGAGCTTTGAAGAGGATTAACTCTGTACAGGTAAGCTAAATATAAGGGCTGAGTTTATTCTTGAGAATTTCTTCAAGTTGAGGATCCTGCAGGGGATAAATATCAGGTATGTCAAGGCATAATATTTTTTCTTCGGGCTGGTTAAACTCATTTATAAGAATAGATTTCATAAACTTTTCCATAACGAATATTGAGTCAGCCCGGTCAGCCATTGATTTTGTCACTTGTCTTACAGCGGTAGGATCGACACCGGCGGACTCGCAATGTGTTTCTTTGCCTTTTGCCCGGGTTAATTGATTGCAGATTTGCTCTGCAGCCTTGCTGCGATTCCTGTTTGCCGAGCAAATGAACAAGTAGTGAGGAGGTTGCGATGGCATATTCAACCTTTCAAAAAACTAAGAATAATCTGTGTAAACCGCTGAGTCCGTAAAAGAATTTTCCTGAGAAATTCCTTGAGCTTGAATTTGTGAAAACTGCTATTTCAGCCATTCTTCTGAAAATATGCATAAATCAGCAAAATCGATATTCCCATCCCCTCCGAGCGGGAAGATATCCTTTTGAATATCTACTGTAAGCCAGCTGGATGCTAACATAGAAAGGTCTTTATAGTTTACCTCGCCGGTATAATCGAAGTCACCCTTTATATAGTATCCTATCGGTTCCGGATTACTATCAGGATCGGTAAGTGCCTGGAATCCTCTTGCGTCGGTCTGGCTGACACCGCCGTTTATGATATCTTGTCGTATGGCGTAAACCTCCGACGCATTATTAGCCCTGCCGTGCAGGCTGATGTAAAGTGCGACCAGCCCGGATATATGGGGAGCGGAGGCACTCGTCCCGCTGAATTCTACGTATCCACCGCCCATTTCGGTTGTCCTGACAAGAGCGCCGGGAGCTGTAACATCAATTGCTGCACCGGGGGAATTTACAGGATTTGATGTAATTACTGTACTGCTGTAATTACTGAAATCGGCAAACGAGTCGTCATCCCCTGCAGTTGTATTATAACCCAGTCCTCCCGGCTTGCCGTCTGTATCTATCATTGCAGAGACAGCCATTACTTCCGGATAAGCCGCGGGTACAGTGTCATCACCGGTTTCGAAAGTGCTGTCATCACCGTATATATCATTCGAATCATTCCCTGCGGAAACAACATAAACTATTCCCTGTTGTACACTGTTCTGAATCGCGGTACGATATGCCGAAATTTCTCCGATACTGCCAATGCTCATATTCACTACCTCTATCTGGTCTGACTTACCCGTGATGTAATCTATTGCATCAATGACATCACTTACATAACTGGGGCCGTTGGGTTTGAAAACTCTCATCGCCCATAGTCTTGCGCCCGGAGCAACACCGACTGTTCCGATACCATTATCAATTGCGCCGATAATACCGGCTACTGAAGTGCCGTGTCCCTCTTCATCTTCCCAGTCATTGGGCTTACCGGCTACAAAACTTTTGCTGCCGGCTGCGTAAACATTCAGATCCGGATGGTCTGAATCTATCCCGGAGTCAATGACTGCAACATTTACATCAACAGGCTCGTTTATACCGTCAATCTTGGCTGTACCGTTCAACTCTGCGTCCATACGGTTTACTCCGGTGGGGAGTTGTTGAGAGTGGGGATACACCCGTATGTCTTTCTCTACGGAGACAACATTGGGATCAGTTGTTTTAAAGAGGGCGGGGATGTTTGAGGCTTTTGCGGTGAGATTTTCCGGAAGTTGTATTGTAAAGCCTTTGATGGCATCTTCATATTTGTATTTTATTTTTCCATTCATTCGGTTGCCGAATCTTTCGGCGATTTTATTTACGTCGGCGGTGTTTTTAAGCTGGACTATATACCGGTTTTCTCCGGCGGTTACATTCACAGTAATAACCGCTACCAAAAAAACAGGCACCCATTTGCTGTAGATTGTTTTTGAAGACATCGACATCTGCAAACCTTCTTCTTATATAATAGCAGTTTGCCTCTGAATATACAAACTGAATTTACCGGCTATCGTCTTGGTATGATTCTTATATGGTTGAAGAGTCCCTTTAATATGTGGTTGTTTGGTTGTATAATGGTTTTTGAATATTTGGAAAAAATTCCGGTAGGTAAATAAAGATAAGTGGGTAAGCTAGGAAAGTGGCTGAGGATAGAGATAAAATAACAAAATCTTCTAAGGTTAATGTGGGCATAGCCGGGTGGTCGTATCCGGACTGGGAGGGAATAGTATATCCCGATACGAGAACGGATAAGCTGCAATATGCAAGCCGGTTCGTTGATTGTATAGAGATAAACAGCAGTTTCTACCGTCCGCCAACAAAGCAGATTGCTCAATCCTGGCTTGAAAAAGTGTCCGAAAAAGAAGGGTTTTTCTTTACAGGTAAACTTCATAAAAGTTTTACCCACGAGGGGAGGATTGACAAGGAGTTGATCAGAGATTTTCACGAAGGATTCAAGCCGTTACTTGAAGCGGGTAGGTTTAAAACTTTGCTTATGCAGTTCCGGTATGATTTTAAATTCACGAAGACGAACAGGGGACACGTTCGAAGCTTGGTGGATAACTTTAGTGACAGTTTCAATATCGCCGTTGAGTTGAGGGACAATTCCTGGCAGGGCGGGGACGCGCTGGAATTTCTGGGCGGGCTGGGTGTTTCGATATGCAGCCTTGATTATCCTGTTACCTGGAACTCGTTCAATCTGGACTGTCCTGATATTGGAAGAAGCGGTTATATGCGTCTTCACGGCAGGAATTCTGATAAGTGGTTCAGCAGGGCGGGACGTGACGAGACTTATGATTATTATTACGGTGACAATGAGCTTTCCGAGATAAAACAAAGGATAGATAAACTCGCAGGTAATTTCCGGGACGTAACCGTGATAGCCAACAATCACTACCGCGGCTCGGAACTGGCTAATGCGATTCAGTTGAAATATCTTCTGACAGGAAAGAAGCAGAAATTTCCGCAGGGACTCCTTCAGCTTCATCCTGGATTAAAGAAGATTTCGTCGAATAAGAATTTACAATTTGATTTATGGCAGCAGTGAATATGCTGAAAGATAGAATGGTAAACCTTAATTTTCTATTTTCTGGAGATTGATATGAGACCGGCTTCAAAGGAACACTTTGTTTTTGTTCAGATTGGTTTATGCTTGTTGCTTTCTGTTTCTGTATGGGGTAAGGATGTCACTTCTGAGTTTAGTTCGGATGGTTTCAGTATTTTTTATGAGGGACAGGTTACTTCGATTTATGTCGATGCCAATGCTCCCACAGTCTGCCATATCGCAGCCCGCAAACTGTCGAAGGATATCGAGCGTGTCTGCGGGGTTAAGCCTGCCGTATTTTGCGATAGAAAAAAATTGACCGGTCAGGTTATCTTCATCGCAGTTACGGACGGTGCTTTAATGAAGCAGCTCTCGAAGAAACCGAATGTTTCAGATATTAAAGACCAATGGGAATCATGGATAGAGCAGGTAGTGGATTCGCCGCTCGCAAAGGTCGAAAGGGGGTTGTTCATTATCGGCAGTGACTGTCGCGGCGCCGCATTTGGTGTTTTTGAGCTGTCAAAGAGAATAGGTGTGTCCCCGTGGTACTGGTGGGCGGATGTCCCCGTTAAGCATCGAGATACTATTGTGGTTCGCCGCGGGCGCCGGGTACACGGTCCTCCTTCTGTGAAATATCGCGGTATTTTTATCAATGACGAAGACTGGGGACTTCACCGGTGGGCTAAAAATACTTATGCTCCTGAAGATAAGGGAATAGGTCCAAAAACTTACGAAAAAGTATTTGAGCTTATGCTGCGGTTGAAAGCTAATTACCTTTGGCCTGCGATGCATCCTTGTACGAAGGCATTTAATGCCTATGAGGAGAATAAAAAATTAGCGGATGATTATGCGATAGTAATGGGCTCCTCACATTGTGAACCAATGCTTCGAAATAATGTTTATGAGTGGAAGGAATGGCAACCTCCGGACGGTTCTGAGCGGGGCGACTGGGACTGGTGTAATAACAGTACACAGATTGTGGATTACTGGAAGCAGCGGGTTAAAGCAAATGCCGCTTATGAAAATATCTATACAGTGGGAATGCGAGGAATTCATGACAGCGGGATGCCCTGTTCCGGTGCTTCCAGAGAGCAGAAAGTCGAAAAAATGGAAAACGAAGTCATCCCCGCTCAACGTCGAATACTGAGTAAATATGTCAATCCTGTAGTATCCGAAGTAGAGCAGATTTTTTGTCCGTACAAGGAAGTGCTCGAGCTTTATGATATGGGTATGGATTTACCGGAGGATATAACAATTTTATGGCCCGATGATAATCACGGTTACATTCGCAGACTTTCCAACCCCGCTGAGCGGTCACGAAGTGGCGAGGCGGGGGTCTATTATCATATTTCCTACTGGGGTGCTCCTCACGATTATTTGTGGTTGTGCTCTACCCCTCCGGTGCTGGTGTGGGAGGAAATGAAAAAGGCGTATGACTACAGAGCCAGACGGGTCTGGGTTCTCAATGTGGGTGATATCAAACCTGCGGAAATCCTGATGGATTTGTTTATGCAGATGGGCTGGGACATTAAACGCTGGAATGAAAAAAATATAGACCGGTACCTTGTGCAATGGGCGAAACGTACCTTTGGTAAGAGATTCGCACAGGATATCGCGGGGATTATGCACGAATATTACCGATTGGCACAGGCTCGCAAGCCGGAACATATGGGCTGGAGTACCATTTATCCGGATACACCGAGAGATGACCCGGGATTCATTCCTGTGCATTACGGTGACGAATCTCAGAGGCGAGTTCGACAATATAAACAAATCGAAGACAGAGCCCGGAAGATTCTCGCCCAGCTTCCCGAATCGCACAAAGACGCCTTTTATCAGCTTGTTTACTACCCGGTTCGCGGAGCAAGCCTGATGAATCAAAAATATATCTATGCTCATAAAAGCAGGCTCTACGCTGAACAGGGGAGGGTATCGTCTAATCGATACGCCGAAATGGCGATCGAAGCGCACAATGATATTATCGAGGAAACAAATCGGTATAATAACACTCTCTCGAAGGGTAAGTGGAAAGGTATGATGTGCTGGAATCCCCGCGAGCTGGCTGTTTTCCATAAACCGGAGGTCTCGAGTATAGAACCGATTTCGGGCTCATCAATGGGGGTTATCATCGAAGGGCAGATAACCCTCGCCAGCCGAAAAACAGACGGAGGGACAGCTCATAACCGACTGCCCGATTTTAACAGGTTCACCAAACCGAAATATTTCATAGATATATTTAACAAAGGGGATGCACCGTTCGAATGGGAAGCGAAAGTTTCCGCTCCGTGGGTAGAGTTAAGCACTTCCAGCGGGACTATTAAACAAGAAAAACGAATATGGGTAAGCATTGACTGGGAGCAAGTTCCATCCGATAAGGAGTGTAACTCTGCGATTACTATTACCGGAGCTGACCGGAGCGTAACGGTTGAGGTTCGTGCAATAAATCCTTCTTTTCCGGATTCCGCAGAGGAAAGAAGTTTTATCCAAACAAATGGATATGTCAGTATCGAAGCCGAGCATTTCACCGCTCAAACAAATGACAACCAGGCAGTCTGGACAGTCATTCCGATGCTTGGACGCACCGGTGATTCCGTGATGGTTTTGCCTACGACTATACAAAGCTTCGAGGACGTCGCCGAAATTATCTCGCGAAGTCCGACACTTGAATATACTGTTTATCTCGACAAGCCGGGTACGCAGCAGGTAAAGGTGTATTGTCTTCCGACCCATTCTGTTACCGATAAGCGTGGATTACGATATGCCATTTCATTCGATGACTCCCAGCCCGAGATTGTAGGGTATGATACCAGCGAATGGAGCAAGCCCTGGAGGGGCAACGTTTTAAGAGGAGCTGCCGTTTCAACCAGTTCGCATTCTTTATCACGGGCGGGTAAACATACGTTGAAAATCAGGATGGTGGACCCCGGCGTAGTGATTGACAAGATTGTAATTGGAGATGCACCTTCCGGTTATCTGGGACCACCGGAAACTGATTTTGACAAAACCGGCTGTGATTGAGTCGAAGCATACAATTATCGATGACAGAAAAGGTGCAGTTTTAGGAGGGTCTTATGAATCGGGGTGACTGGATTCGAACCAGCGGCATCCTGCTCCCAAAGCAGGCGCTCTAAGCCAAGCTGAGCTACACCCCGATATCCGGTTTAAATCGGGGAGACAGGATTTGAACCAGCGACCTCTGCGTCCCGAACGCAGCGCTCTTGCCAAGCTGAGCTACTCCCCGCAAAAGTTTAATATAGCAGACTCTCCTCTTATTTGCAAGCTCGCTTTCTGTGGAGTAATCGTGCTCGAGGGGTATCTTCAGGCGGTTTTACTGGTAGATGAATCAGCTGAGGAATCTTTTTTGCTGGTTTTGGATTTGGAATCACTTTTTGACTTAGTTGCGGATTCGGAGCTCTTTTGGTCTCCACTTTCGGATTTTTTCTCTTTCTTTTGCTTCTGTTTGTAGTCGCCTTTCCGGTAATCGGTCTCGTAAAATCCGGAACCTTTGAATATCAAACCCGCCCCGGCTCCGATAAGACGTTTGAGTTTATTTTTTCCGCACTTCGGACATTTCTTAATTGGTTTGGCGGTGATAGACTGGAATTTTTCCATCTGGTGACCACAGTTTTCACATAAGTATTCGTAAGTCGGCATTGAAAAATTACTCCTGATTTTCACTTTGTTTATTATTTTCGTTTTCCTCTTCGTTTTCGGTATTCTCTTCTTTTTGTTGGGGTTTGTTTACGACGACTTTGCTCGGACGGATTACCCTCCCGTTCAGTGTATAACCTTTCTGGAATTCCTGAAGCACAAGGTTGTCTTCCTTGTCCGGTTCGCTTTGCTGCATCATTGCCTGATGCCTGCTCGGATCAAAGATTTCACCCTCTGCAGCGATTTGTTCAGTGCCGAAAGATTTTAGGACATCAAGCATCTGGTCGTAGATAATGCGAACCCCTTTATATATATCGTCTGTCTCACTCTGCTGAATATTTGCCAGGGTATGTTCGAAATTATCCAGTACCGGCAGGATAGCCTTGATGATCTTCTCTTTTTCGAAGTTTATAGTGTCTTTTATCTGCCGGGGTATCCTTTTCTGATAATTTGCATAATCGGCGCTTAGTCTCTGCAGTTTTTCGAACAGTTGATTCTTTTCCTCTTCCAGCTGCTCCTTTTCCTGGTTGAGCTTTTCAAATTCCTCTTTAAGGTCGTTGAGTTCCTCGGAAGCTTTTTTCCCCTGCTCTTTTTGTTTTTTCTTGTCTTTTTTTGTATTATCTTTTTTACTCATTTTTCACTTCTACCGAAAATATTTTTTAAGTTTTTCAATAAAAGAGTTCGTTCTCGGAGATACCGATTTGTTTTCCGTTTTTGCAAACTCCTGAAGTAATTCTTTTTGTCTTGAGTTCAGGCTTGTAGGTGTTTCAACGGTTACCTGCACTAACTGGTCACCTTTTCTCTGAGTTCTGATATCGGGTAGTCCCTGCGAGCGTATTCTGAAAATTTTACCGTGCTGAGTGCCCGGCGGAATTTTCAGTTTCTTGGTGCCGTTTAACGTCGGTACTTCGATCGTTGCCCCCAGCGCCGCTTGTGTAAAGCTTATAGGTACTATCGCTATGAGATTATTTCCGTCACGTTCCAGGAATTCGTGCGGTTTAATCCTTACATAACAATACAAATCTCCTCGCGGACCACCGTTTCTTCCCGGTTCGCCTTCTCTTGCTACTCGAACTCCCTGTCCCTCGTGGACACCTGCGGGGATTTTTACCTTAACGGTTCTTTTACGCGGGACTCTGCCGGTGCCGCGACAGTTTTTGCAGGGGTTGGTAATTACCTGTCCTGTCCCTTTGCACTGCGGACAGGTGGAGATCATCTGAAAAATGCTGCTGCCTCTTGCGACCTGCCCGGTTCCGTTACACGTAGGGCATTTACCGGGGCTCGAGCCTTTTGCACTGCCCGAACCGTTACATTCAGGACACTTGTCCTGCCGGGTGAATTCTATGGTCTTTTCCGTACCTTTGGCTATTTCGTCCAGCGTCAGGCTCACCGTTGTTTCCAGGTCGAACCCTTTTACCGGTGCATTTCTGCGTGTTCTTCTGCTGCGTCTTCTCCCGCCTCCGAAAATCCCGTCGAACATATCCTCGAACCCGAACATACTGAAGATATCGTCCACGTTCATATGGGAGAAGTCATGCGTACCTGCACCGCGCAGACCATCGTGACCGAACTGGTCGTATTTTTTGCGTTTTTCCGGGTCACTCAGGACTTCATAGGCTTCGGCTGCTTCTTTGAATTTTGCCTCTGCCTGTTTATCGCCAGGATTTTTGTCGGGATGGTACTTTACCGCCATTTTGCGGTATGCCCGCTTGATATCGTCAGCGGAAGCGTTTTTACCGACACCTAAAACTTCGTAGTAATCTTTTTTAGCCATATAATCAGTCTGTATTGATTTAACACCATTACCTCAGAAGGCTGAACAAGTCCGCAGATAACTTGTTGGCTGCGTTCATTCTTTTAAAAAATTTTCGCGTGTTGTGCGAAAATCAACTGGTTTCTATTATAACCTTAAACAGATTTTGCACAACACGCGATTTATCGTGAGCGATTGTTTAGATTACTGCACCTTCGGCGACTTCCTGCTCTTCGTCCTCTTCGTAGTCGGTAATGAGCACATTAGTCGTAGCCATAAGCCCAGCTACCGATGCGGCACTTTCCAGCGCTGTCCTTGCTACCTTGGCCGGGTCGATAATGCCTTCCTTGAACATATCGACAAACTTGTCGCTGCGTGCGTCATACCCGATATTCTCGTCTTCTTTAATCTTCTCGATCAGTTCGGCTACGATGACATCGCCTTCCTTTCCTGAATTTTCGACTATTTGCATAGCCGGGACTTTCAGAGCGTACATCATTATATCGAACCCGATTTTTTCATCACCTCTTGCTCTTTTGCGAGCTTTTTCAACTTCCGGGATCGCCTTCAGGAAAACCGTTCCCCCGCCTGTAACCACTCCTTCTTCGGTAGCGGCTCTTGTTGCGTGGAGTGCATCCTCAATCAGGTCTTTCCGCTCCTTCATCTCGGTTTCCGTAGCTGCACCCGCTTTGATGATAGCCACTCCGCCGGTTAACTTGGCGAGTCTTTCCTGAAGTTTCTCGCGATCATAATCGCTGGTGGTTTTCTCTATCTGGGTCTTAATCTGCTCGCAACGAGCCTCGAGGTCTTTCTTCGTACCGGCACCTTCGATGATAGTGGTATTTTCCTTCCCAACGCTAATTTTTCTTGCTCTTCCCAGCTGGGAAAGTTCCACATTTTCCAGTTTGACACCAAGCTCTTCACTTAATACCTGCCCCCCAGTCAAAACGGCTATATCCTGAAGCATCGCTTTCCTGCGGTCACCGAATCCCGGTGCTTTGACCGCGCAAACCTTCAAAACTCCCTGCAGCTTGTTGATTACCAGCCCCGCCATCGCTTCACCTCCGACGTCTTCGCTTATAATCAGCAGGGGTTTTCCGGCTTGTGCCA